>PVBE011652633.1_pt1 | contig 18702 bp, 18 predicted proteins | sample 1631181 | NCBI WGS metagenome assembly PVBE01 (sample SAMN08397723, study PRJNA350692) | Marine metagenome, whole genome shotgun sequencing project. | isolation source: water | place: Pacific Ocean | collected 2012-04
GGAAGGACCGCTTCCTGCGCAAAGGCAGGGGCGGAAACGAGCAACCCGGCGAGCGCCAAGGGTGCAGTGTAGAGATGTTTTCTGGTCATGTGCGGATGCCCCCTCAAAGCGCGGTGTCGCCGGTTTCGCCGGTGCGGATGCTCGTGGCGCTGGCCAGGTCGAAGACGAAGATCTTGCCATCGCCGATGGCTTCGGTGCTGGCGGTCTGCTGGATCGTCTCGACGACCTGCGCGGCGAGATCGTCGCTTGCCGCAATTTCGAGCTTCACCTTGGGCAGCATGTTGGTCGAATATTCGGCGCCGCGGTAGATTTCGGTCTGGCCCTTCTGGCGGCCGAAACCCTTGACTTCGGTAACGGTCATTCCCGCCACTCCAATGCCGCCGAGCGCTTCGCGCACTTCGTCGAGCTTGAATGGCTTGATGACTGCGATGATGAATTTCACGCCTTCACCCCCTGTGTGATCCACCGGCCAAGCACCGGCGGGATCACAGTCAGCAATGTGCGTGCCAAACGCGATTTCGGTACAAATCGAACGCAGGAGGAGCGGATGCGCGCAGTTGATTGCCCAATGATTGGGCGCCTGCCTGTTATTTAAGCAATTCCAGCTTGGCAATGACCGGCAGATGATCCGATGCCACGGCGGCGAGGCCGGTATGATGGACCTCGGTTTCGACCAGCCGCCAATGCTTGCTGGCCACGATCCGGTCGAGCGTGGCAACCGGCTGCCGGCTGGGATAGCTGCGCCCGGGCGTGACGATCTGCCAGTCGGGAGAGAACTCGCGCATGGCCCCGGTGGTGCGCCCCCACTGGTTGAAATCGCCCATGATCACGGTCGGCAGATCACGGTTGCAAGCGCCCACGAAAGCCAGCAGCGAGCGGATCTGGTCGCGGCGGCGCAGTCCGGACAGGTCGAGATGCGTGCCGATCACCCGCAGGGGCCGGCCTTCGACAACGATTTCACCGCATGCGGCACCGCGCGGTTCGAGCGTCGGCAGGTCGAGCGCTTCGCCCGAGAGGATCTCAAGGTCGCGTCGCACAAGCAGCGCATTGCCGTGCCAGCCGATGCTGCGCGGACGCTTGGCCACCTCGATCACGCGCCAGTGGGTGTCGTCGATCTCCGCGCGCGGGAGCACGCTGGCGCGCTCGCCGATCCGCCGGTCGGCTTCCTGCAGCGCGACGATATCGGCATCGATCTCGTGCAGCACCGACAGGATGCGCTCGGGATCGCGCTTGCGATCGAGCCCGACACCCTTGTGGATGTTGTAGCTGGCGAAAGTCAGCTGCACGCGGAGTTCACGTCAAAGGAAATCGCGCAGCGTCGCCATGAAGCGGTCGAACTGATCATGGTGCAGCCAGTGACCCGCGTTCTCGAACTCGATCACTTCCGCATTGGCGAAATGGTCGAGCCGGCCGTCGCCTTCGGGGTTGGAGGCCCAACTGTCGGCGCCATACAGCAGCAGTGTCGGCGCGCTGATCGCCGCCCAGGTCTGGTAGAGGAATTCATCGGCGATGTCTTCGACCGCCCAGACGTTGAGATGCGGGTCGAATTTCCAGCTGTAGGTGCCGTCTTCGTTGCGGTTGACCCCATGCACGGTCAGGTGGCGCGCCTGCTCCTCGGTGAGATAGCTGTTCTCCTCGATCATGCGCGCGAATGCCGCTTCTATGCTGTCGTATTTGCGCGGACTGCGTCCCGAAGCGGCGCGTTTCTTGCCTATCCATTCGTTGAGGCGCTGGGGATAGGGATCGGCGCGCATTTCGGCCTGCCGTTTGGGGCTGGGGCCCAACCCTTCGATCGCCACGATCTTCTTGACCATGTCGGGGAAGGTCCCGGCATAGCGCAGCGAGACATTGCCGCCCATCGAGTGGCTGACGACGGTAACCGGTCCGACACCCAGCTGGTGGATCAGCTGGGCAAGGTCGTAGACCATGTCGTTAGCCGAATAATTGCCATCGCTGACCCAGTCGCTGTCACCGTGGCCTCGGTGATCGAGCGCGACCACATGCCAGTCCTCGCGCAATTGCTCGGCCACCCAGTCCCAGCTGCGCGCATGGTCGCGCCCGCCGTGCACGAGGACCAGCGGGGGCTTTCCGCGATTGCCCCAGTCGAGATAGTGCAGGCGCAGGCGCTGCGAGATGAAGGTCTGCGAGGTCGGTCCGGCATGTAGCGTCATGCGATTTCCATGCCGCGTCGCCGCCGTGCCCGCAAGCCTACCGCTCCTTCGTCGCCGAGAAGGTGAGGTCGGGGTTCTTTTCCTGCTGGTAGTTCACGTCCCACGGGCTCTTGGCCATGAACACCAGATCGCCGTCGCGATCCTTGGCCAGCGTCGACAGGTTGAATTTCTCGAATTCCGCCAACGCCTTCGCATCCCCCCTGACCCAGCGCGAAGTGGTAAAGGGCGACGCTTCGAGTTTGGCTTCGACCTTATATTCGGCCGACAGGCGGCTGATCAGCACTTCGAGCTGGAGCTGACCGACGACGCCGATGATCCATTGCCCGCCCAGCTCGGGATAGAACACCTGGATCACGCCCTCTTCCGAGAGGTCATCGAGCGCTTTGCGCAATTGCTTGGTCTTGGTCGGATCGACCAGCGCGACGCGGCGCAGGATCTCCGGCGCGAAGTTCGGCAGCCCGGTAAAGCGGATTGCGTTCTTCTCGCTCAGCGTATCGCCCACCCGCAGCGTACCGTGGTTGGGTATGCCGATGATGTCGCCCGGTTCAGCCGTATCGGCCACCTCGCGGTCCTGCGCGAAGAACAGGATGGGCGAATGGATCGCCACCGGTTTGCCCAGCCCGCTCGGCGTCAGCTTCATGCCGCGTTTAAAGGTCCCCGAAACCTGCCGCATGAACGCGATCCGGTCGCGGTGGTTGGGGTCCATGTTCGCCTGGACCTTGAAGATGAAGCCGGTGACCTCGTCGCGGGTCGGCGGGATCTGCTCATCTCCCGCAGGCTGTGGACGCGGCGGGGGCGCGTATTTCGCAATCGCCTCGATCAGCTCGGTGACGCCGAAATTCTTCAGGGCCGAGCCGAAATAGACCGGGGTGAGGTCGCCGCTGCGATAGGCCTCCAGATCGAATTCGGGATAGCCGATCTGAGCCAGTTCGATGTTTTCCGCGAAGCGCTCGGGGATTTGCGCATCGCAGTCGCGCGTGCCGAGGAATTCCTTGCTCGGTCCCTCCGGCCGCGCGACGCAGCCGCTGGCGAAATCGAGCACGCCTTCGAACTCGCCGCCCATGCCGACCGGATAGGCCTGCGGGCTGACATCGAGCGCGAGCATGTCCGCGATCTCGTCCAGCAGCTCGAATACGGGGCGGCCCTCGCGGTCGACCTTGTTGACGAAGGTGATGATCGGCACGCTGCGCAGGCGGCAGACCTCGAACAGCTTGCGCGTTTGCGGCTCGATACCCTTAGCGGCATCGATCACCATGATCGCGCTGTCGACAGCGGTCAGCGTGCGGTAGGTGTCTTCGGAGAAGTCTTCGTGCCCCGGCGTGTCGAGCAGGTTGAAGGTGATGCCTTCGCGTTCGAAGGTCATGACCGAGCTGGTCACCGAGATGCCTCGCTGCTGCTCGATCTTCATCCAGTCAGACCGCGCGCGCCGCGCCTGTCCGCGCGCCTTGACCTCGCCCGCCAGATGGATCGCGCCGCCGGTCAGCAGCAGCTTTTCGGTCAGCGTGGTCTTGCCCGCGTCGGGGTGCGAAATGATCGCGAAGGTACGGCGGTTCGACATTTCAACTTTCCTCGTCATTCCCGCGCAGGCGGAAATCCAGATAACATATCAACGGGCGGAAAGGTCGGCTGGACCCCCGCCGTCGCGGGGGTGACGGTCAGTGGTGCTCTCTCGCCACCCGAAAGCCGGCGAAATCCTGGTTCACCGGCATCGGTTCGAGCCGGTTGATGTTGAGATGCGGAGGCAGTTCGGCGACCCATTTGATCATGTCGGCGATATCCTGCCCGGTCATCGGGTTCGCGCCGCGGTAGAGATCATCGCTGGCATCCTGGCTGCCGGTGCGCACCAGCGTGAATTCGGTTTCGACCATGCCCGGCTCGATGCTCGTCACGCGTACGCCGGTACCATGCAGGTCGGCGCGCAGCGCGAGCGTGAAGTGGTTCGCGAAGGCCTTGGAGCCTGCATAGACGTTGCCGCCGGGATAGACATAATTGCCCGCCACCGAACCGATCGCAATGATCGCGCCCTTGCGCTCGATCAGCGTCGGCAGGAGCTTGCGGGTCAGCACCACCATTGCCGTGACATTGGTGTCGATCATGGTCTGCCAGTCGTCCAGGCTGGCTTCCTGCGCGGGTGCTAGCCCGCGGGCGAGGCCGGCATTGTTCACCAGCAGGTCGATTCCGGCGAAGGGTTCGGGCAAGGCTGCGAGTACGGCTTCCATCGCCTCGATATCGCGCACGTCGAAAGCCGCAGCGTGGACCTTGTCCGCGCCCAACTCTTCCACCAGCGCATCAAGCCGCTCCTTGCGGCGACCGGTCGCAATGCAGCGCCATCCGCTTGCCACCAAAGTACGAACGGTGGCCTCGCCAATGCCCGCCGTGGCGCCGGTCACGAAAGCTGTCCTGGTCATCCGCGTAGCTCCGCGCCCTGTTTGGCTGCCGCGGCGACCACCTTGTCGGCGATCGCCTTGATCTCGGCATCAGTGAAACTCTTGTCGCCCGGCTGCAGCACGATCTCGACCGCGACCGATTTCTTGCCTTCGGGCACGCCCTGGCCCGCAAAGACGTCGAACACGCGGGCGTCGACCACGGCGGCCTTGTCCGCCCCCCTCACTGCCCGCACCAGATCGCCAGCGGCGAGATCGGCAGGAACGAGGAAAGCAAAGTCGCGGGTGACCGGCTGGAGCGCCGGGGGCGCATAGGGTGCGCGCGCGAAACTGCCGCCGCCCCGCTTGGCGGGTATGGCATCGAGGAACACTTCGACTGCCAAGACCGGTCCTTCGATATCAAAGGTCTTCAGCGTCTTGGGATGCAGCGCGCCAAACCGGGCGAGCACGTTCTTCGGGCCGAGGCGCAAAGTGGCCGACTGGCCGGGGTGGAACTGGCTCCCCGCTTCGCCCATCACCATGAGATTGCCGACCGGTGCACCGGCAGCAGCGAGCAACGCTTCGGCTTCGGCCTTGGCGTCGAAGGCATCGAATTGCTTGGCCTTACCCTGCGCCCAGCCGCGCGGCGTCTTGTCGCCTGCAAGCACGACACCCAGCGTCGGTTTCTCGTCGCTCGCCCCGCCCTTGCTGCGGAAATAGCGGCGTCCAAGCTCGAACAGGCGCGACCCTTCGCACCCGCGATCGGCATTGCGCTTCGCGGCCGACAGCAGGCCGGGGATCAATGAAGGCCGCATCGCCTTCATGTCTTCGCTGATCGGGTTGTCGAGCACCCACAGCCGTGCCCCGTCGGCGAAATGCTCGGCCTCGGCGGTGGGGAGGAAGGACCAGGTTACCGCTTCGTTGAGTCCGCGTGCCGCTGCAACGCGGCGCAATTTGCGTTCGAGTTGCTGCTGCGGCGATGCGGTCGGCGTGGCCACGCCTTCGGCGCGGGGTAGCGCGGTGCTGGCAACGTGATCGAGACCGTAAATGCGGACCACTTCCTCGACCAGGTCGGCCGCGCCCTCGATATCATGGCGGCGTAGCGGACAGGTGACCTGCCAGTCGGCCCCGACGGTGAAGTCGAGCGCTTCGAGAATGCGGCGCTGTTCAACTTCGCCGATTTCGACACCGCCCAGACGCGCAGTCAGCGCGGGATCGAATGCCACGATCTTGGCTTCGGCAGGCGGCTCGCCCACGCGCACCACCTCGGTCGGCTGGCCACCGCAGGTCTGGACGATCAGATCGGTCAGCAGCGCCAGACCTTCGTCGAGAAACGCCGGGTCGACGCCGCGCTCGAAGCGCGTACGTGCATCGGAGGCAAGACCCAGCTTGCGCCCGGTCACGCCGATGCGCTCGGGATCGAAATAGGCGATCTCGAGCAGGACATCGCAAGTGTCATCGGCCGCGCCCGAATGCGCCCCGCCCATGATCCCGCCGATATCATGGACGCCGCTATCATCGGCAATCACGGTCATGGTGTCGTCGAGCGTGTAGGTCTTCTCGTTCAACGCCTCGACGCTCTCACCAGCGGCAGCGCGGCGGGCGACCATCGCCCCGCTCAGCTTGGCAAGGTCGTAGACATGCGCCGGGCGCCCGGTCGCGAACATCAGGTAATTGGTGCAATCGACCAGCGCGCTGATCGGCCGCTGGCCGGCCGCCTTGAGCCGGCGCTGCATCCACTCGGGCGATGGCCCGTTGCGGACGCCGCGGATCACCCGGGCGAAATAGGCCGGGACGCCTTCCGTATCTTCGATCTTCACTTCAACCGGGCAGGCGCCGTCACCCGTGATGGCAGGCACGTCGACCGGTTTGAACGTCCCCAGCCCCGCGGCAGCCAGATCGCGCGCAATGCCCATCACGCCCATGCAATCGGGCCGGTCGGGCGTGATCGCGACGTCGAACACCGGCGAGGCATCGCTGTATTCGGCAAAGCTGGTGCCGACCGGTGCGTCCTCGGGCAGTTCGATAATTCCGTCGTGTTCATCGCCCAGTTCGAGCTCGCGCACCGAACACATCATGCCGTTCGATTCGACCCCGCGGATCGCGCTCTTGCGCAGTTCCATACCATTGGCCGGAACCACCGCGCCGGGCAGGCCCAGCACCCCCTTCATGCCCGCACGCGCATTGGGCGCGCCGCAGACGACCTGCAGCGGATCGCCCTCGCCCGTGTCGACGCTCAGCACCTGCAGTTTGTCGGCATCGGGATGCTTGGCGGCGGTTAGCACCTGGGCGACGCGGAACCCTGCGAGCCTTTCCGCCGGGTCCTCGATGCCTTCGACCTCGTGGCCGATCCGGTTGAGCGCAGCTGCGATTTCCGGCACCGAAGCATCGGTGTCGAGGAAGTGTTCGAGCCATTCGAGCGAGAACTTCATGCCTTCGCTCCTACGCCTGCGGAAAGGGTCGGCTGGTCGAACGGGCTGAAGCCGTAATGATCGAGCCAGCGTCCGTCGCCATCGAAGAAGGCGCGCAAATCGTCCATCCCGTATTTGAGCATGGCGAGGCGGTCGACGCCCACGCCGAAGGCGAAGCCCTGCCATTCGTCGGCGTCGAGCCCGGCGAACTCGAGCACGCGGCGGTTGACCATGCCGCTGCCCAGCAGTTCCATCCAGCCATGCCCCGGCGCGTCACCGTCCCCGCCGAGCACGCGGCAGCCCTTCACATCCTGCCAGCCGACATCGACCTCGACCGACGGCTCGGTGAAGGGGAAGTAGGACGGGCGCAGGCGCAGCACGATGTCGTCGCGTTCGAAGAAGGCCTTGAGAAAGGTCTCCAGCGTCCACTTGAGATGGCCCAGGTGAATATCGCGATCGATCACCAGCCCTTCGACCTGGTGGAACATCGGCGTGTGCGTCGCATCGCTGTCGCTGCGATAGACGCGGCCCGGGGCGATGATCCGGATCGGCGCACCCCCTGCATCCTTCGAAGCAACCTCGACCATCGAGCGGATCTGCACCGGCGAAGTATGCGTGCGCAGCAGCGTGCGGTGCCCGTCGCTATCGTGGTCGGGGAAATAGAAGGTGTCGTGCATCGCCCGCGCAGGATGCGTTTCGGCCATGTTGAGCGCGGTGAAATTGTGCCAGTCGTCCTCGATCTCCGGCCCGGTGGCGACCGAGAAGCCGAGGTCGGCGAATATCTCCGCCAGTTCATCCATCACCTGGCTGACTGGATGGACCGAGCCGCTCGGCATGACTGGCGCCGGCAGCGTCAGGTCGAGGCCTTCCGTGGCAAGGCGCGCTTCGAGCTCCGCATCCTCGAGCACTTCCTTGCGCGCGGCAATCGCATCGGCGGCCGCGGTCCGCAGGCCATTGAGCAGCGGCCCCTGAACCTGCCGGTCTTCGGGGGACATCTTGCCGAGCGTTTTCATCAAGCCCGAAATCGACCCCTGCTTGCCGAGGAATTCGATCCGCAGCGCTTCGAGCGCAGCTGCATCAGGAGCATCTTCGATCCGCGTCAGCGCATCGGTCTTGAGTTGGTCGAGGTCGGTCATTCTGCCTGGCTTGGAACTGTCGGATGGGACTACCCGCTGGCCCTAGCGCCAAGTGCCCCAATGCTAAAGCCCAGTTTGGTGATCGGCCCGCACGATCCGCTGTGCTCAATCGGCGCTGGGTTCGTGCAGGACCTGCATCGCCTGACCCGCTACGGCCAGGCGCGCATGCGCTGCTGCAGCCAGCACCGGGTGGGGCCGGCTGGCGTATTCGCTCGGCGACATCAGCATGAAGCGCTTGAAGTCGCGGACGAAGTGGGCCTGATCGTGATAATGTCCGTCGAGCGTGTCGATCCATTTGAGCGAGGGATCGAGCATGAACTTGGCCAGGCTGCGCACGAAGCGCTGGCGGCGCAGCAGCAATTGGGGCGAGAACCCGAACACCCGGCTGCAGAACCGTTCCATCGTCCGCGGGCTCATCCCCAGCGCTTCAGCCAGTTCGGCCACGGTGTGGAACCGTGGGTCGGTCAGCGCCTCCTCCAGACGCAGGATGTCCTCTTCGCGCGCGACGGGCTGCGCCAGCAGACGGTCCAGTCCGCGCACCAGTGCGTCGCGTTCGGCAAGGAGATTTCCGTTTGCTGCGGGGACACAGGCGCACAGGCTCCGCAGATGATCGAACGCGGGGTCTTTCTCGACGTCGCTGTACCGATCGGCGTAGGCGCTGGCGGGCGTATCGGTCAGCCGCGCCCACCCCCGCGGCATCAGGCCGATACCCCACGACCGGCCGGTGTATGCGCTGAAATGCGTGGCAAAACTGGTCGGCCCGGCCATTACCGCCCGCGGCATGCGCTCGAGCGGCTGGCCGCGCATCCCGGCTGCGACTGTGCGTTCGGGAATGATGCGCAGATTGGCCCATTCGGGATGGAGCCAGTCGACCACCGGCTCATCCTCGGCACCTGAGATTTCCATGTGGTAGAGGGTGGTGATGAAGGGACGCAATCGGCGGGGCGGCAGGAAGAACCGCAGCGCGACACCCGCCGGCGCTTCCCCCGTGCTCATCGCGGGTTCTCCGCGCAAGAATATGACCGGCCCTGATGCGTCAAAATCATCGTGAAAACGCCCTTGGCATCCCGGCTAGCAAAAAAGCATCCGTTGATCGACCGCTATGTCGGCGGATCGAGCGTCTGTACGGGTGATCCCCATATCCGCTTGCGCTCGGCCATGAACGCACCCAAGACGGGATGCGGCTGCGCGGCGTAGTCGCTCGGTGTGCAGCCCATGAAAGCGTGGAACTCGTGCACGAAATGCGACTGGTCGTGGTAATGGCGGTCGATCACTGCGGACCAGCTGGCGCGGGGTTCGAGCATGAATGCCGCAAGACTGCGCATCAACCGTTGCCGGCGCAGCAGCAGACGCGGTGCGAACCCGAAATGGCGGGCGCACACGCGCTCCAGCGTTCGCTTGGACAAGCCGCTGCGCCGGGCGAACTCCTCGACCTGCAGCAGCCGCGGGTCGACCATGACCTCGTGCACCCGCTGGATCCGCGGCTGGTCGCGCGGAGGTTCGGCAAGCTGGCGAAAGAAGCTGGACAGCGCATCGAACTGCTCTTCATCGGACCGGGCCCGCGTGCACAGGACATCGCATAGCGGGGCAAAGCGCGCGAACGGCGGTGCCGCTTCGCCATCGACCACCGTGTTGGCATGTGCGCTGGCATCGTCGGCGACGAATCGTGCCCAGCCGAGCGGGCGCAGGCCGATGCCCCACATGCGGGTACGGCCGAGCGTGAAGTGGGTCATGCAGGAACTGGGACCGGTCGCCTGGAAACGGGCGCCATCGACGCGCGGACCCTTGAGCGCTTGCGCAGTCGGAGGATCATCGGTGAAGAAGCGAAGGTTGCCCCATTCGGGCTGTAGCCAGTCCTCGAGCTTTTCGCCTGGCGGAACATTCACTTCCAGCCGGTAGAATGTCGTGAAGCAATGCGCCAGATCGGCCGGCGGTGCGAAGAAGCGCACATCGATCACATCACCCTCGGCCACGCGCCCCCCGTTTCCCCTGCCAAAAGCTCATAACGCCTTGGCGGACGGCGGCAAGCGGCCCAACGCAAAAGGGCGCCCCATACGGAGCGCCCTTCGCAATTCCGGGCACGGACCGCGACTTAGGCGGGCAGCGCCTTCTTCGCCTGATCGATGATCGCCTTGAAGGCCGCCGATTCGTTCATCGCCAGGTCGGCCATGACCTTGCGGTCGAGTTCAATGCCGGCGAGCTTGGTGCCGTGCATGAACTGCGAGTAGGTAAGACCTTCGGCGCGGACCGCGGCATTGATGCGCTGGATCCACAGGGCGCGGAAGCTGCGCTTCTTAACCTTGCGGTCGCGATAGGCGTACTGGCCGGCCTTTTCGACGGCCTGACGGGCGACGCGGATCGTGTTCTTGCGACGGCCGCGATAGCCCTTCGCCTGATCCAGTAGACGCTTGTGCTTCTGGCGCGTGGTGACGCCGCGTTTGATGCGAGGCATTTCGTATTCTCCTTAATTCGCGCTCAGTCGAGGCCGTAGGGGGCCCACTTTTTCACCGTTCTGCTGTCGGCTTCCGACAGGACAGTGGTGCCGCGGTTCTGGCGAATATACTTCGCATTGTGGCTGATCAGGCGGTGGCGCTTGCCGGCGACACCATGCTTGACCTTGCCGGTCGCAGTGATCTTGAAGCGCTTCTTCACACCGCTTTTGGTCTTAAGCTTGGGCATTTTCATCTCCTTTACAGAGACACGTCCAACCAGCCCTGGCAGCCCTTACGGCCAGACCGGCAGATGAATCACGTGTCGGTGAAGGGCGCGCTGATAGCGATTCTGCGCGGTAAAGCAAGTCAGAAGTGGGTCAGGTAACCGCCATCGACCGCCAGCGTATGGCCGGTGATATAGCTCGCCTCGGGCGCAGCAAGGAAAGCGACTGCCCCGTCGATCTCGCCCGGTTCGCCCCAACGGCCCAGCGAGGTCCGGCGGGCAAGGTGCCGTGCGATTTCCGGATCGGCGGTCATTTCGCCATTCGCTTCGGTTGCGAAATAGCCCGGGGCGACGGCGTTGACCGTAGTCCCGATGGCGCCCAGTTCAGCCGCCAGCGCACGGGTCAGCGCGGCCAGGCCGCCCTTGCTGGCAGTGTAGAGCACATCGCCCCGGGCGATATGGGCCGCGATCGAGGTGATGTTGATGATCCGCCCGTATTCGCGCGCCTGCATCAGCGGCGCCGCGCGGCGCGCAAGATCGAAGGGCGCGACGAGGTTGGTCGAGAGCATCGCCGCCATATCGGCCCGTCGCAATTGCCCCAGCGGCCGCCGGTCGCGTTGCCCGACATTGTTGACGAGGATATCGAGGCCATCTTCGGCAAGGCGCGCGAATGCCGCCGCGCTCGCCTGGTCATCCCCGATATCGAAGGGCAAGGCCCGGGCGTTAGGGCCGATCCGTTCGGCGGCGGCTTCGACTGCGCTGGCCCCACGCCCGTTGAGCCAGACGCGCGCGCCCTGTTCTGCCATGCGCCGGGCGATCTCGAAACCGAGCCCGCGCGACGCGCCGGTAACGAGCGCGATGCGCCCGGCAAGCGATCCCTCCACTGTCATGTCAGTGCTCGTAGATCATCTTCGCCGTCATGCCACCGTCGATATTGAGGTGCTGCCCGGTCACGAACCCCGCTGCGTGCAGATAGGCGACTGCCTCGGCAATATCCTCCGGCCGCCCGATGCGCCCGACCGGATGCTGCTCGCGGTCCTTGGGTCGATGCTCGGGATGGCTCCGTTTGCCCTCTTTCTGCCACGGCCCGGTTTCGATCCAGCCCGGACGTATCGCATTTGCGCGGATCCTGGGCCCAAGCGAGACCGCGAGCGAATGGGTGAGTGCATCGAGCCCGCCCTTTGCCGCCGCATAGGCAAAGGTATCAGGCTCGCTCATCACCGCACGGGTGGATGAGATATTCGCGATACTCGCGCCACCGCTGCGCCGCAGGAACGCCAGCGAAGCGCGCGTAACCAGAAAGGCGCCGGTCAGGCTGGCATCGATCCACGTCTGCCATTCAGCCAGCTCGAGCTCCTCCAGCGGGCCAGCTACGGGATCGGCGATACCGGCGTTGTTGACGAGGCAGTCGAGCGGGCACTCCCCCAGCCATTCGCCGATCCCCTCGAACGCGTTCCTTACCTCGCTCTCGCGGCCGACATCGCAGCTCAGGAAGAGCGCGCTTTCCCGCGGTAGCGCGCCGCGCAATTCGGCCAGCGCTTCGGTATCCGTGTCGAGACCGATCACCTGCCAACCGAGGCCATGAAAATGCATTGCGGTTGCGCGCCCGATCCCGTTTGCGGCGCCGGTTATCAAGATGGTTTGCATGCCGGGCTAACGGGCCTGGCGCCGATCAGTGCCCATGGTCGTGGGCTGGCCCGCCCATTGCCTCGAGCACGTCTTCGAGCCGTGCGGCATCGCCCAGCGCGATGACCCGGCCATCGCTTTCGGCATCGAGCGGATTGCCCTGCCAGTCGCTCATGACCCCGCCCGCGCCTTCGACCACGGGCACCAGTGCTGCAAAATCATAAAGCTGGAGGCCGGCCTCGACGACGATGTCGACATGGCCGGAGGCGACGAGCCCGTAATTGTAGCAATCACCGCCATAGATGATCTTGCGCTCGGCCACCGCCTTGGCGACACCCATGAAGGCGTCGACGTCGTCGCCGGAGAACTGGTGCGGCGTGGTCGTGCCGAGAACCGCGTCGGACAGCTCCTTGCACGCAACCGCGCGCACCGGACTGCCGTTGAAGGTGGTGCCCTCGCCGATCCGTCCGACCCACCGTTCACGCGCGATGGGCTGGTCGATCACGCCGAGCACCGGCCAACCATCCTGCATCAGCGCGATCAGCGTACCGAAAATGGGGCGACCGGCGATGAAGCTGGTGGTGCCGTCGATCGGGTCGAGCACCCATTGCCGCCCCGCACCCTCGTTGCGCGTGCCGTATTCCTCGCCGATAATGCCGTCATCCGCACGCTCGCTCTCGAGAATCGCGCGCATCGCCGCCTCGGCGGCGCGGTCGGCCTCGGTCACGAAGCTGCGATCCGCCTTCTGTTCCTGCGACCATTCGCCGCGGAACAGCGGACGAATCGCTTCACCCGCCGCTTCAGCCAGGCGATTGGCAAGCGCGAGATCGGCAGCCGTCGCCATGCTCAATCGAACAGCGAGCTGACCGAGCTTTCGTCGGCAATGCGGCGGACCGCTTCACCGACCAGCGGTGCGATCGTCAGAATGCGGATCCGTTCGGAATCCTTAGCGGCATCGGTCGGCCGGATCGAATCGGTGATGACCAGTTCCTTGAGCGCGGATTTGTCGACCCGTGCCACGGCCCCGCCCGAAAGGACGCCATGCGTGATATAGGCCGCGACCGAAGCCGCACCCTGATCGAGCAGCGCCTGCGCCGCGTTGCACAGGGTCCCGCCCGAATCGACGATGTCGTCGATCAGGATGCAGTGCCGGCCCGACACGTCGCCGATGATATTCATCACTTCGCTTTCGCCGGGGCGATCGCGCCGCTTGTCGACGATCGCCAGCGGTGCGTTGTCGAGCCGCTTGGCCAGTGCACGCGCACGCACGACGCCGCCGACATCGGGGCTGACGACCATCAGGTCCTCGTCGCCGTAGCGCGCCTGGATATCTGCCGCCATCACCGGGGCGGCGAACAGATTGTCGGTCGGGATGTCGAAGAAGCCCTGGCTCTGTCCCGCGTGGAGATCGACCGCGAGCACGCGCTCGGCCCCTGCCTCGGTAATCAGATTGGCTACCAGCTTGGCCGAAATCGGAGTCCGCGGGCCGGGTTTGCGGTCCTGGCGGGCATAGCCGAAATAGGGCACGACTGCTGTAATGCGCCGGGCCGAAGCGCGTTTGAGCGCGTCGATGCAGATCAGCAGTTCCATCAGATTGTCGTTGGCCGGATAGCTGGTCGACTGGACGACGAACACGTCTTCGCCGCGCACGTTCTCGTGGATCTCGACGAAGATCTCCTCGTCGGCAAAGCGGCGCACCTGCGCATCCACCAGCGGCATTTCGAGATAACCTGCAATGGCCCGTGCAAGCGGCAGGTTCGAGTTGGCGGCCATGATTTTCATGCGGAGAATCCCCGGGCAAACTGGATGTGCGCCCCGCCTAGCCGAGCGTCACGGATATGCAACAACCGACGGGCGCGTTTCCCCGCCCCGACCACGCCTAGCCCTCGCGATGTTCGCCCTTGATCCAGCGCACCGTGCCGCTGCTCGAGCGCATGACCACGCTTTCGGTCGTCATGCGTCCGCCGCGCAGATACTTTACCCCGTCGAGCAGCGAACCCGGCGTGACTCCGGTCGCGGCGAAGATGCAATCGCCCTTCACCAGATCGTCGCGGGTATAGATGCGGTCGAGATCGTCGATGCCCCATTTCGCAGCGCGGCCGCGTTCGTCATCGTTGCGGAACACCAGCCGGCCGTTGAACTGGCCCCCGACGCAGCGCAGCGCCGCCGCCGCCAGGACGCCCTCGGGCGCACCGCCCTGACCCATGTACATATCGATCGTCGTGTCCTCGTCGGTGACCGCGATCACGCCGGCGACGTCGCCATCGCCGATCAGCACAACCCCGCAGCCCAAACCGCGCAGTTCGGCGATCAGTTCGGCATGACGCGGGCGGTCGAGCACGCAGACGATGATGTCGGAAGGCGCCACGCCCTTGGCCTTCGCCACCGCCTGCACGTTTTCGGTCGGGCTCTTGGCCAGGTCGATGATGCCATCGGGATAGCCCGGGCCCACCGCCAGCTTGTCCATATAGACATCGGGAGCGTTGAGCAGGCAGCCCTCTGCCGCCGCCGCGAGCACTGCCAAAGCATTGGGCCCCGCTTTCGCGGTGATGGTCGTGCCCTCGAGCGGGTCGAGGGCGATATCGATCTTGGGGCCTTCACCCGGCGCGCCGCCGACCTTTTCGCCGATGAACAGCATGGGCGCCTCGTCCCGCTCGCCTTCGCCGATCACCACGGTGCCATCGATAGCAAGCGTATCGAACGCCTTGCGCATGGCTTCGACGGCAGCCGCATCGGCAGCCTTCTCGTCGCCGCGCCCGATCAGCTTGGATGCGGCCACTGCCGCAGCTTCGGTCACACGAACCATTTCGAGGACAAGGACGCGGTCGAGCGGATTTTCGGCGGGCGAGTTCATAGTCGGTTCAGTCCCTCACGTGTGTGTGGCGCATGACGTTGGCCACACGGTTTGCGGTCGTGCGGCGGATAGACAGGGAGCCTGACATTGTCGAGACGCTGGTGGGCGGCCTGCGTGGCAATGGCGGCGGCGGGCCTGCCGTTTCCCGGATCGGCACAGGATGCCGCAGCCCCGCCCGAACGGATCGACATATTGATCCCGCAGCAGGACTACGACGCGCCGCTCGAAGACTGCAGCAACGAGCAGGAAGCCGCCTCGATCTCGGGTGAAATCATCGTTTGCCGTACACGGCGCGACCAGCGCGAATTCGGCTATGACGAAGAGCGTGCGTTAAAGCGTTATGCGGCGGAGACCATGAACAGGGGCGATCCCCGAGCGCCCGACTTTGGCGAATCATGCAAGAAGAACCCCGAAAAGGGCGCCTGCATCGGCTTCGGCCAACCGCCGCCGCCCGCACTCATCATCGATATCGAGGCACTGCCCGAAGCGCCGGCCGGTTCGGATGCGGACCGCGTCTCCCGCGGACTTGCGCCGCGCGCCGAAAACGCTGCACCGGAAGTGTCCCCGCGCGAAGTCGACCTCGGTCTGCCTCCCCCGCCCGACCGGGCCGGCGAAGAGGACGAAATCAGTCGCCCAGGATCGGCATCACCAGCGGCGCAGCCGTCAGGCTAGGCGAGCCATTGAGCAAATCGAGCGCCTTGGTCACGCAGCGTTCGGGTCCTTCGTGCGTGACCATGGCCACCAGTACTTCCCCGCCTGCATGATCGCGCCCGCGCTGGATCAGGCTCTCGATCGAGACTTCGGCATCGCGCATCGCGGCAGTTATTTCGGCGAGCACACCGGGGCGGTCGTTCACAGTGAAGCGGATGTAGTCGCGGCCCATGCGGTTGCCGGGATCCGCCGGAGCGAACTGCTCGAGTTGTTCGACCGGGACCGAGAACGGCGCGCCGCTGTCGCCGCGGGCGATGTCGATGAGATCGGCGACCACCGCGCTCGCGGTCGGCCCTGCACCGGCCCCGGCTCCCTGGAACAGCAGCTGTCCTGAAAAATTGCCTTCGGCAACAACTGCATTGGTCGGCCCGGTCACCGCGGCCAGCGGGTGGCCGCGCGCGACAAGGCAGGGCCGCACGCGCTGGAGCAATCGCGCCTCGTCGGCGCTTTCGTCGAGCGAAGCAATACCGACCAGCCGGATGACATAGCCCAGGGCACCCGCCTGCGTGATATCGGCCGCGCGCACTTCGCCGATACCGGTCGCTTCGACGTTGGCGAAGTCGACCCGCGCGCCGAACCCGATCGCGGCCAGTATCGCGAGCTTGTGCGCCGCATCGACGCCTTCGATGTCGAAGGTGGGGTCGGCTTCGGCATAGCCCTTCTCCTGCGCCGCCTTGAGCATCTCGCCGAAATCCGCGCCGGTATGCTCCATTTCGGAAAGGATGTAATTGCAGGTCCCATTGAGGATCCCGTAGATTCGTTCGATGCGGTTTGCTGCCGCACCTTCGCGCAGACCCTTCACTACCGGGATGCCGCCCGCGACCGCAGCTTCGAACTTGAGCGGGACGCCGCGCAGCGCCGCCTGTTCGGCGAGTGCTAGGCCGTGGTGCGCGATCATCGCCTTGTTGGCGGTGACGAAAGCCTTGCCGGCATCGAGCGCTGCCCGCGCCAGCGTGAGCGCAGGACCATCGGATCCGCCGACCAGTTCGAGCACGACATCCACATCACCGCGCTGCGCCATCGCCTGCATATCGTCGACCCAGGCATAGGGCGAAAGGTCGACGCCGCGGTCACGCGCCCGGTCGCGGGCGTTCACCGCTACGATTTCGAGCGGGCGTCCCGCACGGCGTTCGATGGTCGAACGGTTGGCTGCGAGTAGTTCGATGACGCCGGTACCGACGGTGCCGAGACCGGCGAGGGCGATGCGAAGAGGTTCTGCCATATCCGCCGCCTAGCGCAGCGATACGGCGGGTTGGAAACAATTTGTCTTGGCCGCGGTGAAGTCCCGCCTTTACTCGCGCGTTCGCGTGCAGGTCCCGAGATCCTCGCGCACCAGCGCATAATCGTCTGCTGCCAGTGCGCGGGCGTTGGCGTCACGCGAGAGAATTGCGGTTTCGGGCAGCGTCTCGGGCAGCGAGCAGGCCAGACGATACCATTCGAGCGTCCCCGGCTGCGGCGCACGCGCCGCCTGGTCGACGATCTCGGTCCACGAAACCCCCCAGCGCGGCGCCTGCCCCGGCCGGCGCACGACCGTTACCGATACCGGGCCGTCGTTTTCGGTATCGAGGAACAGCTGCGTTTCCGATTCGCCGACCAGCGTACCCTCGACCGCGAGCGCATCGCGAATCCCGGTGACTCGCGGCGGTGCATCCTGCGCCAGCAATTCGGCCAACACCGGACGCAGGCGCGCCTCGAACGCCTCGCTATAGGCGAACTGCGCGCGCGGATCGACCAGCTGGAGCTGCGCCGGGCTGCCGGCGACGGGCCTTGCGAACAGGATGACTTCCTGTTTCTTCAGCTTAGGCGGCTTGCCCTTCGCATCGAGCGGCACATCGACCAGATAGCGCAGCGCTTCGCCCAGCGGCGCATTGCCCGCAATCAGCGCCGAGGTGCGGGCCTCGATATACAGCCGGACGAAGCCGGGCTGCAGACCTGGCGAACGTTCCGGTTCGACGGTTGCCTGCCGGCGGATCTGCGCGCGCACCACCAGCGGCGCCTCGTCAGCCAGATCGACCATGTCGGCATAGGTCAGTTCCGCCGTGCGCGCACCGTCCTGCGCCATGGCCGTCACGGGCGCTGCCGCGAGCGCTGCACCGAGAAGCAGGAACGGGCCGGTGGTGCGTAAGATCGACATAAGAGCAGCTTTCGATTTTGCGGTACGGTTTCGAATCACTGAACCCACCGGCGTTAAGGTCGGTTCCTCCAGCCAAGCTACTGAATTGGCGGTTAACCGATAAAGGGTTTGCGGACGCTTCGCATCGTAGCTAAAGGGTCGGACCGGACCCGAGTGGATGACACTTTATTGCTTGGGGAGAGGCGTCCGGGTTCTTAGTGAGAATTTCGGTCTGCCTTCGTCGCGAGAGTCTTCAGGGTCTCGAGCGGCGCGAACGCGTTAACGATTCCCCAAGTCGCGCCAATCCGGCGGGTCGCAAAGGGGTTTTCAATTGCCCCGGGATTTCCGGGGTGACCGATGGAGTGAAGCAACCGAATGGCTTATGCTGACCAACAGATGAGCGGCAATCGCATCGTCGCGATCATCATTGTTGCCCTCATCCATGTCGCTCTCGGTTACGCTCTCATCACCGGTCTCGCATATAATGCGGTCCAGCAGGTGGTCGAGCGCGTAACGACGATCGATATCGAGGAGCCCCCGCCGCCCGAGGAAGAGCCGCCGCCGCCGCCGGAGAACGTGCCCGACACGCCTCCGCCGCCGGTTGCACCGCCGCCGCCGATCAACATCGCGCCGGCACCGCCTCCGATCCGTACGCAGACGAC
>PVBE011581413.1_pt1 | contig 18700 bp, 10 predicted proteins | sample 1631181 | NCBI WGS metagenome assembly PVBE01 (sample SAMN08397723, study PRJNA350692) | Marine metagenome, whole genome shotgun sequencing project. | isolation source: water | place: Pacific Ocean | collected 2012-04
CAAAGAGTCGAAGCAAGAATTGGGTGCAAGATTCTAAACACGATGACGGAGCTGGGGATGCCTTGCAGTGAGATGATCGGATGATGCGAATCGAGACCAAACGAACACTCGGCTTCTATCGGAATTGTGCAACAAGGCAGCTTGTCGACGACATCGAGGGCTCCTTGTCGCCGTCGCTGGGCAGTTCGGCGAACGGATGCAGTGACTCGTCCTGTAACCAGTAAAGAGTCGTTCGCGGTCCGGATTCTGTCAGGCGTCTTCCGCCGACGATGAACTTATTCCCCCAGCGGGCCAGAAGCGGACCGCCGATGTATTCGGACAGTCCCTTCCAGTTCATTTTCTGAAACGGCGACGATGACCGAATGAGTAACGCCGGTTCGTTTCCCTGCATTCGGCTGATAGCTAGCAGATCCCCGTTCTTCTGAAACAGAAACGCGGTTTCGTTGCCTTTTGTCGTCTGGAACAGCGACTGGAATCTCCAGTTGATTCCGTCGTCACTTTCCAGCATGGCGCTCTCCATGATCGGCGTCGCTCCGGCGCCGAGTTCCGATTCCGTGTACCCACGCTTGCGACGCGCGCAGAGATAAGCCTTCCCGCCGTGCGCAGCGGCTCGCCAGATGTAGTGGCCGTAAGTGCCCTCAAGCTGAAATGGCTTCGACCAGGTTTTTCCGTCAACTGTTTTCACACCGTAGCCGAGATGCTTATTGATGTCGTATTCGCTTCGCGGTAGCTCGCCTTCACCGGAATACCAGGTGCCCGTGTAAACGAAAAGCTGGTCCTTGAAAGCGAGAAAATGAGGGTCGCGCGTGTCTCGCAGCGGAACGGAAAACGCATGGACCCTCTGCCACGTGCGGGCGTCGTCGCTGTTAAGCACGACGATCTGCGAAGTCGGAAACACCATGTGGCCATCCGGGCACGATCGAAACGCCAGCCAGAATTTTCCATGCCAGCGAATGAGATCTGTAAATGCGTTGTGTTCGTCGTTGTGATAGACGCGACGGATGTTGTGCACTTCGACTTCAGGTAATTCGGCGGCGTTTGTTGCCGACACAGTGAATCCAGGCAATGCGAGAATCATTGCCAGCCTGAAACTCGCCACAATACACCGATTCCGGCACTCAGATGTCACTTTGGACATGCAGTCGTTCCTGATGATTTCCCCATATTGCCTGGAGCGAGCGGCACTGCTCACCTAGGAACTCGGATTCTACCGGCGTCGATTCGGTGCCGATAGGACGGGACAAGGACGACAGGACGGGACGCGAAAAAGTGAAGTAGGCCGGATCAAGGAGCGCAGCGACAACGCTCCGGCAATGGATGAATGGTAATCTCGGTTTATACTGGCAGAGAGTAGGCCGGATCAAGGAGCGAAGCGACGACGCTCCGGCAATGGGATGAATAGTGAGGGCGGTTTATACTGACAGTGCCGGAACGGCGCTGCGTCTGGTCCGGCCTGCTTGAAACTGGCGCTGCGCTAAAGGAGGCGCATTCCCATGCACAGACTCACGCGTTATTCCGCTGTTACACTGATTGGGCTATTGTCGTTTGCCAGCATAGCAGCGGCCGAGGATTGGCCTACGTGGCGGCATGACGCCGGTCGTACGAATATCTCAGCCGAGAAGATTCCCGCTCCGCTTCGCCTGCAATGGAAGCGGCAACTTCCGCCGGTTACACCCGCGTTCCGCAAGTCCCGGCTCCAATTTGACCAGGGTTACGAGCCGATTGTTCTGGGCGACACAATGTATGTGGCGCTGCCGCACATCGATGCGGTTGTTGCCTATGCGGTCGAGACCGGGAAAGAGAAGTGGCGGTTCTACACAGCCGGTCCCGTGCGCCTGGCACCGGTTGCGTGGCGCGACAAGCTCTACTTCGGATCGGACGACGGACATCTGTACTGTTTGAATGCGTCCGACGGTGCGCTGCGATGGAAGTTTCGCGCCGTTCCTTCAGCTCGGAAAATCCTGGGCAATGGCCGGTTGATTTCTGTCTGGCCTGTCCGCGGGGGCCCGGTGCTGGACGACGAGACCGTCTATTTCGCTGCCGGAGTCTGGCCTTTGGAGGGCGTCTTTGTCTACGCGCTCGACGCCCAGTCGGGCCAGGTCGAATGGGTCAACGATCGCTGCGGAACATTGTATGGCAAGCAACCGCACGTGGGTGCCGAAGCGTTGGGAGGACTCTCTCCGCAAGGATACTTGTTGGTTAATGGAGATAACCTGCTCGTCCCCTGTGGTGCGGCGCGACCCGCCACTTTCGATCGCCATAGCGGCGAATTGCTCGATTTCACACTTCCGTCCGATGGAGGCGTTCCCGGTGGCTGGTTCATGCGGATGGACCCGAAACTTGCCCGAGATATTCGACGTGGCAAGATTGAGTTCGACAGTGTCGTCAATCGCGATCAGCATGAAGGTGGACTACGCACGGGCAAAGGAGTCGCCGGATCGCGGACACAGGTTACGCTCGGCGGCACTCTGTTGAAATATGCTGGCGGAGTGACGGGGGTCGATGGCGACATTCATAGCATCGTTGCCGCCAATGGCCGGCTGTTCGTCACGACCCGCGAGGGAACGATTTATTGTTTTGGCGATACCAAAGTTTCACCGACCTTTCACCCGGCACAACCTGCCCCTAAACCGGACGTCGACAAGGCGCTGGCGTCAACCATCACCCACCTTCGGACGCTAACCCCCGTTCGAGACGGCTACGCGCTCGTCCTCGGGACGCGCGATGGCCGGCTGGCGGAGCAACTGGCTGCCGAGACGAATTTCCACGTCATTGCGTTAGCCCCCGTTGAATCCGATGCCGACGCAATACGGCAACGTGTCCTTGAACCCTCCGCGCAGGCCAGCCGACTGTCGATCGTGGCGGGCCAGCTTGAGGAAGTCGCGTTTCCGCAGTATCTGGCCGATCTGATTGTGGCAGAAGATTGGGGCGCGACCCGACTCAACACGGGTGCTGACTACCTGCTGACGTTATATGAACGACTCAAGCCGTACGGGGGCGTCGCCTGCCTCGCCGTAGAGCCGACGCGCGACGAGGAAATCCGCGTGTGGCTCCGCGAGGCCGGGCATAGCGAAGCCCGGGTTGAACGCCACGGCGACCTCCTGCTCGTCCGCCGGGCGGGCGCGTTGCCCGGTGCCGTCGATTACACAAACAACTGGAGTGCGCCTGACGCCCGCGTCCGGGCTCCTTTGGGTATCTTGTGGTTCGACGATTCCGTTGCACGCTTCAAACGCGCCCCGCAACCGACGATCGCGGGCGGCGTCATGGTTTCGCAGGACAAGGACTGGCAGGGCAAAGTCGATAAGATGGGTCCCGTCAACCATCTCCATCGAGACGGGACCGGGCGGTTCCGTCTGCTCAATGCATCCTTCATGGACGTCTATACCGGCCGCGTCATGTCTCACGACGAAGCCGAGTCGCGGTTAGAACAAGTCCCCAAAACGCAGGGCGCCGATTTTCGCCCGCCATATCAATTTCGTCCGCCGTATGTCGAGAAGCATTTGCAGGAACTGGAGTCCCGGGGCGAGAAGCCAAAGGTCTATCCGTTCCAGAGGCAGGCCGACAAGGGCCAGATGACGAATCCGCTGACCGGGCTCGTCGAGCCGCGATGCTATGTCAAGAGCTATGGTTGCGACGGTGGTGTGGACTACGGCCACTTGATAACAATGCGTTCGGCGACTCCCGCCTTCTACGACAAACGAATCGAAAGCGGCACCATTAATATTGCCGGCCCACGCTCCGGTTGCACGAATAGCGTCATCCCGGCTAACGGTGTCTTGAATATGCCGTATTTCTACGAGGGCTGCACCTGCAGCTATCCGTTGCCCACCGGCGCCGCGCTGATCAGTATGCCACAGACGTTCGAACAATGGACTGCCTGGGGCCACGGCACCGCCAATCCAATCGTGCGTATCGGCGTCAACCTGGGTGCGCCTGGCGACCGGATGACCCACGGCGGAACCTTGTTTCTCGACTACCCCAGCGTCGGTGGGCCTTCGCCCGAGATAAAAATCCAGACGCAACCGGCGACCCCCGACTACTTTTATCACCATTCCTTGTTCATCCAGGCGGGGCAAGGCTGGCCCTGGGTCTGTGCCTCTGGCGCGCAAGGCATCAAATCGTTGCGTCTGACGAACCTGAAGGCCGGAACGTTTACCGTGCGGCTCTACTTTGTCGAACCACAACACACCGCGGTCGGGGCCCGCGTGTTCGATGTCGCTCTGCAGGGAAGACCTGTGCTAACGAATTTCGATATCTTCGTCGCGGCCGAAGGCAGGATGAAGTGCCTGGTCAAAGAATTCACCGGTGTCCAACTCGATGGCGACTGCACGCTGTCCTTCACCGCACACCAGGGCCAGAGCCTGCTCAGCGGGATTGAACTCGTATCGACGGGTCTGCCGGTCGACCTGCTGCCGGAGAATGGGCCGGGTACAGATTAAAGAAGGAACCTGTCATCATGCGATTGCAATCACTCATAGTCTGTCTTGCCCTGGCGGCATCCGCAACAACGCCGACACTTGCGGGCGAATGGAAGGCGGGAGTGGCCAAAGTCAAAATCACTCCGACGAAGCCACTCAGGATGGGCGGTTATGCTTCCCGGAGCCGGCCTGCCGACGGCACACTGACCGACCTGTGGGCCAAGGCGCTCGTGTTACAGGACGGCACCGGGACACGAGCGATGCTGATCATCGTCGATGTCAACACCATCTCTCGTGACATCTCGACAGCTGTCTGCCGGGAACTGCACAAGCAATTCGCTCTGGAGCGACGGTCGATTGCCCTCAATGCTTCACACACGCACAGCGGTCCGGCGATGGGCGACCGCGCGTACTACACGTTTACCGAACAGGAGCATCAGGACCTGAAAGATTACACGACCGATCTCCGCCGCAAACTCATCGCCGTGGCGGGTGAGGCGTTGAGAAATCTCGCCCCTTCCAAGCTGAGTTGGGGCAACGGCAAGGCATCCTTCGCAGTCAACCGTCGTAACAATCCTGAGGCAGACGTTCCACGGCTACGGGCCGAAGGGAAACTCCGGGGCCCCGTGGATCATGACGTTCCCGTGTTGTTTGTCCAGGACTCAAGCGGGCGGCCCAAGGCGGTGGTCTGTGGATACGCCTGCCATGCGACAACGCTCAACGGCTATCAGATATCGTCCGACTGGCCCGGTTACGCGCAGATTGAATTGGAGAAGAAGTACCCCGGCGCGATCGCACTCACCTGGATCGGTTGCGGGGGTGACCAGAACCCATTGCCGCGTCTCAAGGTCGAATACGCTCAGGATTATGGACGCCAATTGGCCAACGCCGTCGAGAAAACTGAATCGGACAAGGGCCAAACGATCGAGGGCCGGCTCTCCTGCTCTTACAGTGAGATCGACATGCCATTCGCCAGGATTCCCACAGGTCAGGAACTACGGCAGACACTCGACAGTAAGAATCGTTTCCAGGTCGCCCGCGCCAAAACACTGCTCTAGCGTCTTGAACGCGACGGGAAGCTTGACTCAACGTATCCGTATCCCGTTCAGGTCTGGAAGCTTGGGAACGGTCCGACGTTCGTGCTGCTCGGTGGTGAAGTCGTGGTGGATTATTCGCTGCGATTGAAACAGGAGTTGGGCTCGGATCGAATCTGGGTGGCCGGTTACTCGAACGACGTGCTGGCCTACATCCCCTCCCGCCGCGTGCTTCTGGAAGGCGGCTACGAAGGAGGCGACGCGATGCTGTATTACGGTCACCCCGGCCTCTGGGCGGAAGGAATCGAACGGAAAATCGTCCACGAAGTCCATCGCCAGTTCGGACTGAAGACAGACGGCGAATAGATCACGGACACGACAATGAGTAAGTCAATGTATCGTGCGATTCTGCTGCTGATGTTCTTCTCATTACTGGTTGGCCACCAATCACGACGAGCCACTGCAACCTGCTATACAACGATCGGATCGACCAAGTCGTCTCGTGAAAGGCAGTCCCAAGACCGATCGGTGTTGATCTGCGGGCGTTGGCACAGCTTCGCACGCGAGGCAAATTCATTCGGACTGCGTGGGGCAGACCAGAAAATGAGTTCAATCACCGCACGGGTACACTCGGCCAGCCGGTGGCTTGAGATTTAAATGACATCGACGAACAACTCGGCAAGATGAGCAGACCAATGCGGAAATGGGGAAGCAAAAAGTTCTAACCGTGTCTGGTTGCCCCGACTAGAAATCAAAACAGCTCGTCGCATAGGTTTGCGGTGAGCTGTTTCTCGTTGGAGGCCCGTGAGTTAGGCGTACGCTAGACGCGAGTTCCCGAGTTCAAACGGATGCGACAGTTCGGTAGCTATCCCAAGGGACTTGCTGGAACTTCGTGCGAACGATCGGTTTGCCGAGTTCAAATCCCCGTGCTACTCTCGCGAGTTTGCTGAATTTGCGCCACATTCATCCGCGGTGTCGGCGCGAGTGCGAACAGCGTGTTCCACGCTACAATGTAGCGTTGAACGACTTGACGAGGGTCGTGTTCCCGATTGACGGCCGCGATAAGGAAGTCGCCGGTTCGTCGGCAGACACGAACTTCGGTACCCGGGCGAAGTGAAGACCACGCCGGTTCCAAAGGGATCATTAACGCATTGCCAACTCAGAAGAACCGTCATGAAAATGGAAACGGCCACCAAAAGAATCACAGTTAACGATAAAGACGCGATTCGTATCAACCTGACGTCGTTTGTCGGCTTGAGACATCTCCTTTTCATGGCTATCGCGTTGGTGTTCCATTCCGCGGAGCCGGTCGACGCCGATACGGAGGCCGCGCGGCCGAACGTTTTACTCATCATGTGCGACGATCTGGGCTATTCCGATCTCGGCTGTTACGGCGGCGAGATTCAGACGTCCCATCTCGATCGACTCGCAGCGGACGGGATGCAGTTTACACAGTTCTATAACTGTGCCGTCTGTGTCACGACCCGGTCGGCGCTGCTGACGGGATTGTATCCTCGGCAGGCGAAACGGCCTCGATTGCGGACGAACATGATCACGCTCGGTGAGGCGATGCAGCGCGCTGGCTACGCCACATCGCTCACGGGGAAGTGGCATCTGGGAAGCGTGCCGCCGCTAAGGCCGATCGACCGCGGCTTCGGCGAGTTCTACGGGCTGCTCGACGGTTGCTGCAATTTCTTTAATCCGGCGAAACTGGATCCTGTGTTCTACAACGGCGGGCGAGCCCGTCCGTTTGCGCACAACGACAAGCGGCTCACGGTGTTCCCGAAAGGCTATTACACAACCGACGCGTTTTCCGATCACGCCGCGAACACCATCAAACGACTTGCAAAGGGCGATAAGCCGTTCTTCGTCCATCTGTGTTACACAGCGCCGCACTTTCCCCTGCACGCGATTGCTGAAGATATCGAAAGTTATCGCGGAAAGTACTCGGACGGCTATCTCGCGATGCGTGAGCGACGACACAAGCGGCAGGCCGAACTGGGCCTGTTCGCTTCGTTGCCCAAACTTTCGGCCGAAGAGGATAAGAAGGGCGATTACCGCTACGACTACGACGTTCCTGACTGGGAAAAGCTTCCTGTCGCTGAACGGAAACGTGAGGAAGCCCGCATGGAGACTTACGCCGCGATGGTCGACCGGATGGATCAAGGCATCGGGCGCGTTCTGGCGGCGCTCGACGAGGCCGGCGTCGCGGATAACACCGTGGTGATGTTCCTATCCGATAATGGCGGCTGTGCGACGTGGCCGAGTGGCAGGCCCGGGCAGGAAGAAGGCTTTATCAAATACAACAAAGATATCCCGGTGGGAGATGGTCGCGGTTACGAGTTTGTCGGCAAGGGATGGGGCTGGGCTCAGAACGCACCATTCCGCCAGTTCAAGACGTGGTGTTACGAAGGCGGCATCGCCACGCCGATGATTGTCCGCTGGCCGGGCAAGGTCGCGCGGGGCTCGATCACGCATCAGGTCGGTCACATCATCGACTTCATGCCAACACTGCTTGAACTGGCGGAAAGTGAATATCCGCGCGAGTTCAACGGGAACGAAATCCTGCCGGTCGAAGGCAGGAGTCTTCTGCCAATACTCCACGGTCAGAAACGGGACGCGCATCGATCCTTGAGTTGGGAACTGTTCGGCAACCATGCGACCCGACAAGGCGACTGGAAGCTTGTCTGGGGAGCGAGCGAGAAGCAGTGGGAGCTGTACGACCTGAAGACTGACCGCAGCGAAACGAATAACATCGCCTCAAAGTTCCCCGAACGCGTGACCGCCATGGCCCGTGATTGGGAAGCGTGGCGAGTGAGAGTGGAAAGCCAGGACGATTGAGGGTAGGAACCGACCAATGCTGATGAACCGTTTATTAACTCGATGCCTCGTGCTCGTCGTCGTATGGCTGCTGATCGCCGTCGCATCGACGGCGACGGCCGCAGAATCAACCTGGCGCGCCGGCGTGGCCCGAACGAAGATTACTCCCGAAGGTCCCTATTGGATGGGCGGTTATGCGAGCCGGAAGCGACCGTCGGAAGGAACGCTTCAGGAACTGTATGCCAAGGCGATCGCCATTGACGATGAGAAGGGATCGCGAGTGGTGATCGTCACGACGGACCTGCTTGTGATTACCCGCGAGCTCGGCGATGCTGTCAAACGGCGAGTCCTCACGAAGTACAAACTGCCCACATCACATCTCCTGCTGAATTGTTCGCATACACATTGTGGACCGGAGGTCCGGTTGTATCGCGAATCGCTGCACAACATTCCGCCTGAGTCTGCTCGTAAGATGCATGACTATGTCAGGCGACTCGAGACCCAACTGGTGGACCTCGTGGGGAACGCAATCGCCAGTCAGGTCCCCGCCAGCCTGAGCTTCGCTCAGGGGAAAGCATCATTCGCTGTTAATCGGCGCAACAATCGGGCAGCCGACGTGCCTCGACTGCGGAGCACAGGCAAGGTGATCGGTCCCGTCGATCACTCCGTCCCCGTCCTGAAGGTGACAGACAGCGAAGGCAGCCTGCGGGCTGTCCTGTTTGGCTATGCCTGTCATAACACGGTGATGTCGTTCTACGAGACGTCGGGAGACTACGCCGGCTTCGCTCAGCAATACATCGAAGAGAAGCATCCTGAGGCGGTGGCCATGTTCGTGATGGGCGCCGGCGGAGACCAGAATCCAGAGCCTCGCCGCAAAGTCGAATACCTGCATCAGTACGGCCGGGCTCTGGCCGACACCGTAGAAACGGCTCTGGCCGACAGGCAGCGCAGCGTCACCGGTTCGCTCCGTGCTGCACTCGCAAATGCTCCGCTGGAATTCCAGCCACACGCCGATCGTGAGGTTCTTGAGAAGCAGGCCGAGTCGACGAATCAATACGAACGCTGGAAAGCCAATTACATTCTGGGCGAACTGAACGCTGAGCGAACCGTGCCGCGCAAGTACGAGTTGCCCGTTCAAGCCATCCAGTTCGGAAACGATCTGTTGCTTGTCGCCATTGGCGGCGAGTGTGTTGTCGATTATTCATTACGAACCAAACGAAAATTCCATCACGACGACGGTCCGGAGATCTGGGTCGCAGGCTACTCCAACGACGTCTTTGGGTACCTGCCGACACTGCGGGTCCTGAAGGAAGGCGGCTATGAGGGCGTTGGCCACATGATCTACACGAAATTCCCGGGGCCGTTTACCGAAACTGTTGAAGAGCGTGTTTTTGAAACACTCGACCGACTTGTTCGACAGGTGGGACCACAACAATGAAGCTCGCGACGATTCTCCTGTTCCTGGTCGCAGCACAGATCGCTGCTGCCGCCGAACGTCCCAACATTCTATTCATTTACACCGACGACCACTCGCACCGGACGATCAGTTGTTACCCCGAGGCGTATCCGTGGGCGAAGACTCCGAACATCGACCGACTGGCTTCTCAGGGCGTACGTTTCGAGTCGGCGTATATTGGAACGTGGTGCATGCCCTCACGGGCAACGCTGCTTACCGGACATCATCAGTTCGGTGTCGAGTCGATGCGGATGGAAGGACCGTACCCGGGCAGCGCATACGATCCGGAGAAGTGTCCGTTCTGGCCGAAGGTGTTCCGGGAGAGCGGTTACTTCACGGCTCAGATCGGCAAGTGGCATACGGGCGTCGATACTGGCTTTGGTCGCGACTGGGATTACCAGATTGTCTGGAACCGTCCCAAACACACGATCAATCACCAGAACTACTACTACGACCAGCCGATCACTTACCACGGTGGTAAAACGGAGGTCCTGAAGCGTTACTCGACGGACCAGTACACAGACTGGGCCATCGACTTCATGGAAGGAGAAGGACGCGATCAGAAGAAGCCCTGGTATCTGTGGCTTTGCTACGGAGCCGTGCACAGTCCTTACACGCCGGCCGATCGGCATTTGAAGGACTATGCGGACATTGAAGTGCCGACACCCGCAGATGTCTTTCCGCCTCGACCGGGCAAACCGAACTGGATGCAGAAGATCGACTTCTGGACGAAAGGCACTGATGGGGGTCCGACGTCGAGGAAACGAACGCTCACCTCGTGGGTCCAGCAGTACCATCAGGCGGTCAAAGCGATCGATGAGGGCGTGGGACGTCTGATGGCGACGCTCGAAGAGACGGGACAGCTTGAAAACACGCTCGTCATTTTCACATCGGACCAGGGATTCGCCTGGGGACAGCATGGCTTCCGGCATAAAGTCGCCGCATACGATGCCAACATCCGGTCACCATTGATAATCAGCATGCCGGGGCGAGTCCCGCAGGGTCGTGTCTGTCCTGCGCCGGTGGGCGGCGTGGATCTTGTTCCCACGATCTTCAACTTTGCCGGGATTGAACATCCGTGGGAAATGCACGGCCACGACCTTTCACCTCTGCTGACGAACCCTCAAGCTCAATGGCCGCATCCCGTGCTGCTGGCGGCAACTGGTCGCAAGTACGGCTCGGACACCGATGTGCTGCCGACCGGTGACGCCATCTTCCATGGACCGATCCCGTGGTACGTGATGCTTCGCCAGGGCAAATACAAGTACGTCCGGCCGTTGATCGACGGCGAGCTGGAGGAATTGTACGACTTGAAGGCCGATCCCGAAGAGTTGAAGAACCTCGCAACGGACACAGAGTTTAGTAACACGCTGAGTGACTTCAGGTCCGCAGCAGTCGCTGAATTGAAACGGACCGATGCAGGATTCGCTGACAGGATGCCGCCTGTACGGAGCGGGGTGAAATGAGTGTTCGGTTTTCAGTGTCCAGCACGGAATACTCAATACGGCCTGAATACCAAACACCGAGCACTGAAAACTGATCACAGAAAACTGAAACCATGAGAACCATACTCACACTGTTGCTTTTGTTACCAAACTTCGGCCGCTGTCTCGCCGGTGATGCCAATCGGGCCTGGGACTCTGAACGAAGCGACTACCGCGACAAAGTCACCGGCACTGAAGTGTGGCGACTGACGACGGATCCTGAGGTCGAGATCATGCCGGATCGGATCAAGGATCCCTGGTCGCCGGATGGATCGCAGATTCTGTTTCGGTCAAAGCGGACGGGAGCGTGGCATCTGTTCGTGATGACGGCGGATGGATCAAAGATCACTCGCGTCACTGACCAGAGAGGGCCGGCGGTGTACGGCGTGTGGTCTCGTTCGGGCCAGGAAGTCGTTTGCACGCCGCTGGTGAACAACAAATACGAGCTTCACGAAATCAACGTGAAGACGTACGCATCCCGCCGCATCGCCGGTCCGTTCGAATCGCAGTTGAATAAGATGGGCGTCAGTCCCGATGGCGAAAGCGTACTTTTCACTCGCGTCATGAAGCAGCCCGGCGGTGACAAGCAGGATGTCGTGATGTCTTCGTTTGTGAAGATGGACGGCACGGGTTTTTTCGATTTCACGGGCGAGACGAAGCACGGCCGCATCGGCTGGATTCCCGGGCGGATGGACATTCGCCGGATGAAGTCCTCTCGCCAGCAATACGTCGTGCAGCCGGATGGCTCCGGAGCGCGGCTGATCGGCGAGGGCGGGCACGAATACTTCACGCCGGACGGACAGCACATGCTGATCTGTGATCCGAAGGGCGGCGATCCGTCGAAGTGGCTCGGAGAGTGTTCCGCGGGGCTTTACAACATCGAAACCGGTGTGCGGCGAGATGTCACAAAGGAACTGACGTGGCTGGGCAGCCATCCCGCGATCAGTCCCGATGGCAGGTACGTTGCAGCGGACAACGCCGGACACAGTTACCCCGGAGCGATCGTGATCGTGTCCATTGACGGCTCGGCCCCGGCGCTGCGAGTGCTCTGTTACCACCATGCCTCGTGGGAGTCGGGCCACATCACTCATCCCACGGTCCACTGGAGCCCGGATGGCACGAAGTTGCTGTTCATCTCCGATAAGGATTCGCCGGACAAGAAGAAAGGCGACATGTATCTCGCTGTAGTGAAACAGCCGGAGGCGCCTCGCCAGCCACACGTCGCCAACAACCGCGCCGACGGCCCACTACTGACATGGCAATCCGCACGCCGTCACGGGGAGACGAAGGAATACGTCATCATGCGCAGCGTACCCTCGCCGCGCCCAAACCTGCAGGGCGTCAAGCTGGACCGCACCGGCGTGTTTGAAGAAGTCGGGGTGGTTCCAGTGGTTGACACCATCCTCACTGGAAAACACCTCGACGCGAAGGCCGTGACGCTGACTGTTGAGTCCACGGAGGGCTTTCCCAACAGCGGACGATTGCTGATCGCCGGCAATTACTCGATGGCCGAACCTGAGGTCGTGACGTACACGGGCAAGACCGAAACCACATTCCTCAACTGCGAGCGCGGCGATGAAGCCAGCCAGCCGACCATGCACTGGAGTGGCGCCCGTGTGTGGAGCCTCAGCGCAATGAAGTTCACGGACAAGCTGCCTGATTCAGATCGCCAGTATTATTACACCGTGCGAGCCCGCGAGCATTCCGGACTCCAAAGCCCGTACTCCCGCATCAGCAACCCTGCGATCACGAAGGGTGACAGGAAGGAAGAGTGAGGACAGCATAAGTCATGATGCTGACACCGGCGGGATTGGCCGTTTGATCACGCTGAGACGAGCGTCTCGGCAAGGTGCACAGGCCATTGTGAGAATGGGTAAGAAAAAAGTTCAATTGGTGTCCACGATCCTCCACTCAAATCAAAAGAGCCGCTGATCAAATGGGATCGGCGGCTTTTTCATGGGCTTTTCGGTATCGGTGGTTGGATGCCGGCGGGCAAAACCAGGGCGTGACCTCGAATGAGCCCGATCGGTTGTCCATGACCGAGGCAAGTTGCCAATCTACTTTGGACACATCGACCGAAGCTGCGAACGGTACATAGGATTTGAATGCATCCCCCGCCTGCGAATCAGGCCATGATCGATGTAATCTGTTGCCACGCTTGGGATTCGAACGCGGCCGACTCCACGGCTGCCCGGCAAAAAAGTTCTAACCGTGTCTGGTTGCCCCGACTCAGAAATAGAACAGCTCGCCGCATGGATTTGCGGCGAGCTGTTTCTCGTTTGGTGCGAGCGAGTTGCGCAAACCACGAAGCCCAACTCCGTCAGTTCAAACAGGCGACACTTTTCAGGTTACGACGCAAGGCAATTGCTCGATCCTATGGCCGAATTGGAAGTTACGGAGTTCAAATCCAGTCGTCTCTCTCGTGGTTCGTCACTTTGGTTCGAGTCCTGGTAGGGAGTTTTCTCAGAACTCGGACTTGCAACCGACAATCCAGTTAACGCACTACGCCGAGAGTTCACGCGCTCGGCGTTGTGTCGTCTGTTATTATCAAGTGTTACACGACCGGGGCTCGCTCTGACCGCGACGGAAGCATGCAGCAAGGCACACATCCCCGCAAAGCAGCCAGCGGCCGTCGTTTTCCCTTTCATGATGCCATGAAACCCACCCTTACATTGCTGATCTCCCTCATGTTTACGCTGATTTCCGCTTCAATGGCAGCGGAGCGGGTGGTGGTCAGGGAGGCCATTTCCGTCGAAAGGGATGCGGAGAGCGGGGCGGTGATGGTGCAGCTCACCAGCCAGCCAGTTATCAGCACCAATGTCCACATGGAGCAGCGCTTCGCCTCGGCCGACGGGCGGCGGATCGCCATCGAGCGGCAGCCGTTCGGGCAACCGCCGGAACTGTGGGTGTGCGACCTGAAGACGACCCGGCTCTCTCGGATCGGCGCAGGCCGGGCGATGGCGGCCAGTTTCACGCGAAATGCGATCTATTACCTGACCGCGCCGCCCGAGACGCGGCTCATGCGGCTGAATCTCGCGGATTTGTCCACGCGCGAGGTGATGGCGATCCCGGACGACGCTGTGCCGCGCAAACTCGCCGTGTCACCCGACGAACGTTGGCTCGTCGCCGGGCCGTTTCTGGTCAGGGACAATGTGTTTCGACTCGATCTCATCGATCTGGCCAACGGAAAGCGAACGACGCTGTGTGAGCTGGTGGACATCCCGAACCCGCACCCGCAGTTCGATCCGGGCAACCCTGGCCGGCTGCTGGTGCAGGTGAACCGCGGCAGCCGGTTCACTGCGGGCGCGGGCTTTCAAAAGCTCAGCGGAACTCAGGGGGCCACGTTGTGCCTTGTGGCCGTGCCATCGGGCGAAGTCACGCCGCTTCCCGTCGGTCTGCCCGACACGCCGGCCATCTCCGGCCATTCGACCTGGGCCGGGCGGAGCGGGCGCGTGGTGTTCACCACTGCGCCGGGTGTGCATGATAGTCTACTCGCCGGCACGGGCGTTTATCGACTCACCCCGGGCGAGGCCAGGCCCGTCCAAATCGTGTCCGGCCAGCCGTTCAACCACCTCGCCGTTTCCGACGATGGCCGGTTCTTCATCGTAGACGATTACCGCACCCAGACGATCCACATCGGCAGCGTCGAGACCGGTCGGTTCCTCAAGCTGTGCGATTCCCGCACCCGCCAGGGCAAGCCGCAATACACGCACGCTCATCCCTACCTAACGCCCGACAACCGCCATGTCATCTTCAACTCCAACGTCACCGGCGTCACCCAGGTCTACGCCGCCACCGTGTCGGATGAGTTCCTCGACAAATTGGCGCCTCTCAAGAAGGACGAGCCTAAGCCCCAGCCATGAAACGACCAACTCCGAACACCACGCCACTCCTCGCAACTGGCCTTGCCCTGTTGACCGGCTTTCTGTTCCTCGTGGCACCGGCACCGGGAGAGTCGCCAAACCTGATTACCGCAGGGAACGCTGAGGCCCCAGAACAGCAGAAGAAGTGGATTGGGCATCTTCAGTTGGTTGCCGATGACAGACACGCGGGAAGCGCCGCCTTCGAGATGTTCCGTATTGGCTCTACCCGGTGTACGGAATTGGTGGAAATAGACAAAGACCAGAACTATGAGATCAGCGGCTGGTTCAAATCGAAGGAGCCGGATCAGCTTTCCAGAATGCTTCTCGATGTGCGCTACTACACGGCTGATAAAAAGCCAATTCATCCGATGAGCGTCAATCCCATTTCCGGCATCAGTGAGCTTGTCAAGGATATCGACGTTGGCGACAAGGTGGTCAAAGTCAGAAAAACGGACTGGCCGATGAAGCTGAAGCTTGACCTGACAGGCCTTGCCTTCAACGCGCAGGAAGACCTGTCGGATCTGCCCAATAATAAGGTTGTTGGTTTGAAGGCGATTGAAAGCAAAGAGGATGTGTATGAGGTGGCTTTGGGCAGACCTGCCGCTCAAGCGTATGCCAAGGGAACCAAGGTGCGCTTGCACCGTTATCTTGATCATCCGCGTGTTTACGATAACCACGTACCCACGGAATGGAAGCGGTACGCGTTTGTTGTCGGCAAAGATGGGGGGCGTCGCAAGAAGCTCTGGCCGGGCGCCGAATACATGTCTCTGTTCATCATCAATCACTACAATCAGTATCCGAAGAAACTGCCGAAAGGTGAAAAGTCGCCGGTACTGCTCTTTGATGACATCACGTTGACGAACGTTGCGAAACAGGAAGTCGCGAAGCCCGAAACGGAGAAGAACGAGCCCAAAGCCCAGACGCTGGCGCAACCGGACGGCGGTCAGACCATCACACTCGCCAAATCTGGCCGGGCTCTCTGCCAGATCGTGGCGGCCCCGGACGCGGACGGGATCGAAGCTTATGCGGCGAAGACGCTGGCGGATTATCTGAAGGAAATGACCGGAGCGGAGTTTCCAGTCGTCTCGCCCAATGAATACAAAGCGGATCGGCCGGCCATCTTCGTGGGCCTGAGCGAACCGGCACTGGCGCGGCTGGGGCCGGAACCGCTGGCGAAGTTGCGCGATCAGGAGCACGTCGCACGCAGCATCGGTCCGGACATCCTGCTCTACGGCAAGGGGCACCGCGCGAGCCTCGACGCCGTGATGGAGTTCCTCGAGAACTCGCTCGGCTGGCAGTGGTATTCGGTTCTCGAAAAGCCCGTTGTGCCAAAGCGGGCAACGTTGACACTGAAGCCGTTTTCCCGGAAACGCGGTTTCGATTTCGTGTCGCGTCAGCTGTCGTTGCGATTCAGCGCCGCCTTCTACTTGCAGCACGGCGTCAACATGGGGCTCGAAACGAAGTTGCTTCAGCGGCGGCAGGCAGTGCCAGGGTATTTCAAGTCGTGGCTGCTGAATGAGAATTTCGTCCACACTTCATTTTCTTACATTCCACCGACGCCGAACGACAGACTCGCGAACGGATTTCAGTGGGTCACGAAGCGGGACTATTTCCTGACGAATCCGGAGTTCTATTCCGTCAGCGAATCCGGAAAGCGCGTTCCGAACCTGCAACTCTGCTACAGCAATCGCGGATTGCGGGATGAGTTGACCCGTCAGGTGCGGCGGCACATTAAGATCTCCGGCCAACGCCAGCTCATCATGATCGACGCTTTCGATCGACCGGGGCGATTCTGCCACTGCGACGGCTGCATCGCGCTCGAGAAGCGCTATCAGACTCCCGGTGGCCCGCTGTTCGACTATCTCATCGAGCTGTGCAACGCGCTGAAGCTCGAACACCCGGAGACGCGAGTGAAGACGCTGTCTTATCGCCGCAGCCAGACACAGGTTCCGCCGCGCCTGCCCGAGGGCGAGAAACTGCCCGACAACCTCGTCATCGCCTTCGCGCCGATCGAGGACTGTTACTTTGCCGACTGGACGCATCCTGACTCGAAGATTCAGGAAACGTTTCAGCATCTGAAAGACTGGGCTGCGATCACCGCGCCGAAAAATCTCTGGGCGTGGATGTATCCCAATCCCTGGGGCACGGGCCACGAGATGCCTGTCGGCAATATCGAGCGGACCATCACCAACATGCGACTGATGCACAAGGCCGGCGTACGCGGGATCTTCCTCGATCACCACGGCACCAACTCACGCAGCGGCTGGAGCGAACTGCAGGCGTTTCTTGTGTTGAAACTCTCGCAGGACATCGAAGCGGACACCGACGCGCTGATCACGGAATTCACCGACCACGCCTTTGGCCCGGCCGCTCCGCAGATGCGGCAATACCTCGCGGAACTCGAAACCGCCCGGAAGGCGATGACCAGCCTGCCGCCGCAAGTCGGCTACAAGTCCCGCAATCTCGACGACCGTACGTTTCCTTATCTGACGCCCGCGAACCTGCACCGCTGGCAGCAGTTGTTCGAGAACATGGAAGCCGCCACCGCGTCCCTGCCGGTCGAGCGGGCCAACGTGCGGTCGCAGCGCCGCGAGTTGGACATCGCGACGCTTTGGAAATGGTTCGACCTGCGCGCCGACTGGCCTGACGTTTACACCGATCATAGGAAAGTCGCCGAGCGAATCCTCGCCGCAAACAAGGCGAAAGCGCCCTCCGGAGTCGCTCCCGCCTGGTCACTCGGCGACCCACTCATCGCCCACTTCGCAACCCTGATCGACGCGGGCGGCGAAAAGCCTTTGCCCGCGGAATTCGACGGCATCGCCCGCGACCGCATCCGCACCTTCCTCCCCAGAAACGGGGCCCGCGGCAAGATAAAACGCAGTGTCAAAGACCCCGAAGCCGCCTTCGGCACGGCCACTGTGGTGGACCAGCCGCAGGAGCCATTTCGCTGCGGCTTCAGCGAGTGGAAATCCCGCGTGCCGAGCGTCGTCACTCACGGCCCGCGCCTCGAAATCCAGCGTGACCAGATGACGCCGGGGCAGTATCGGCTTTACCCGCTCGGCGAGATCGACCTGACCACCGACGACAGCATGATCTGGTTCGGTCGCAGTTGGCAGACCAACCTGAGAATCGGCTCGCAGTTGTATTTCCCCGGTGAAATCAACCGCTGGAAAGCGTGGGTGTCCCTCAAGTTCACCGGCCCCAACTACGGTGGTAAGGGTGAAAACCTGGTGCTGTGCGACCGGGTGATTCTGGTGAGATCGAACAACGCCCCGTGACCCAAACCGGATGTACCTTTGAATCGTTTTGGAGTGTTGAGTTGCCGCAGGACAAATACGACGCCGTCATCTTCGATCTGTTGACTGCCCTGTTGAACTCATGGTCCCTGTGGAACGACGTGGCGGGCGATGACAGTCTCGGTTGGGATTTCGCACATCGATCGCATGAGCGTGGCAGGCCAATCGTCGAATTCTAAGCCAAAACGTTTGGTTCTTCAGAACAATTCGTGGGTGGAATTGGTTGTTCTTTTGAGGAGCGCGGTGGAGCCCCTCGGGACTCAGAACAACAAAGCCTGTTTTGTGTTTTGGGCGTTTAGGAGTTGGTCCGGCTCCGTCGTCCTTTCATC
>PVBE011765806.1_pt1 | contig 18696 bp, 17 predicted proteins | sample 1631181 | NCBI WGS metagenome assembly PVBE01 (sample SAMN08397723, study PRJNA350692) | Marine metagenome, whole genome shotgun sequencing project. | isolation source: water | place: Pacific Ocean | collected 2012-04
AGGTAGGTGCCGTGCTCGATACTCCTGACACCAGCCTTGACCGCCGCCAACGCGCCCTCGTCCCCATGCGCGTGTGCCGCCACGGACACGTTCCGCGTGGCAGCCTCCTCCACGACTGCCCGCAGCTCCGCCTCGGTGAACACCTGCTTCCGAGGATCGGTGTCGGGTAGCCCTGCGCGCTCGGTTCCGCGGGTCTTGATGACGTCGACCCCCTGCGCCAGGTTCGCACGCACGACACGCCGCAGCTGCTCGGGCGTCTCGGCCCCGGCGAGCAGGTCGCCCAGGGACGGATCCGCGAGCACCGCCTCGCCCAGGGGTCCCCCCACGAACAGGCCGGCCGCACGAACGTCCGGTCCGGGCACGACCCCTGCCCTGACGAGCTCCCGGAGCGCGACGTCGCGGAACGATCCGACGCTGGCGCTGCGCACCGTGGTCACGCCGGACTCCAGAGCGGTACGGGCCGCCCGCAGACTCGACAGGTGGGTATGCGCATCGATCAGGCCGGGAAGCAGGTGCTTGCCCGCGAGGTCGCGCACCTCGGTGTCCGTCGGGGGCGGATCGGTGCCGATCGACGCGATCGTCCCCCCGCGCAGCACGACGGTGAGGCCGGTCCTGACTTCGCCGGCTCGAACGTCGACCACGTTGGCGTTGGTGAGGGCCAGCGCGACGGGCCCCCGCTCTTGCGCCGATAGCGATACCGCGAGCCCGATCGACAGCAACGCACTCGCGATGGTCACGCGGCTCCACATACCGTCTCGCCTCCTCACGCGACGGGCGCACGGCCCGACCGACGGACCTCCGCGCACGAGGCGCGGGGGACACGGGACCGATTCGAGAGATCGGGGATCAACGTGGGCGGTACTCGACTGTGACATGGCTGATCGTGGCGATGGGCCGCCCGGGCGCCGTGAAGGTCTCCTCGCGATCGACCCGCATGACCTCCAGCCGCTCACCCAGGATGCTCACCTCGTTCACGTTCGCGGGGATCGTGACCTCGATCGCCTCGGTGCCGATAGGCGCGACCGCCTTCAGCCCCTCCGGACCGGCACCTCCACCGACCCGGTCCATCAGGTCGGTCGCCGTTCTGAACTCGCTCTGGATCACGGCGCGCGTGAGCAGCTCGTTGTCCATCGTCAGCACGCCGATCGTGGCGGTGGAGCGGGCAAAGGCTCGCCCGGCGAGCACCTCCTGCTCCGAATAGGTCTGCCGGTTGTGCAGCTCGAAGCGTAGCGTGGCCCGCCCCTGGTGCCTGGGAATCTGGACGAGGATGCCCTCCGGCGCGTCGCGCCCGGTGAGCACATCGCAGAACGTCGCCCCCGTCGTCACGCCCTCGCCGAGGGGCGCCGGGCATGTGACCTCGGCTGGCTCCGGCTCGCGCTGGACGCGACCCGCGTCGGCCGACGACACGCAAGACACCGCCACACAGACGACCCAGGGTCCGACCGCGCTGCGTCCCAAGCGCATACCGAAAGTATATCAGCCCCTTTTCGAGCCTCCGGATTGACCGATCGGTCCCGCCCTCGTACAGTGGATCGCCCCCGTGGTGCCTCGTGACCGTTGTGACGGCGGTCAGGACGATCGCACCGGAATGGGGGGCGGTCACGCCTGGTCAGAGACGCAGGCCAAGCGATCGGCGGTAGAGTCGAGGGGGCCGAACGACTGACCTCGGTGCTTGATCAGCTCGAGGAACTCCATGCGGGTACGTGCGTGCTCGCGAAACACACCGAGCATGGCGCTCGTAACGGCGAGCGAGTTCTGCTTCTCGACGCCGCGCATCGACATGCACAGGTGGGTCGCCTCCATGACGACCGCGACGCCCAACGGATCGATCTTGTCTTGGACCGTGCTCGCGATCTCGTTGGTCAGACGTTCTTGAATCTGTAACCGACGGCTGAAGATCTCCACGAGGCGGGGGAGCTTGCTGAGACCGATGACGTGAGCTCTCGGCAGGTAAGCCACGTGGCACTTACCGAAGAACGGCAGCAAGTGGTGCTCGCACAAGCTGTAGAAGTCGATATCCTTGACGATGACCATCTCGCTGTAGTCGACGGAGAATAGCGCGTTGTTCAGCACGACATCGACGTCCGCTCGATACCCGGATGTGAGGAACCGCAACGAGCGCTCGACGCGCCCGGGCGTGTCCCGGAGCCCCTCACGCGCAGGATCCTCTCCGAGGTCGCGCAGCAGCTCTCTGATGAGCTCTTCCACCTGGCTATTGTATCTCACGGTCGTCGCGGCTTCGGGTACGCCTCGAGCGATCACCGCGCAGGTGGGTGCACCGCGGCTCTCCCCTCAGACCGCGCCGCGCGCGGCCGAAGAGCTCACGACCGGGCGTGCCGCGTCGGACGGCAACACCGACGAACGTGGTGATGACGAAGATGCGGACGCGCTGTACCGACGACGCGAGGATCTCACGACCGCCGGCCGCGCAGCGGCCATCTGGGAGGCACGCCTGCAACGCAACGCCGCCGACTTCGAGGCGGCCTGGAAGCTCGCCAGGGCGCGTTACTGGTTGGGGAACCGGAACGCGCTGTCACAGGATGAGCGCCGACGCCAGCTCGAGCTCGGCGTACGCTCCGGGCGGTTGGCGGTCGCGTCCGGGCGGGACCGGCCCGAAGGACACTTTTGGTTGGCCGCCACCATGGGCGGACTGGCCGAGACCCAGGGCCTCACCGCGGCGCTCAGGCACCGGACGCCGATCCGGGAAGCGCTCGAGCGGGTGCTGACGATCGACCCGGCCTACCAGGACGGCTCGGCCGACCGCGCGCTCGGGCGATGGTACCTGAAGGTCCCGCGGCTGCTCGGTGGGAGCCTCGAGCAATCGGAAGCCCACCTGCGCCGCTCCCTGACCTACGACCCGAACAGCATCGCCTCCCTGTTCTTCCTGGCCGAGACCCTCCTCGAGATGGGGCGGGCCCCGGAAGCCCGCGCGTCGCTGGAACGGGCCCTGGAGCTCGAGCCACACCCCGACTGGCTGCCGGAGGATCGCGACTTCAAGCGGAAGGCGCGCGCGCGCCTCGACCGGCTTGAATCTGACAAGGTAGTACGAGAGGCTCAAGCTCCGCGCGGAGGGCGTTCGATCGCGAGGGCCATGCCCATGCCGCCGCTCACGCACAGCGTGGCCAGCCCACGCCTGACATCGCGCCGCAGCATCTCGTGGAGCAGCGTGACGAGGATGCGGGTGCCGGTGCAGCCGATCGGGTGCCCCAAGGCGATGGCTCCCCCGTTGACGTTGAGCCGGTCTCGCGTGATCGGCAGCTCCCGCAGTACGGCGACGACCTGGACAGCAAACGCCTCGTTGAGCTCGACGAGATCGTAGTCGTCCAGCGCCCACCCGATACGATCCGCGAGCCGGTGGACGGCGGGGACGGGCCCGATCCCCATGATCCGCGGGTCCACACCGGCGCTGGCCCACCCCACGACGCGCGCGAGGGGAGAGAGACCGCGCGCCCGGGCGACATCCTCGCTCGCGAGCACCACCGCGGCTCCCCCGTCCGTGATCCCCGACGAGGAGCCAGCCGTGATGATTCCCGATCGACCCTCGACCTCGCCGAACACCGGAGCCAGTCGCTCGAGCGCCTCGAGGGTCGACCCGAAGCGCGGGTGCTCGTCCCGGTCGACCACGCGTGTCTCTCCACGACCTACCTCGATCCGAACCGGCGCGATCTCGGCCGTGAACCGACCCGTCGTGATGGCGTGCTCCGCCCGCCGCTGGCTCTCGAGGGCGTAGGCGTCGGACTCCTCCCTGGTCACGCTGTGCTGGTGCGCCAAGATCTCCGCGGTCTCTCCCATGACCAGGCCAGAAAGCGAGCAGCAGAACCCGTCGCGATACATCGCGTCGACGAGTGGAAACGTTCCGAAGCGGTGCCCCCACCTCGCGTGCTCGGCGTCGATCAGGTAGGGCATCCGGCTCATCGACTCGATGCCGCCGGCCAGGACGACCTCCGCCTCGCCCAACGCGATCGCTCGGGCACCACCCGCCACGGCCTGAAGGCCAGAGGCACAGGCCATGTTGATCGTCTGCGCAGGCGCGGTGTGAGGGATCGCCGCTCGCTGGCCCACTTGCCGGGCCGGGTTCGGACCCGAGCCTGCCTGCCGGGCGTGGCCGATCAGGATCTCGTCGACCCCGTCTGGCTCGATGCCGGAGGCCGCCAGAGCCGCCCGGGCCGCCACCGCACCGAGCTCCGCCGCGTGAAGGTCGCGGAAGGCCCCACCATACTTTCCGATCGGCGTTCGCGCCGCGCCCAGGATTACCACCTCGCGACCCCGCATGATCGAGCGATCATAGCAGAGCGCCCGGACCCGACCGCGTGTCGCGCGACTCGAACGTGACACCGCAGGGCTTTCACCACGGGCCGCTAGACGTCGGCTTGGTCGATCTGCGCGCGCTGGAGTCGGCCGCTGAAGTCGATATAGATCGACTTCCACTCCGAGAAGACGTCGAGGGCCGCGGTGCCCGCCTCGCGGTGTCCGTTACCCGTCGCCTTCGTGCCACCGAACGGGAGATGCACCTCGGCCCCGATGGTGGGCGCGTTGACGTAGAAGATGCCGGTGTCGAGGTCGCGCATCGCCGTGAAGGCCTGGTTGACGTCCCGGGTGTAGATCGACGCCGAGAGCCCATAGCTCACGCCGTTGCCGATCGCGATAGCCTCGTTCAGCGAGCCGCACCGGATCACCGACACGACCGGACCGAAGATCTCCTCCTGCGCGATGCGCATGGTCGGGTCGACCTCGGTGAACACGGTCCGCTCGAAGAAGCATCCCTTCGCCAAGGCGCCGTCCACCAGCCGACGTCCACCGGTCTCGAGCCGCGCGCCTTCGCGCTGTCCGACCGACACGTAGTCGGTGACGGTATCGAGCTGACCGGCGCTGACGAGCGGCCCCACCTGCGCGGACGGATCCATCCCGTCACCGACCCGCAGCGCGCGGGCTCTCGCCACGAACGCCTCGACGAACGGCTGGTACACCGCCTCGTGCACCACCACGCGACTGGCCGCCGTACAGCGCTGTCCCGTCGTCCCAAAGCCACCCCACAGGCAGCCGTCCACCGCCAGCTCGAGGTCGGCGTCTGCCATCACCATCACGACGTTCTTGCCGCCCATCTCCAGGTGGACCTTCTTGAAGCTCGGTGCCGCCGCGAGGGACACCCGCCGGCCGATGGCCGTGGAGCCAGTGAACGACACGACCCGGATCGCCTCGTGCTCCAGCAACCCCTGGCCCACCTCGTCGCCGGTTCCCGTGACCAGGTTGACGACTCCCGGCGGCACGCCGGCTTCCTCCAGCACCTTGACGAAGTTGACGGCCGAGAGCGGCGTCAGGGTGGCGGGCTTGAACACGACCGTATTGCCGCACAACAGGGCGGGGATGATCTTCCAGGACGGGATGGCCACCGGGAAGTTCCAGGGGGTGATGACCGCGCACACGCCGAGCGGCTGCCGGATGGACATGGCGAACTTGTCCCGGAGCTCCGACGGAACCGTCTGCCCGTACAGACGCCGCCCCTCGCCGGCGATGAAGAAGCTCATGTCGATCGCTTCCTGCACGTCGCCGCGCGCCTCGTCCAGCACCTTGCCCATCTCGCGGGTCATGTCCCGCGCGAGGGCTTCCTTGCGTTCGACGAACAGCCGTGCCGCCCGAAAGAGGATCTCTCCCCGGCGGGGCGCCGGTACCAGACGCCACTGCCGGTAGGCTCGGGACGCCGCGTCGACGGCGGCCACGACGTCGTCCCGGCTCGAGTGCTGGAAGGCGCCGATGAGGTCCGTGGCATCGGCGGGGTTGCGGTTCTCGAACCGTCGGCCGGATCGGGAAGCCGTCCACGTCCCGTCGATGAAGTTGAGAAACGTCGTCGGATTGGCCATGTGCCGTGTAGTCCCTCAGAGTGGCAACGCGTTGAACGGTTGAGGGTGGCGTGGGACACCACCCCGGTCGGCCCGCCGGGACGGCGTGTGCTATAGTCCCGGCGGCATGTCAGGGCGCCAAGACGATCGCCTGGATGTTCCGACCGCGCTGCATGGCGAGGTCATGGCCTTCCAGTCCATCCAGATCACGCAGATCAGCCATACCGGCCTGCGTATCGAGACCAGCTTCCCCCTGCACCTCGATGCCCTGCACGAGTTCCGCCTCTCGCTCGCTGGCTTCACGCTGATCGTGAAGGGGCGAGTGGTTCACTGTCGGGTCAGCGAGATCGAAGACCAGGGCCTGACCTACCTGGCGGGCGTGGAGCTCACCGACGTGTCCGAGCACACCAGGCTGGTCATCGAAACCTACCTCAACGAACACCGCTCGACCCGCGCCGACGACCCCTAGCAGCCCGTGGTGAAAGTCCTGCGTCGCACCAAGGCCCGCCGTGAGAGAAGCCGCGCTCGGCCTGGGCCAGGCGCGACGAGGGAGAATACCGCGAGTACTCGATTGCCGAGAGAGCACCGAGGGGACCCTGGGGTGGCTACCGGGCCCGTACGTGGGCCAGGTAGTCGCCGGAAGGGATGCGTTGCGCGCGGCCGAGGGGCGCGTTGTAGAAGTACACCGTGGTCTGCGCCGCACGCCCGTCCTCCAGCGTGACGGTGGTCTTGGCGCGCCGATACAGGCTCCGCTCGTGGTCGTCCGGCCGACACCCCTCGATCTCGTCGAGGGCCGCCAGAATCTCGGCGGGCTCGGTCATCTCGTAGACCTCTCCCCACACTTGACCGTCGGGAGCCGGCACGGCGGCAGGATAGATGCCGAGATCGAACAGCGCCGCTGGAATCCATCCGCGCCCCATGTAGCGGAGCTTGGGCTCGATACCCACCCGGCGTCGGCGGTCGAACTCCGTCATCAGGGTCCCGTAGAAGAACATGAGATCGGCCACCGCTGATCCCCCATGCCGACTGCTGTCGAGCGTATTCTCTAGCCGCACAGCACCACCCTCACCCCTCATCGGAGCGGACTCCGTCGCGCCCCCGGGCGCACTGCCCGCCGCTACGAACGGTGACCGTTCGCCGTACGGCACGCGCTGACTGTATGGCTCAGAGTGTAGGGGCTGCGACGCGAGCGAGTCAAGCAAATCTCGCTCGCCGGCCGTCGCGTAGAGGAGAGGGCCGTCAGGGGAGCGGCTCGGGCTCGGACGGCGTGGCCAGGGCGTCGATCATCTCGAGGGGGATGGAGAAGGACACCGAGACCGTATTGCCGGTGCCGCCGAGCTGCAGCGACTGCAACATCTTCTGCATATCCGTGCTGCCGCCAGACTGGAGCCTCGCGAGCGCGAGGAAGCCCTGCACCACCTCGCGCAGGCCGTCGGCAGCCTCAGCGTCGCGGGCTTCGGCCCGCACGGACCCGACGACACCGCCGTTCACGCGGCCCGAGGCGGCGAACCACTGGATGGCCGGCATCTGCTGGACCATCTCCTGCGGCAAGCGGGCGCGCCCCGTCAGCGCGTCCATGCGACCCACCGCCCAGGCGTGACTGCTGTCCGCGGACTCGTTCACGAGCCGCATCAGCTCGACGTTCCCGGCCACGCTTCCTCCGTCCGCGGCCGTGTCGATGCCGCGCTGCACCGCGACGCGCCCGCCAAAGAGCAGCAAACCAGGCTCGACGAACGCCAGCGTGCCCTCGTCACGGTGCACCACCCGCGTGTCGCGATAGCGATCGACGACACCGTCATGCTCTCGCGCGAAGGCCTCGAGCCGCACGTCGTCGAACCGCCCCCGAGCCAGCACGAAGCCCTCGCCGCCCACGTCGTCCGGCAGCGTGCAACCGACCAGGTGGTCAATGTCGTTCTCGAGGTCGATCCCGGTCTGCTCCAGGAACTCCTGATGTCCTCGGCCAGCCTCGGGACGCCGCGCCCGCAGCCGCGTCCGCAGCTCCGAGAGCATGACCTCGCGGACGTTGGCGTAGGCCACCAGGCTGGCCTCGGACGGCACGTAGCGCAGCTCCTCTGGGCCCACCGCGCGGGCCGACGAGACGGCCGGCAGGCCACCCGCGAAGTAGGCCACGAACCCCGCGAACAGGCCCACGAAAAGGATGGTGCCGGACGTCAGCAGGAAGTAGCGGGTTCTCGTCTTCATTTGTGTGTCCCTGCCAGTCTATACGGTCTCGCGGTGGGAAAGTTCCCGCCGCGCCGGCTCACTGCTCGAGGACGAACTCCCGCCGCTCGACTACGCGCATCGCGAGCCACAGGAACACACCCCAGAGCAGCAGCAGCCCGGTCAGGCCACCCGCCGTCGAGGGAGCGTCGTGGAGGGCGGACTGTAGCAGCGACAGGGCCCCCTCCACCGGCATGGCGTGCGGCGCCAGGCCCTGCAGATAATGCGCGACGGTGAGCTTCTTCAGGTAGCCCGGAATGACGAGCGCCATCGGCTCCCATCCGAGCACGAAGACCAGCCCGGTGAGCAGGGGCCGTCGGAACACCGCACCGACAAAGGCGAACACCGCCCCGTAGACCGCGAGCCCCAGGGCCAGCAAGCCCAGGTCCACCAGGAACGGGAGAAACGCCTCTCCCAGCGAGCCCCCGATTGGCACCACCAGCAGGTACACCAGGGCCACCGACGGGAGGACCACGAAGATCGTGCAGACCAGGTAGGCCAAGTACTTGCCTAGCAGGACCGCGCCCCGCGCGATCGGTCTGGTGAACAGATACGTGATGGTCTTGTCCTCGACCTCGTCCGCGATCAGCGCCGTCCCGTAGAAGACCCCGAGCACCGGCACGATGAACCGCAGATAGAAGAGCCAGACCATCATGCCGAACAGGCCGGGTCCCGTCACCGAGAGATCGTGCGCGGTGTGGCCGAAGGCCGAAACGGTCGACAGGACGCGCGCCAGGACCGCGATCAGCACCGGCCCGGCGACCAGCAGTCCCATGAAGATGGTGCGGCGGGACCAGAGCATCTGTCCCAGCGACAGGTCGAAGACGCGGCTCGAAGCCCGGAGGCGCGACGGCGAAGGACTCATTTCACCAGATACTGAAACACGGCCTGCAGGTTGTCGTCCGGGGAGGTGATCTCCTCGATCGTCCCTCCCTCGTCGGATGCGGCCAGCGCCGTCAACCGCGCGTAGAACGCATCGGGGCTCGAGGTCTCGACCACGACGGCCCCGGACGCCAGCTTCAGGCCCGTGACGTCGTCGTAGGCCAGCAGCGAGCGCGCCAGCGCTCGGGGATCGGTCGTCTTGATCGACACGGTGTGGGGATGCTCGTCGATCAGCTCCCGAATGCGGTGCACGTTGCCCTCCGCGAGGATGCGCCCGTTGTTGATCAGGAGGATCATCGAGGTCATGGCCTCGATCTCGTGGAGGATGTGGCTGGAGACGACGACGCTCTTACCACTCCGGGCCCACTCCCGGATCATCCGAATGGTACGCCGTCGCGCGATCGGGTCCATGCCCGCCAGTGGCTCGTCCAGGATCAGCACCGCGGGATCGTGTGCGATGGCCTGGGCCAACTTGATGCGCTGCCGCATGCCCTTGCTGTACCCGCCGATCTTACGGTCCGCGGCGTCCAGCAGATCGACCGCCTCGAGCGCAGCCCCGGCCGCCGCTCGAGCGGCGGACTCGTCCAGGCCATGGAGGCCGACCAGCCCCGTGACCCATTCGAGGCCGGTCATCCGGTCGTAGAAGGCATCCTGCTCGGGACACAGGCCGATCCGCTGGTAGATCCCCGGGTTCTCCCACACGGGCTCGCCGAGGACGGTCACGGTACCCTTGCTGGGCTTCAGCTGGCCGGTCACGAGCTTGAGCAACGTGGACTTGCCGGCGCCGTTCGGCCCCAGCAACCCGGTGACCCCGGCGGGGATCTCGGCGGTGACGTCGTTGAGGCCGATCACCTCGCCGTACCACTTCGAGACCCCGTCGGTGCGGATGATCGGCGTCGTCACCCGACGACCTCGATACCCCGGACGCGGCGCTCGAGGACCCACCCCGAGACCAGGAACAAGCCGAGGATCACGGCCAGCGACACGCCCCACGGGGTCTCGAAACGCAGCGGCTGGCGAAAGATCAGGTCCCCGATCACCGACAGGTTGGCGGGAATCGAGACCCAGGAGACCCCCGTGCCACCGGTCACCTGGCGCAGGACCCCGAAAACCGCGTCGGAGAAGATCACCGCGCCGGCGTAGAGCACGCCGGCGTAGCGACTGCTCTTGGACAGCGAGGACAAGGCGAGCATCGTGAACGACGCGAGCGCCACCTGGAAGAACGCGAAGAGCGTGATGGCGGGCAGCAGGAAGAGGTGCACGCGTAGGAACGACAGGCTGCCCGCCAGCATGACCTGCACCAGCAGCAGCGTGACGCCGGGGACCCAGGTCACGAGCAGCAGGAACGCCATCAGGATGGCCAACTTCCCGGCGACGTACTCCACCCGGGTGATGGGCTTCGACAGGTAGATCTGCAACGCGTTGGTGCGACGATCGTTGGCGATGAGGCCGGCGCCCACGTAGATGGTGACGAAGAAGACGAACAGCCCCTGGGTGTCGAGGAACTCCCGAAAGGTCTCGGCGGTCGGCGTCAGCAGGGTGACCTGCGGAAAGTTGGCCGCCAGATAGATCTGGACCACCCGGACCACGAAGGGCGCCCAGGCCACGAGCAGCAGCAGCAGGAACTTGCGCTGGCGGAGGAGGCTGCGGATACCGGCGCTGGCCACGACCGCCCAGATACCACGTCGGGTCTCGCGGGGGCCCGCGTACCGCCGATAGCTCTGGTCGTGGACCTCGGTCATGGCACGCCGACCGCGCGGGCGAACGCGTCCTCGAGCGTCGGGGTGCTCGGCCGCAGGTGACGCACCTGCAGGCCCTGCTCGGCCGCCAGCGCGAACACGCGCTGCACGCCGACGTCTTCGGGGACGAAGACCCGCGTCACCTCGTCCTCGACCGATCGACACTCGAGGCCCGCCGCGGTCAGGGCCTCGGCGAAGGCCGCGGGATCGCCTTTCACACGCACCTCGTAGGTCCGGCCCGCCGGCCCCTTGAGGTCCGCGATCGGACCGTGGGCCACGACCCGCCCGGCGTCGATGACCACCGCCCGGTCACACGCGTACTCCACGTCCGGGAGCAGATGCGACGAGAGGATGAGGTCGATACCCTTGCGGTGACCGATGTCTCGGATCAGCTCCAGCATCTCGCCCCGCCCCTTCGGATCCATGCCGTTGGTGGGTTCGTCCAGGAGCAGCAGGTCGGGGTCGTGCACCAGCGCCTGAGCCAGCTTGATCCGCTGCTTCATTCCGGCCGAGTAGGTCTCGAGGTTGCGGTAGCGCGCCTCGCCCAGACCGACGTAGTAGAGCATCTCGTGCGCACGCTGGATCGCATCCTCGTGCGGCAACCCGGAGAGCTGGCCACAGTAGGCCACGAAGGCGACACCGTTCATCCCGGGGATGTGGGCGTCGCTCTCCGGCATGTAGCCCAGCCGCGATCGAATCTCCGGCCCGCGCTCGGTCACGTCCAGGTCGAGCACGCGCATGCGTCCCTCGTCGGGCCGGATGAATCCCAGCGCAGCCCTCAGCAGCGTGGTCTTCCCTGCGCCGTTCGGTCCCAGCAGGCCCACGACCCCCGAGGAGATCTCGACGCTGACGTCGCTCAGCGCGGGTCTGTTGGCGTAGCGAACGGTGACGTGCTCCAAGCGGGCGATCGCGCGCGTAGGCGACTCGGACATGCTGGCGTGCACCGGTATGTACTACGGAGAATCGCGCGAACGGGTTCGAGACCTGGCGGCTACAGGCTGCCCTTCAGACCGAGCGCCTCGGCTCGCTCGCGCATGAAGGCGATCACGTTGGCGATGTGCCCCGGCAGGGGCACGCCCAACTCCTCCGCGCCTTGGCGGAGGTCGTCCCGCTTGACGGCGCGAGCGAAGGCCTTGTCCTTCATGCGCTTCATGACCGAAGACGCTTCGAGATCCAGCACGCTCTTCGACGGCCGTATCAGCGACGCGGCGGTCACGAAGCCCGCCATCTCATCGCACGCGAAGAGGGTGTGCTCGAGCAGGGACTCCCGCGCCACCCCGGAGTAGTCCGCGTGCGAGAGGATCGCCCGGATGACGAACTCCGGGTAGCCCAGCTCCCGCAGGATCTCCGTGCCACGGAAGGGATGGTCCTTGGGGTCGGGCCACCGCTCGTAGTCGAAGTCGTGGAGCAGCGCGACCACGCCCCACACCTCTTCGTCCTCACCGAACTTGCGCGCATAGCCACGCACGGCCGCCTCGACGGCCAGCGCATGCTTTCGCAGGTTCTCGCCCTCGGTGTACTGGGTGAGCAAGGTCCAGGCGGCGTCGCGTGAGAGTGTCATGGTCTGAGCGGCCCGCCGACAGCGGCGTTCACGCGGGTTGGTGCTCTGCAACCGCCACCGGCGCCTCGCCCTCGAAGCGGTCGACGACCGAGGCCGTGACGAGATCACCCGTGACGTTCACGACGGTCCGGCACATGTCCAGGATGCGATCGACCCCCAGGACGATCGCGATGCCCTCGATCGGCACGCCCACCATGCCGAGCACCATCATCAGCAGCGGGATGGAACCCCCGGGAATACCGGCGACCCCGATGGCAGTCACGACCGACATGATCACGACGATCAGCTGAGTGCCGAGGCCCAGGTTGGCCCCGAACACCTGCGCCACGAAGAGCACGGTGATCCCCTCGAACAGCGCGGTCCCGTTCATGTTCATCGTCGCGCCCAAAGGGGTCACGAAACCCGCGACCCCGGGGGAGATACCCAGGTCCTCCCTGGCGACGCGCAAGGTCGTGGGCAGGGTGGCGTTGCTGGACGAGGTCGAGAACGCGGTCAACATCACGATCCGCGCCTTGCGCAGGAAGTCCAGGGGGTCGCGCCGGGCGACGAACTTGAGGATCGCGGGATAGAAGAGCACCACGAACACGGAGAGGCTGCCCACGACCGTGAGGATGTACTTGATCAGGTTGAAAAGGATCTCGAAGCCGAAACGAGCCGTCACGCTGAAGATCAGGCAGAACACCCCGATCGGGGCCGCCAGCATGACCAGTCGGATGATCGCGACCGTGACGTGCCCGAGGCTCTCGAGGAATCGGAGCATCGGGCCTCCCTTCTCCTCGGGCAGCATCGTCAACGCAACGCCCAACATCAGCGCAAAGAAGATGATCGCCAGCATCTCGCCGTTGGCGGCCGCCTGGATGGGGTTGCGCGGCACGATCTTCACGAACAGGTCGATACCGAAGGCCCCCTCGGCCAGCCCCATCGCGCCTGCCGACTCGGCCTGGTAGGTCTCCATCAGGCGCTGCGTGATCTCTGGCGCCAGGCCGTCACCCGGGCGGATGAGGTTGACCGCCAGCAGGCCGACCACCGTGGCCAGAGCCGACAGCGTGAAGAAGCTCAGCATCGTCAGGATCCCGATGCGACCCAACCGCTTCAGGCTGCCCAGCCCCGCGACCCCGACCGACAGCGTCGAGATGATCAACGGGATGACGACCATGATCAGCGCGTTCAACCAGACCCGTCCGATCGGTTCGGTGACGAGCGACACGAACCGTTCGGTCCCGTCGCCGCCGCCCGTTGTCAGGTTGACGACGACACCGAAGGCCGCGCCCGCGAGCAAACCAAGCAAGATCTTGGTGTGAAGGGGCATGATGGCTGACGGTAGCATCGCGCTTTCGAGCTTGTCAACGCGATCCACGGGTGTGGACGGAGCTTCGGATCCCTCCGCCCATCGGCGCGAGCATCGGCCACGCCTCCCATGTTATCGTTGCGCGCCGACGTGCCGAGCCGGTCCCGTGCGACGCCATGGTGCCCGGAGCCGCCGTCGTCGTCACCGTGAAGGAGATCCCCATGGACGGCTCGGTGCACCCGGCCCCGGCGCTCCAGGCGACCGCCCTGGAGACCGAATTCACCCGCGGACTCGGCCTGTTCGACTCGACGATGGTCGTCGTCGGCTCGATGATCGGCTCGGGCATCTTCCTCGTGACGCCCGACATGGCGCGGCTCGTGGGCAGCCCGGGGTGGCTGCTGGTCGCCTGGGTGATCACCGGCGTCCTGACGGTGACCGCGGCGCTGTCGTACGGCGAGCTGGCGGCGATGATGCCGCGCGCGGGCGGCCAGTACGTCTACATCCGTGAGGCCTTCTCGCCGCTGCTCGGCTTCCTCTACGGCTGGACGCTGTTCATGGTCATCCAGACCGGCCTCATCGCGGCCGTCGGGGTCGGCTTCGCCCGCTACTTCGGGGAGCTGGTGCCGTGGATCTCGGAGGAGCGCTACATCGTCGCACCCATTCACGTCTCGACTGGCTACGCGATCTCGCTCTCGACGACCCAGCTGGTAGGCGTGGCGATGATCGCCTTCCTGACGTGGACCAACACCCGCGGTCTCAAGTACGGCAGGCTCGTCCAGAACGTCTTTACCACGACCAAGAGCAGCGCCCTGCTAGTGCTGATCCTCATCGGGCTGGCCTTCGGGTGGCAGGCAGGCGGCGCCGGCGCCAACTTCGGCGATCTCTGGACGCCCCGCGGCGAGGTGGCGATCGTCCCGGGCCTGACCGCCGCGACCGGGTACGGGCTGTTCATCGCGATTTGCGTGGCGCAGGTCGGCTCGCTCTTCTCTTCGGATGCGTGGAACACCATCACCTTCACCGCCGGCGAGGTGAAGGACCCCCGGCGTAACATCCCGCTGTCGTTGGCGCTGGGCACCTCGTTGGTCATCTTCCTCTACATCCTGACCAACCTGGCCTATCTCGTGACGCTCCCGATCGAGCAGGTCCAAGCCGCGTCGTCCGATCGCGTGGCGAACGCGACGATCGAGGCGATCTTCCCCGGCCTCGGCGTGTTCCTGATGTCGGTGGGCATCATGATCTCGACCTTCGGATGCAACAACGGCATCATCTTGTCCGGGGCGCGCGCCTACTACGCCATGGCGCGTGATGGCGTGTTCTTTCGGGCGGCCGGGAAGCTCAACGCCGCGAAGGTCCCGGCCGCGGGCCTGGTCATGCAGGGGGTTTGGGCCTCCTTCCTGGTCCTGCCCCGGACCTACGATCAGGCGACCGGCGCCTACGGCAACCTGTACAGCAACCTGCTGGACTACATCGTCTCGGCCGCGCTCGTCTTCTACGTGATCACCATCGCGGGTGTCTTCCGCCTGCGCCGCACCCGGCCGGACGCCGAGCGGCCCTACCGAGCATTCGGCTATCCGGTCATCCCGCTGCTCTACATCGTCGGCGCCAGCTTGCTGGTCGTGGTGCTGGCGATCTATCGGACGTCGACGACCTGGCCGGGGCTCATCATCGTGCTGCTGGGCATCCCGGTGTACCTGTTCTGGCAGCGTCGCTAGGCTAGTGTCCCGTGGTGAAAGTCCCGCCGCGGTCGGGTGTCGGCCAGCTCCGGCCGAGCTCGACGGCGCGCGCGATGATCGCGCTGGCCTTGGGCGTGAGGCGATAAGGCTCGAGCTCCTCCGGGTGCACGAGCGCGACGTCGGCCACGTCAGAGCCGGCAGCGAGACGGCCACCCACCGGTCGACACAGATAGTCGACCAGGACGAAGTGGTAGCGGACGCGCTTATCCTCGTCCAGAAGGATCCGGTCGAACACCTCGACGACCGGGCCGACCTCGACGTCGAGCCCGGTTTCCTCCAGAATCTCGCGAGCCGTGCCTGCCTCGAGTGTCTCCCCGACCTCGAGGGAGCCACCCGGCAGGCTCCACTGGCCCGCCAGTGGTTCGAAGCGCCGTTTGACGAGGAGCACCTGCTCCCCGACCAGCACGACCGCCCCCACCCCGACGACCGGACGCGCCGGGTACCGGCGGGACGCTCCCGCGTGGGAAGACGGACGAGAATCGTCGGGGTGTATCTCGGCCTGCTGCGCCACGGTGCGCTGCCGTCGGATCAGACCATCCTCGACGAGGAAGTGGCTGTAGCCCACGTGCTCGAGTAGGGCGCCGTCCGCGCGCCGTCGCTCGCGGAGGATCCACTCTGCGTGGACCCAGCCGGTCTCGATCACCGCCAGCGTCCTGAGCTGCTGGCGTCGCCCGTCCTCGTGCGCACCGTCGAACTCGGCCAGGAGCCGCGCGAACATGCGGCGGTTGGCCTCGCGACCGCGATGGACCTCCTCGTCGCCGTGGTGCACGAAGATCCGCTCCGTGACACAGTCCGGGTGATAGGCCGCCGTGACCGCGTCGAGGTCGCCGCCGTTGAGCGCGACGTAGTAGGCGCGAACGACGTCCAGCGGATCGACCCGCGCCGACTCGGGCGGGTGGGTCACGGTGCTCCCGTTCGTCCGTCGCGCTCGCCGGCGGACACCGGGTCGTGCCCGGGGCTAGGCATCGGCAGCGTGGCCTGCGCGTTGAGGTCGAGGCGGCCGATCGCCCCCTGTCGCAAGCGCCGGAGCCCGGCCGCCGCGATCATGGCCGCGTTGTCGGTAGAGAGGTCGAGCGGCGGGAAGTACACCGGCAGGCCGGCGTGCGCTCCACGCGCCTGCCCATCCGCCCGCAGACGGCTGTTGGCCGCCACCCCGCCGGCGATGCCAACGCTGATGGCGCCGAACCAGCGTGCCGCCTCGAACGTGCGATCGAGCAGCGTCTCGACAACCACCCGCTGGAAGCTCGCGCACACATCGGCCATCTCGGCGTGAGGAAGCGTCGCGGGAGTGTCACCCGGGCCAAGACCGTCGAGCCCGTCGGGCTCGCCCAGCTCCGCCAGCCGCTTCTGCACGTAGCGGCGCACGGCGGTCTTCAGACCGCTGAAGCTGAAGTCGCTGCGTCCTTCCAGCATCTTTCCGAACCCAGCTGGCGTCGCCACGGCCGGCGCGACGTTCCGGTCCGGATGGGTCATGCGAGCGATCGGAAACGGGATCGCATCGTCGCGTCCTTGCTGGGCCATCCGGTCGAGCACCGGCCCGCCCGGATACCCCAGGCCGAGCAGCTTGGCCACCTTGTCGTAGGCCTCTCCCGCCGCGTCGTCCCGGGTCCGGCCGACGAGGCGATAGTCCCCGACCTTCGGTACCAGATAGAGGCTGGTGTGCCCGCCCGACACGACCAGGATCATGGCGGGCAGCGGCAGCGGGCCGTGGTGCAGGAAGAGTGACTCGATGTGTCCGGCCAGGTGGTGAACCGGAACCACCGGCACGCCCAGCGACAGCGCCAGGGCCTTGCCGAACGCCACCCCGACCAGCAGCGACCCGATGAGGCCTGGTCCCTGGGTCACCGCGACCGCCCCGAGACCGCCCAGCCCGATACCCGCCTCGGACAGGCTGCGCTCGACGACCCCGCAGATGTCGCGGAGGTGTTGGCGCGAGGCGAGCTCGGGCACGACCCCACCCCACTCGCGGTGCAGATCGATCTGCGATGCCACGACGTTGGAGCGGATCCGCCAGGGGTGGCGCGCATCCGATGCCTCGGATACGACAGCCGCGGCGGTCTCATCGCAAGAGGTTTCGATACCCAGGAGGTGCATGGTCAGCAGGCGTGGCGCCGCCCTTCCGGGCTGCGATCACGGGACGCGTCGACGCCGGCACCGCGTCACCGGAGACGGCAGGTCACGCCACGAACGAGGTATCCTGACACGCGAGACGCAGGCTCTCGGCGTAGGGCGGACGGAGGATGCCGCGCTCGGTGATGATGCCGGTGACGTAGCGATGCGGCGTCACGTCGAACGCCGGATTGCGGATCCGCACGCCCTGCGGCGTGACGCGCGTGCTTCCCACCCGCATGACCTCGACCGCGTCGCGCTCCTCGATCGGAATGTGGCCGCCGTCCGAGGTGGCCAGATCGATGGTCGAGAGGGGCGCGGCCACGTAGAACGGAAGGCCGTGCTCGTGGGCTAGGACCGCCACGGTGTAGGTCCCGATCTTGTTGGCCACGTCGCCGTTCGCGGCGACGCGGTCCGCACCCACGACGACGAGGTCGACCTGGCCGGCCTGCATCATTGGCCCGGCCATGCTGTCGGTGATCACGGTCGTCTCGATGTCGTCGCGCACCAGCTCCCAGGCGGTCAGCCGAGCCCCCTGCAGGACCGGCCGGGTCTCGTCGGCGAACACCGCGACCCGCTTGCCCTTCTCGACCGCCGCACGGATCACGCCGAGGGCGGTACCGTAGCCCGCCGTGGCCAGGGCGCCCGCGTTGCAGTGCGTCAGAATACGGGCCTCGTCGGGCACGATGGCGGCGCCCCACTTGCCCATCGCCCGGCAGCTCGCCACGTCGTCGTCGTGGATGCGGCGGGCCGCGGCCTCCAGCCGCGCGTTGATCTCGGCCGGCGCCTCACCCGCCTTCGCGGCCTCGGCAAACACGTCCTTCATCCGCGCGATGGCCCAGGACAGGTTCACGGCGGTTGGCCGGGTAGACGCCATCAGATCGCAGATCTTGTAGAACTCGGCTGCGAAGGCGTGCGTCCCCTTGGCCTTGCTCTGACGCATCCCCAGGGCGATCCCCGTGGCGGCGGCGACCCCGATGGCCGGCGCGCCCCGAATGACCATGGTCCGAATCGCGCGCGCGACCTCCCGGGCCGTCTTGCACGTGACGTAGCGCTCCACTCGTGGCAGCTTCCGCTGGTCGATCATGACGATCGACTCGTCGGACCACTCGATGGTGGGCAGCATCAAGGCCAATGATACTGCACGTGCACGGCCGGGGCCCGGCGCAGCAAGAAGTCGACCGCGGTCAGCCGTGCTTCGGACGGTCGAGGTCGAACGGCACTGGCAGCAACGCCGCCAATCGGTAGCGGGTAATCTCGCCACTCAGACCGACGAGGAGGATCTCGATGTCGCCCGCCAGCTCCCACAGCACCTGACGGCAGGCCC
>PVBE011895966.1_pt1 | contig 18695 bp, 15 predicted proteins | sample 1631181 | NCBI WGS metagenome assembly PVBE01 (sample SAMN08397723, study PRJNA350692) | Marine metagenome, whole genome shotgun sequencing project. | isolation source: water | place: Pacific Ocean | collected 2012-04
TGTAATATATAAACCAGAAAATTCAATTTTAGTTCCTAAAAATCAAGATAAAATAAGATTAATAGAAGCTATGTTTGAAAAAAGAACAAGTTTTAATGATAGTTTGTTTTATGACATTTCAGCATGGTCATTTTTACACTCTTTTAATTTAGATTATACTAACTATTCTTCTAAAGAAAAGTATGAAAAGTTAGTTTTATCTAAACCGAAAGGGGAAATATACAATTCTAATAATTACGCATATTTATTTACCTGGAATGATTACTACTCTCCGAAAGTATTAAATGAATTACTTAATTCAGGAATTAGGGTAAAAGTAGGTACAAAGCCATTTTCAATTGATTCAAAAAAGTTTGATTATGGTACATTATTAATTCCAATGCAAAATCAAAAATTAAGTTCTCAAGAAATTAATAAAAAAATACTTTCACTTAGTAAAATAAGTGGAGTTAATTTTTATGGTTATAAATCTAGCCATACTAATGGTATTGATTTAGGTAGTGGCAAATTTTCCAACATTTCAAAAGCTAATATTGCATTAATAGTTGGAGATGGTGTAACAAGCTATGATGCTGGAGAAATATGGCATTTATTAGATACAAGATATAAGATACCTATAACAAAAATTAAAAAATCTAATATTTTAAGATATGATCTCTCAAAATATAATACAATAATAATGGTTAATGGGAGGTATAATTTTGATTTAAAATCAATAGAAAAAATAAAAAATTGGGTTGAAAATGGTGGAAAGCTAATAGGATATAGAAATTCTATTAATTGGTTAAACAAAAATAATTTTATAAAACTCCAATTCAATCAAAATAAAGCTTCTTCTAAGGATTTAAAATATAAAGACAAAAGAAATCATTATGGCGCTCAGTTAACAAGTGGTGCAATCTTTAAGGTTGAATTAGACAGGTCGCATCCTATAAATTACGGATATCATAATCATCTTTCTGTTTTTAGAAATACTAATATCTATATTAAAAATGACTCAATTGGATATAATAATCCTATTAAATACTCAAACAAACCATTAATAAGCGGATATGTTTCTAAAGAGAATCTTAAATCAATGAAAAACTCTAGACCATTTGCTGCTTATAATCTAAAAAAAGGAAAAGTATTAGTTTTTACAGATAATACTAATTTTAGAGCTTTTTGGTATGGAACTAACAAACTATTAATGAATGCTATATTCTTTTCTAATTTAATGTAAGCTATTTTTTTAAAGGAGATCTAGATTTCTCAAATGGTCTATAAAGCAAACTATTAATTTTTTCATTTTGCTCTTTTTCAAAAAACGTGTCGACACCATATATTATTTTTGATGGTTCTAAATTCATGTGAGTTCCAAAAAGTCTATCCCATACAGAAAAAATGTTACCATAATTTGAATCGGTATAAGGCATAACATAATGGTGGTGAACTTTATGCATGTTAGGTGAAACTATTATATAACTCAAAATTTTATCAATAGATGATGGAAGTTTTATATTGGCATGATTAAATTGGGATAACACCAATGAAATAGATTGATATAAAAAAACTATTCCTATAGATGTTCCTAAAACTATTACTCCAATCAATGTAAAAATAAAACGAATGACACTTTCAAATGGATGATGTCGATTTGCTGTAGTAGTATCAACATTATGATCTGAATGATGTACTAAATGTATTTTCCAAAGAAATTTAATCTTATGCTGTATATAATGCGGTAAATATGCACCGATTAAATCCAATAATAATATTCCTAATAATACATGAATCACGAAAGGTATAGAGTCGAACCAATTAAGTAATCCAAAATTATTTGCAATAACCCAGTCTGCTGAGTTTAAAAGCAAAAAAGCAAGTGAAAAATTTACAATGATTGTTGTTAAAGTAAAAAAGAAATTAGGAATGGCATGTTTTAATTTTTTATAATTAAAATTAAATAAAGGAATTATTGATTCAATAGACCAAAAAAAAGTTATACCACCAACTAAAATAATAGACCTCTGAATAGAAGTTATATTTTCAAAAAGATAAATAATATCTTCCATAAATTAATTAATAATTGGCAATTTATTGAAAATTCCATTTAAATTTGAATAAAATATTATTTAATGGCACGTACTCCTTCAAATATGGTTCCTATTGGATTTAATGCTCCAGACTTTGAACTCTATGACACCAACTCTAAAAAGATCTTAAATTCAGAAAATCTTTTCGGTGAAAAATGCACCTTATTAATGTTTATTTGTAATCATTGTCCATTTGTAATTCATGTAAATAAAGAAATTGTAAAAATTGCTAATGATTATCAAGGCAAAGGAATTTCTTTCATTGCTATATCCAGTAATGATGTGAATAATTACCCTGAAGATTCTCCTGATGAAATGTCAAAAATGGTACTAAAAGAAAAATATCCATTTCCATATTTATATGATGAAACGCAACAGGTTGCTAAAGATTATGATGCAGCATGCACACCAGATTTTTACATTTTTAACAATAATAAAAAGTTAATTTACAGAGGGCAATTAGATGATTCTAGACCAGGCAATAATATTCCCGTAACAGGTAATGATATTAGAGATGTTTTTGATTGTATTTTATTTTCTAGAGAAATTAACTCATATCAGAAACCTAGTATAGGTTGCAATATAAAGTGGATTGTTTAAACTAATTCCACTTCAAAAATAAGAGTAGCATTTGGTGGAATTATACCTCCAGCACCACTTTCTCCATAAGCAAGATTTGAGGGTATTATGAATTTTGCTTTATCTCCCCTTTTAAGCAACATTATTCCTTCATCCCATCCAGGTATAACCTGCCCTATTCCAACTTTAAATTCAATCGGCTGATTTCTTTTGTAGGAAGAATCAAAAACAGTTTGATCCAATAATTGTCCTTTATAATGTACTTTAACTAAATCTCCTAAAGAAAGGTTTTCTCCATTACCATTTTTTAAAATATTATATTTTAGACCTGATTTAGTTTCTTTAAAACCTTTTGAAATTTCTTTAATTAGTTCTTTTTCTTTTTCTATTAAATCATTTAATTCTTTTTGCTTTTTATTTTTAAAGTCATTAAAAACATCCAAGACATTCCAATTTATAGAATCCTCGCCAATTCTTAAAATTTCAATTGAATTCATAATATCATTTTGTTCAATTTTATTAACAACATCCTGACCTTCAATAACTTCTCCAAAAACTGTATGTTTATTATCGAGCCACTGTGTTGGAATGTGAGTTATAAAAAATTGACTTCCATTAGTTGATATTCCAGAATTTGCCATAGATAAAATACCTGGTTTATCATGTTTTAAATCATTATGAAATTCATCATCAAATTTATAACCTGGGCCTCCAACCCCACTTCCATGAGGACATCCCGCTTGAATCATAAAATCAGGTATAACCCTATGAAATTTTAATTTATTATAAAAAGGTTCATTTTGCAATCTAAATGTATTATCAATTTTACCTTCTGCTAAACCTACAAAATTAGCAACAGTTCCTGGAGTTAATTTATAATGAAGTGTTAATAAAATCTCTCCTTTATTAGTATTGATTTTTGCATATATACCTTCTTTCATAAGTTTATATTAAGATAATTTAAAAGACAGCAATATAAATGAAAGGATTGTAATTAAAAAAATAAAATTTAATTAGAAATATCATTAATGAATTTTATTCTATAAAGTCTTAAATCAGATTCTTCATAATCTCCTTCAAATTCATCAATTGCTAAGTTTATATCATCTGAATCAGAGTCAATAAAATAATCATATAATTCTTCCTGTTGATCTTCATCAAAAACATCATCAATCATGTAGGTAATATTTAATTTAGTCCCAGAAAAAACAATTGTTTCCAATTCATTAATTAATTCCGTAAGCTCTATACCCTTTGAATCTGCAATATCATTCGGCAAAAGCTTTCTGTCGATACTTTGTATAATAAACAGTTTTAAGGATGAATTAGAACCTGTGCTTTTAATAACCAAATCGTTTGGTCTTATTATTTCATTTTCTTTAACATATTCATCAATTAAAATAACAAAAGGACTTCCAAACTTAATTGCTTTACCTTCACCAACTCCATTAATATTTTTTAATTCATCAATTGATATTGGATATTTAACAGCCATTTCTTCAATTGAGGACTCTTGAAAAACTGCATATGGTGGAATACCTTTAGATTTTGCCGTTTTTTTCCTTTCTCCAATTAGGATTGAAAATAAAACTTTATCAAAAACACTTTTATTAGTTGAATTAGATTGGTTTGTTAAATTATTTAAATCCTTGTAATTATGATTTTCTCTAATAAAAAAATCAAAAGGTTTTTTTAAATATTCATGTCCACTTTCAGATAATTTAATAACACCATAGGATTCTACAACTTTATTAATCATTCCCGAAACAAGCAAATGTCTTAGTAAAGAATTCCAAAAAACTTCATCATAAGAGTTTCCAATTCCAAAAATATTGCTTTGTGAAATGTTATGTGATCTAAGCAAGTTAGTTTCTTTTCCTACTAAACAGGCTACTAATTCTTTAATTCTATATTGTTCCTTAGTTTGAATAATTAATTTTATTATGATTTTAATTTGATCATTAACTTTTATTTTAGGTTTTGGATTCTTCATATTATCATCCATCATTGCACCCTCACCATTAATTTCATCATAATCCTCTCCAAAGTAATTAAGCAAAAATTTTCTTCTAGACATTGAGGTTTCAGAATAAGCTGCCATTTCATCTAAAAGAGAATAACTTTGTTCTTGTTCTGCTATAGGTTTTCCAGACATAAATTTCTCCAACTTTTCAATATCCTTATAAGAATAAAATGCTAAACAATGTCCTTCACCACCATCTCTACCTGCCCTTCCAGTTTCTTGATAGTAACTTTCAAGACTTTTTGGAATATCATGATGAATTACATACCTAACATCAGGTTTATCTATACCCATTCCAAAAGCAATTGTAGCAACTATTACATCGCAATCATCCATCAAAAACATATCCTGATTTTTAACTCTAATTTTTTGTTCTAAACCAGCATGATAAGGAAGAGCATTAATACCATTAACTTGGAGAAATTCTGATAATTCATTAACACTTTTACGAGACAAACAATATACTATTCCAGACATTCCTTTCCTCTGATTAATAAAAGAAATTATATCTCTATTAATATCATTATTTTTATGTCTAACTTCATAAAAAAGATTTGACCTATTAAAAGATGCTTTAAAAAGAGCAGCATCATTTATTCCTAAATTTTTAATTATATCATCTTTTACTTTAGGTGTAGCTGTTGCAGTTAATGCTATTATTGGAATATTATTTTTTATTTTATTAATAATAGCATTTAAGTTTCTATACTCTGGTCTAAAATCATGTCCCCACTCAGAAATACAGTGAGCTTCATCAACAGCTAAAAAAGAAATTTTTGATTTACTTAAGAAATCAATATAATCTTGTTTAGCTAATGATTCTGGAGCAACATACAAAAGTTTAGTAATTCCATTAGAAATATCATTTTTAACATTTTCAACTTCAGTATAATTTAAAGAAGAATTTAATACATGAGCAATTCCATCATTTGAAGAAATTCCCCTAATAACATCAACTTGATTTTTCATTAGTGCAATTAAAGGAGAAACAATTAATGCTATTCCTTCAGATAATAATGCAGGCATCTGAAAACATAAAGATTTGCCAGATCCTGTAGGCATTATCACCATTACACTTTTACCATCTAAAACTGTTTGAATTATTTTCTTTTGATCTCCTTTAAAACTAGAAAAACCAAAGAGGTTTTTTAATTCTTTTTCCAAATTAAAATTCAACATCATTTAATTTCCTATAAAGGTATTTTGTACCTTTGTCTATTAAATATAACACTAAAAGATTACTAATAAAACTATTTTGAATCGAAAATTTGATATAATAAAAGCTGCAAAAAAAAGCATTAAAAACCAGGGTAAATCGATTTTAGAATTATCTAATTTTATTAATGAAGATTTTAAGAACTGTATAGAATACATCAATTCTATTGAAGGCAGAATTATTGTTAGTGGAATTGGGAAAAGTGCAATAATAGGAATGAAAATGGTTGCTACATTAAATTCTACAGGCTCACCTGCTATTTTTATGCATGCTGCTGAAGCAGTACATGGAGATTTAGGAATTCTACAAAAGAATGATGTAATCATATTGATTTCAAAAAGCGGAAACACTTCAGAAATTAAAGATTTAGTTCCCTTTTTAAAAAATTCTGGAGTTAAAATAATAGCTATTACATCTGATAAAAATTCATTTTTAGGAGCAAATTCTGATTATTTTCTTAACAGTTATGTTAAAAAAGAAGCGTGTCCTAATAATTTAGCTCCAACTACAAGTACAACTGCTCAACTTGTTATTGGTGATGCATTAGCAATATGTCTTTCTGAATTAAAAGGTTTTAAGGAAAGTGACTTTGCTAAATTTCATCCTGGGGGAACTTTAGGTAAAAAATTACATGTAAAGGTGAAAGACTTGGTAACAAAAAACCTTAAGCCTCAAGTAAATTATAATGAAATTTTTAATAATATTATTGATGAAATTTCAAAAAAAATGCTAGGTGCTACAGCTGTTTTAAAAAATGAAAAAGTAATTGGTATTATTACTGATGGTGATTTAAGAAGATTTTTCTCCAAAAATATAAATTTAGATAGTATAACCGCTATTGATCTTATGACAAAATCTCCAAAAAAAACAAGTTCAGATATTTTAGCTTATGATGCTTTTAAAATCATGAAAAAAAATAAAATAACACAACTTATTGTTGAAGACAACAATAAGTATACTGGAATAATTCACATACATAATATTATAAAAGAAGGCATATCTTAATGAAAAAATCTAATGTTGATGAAATGTCTTTTTTAGATCATCTTGAAGATTTAAGGTGGCATATTATTCGATGTGTATTTGCAATTCTAATTGGTGGAGGTATTGCTTTTCTCGCAAAAGATTTTATTTTCAATCAAGTTCTGTTCGGACCAAAAAATATTGATTTTTTCACCTATGATTTACTCTGTAATATTTCTAATAAAGTTGGATTAGATGACAGTTTCTGCATAAGTGAAATGCCATTTAGAATTCAAAGCAGAACTATGTCAGGTCAATTTTCAGCTCATATTTGGATGTCAATTACAGCAGGCTTTATAATTGCATTTCCATATATAATTTTTCAATTCTGGAGCTTTATCAGTCCTGGACTTTATCAAAATGAAAAGAAAAATGCAAGAGGGTTTATTTTTATTTCTTCTCTTTTATTTTTTATTGGAGTATTATTCGGATATTATATTGTTACTCCTCTATCGATCAACTTTTTAGGGTCTTATACAGTTAGTAGTGAAATTTTTAATGATTTTGATTTAGATAGTTATGTAGGATTAGTTAGATCAGCTGTAATTGCTTCAGGTTTAATTTTTGAATTACCAATAATAATCTACTTCCTTACTAAAATTGGATTAGTTACCCCAGAAATCATGGTAAAATACCGGAAATTTGCTTTAGTTATTGTTTTAGTCCTTTCAGCGGTAATTACACCACCAGATATTGCAAGTCAAATAATTGTAGCAATTCCTATAATTATTCTTTATCAAATAAGTATATATATTTCCAAGTTTGTTTTGAAAAAAGAAAAAAAATAGTTTTATATTAATAAACTAAGTGTTTAAATGAAATTAAGAGCAAATAATATTTTTAAATCTTACAAAGGGAGAAAAGTAGTTAACAATGTTTCAATTGAAGTTAATCAAGGAGAAATTGTTGGATTATTAGGTCCTAATGGTGCTGGTAAAACAACTAGTTTCTATATGATTGTTGGATTAATTAAACCAGAAAATGGAATTATTTCAATTGATGATTCTAATATTACTTCATTTCCTATGTATCTAAGAGCACAAAAAGGTATAGGATATTTAGCTCAAGAACCATCTGTATTTAGAAAACTTTCTGTTGAAGATAATATCAAAGCTGTTTTAGAATTGACTGATCTTAGTAAAGAAGATCAAATTAATAAAATGAATTCACTAATTGATGAATTTGGATTACAACATATAAGAAAAAATAGAGGAGACTTACTTTCTGGAGGTGAAAGAAGAAGAACAGAAATAGCAAGAGCGTTAGCAACTGATCCTAAATTTGTTTTATTAGATGAGCCATTTGCAGGAGTGGATCCAATTGCAGTAGAAGATATTCAAAAAATAGTTTCTCATTTAAAAAAGAAGAATATTGGTATCTTAATTACAGACCATAATGTTCAGGAAACATTAGCAATAACAGATAGAACATACCTTATGTTTGAAGGAAAAATCCTTAAAACAGGAATTCCAGAAGAACTTGCCAAGGATAAAATGGTAAGAAAACTCTATTTAGGAGAAAATTTTGAGTTTAGAAAAAAACATTTAGAATTTAATTCTAAATAAACTTAAAAGAATGTAAATAATAATAATAATTGGAAATGCTGCTAGTTTAAATCCAATTAACAAACTCCCTGATATAATCAGAAATATATCTCTATTATTAAATCCATTAAAATTATTTCTTGTAGTAAAAAAACCTTTTAGCTTTAAGGATGGCATTTCTAAATTAGAAATAAGTAAATAAGAGGAAATTATTATAATAAAAATAAGATTAAAAGAATTTTGTAAAAACGTAACATAATTAGATAAAAAATCAATCTCAAAGACATAGGGTAAAAAAATAATCAAAAGAGCATTTGCAGGTGTTGGTAGACCATTAAAGTGTGAATCATGGTTATCTAAATTAAATTTGGCTAGTCTATAAGAAGATGCAATTGCAATTAAAAAAGATAAGTAAGGAATTAATCTTATATATGAATTAGAATTACTTTCAATTATATAATTAGAATTAGATAAAAGAGTAAACATAACAATTGAAGATGTCAATCCAAATGTAACCAGATCTGAAAGGGAATCTAAATGAACTCCTATTTTAGATTTAACATTTAAAATTCTAGCAAAAAAACCATCTAGAAAATCGCAAACTAATCCTAAGAGAACAAAAATAACTAAACTATTAAGATCACCTTTTACTCCAAAAACAACCGCTATACATCCAAAAAATAGATTTAAAAATGTAAAAGTATTAGGCAGAAACCAAAGAAATTTCATTTTTTAAAATTACGATTTTAAAACATATAAATTAAACTTAAATTATGATGAATTATATTTTATATTTTGTCTAACTTGAAATAGAAATTAAAAAATATTCACTCGTTGAATAAGAATTATCTTATATATAGTGTTTTATCTGGAATATTACTTGGTTTATCTTGGCCAACTTACGGTTTAACAATTTTTATTTTTATAGCCTTTGTTCCTTTACTCTATTTAGAAAAATTGATAAGAAATGATTCTAGCCTAAAAATATTTTCATATTCTTATTTATCATTTTTTATATGGAATTCTATTGCCACTTGGTGGTTAGTATATTCTACTTTCTTTGGAATGTCTTTTGCTATTATTGTTAATAGTCTATTAATGGCTTTAGTATTTACTAGTTATAGTATTATATCAAAAAAAATAAGTAAAAAACTAAGTATTATTTATTGGTTTTCATCATGGATTGTATTTGAAAAATTTCATTTATTTTGGGATTTTTCATGGCCATGGCTAAACTTAGGTAATGTTTTTTCAGAAAACATCTTATGGATACAATGGTATGAATACACTGGCTCTTTTGGCGGAACTTTATGGGTGCTTTTCGTAAACTATCTATTTCTATTAGTTTATAATAATTACATAAAAACTAAAAAAATAGATATTATTAGAATTTCTTCTTCAATTCTGGGAATTTCTATTCCAATTATAATTTCATTGTTAATTTATAATTTTCAAGAAAATGATAAAGAATATCTAAATGTTTCTATATTACAACCAAATATTGATCCTTATACAGAGAAATATGGAAGAACTAATATTTCTATTCTTCAAGATTTTAAAAGTTTCGTAGATTCATCCGTTAATTCAAATGATTTAATTGTTGCTCCAGAAACATATTTTTCAGAAAGTCCAGGTTTTCTAATCAAAAGTTTCCAAGAAAGTCCGTTTTTACTTTCTCTAAAAGACTATTTAAAGAAAAAGAATTCACAGCTTCTATCTGGAATTCAATTCTATAAACTTTATAATTCTTCTCTAAATAAATCTAAAACTTCAAATTATATTAAAGATAGCTTATGGATTGATGTTTTTAATAGTAGCTTTCTTATTTCAAAGAATCAAAAACCTCAAATTTATCATAAATCAAAATTAGTAGTTGGTGTTGAACATATGCCATATAAGAATATTCTAGAGCCTATTTTAGGAAATGCTTTGTTAAACATGGGTGGAACTGTAATTAGTAGAGGAACTCAGCCAAATAGAGGTGTTTTTGAACTTGATAACGGAGTTAAAATAGCACCTATAATATGTTATGAGTCAGTTTATGGAGAATATGTGACGGAATATATTCGAAATGGAGCACAATTATTAGCAATTATAACAAATGATGGTTGGTGGAGTGAATCTCAAGGTTATAAACAACATTTAAGTTATGCAAGAATAAGATCAATTGAAACAAGGAGAAATATTGTTCGAAGTGCTAATACAGGTTCTTCAGCAATAATTAACAAATCAGGAGAAATTATTACTAAACTTGATTACAATACAAAAGGAGTAATTAATGCTAAAGTTGGAATATCCAATCTAGTTACTTCATACGTAAAATATGGAGATTTTATTTTTAGATTTTCGTTGTTTTTCTTTTCTATAATAGTATTGTATTATTTTGGGAAGAAAAAAAAATATTAAATTCTTTTATAAAATATTGCAAAAGTCAATTAAAAATTTATTTTTGCAAATATTTATAGCTTAAGATTATGTATTGGACTTTAGAATTAGCATCTTATTTAAGTGATGCACCCTGGCCAGCAAATAAAGATGAATTAATCGATTTTTCTATTAGAACTGGAGCTCCGTTAGAAGTTGTTGAAAATTTACAGGAAATTGAAGAAGAAGAAGGAGATGTATATGAGTCCATTATAGAAATTTGGCCAGATTATCCAACTGATGAAGACTATCTTTGGAATGAAGATGAATATTAGTTTATAAAACTTACACAAAGTCTCCTAGGAGGCTTTTTTTTTACTTAAATTTGATTATAATAAATTTCTAATGAGTTTAATTAATTCTTTACTAAATGTTTTTGTAGGAGATAAATCTAAAAAAGACCTGAAAGAAGTTGAGTCTATTGTTAAAAATATATTAAGTTCTGAGAATGAGATTTCTTTATTAAATAACGATGAATTAAGAAATAAAACAGTTGAATTTAAAGAAATAATTCATTCTGTAAGAAAACCTTTTAATGATAAAATAAACGAATTAAAAGAAAAAATAACTTCTTCAAATAACATTGATGATAAAGAAAATTTCTATAAAGAAATTGATAATGCAACGGAACATTCCAATCAAGAAGTTGAATTTAAATTAAATGAGATACTTCCTAAAGCTTTTGCAGTAGTAAAAGAAACAGCAAAAAGGTTTAAAGAGAATACTAAATTGTCTGTTAGAGCAAAAGAATCAGACATGCGTTTTTCCTCAATAAAAGATTATGTAACAATTGAGGGTGAAAATGCGATTTGGGCAAATAAATGGGATGCTGCGGGAAAAGAAGTTATATGGGATATGATACATTATGATGTTCAGTTAATTGGAGGAATTGCATTACATCGTGGGAAAATAGCTGAAATGCAAACAGGAGAGGGTAAAACTCTTGTAGCTACACTTCCTGTGTATTTAAATGCATTAACTGGAAATGGTGTTCATCTAGTTACAGTAAATGATTATTTAGCAAAAAGAGACAGTGCATGGATGGCACCAATTTTTGAATTCCATGGACTAACTGTAGATTGTATTGATCATTATAGTCCAAATTCTGAAGGCAGAAAAAAAGCATATGAATCAGATATTACATATGGAACTAATAATGAATTTGGATTTGATTATTTAAGAGACAATATGGCTCACTCATCATCTGATTTAGTACAAAAAACTCATAGCTATGCTATAGTAGATGAAGTGGATTCCGTTTTGGTTGATGATGCAAGAACTCCATTAATAATTTCAGGACCAGTCCCTAAAGGAGATATCCATGAATTTAACGAATTAAAACCAAAAATAAATTCAATCGTTCAGAAGCAAAAACAATTATTAACACAAATTTTATCAAAAGCTAAAAAATTAATTAGTGAAGGCAATAATGAAGATGGAGGATTTCATCTTTTACAAGTTTTTAGAGGATTACCAAAAAATTCTGCATTAATTAAATTTCTTAGTGAAGAAGGTGTAAAACAATTATTGCAAAAAACAGAAAATTTTTATATGCAAGATAATAACCGAGAAATGCCAAAAGTTGATATAGATCTTTTCTTTGTTATTGATGAAAAAAACAATCAAATAGAGTTAACTGATAAAGGAATAGATAGTCTATCTGCTGAAAATCAAGATTCTAATTTTTTCATTCTCCCTGATTTATCCACTGAGATTGCCAATATAGAAAATCAGAATTTAGAAGTTAATAAAGAAGTTGAAGAAAAGGAAAAAATATATACAGATTTTAGTATAAAAAGTGAAAGAATTCATACTATTAATCAATTATTAAAAGCCTATACCTTATTTGAAAAAGATACCGAATATGTAGTTATGGATAATAAGGTTAAAATTGTTGATGAACAAACGGGTAGAATAATGGATGGTAGACGTTATTCTGATGGACTTCATCAAGCAATAGAAGCCAAAGAGAATGTAAAAATTGAAGATGCAACACAAACTTTTGCCTCTGTTACTCTACAAAATTATTTTAGAATGTATAAAAAACTTTCTGGAATGACAGGAACTGCCATAACTGAAGCTGGAGAATTTTGGGATATATATAAATTAGATGTTATGGAAATTCCCACTAATAAACCTATAGCTAGAAAAGACCACAATGATTTAATCTATAAAACTAAAAGAGAAAAATATAATGCAGTAATTGAACATGTATCTGAAATTTCCAATTCAGGAAGACCTGTATTAATTGGAACAACATCAGTTGAAATTTCAGAATTACTAGGAAGAATGCTTTCAATAAAAAAAATAAAACATAATGTTTTAAATGCTAAACTTCATAAAAAAGAAGCCGATATAGTAAGTGAAGCTGGAAATGCAGGAGTTGTTACAATTGCTACAAATATGGCTGGTCGAGGAACAGATATTAAAATTAATGATCATGTTAAGTCAAATGGTGGACTAGCAATCGTAGGTACAGAAAGACATGATTCAAGAAGAGTAGATAGACAGCTTAGAGGAAGATCTGGTAGACAAGGTGATCCTGGGAGCTCACAATTTTATGTATCATTAGAAGATAATTTAATGAGATTATTTGGATCTGACAGAGTTGCTAAAATGATGGATAAAATGGGATTAGAGGAAGGTGAAGTTATACAACATTCTATGATGACCAAAACAATAGAAAGAGCACAAAAAAAAGTTGAAGAAAATAACTTTGGAATTAGAAAAAGATTATTAGAATATGATGATGTAATGAATGCTCAAAGAGAAATTATATATAAAAGAAGAAAACATGCTTTGGAAGGATATCGTTTAAAAGTTGATATAGCTAACATGATTTATGATACAACTGAAATCATAGTTGAAAATAATAAAATCTCAAATACTTATAAAGACTATGAGTTTGATATAATTAGATACTTTTCTATTAGTTCAGAATTTACAGAAGAAGAATTTGAAAAAACAGAAAATAATGATATTGTTTTTAAAACTTATAGAAGTGCATATGATCATTATAATTCAAAAGTTAAGTCAAGTGCTGAAAAAGTTTTTCCAGTTATAAAAAATGTTTATGAAAACCCTTCTAATAATTTTGAAAGAATTGTAGTTCCTTTTACCGATGGCAAGAAAACACTTAATGTTGTCTCAAACTTAAAATTAGCCTATGAATCAAAAGGGGAAACATTAATAAACGATTTTGAAAAAAATATATCCTTAGCTATTATAGATGAAACATGGAAAAATCATTTAAGAAAAATGGATGAATTAAAACAATCTGTACAATTAGCAGTTCATGAACAAAAAGATCCATTAGTAATTTACAAGTTTGAAGCATATAAATTATTTGAATCAATGCTTAATGAAATTAATAAAGAAATTATATCCTTCTTGTTTAAAGGAGAACTTCCATCAAAAGATCCTTCAGAAATTAGAGAAGATAGGAGAATAAGGAGAAAACAGAAACTTAATTTATCTAAAGAAGAAGTTCTAAATAGTGATGAATTAGCCTCAATAAACAGAAATGCAGGACAAAATGTTTCATCAAGAAATCAACCTATTGAAACTATTGTTAGAGAAACCAAAAAAATAGGCAGGAATGAAAAAGTTACAATAAAAAATATTTCAAATGGTGAGCAAAAAACATTGAAATATAAAATTGCTGAAAATCATTTAAAAAATGGAGATTGGATATTAGTAAATGATTAAAATAAAGAAATGAATATAGTTGTTATAGGTCCATATTTTCCATATAGAGGAGGTATTTCAGACACAAATCAAGAACTATGTGAAAATCTTCAAAAATTAGGCCATTCAGTAATAGTATTTACTTTTAGTTTACAATATCCATCTATTTTTTTTCCCGGTAAAACACAGTTATCTAGTAAATCTAAATCTCCAATAATTAAAGGAAAAAGAATTATTAATTCCTTAAGTCCTTTTAATTGGATTTCAACTGTAAAAAAAATAAACAACATTGACCCTGATATGTTGATTAGTTGTTATTGGACACCCTATATGGCCCCATGTTTCTCATTTATTAATAGGTTAATTAATAAAAAAATTAAAAAAATTGGATTAATTCACAATGCATTTCCACATGAAAATAATTTATTACAAAAAAATTTGTTAAAATTTTATTTAAATAGTATTGACAAGCATATTACTTTTTCTAAAAATGTAACAAATCAAATAAATAAAATATATAATGTAAAAAATGGGATTACATTATTCCTCCCTATTCCAAAAAAGTTTGGGGAACCAATAAATAAGAATTTATCGAAGGAAAAGCTTAATTTATGTAAAGATTCAATATATATACTTTTTTTTGGATTAATAAGGGAATATAAAGGTCTAGATATATTAATTAAATCAATGTCAAAAATAATTGAAGAAAAAAATAAGGTAAAATTATTAATAGTTGGAGAAAATTATAAGTCTATAAAAAACTACGAGAAAATAATTGAAAGAAAAAAATTAAGTAATAATATATTTTTCAAAAATAAATTTATAGATGAAAATGAAATCAAATATTGGTTTTGTTGTTCAGATTTAGTTATACAACCTTATAAAAAAGCATCCCAAAGTGGCATTAGTTCATTGTCATTTCAATTTGAAATACCAACTGTTACTACCAATATTAAAGGACTTTCAGAATATATCATAGATAATCAAGATGGTTTCATATCTGAACCTAATCATAAAGATTTATCAAATAAAATTTTATTTGCAATAGATTATGATAAAAAATTAATGATAAATAAAATAAAAATAAAAAAAGATAAATATAATTGGGAAAAATTTGTATCACATCTAATAAATAATTAAATGATTAAGATATTATTAATATTTACAACCTTAATTGTTCAACAAAACAATTTAAAATTTGATAATGAAACACAAAATCTAGAAAAAGCATATTTTGCTTCGGGATGTTTTTGGTGTGTAGAAAGTATTTATGAAAGTTTAAAAGGAGTAAAAAAAGTTGATTCTGGATATTCTGGAGGTTTTACAAAAAACCCAAGTTATTATGAGGTAATAGGTGGAAAAACAGGTCATGCAGAGGTTGTTGAAGTAGTATATGATCCTAATATAATTGACTTTAAAACATTAGTTAAAGTTTTTTTTGGTTCACATGACCCAACAACATTAAATAGACAAGGTCCTGATGTCGGAACACAGTATAGATCCATTGCTTTTTATAATTCTAAAAATGAAGAATTAATCATTAAAAATGAAATAAAAAGACTTTTGAAAAATAACGTTTTTAATAAAATAACAACACAAGTATTACCTTTTAAAAAATTTTACAAAGCTGAAAATTATCACCAAGATTATAAGAAAAAAAACCCTAATGATTTATACATAATTAGAGTTTCTGCTCCAAGAATTAACGACTTTAAGATGGATTTTAAAGATATTTTAAAGTAACTTTAATTCAGTTTTCCATCAATAACTCTTTCCATATAGTCTTGAAAAAAAGCTTTTAAATATTGTTCTTCAAAAGAATAATCAATCTGATCATCATTAATTAAGTTTTTAATTAGTGCATAGTCATCAATATTATATACACCTATAACATTGTCGCCATCAAAAACTAAAGTAAATTGATTCATTGAAAAGCGATAAACTGTTCCTGAAAAGTGGATTGAGAAAGGTTTGTCTAAATTTTCAGTAAAAAGACTTCTTCCCCAAGTATTTATTGCTTTATCATATCCTATTAAATCAATTATAGAAGGAAAGATATCTAATTGTTGGGCAAGTTTATTATTAACCCCTACAAAACTATTATTAGGATGATAAAAAATAATTGGAATTGCAAATCTGTTAATACCATCTCTATAAAAAGGATACCAAAATTGATTACAATGATCTGCAGTTATTACAAACAAGGTGTTTTTAAACCAAGGTTCATTTTTAGAAGAATTAAAAAATTCTCTAAGAGCATTGTCTGAATAACCTATAACCTCATGCATCTGTACATTTCCAACAGGGAAAAAATCTTTGTATTCTAATGGAACCTTAAAAGGTTCATGTGATGTTAAACTAAAAAATGTAGTAAAGAAAGGTTCTTCAAATTTATCAATTTTCGTTTTCATAAATTGCAAAAACGGCTCGTCCCATATTCCCCAATATCCATCATATAAAGAATTGTTATTAAATTCATTTTTTCCAAAATAATTGTCAAAACCTAAAATATTTGACAAACCTAGAAAGCCCATTGAGCCATTTGGAGCACCATGAAAAAAAGAAGTAGAATAATTTAAACTATTAAAAACAGAAACTAATGATTCAATCTCTTGATTTGCGTATGGAGATGAAGTAAACGGAATTCTAAATGATGGTAAACTAGCTAAAATTGAAGGTAAAGCCTCAATAGATTGCCTTCCATTTGCAAATGAATTAGTAAATATTTTACTGTGTTGTGAAAGAGAGTCTAAAAAAGGTGTATAACTTATATAATTATCAATAGCTTTATCTTTGTTGAAAGAGCCTATATACTCTCTTCCAAAGCTTTCCATAACTATTAAAACAATATTTGGCCTTGAAATTATAGAATCATTAAATTTCTTAATTGGATTAATTATTCTATTTTTTTCAGAATTTGTTAAAAAATTTTTCTTTTGAAAAAAATTCTTTTTATATGTTCTTATCATACAAAAAGGGGAATTTAAAACTAAATCGGCATGAGAGCCTTTTTTTACAAATCTATGAGCATCAACCATATTAATTGGTCTTGTGGCATTACCAATTCCACCTCTCATACCTATAACACAAACAAAAACAATAAATAAGAACCAAATTATTGAATATCCATAATAATTATATTTATTTAATTGAGAAGAAATCCTAAAATCTATTTTTTTATATAAATAAATCCAGCAAAAAACTAGAACAAAAAATAAAATAAATACATGCCAATAATCAATTATAAACGAACCCATTAAATCCATCTTATTTGTTTCATTTTCAACAATATCAAAAACAGTTGTAGTTAATCTAGATTGTGAAAATTCATAATAGATAAAATCAAAAAAATTAGTAGAATAAGCTATGATATTAGTAGAGAAATAAAGAAAAAACATTCCTTTTTGAAAGGAAATTGAAGAATTATTTTTTATTGGTAATAAAGAAATTAATATAAATAAAGCATTGGTGTATAATATAGCTGAAGTATCAAAGGTTAAACCAATTAAACATAACTTAAAAAATTCTTCGAATGTTTCTACAATGATAATATTGTTATTATAAATATAAAATAAAACTCGTGCTATAAAATAAAATAAATAAGCTATAGATATTCTTAAAAAAAGAGTTTTATATTCTTGTATTCTATCTAACATTATTAGAATATTTTTTTGAAGCAATCAATGAAAATATGTATCCTAAAAGAATCCCAAAACAAATGCCAAATAATACATCAATTGGAAAATGAACTCCAATATATATTCTACTATAAGAAACTATTAAGGCCCAAGCAAAAAGAAATTTAAAATAATCTGAAAAATTTCTTAGTAACATATAATAGAACGTAGCTAATGCAAAAGTATTTGTTGCATGTGAAGAGAAAAAACCATATAATCCACCACATCCCTTTTTAACTATTCTAATATAAGTATTAATCTCAAGGTCATGACAAGGCCTTAATCTTTGAAAATAATCCTTAAAAAAGCCACTTATTTGATCCGTAAATAATATTAAAAAGGCAACAATTAATAAATATTTCAGAAAAAGCAAGTGATAATGATACTTATGCAAAAAATTTAGACACCCCAAGTAAAAAAATTATTAAAGTTGTGGATTTTGAAAAAGAA
>PVBE011479688.1_pt1 | contig 18694 bp, 16 predicted proteins | sample 1631181 | NCBI WGS metagenome assembly PVBE01 (sample SAMN08397723, study PRJNA350692) | Marine metagenome, whole genome shotgun sequencing project. | isolation source: water | place: Pacific Ocean | collected 2012-04
CGTCTTTCCCGCGCCGCTTTCGCCCAGCTAACCGAATACGCAACCGCGAGCACGGTCAGGCTCACGTTGTCGAGCACACGCTTGCGGCCAAAGCTGCGCGAGAGATTCCGCACTTCTACCGCCGGGTCGGACATCGCTTCCATCAGCCGGTCTCCTTATTGTTTGCGTCGAATGCGTTTCGCTGTTGATTAAGCAGGTTGATGAGATCTTCCATGCTGACGCCGAGCTGCTCGGCTTCCACCAAGAGCGCGTCGGCCCGATCAGCGAGAATGCGGTTCTTCTCTTCCTCGGAATAGGGGGAGCCATTGGCTGCCACGCGGGTGCCCGACCCTTGTTTCGAGAGCAACACGCCCGCCGCCCCAAGTTCGCGATAGGCGCGCGCAACGGTGTTCGGGTTTATAAGGAGTTGCTGGGCTAGGACGCGTATGGCGGGCAGTTCGTCACCGGGGAGGAGGCGTCTTGAGGCGACCAGATATTTCACTTGATTGACAATCTGCTGGTAAATGGGGACGCCGTCATTTGGAGAGACGCGTATTTGCATGGAAATTGACTCGCCGCGATGATTAATGTATGAACACATTAATACATTTGGCGCCGGATCTCAAGTGCCTCGAGCCCCCGCCGCGTTCGGCGCTCCTACTCCTTGGGCTCCTTCCTATTCTTGGGGGAAATGTTGGGCCACGGCCTGTCTGACATCCGGTTCTGTCCGGTTTTCCGCGGCCTTGACCACTTCTTGCGCCCTGGCGGTGTCGCCCTTGTGTAACTCGAGAGCCTTGATTGCGGCGACGGCCATGCTGGCTCGGCCGTCTCGCACGAGATCGATGAGGAAGGCGACGGATTCTTCGGCTCGCGTCAGCGCCATTCCCAGGAGCAGCGGTTCTCGGTCGCCGTCCTGGATGTAGGCGTCATAGGCCTTGCGCAGACGGGGGAAGGATTCGGGCAGATGAGCTTCTCCTATGGCGAGGGCGGCTTGTTCGACTATGGCGGGCTCGTCGTCTTGGAGGAATTCGGCCACGAAGTCGAGAGAGCCTTCCCCGTCGATCTTCATGAGGGCTTCGAGGCATGTTCCTGTTATGAATGCATCGGGGTCGCTGGCTCGGGCTTTGGTTCGCAGGAGGAGCTGGGCGGTGCGCCCGCCCAACTCGCCCAGGATGTGGGTGGCGCCTTCGCGCGCGCGGGGTTCCGGGTCTTGGATGAGGTCGGCCAGTACGAAGTCGGCGTCGGGATGGAGCAGCTCGGCCAAGGCCGACGCGGCCGCGACGCGCAAGGGGGCCGCGGTGTCTTCTCTTCCGCAGTAGACGGGTTCTGGCTGTACGTGCCGCGCCGCATGGAGAAGGAGATCCTCTCGCAGATGCTCGATTTCGCGCAACGCTTGCACGATGGCGAGTTTTGCCACGCAACCTGGATCCCGTTTTACGGGGTCTGTCATGAAGTGTTCGAACGCGGCGGCCAGGGCGTCTACGCAAGACGCCTCGCGCCACGTCTCGGCGACACTTGCGGCGGCTGCCACGATGTGGTTGTTCTTGAGGCGGAGCGCACGCGCGATTTCTTTGACGCCGGCGGTGCTGGACGGCTCTTGGGCTAGGCGTCTGAGCCGCCGCGCTCGCTCATCTAAGGTTTCACGGGCTGGCATGACGGCCTAACGGATGGGGGGGCGGATCGATCCCCAACGTTGGCGATGCCAGCCCGGCCGTCACGGCGTCATCTGGCGCCGGCTTCCGACGTTTTGAGCCAATCGATGCCGCGTTGGCGTATGGTGCGTTTGTCGAATTTTCCGGAGGCTATCCGGGGCAAGGGGTCGTCTATGAACAGTATGTGATCGGGCACCTTGAAGGCGGCCAAGTGTTCGCGGACGTGGGCTTTTAGCTGGTCTTCGGTGGCTTCGCACCCGTTCTTGAGGTAGACGGTGACGCACACGATTTCGCCTAGCCGGTCGTCTGGCGCGCTGTGGGCAGCGGCTTCGTTTACGGACGGGTGTTCGTAGAGCACATGTTCGATTTCGCCGCATGCGATGTTCTCGCCGCCGCGGATGATGAGATCCTTGGAGCGCCCGGTGATGAACAGGAATCCTTCTTCATCCAGATGCCCGATGTCGCCGGAATAGATCCAGCCGTCGCGCAGCGTTTCCGCGGTGGCCTCGGGTTTGTTCCAGTAGCACCGCATGTTGGCGGCAGATTTCATGCAGATTTCGCCGTCTTCGTTGGGCCCGAGCACGGTGCCGCCGCCGTCGCGGATCTCGATTCGTACTAGTGGCGGGCAGGGGCGTCCCACCGAATCGGGACGCGCCAGGTAGTCGTCGCCGCCGATTGTCGTGCCGATGGCGTCGGTCTCGGTCATGCCGTATCCTGTGCTCGTCACGGCCATGGGAATGCGCTCGTGAAGGAGTTTGACGTGTTCGGGTGGCCGAGCCGCTCCGCCGCCACCGATGCTGCCCAGGCTGCTCAGGTCGTACTTGTCTAGATCGGGGGAGTTGAGGATTTCGCCGATCATGGTGGGCACGCCTTCGATGGATGTGAGGGATTCTTTTTCGGCCAATTCGAGGGCTTTCTCGGCGCTCCATTTGTACATAAGGACCAGTTTGCGGCCCACGCGAAAGCTCATGAACAGCATCGTATGCAGGCCGGATACATGGAACAATGGAACATTAAGCAGCATGACAGATGCAGGCATCTGGGCTGCTAGAGAGTCCTCGAATGCGGCGGCCCCTCGCTGGAGCCACTGGATTAGCCGGTTTCGCATGCCGGGGTCGTCGTCTTGCATGAGGCCGCCGATCATGCCCAGGCACGAAAAACCCATGAGAGCGGAAATGATGCTTCGGTGGGTCAGCACGACGCCCTTGGGGTGGCCGGTCGATCCCGAGGTGTACATGATCACCGCGTCGCTGTCGGTATCGATGGGCTGGCTGGGCAGCGCGTCGCCGGCCGACGGCTCCATGAGGTCGGCCATGTTCAACACGCCTTCAGGCAGATCCCCCTCGGGCCGCGCGATGGCGATTCCCAGATCCAACATGTTGCGGAAGGGCTCCATCCGCAGCCAGCGCTGGTGGTCGACGAATGCGAACCGCGCGCCGCTATCGCTCAAGCCGTATTCGAGTTCTTCTCGTTCCCACCACGAATTCAGCGTTACGGCAACGGCCCCGACAGCGAGTATGGCTTCGACGGCGGGACAGTATTCGGGGTAATTGCGCATCGCGATCGCTACGTGGTCGCCCGGCCGGACTCCCAGGTCTTGCAGGGACTTGGCGAGGGCGACGGCTCTCTTGTGGACCCCGCCGTAGGTCAGGCGCTCGTTTTCATAGATGAGAAATTCGCGGTCGGCGAAATGGGTGTTCGAGAAAGTGAAGAACTCGCGCATGTCGTTTGGCGCGTTGGTGAAGACTTCGAATTCGACGCCGCGAATTGATGTGGTGGAAACGGCGTAAGCTGAATCCTCGGATCGGAGAAACGCGATCGCGGCCTCTCTCGTTAATGGGGCATCGGGAAGGGGGGGCATATATTGATTTCCTGTATTCTGTAATTCAAACTTGATGGGTGCGGAAACGGATTTCGCGGCAATCCCATCAAACTTCTGGTAGTAACCATGGGGAGTTAATCAGAAATCGGGCCTGGAATCAAACGGAGAAGCGCGAGAATTAGAGCTAGTTGCCTAGTTTATTGACTGACAATTGGTAGAAGTTCTTTGAAGGCAAGGCATACGTCTTCTGTCATCCTGAACGAAGTGAAGGATCTCTCTATGGTGAATTCGCCTATCGTTGGAGGTTGCTCATGACCAATGGTTTGAATGGGGTAAACGATTCGTTCATGGTCCAGGCCATGGCGCGCAAGATTATGATGCGGAAGTAGGGGTCGTTGAAGGTGAAGTAATTGTGCCCAAGAACCGTTCCGAAGACTCTCCCCTTTCCTTTCTCCGTGGTCCACATGGTGGGCCAGGCCTTCCCATCGAGTTCTTCTGGCCTCGGAGGCCGAGTCGATGCTGAAGTCGGGCCGCCCTGGGCAGTCATGAGCGTTGCGATCGACTCCGCGTCTCCATTGAGATTCCAATAGAGTTCGTCGGCGAAGTCGAATTCTTTTGGGAAGCCTTCGAGGATGGCGGATTGGGAGCCTACTTCGGTAACACTCGCTGGGTTCGGCATGGGGCCCCATAGGGTGGATCCATTCGGAGAGTTTTCGACCCCATAGGCCAATCCGATGCGTTTGGCCAATTCGTTGCCTGAACTCTCCAAAATGGCGAGATGAAAAAACATTAACCCGCCACCGCGCGCCTGGAAGGCGTCCATGAGTTCGTATTCCTTGTCGCCCCACGGCTTGGGTTGCTGCGCATAGAAGACGATCAGATCGGCTTTCGCCCATTGTTCGCCGGAGGGGAAGTACATGGCGTATTCGGCCGTGACACGCGGAATCTGGGGGAGCAATGTGTTGACGAAGCGGTCCATAACCCAGCCGTACTCATGGCCACCTCGGTCGTGATTCTTGTCGACCCCCCAGACCCAGACGATATTGAGGTCGCGGGACGGCTCAGTCGCCGCCGCCGTCCCCATGATGCGTTCGATTTGGGCGGGATCGCGCTTGAGCGGCTTTTGCCACGGGTGCTGAGCATGGGCCTGGAGTGGGGGAACAGGGCTAAGAAGGCGGCTAGAATACCTCGATTCGCTGCGCGGATCGTGAACATGCGCGGTCCCTTCGTCTGCTGCCTACCCGCGTGGGAACGGTTATTCTTCGTTTTCGTCGGACAGAACAACCAGCAATTCGCCGTTGGCAACTTGATCGCCCTCGCTCACGTGTATGGCCTCGACTTGGCCAGCGTAGGGCGCGGTGATCTGGTGTTCCATCTTCATGCCTTCCAGGATGAGCATCAGATGGCCCTTTTCGACTTGTTCTCCAACGGCAACAAATATCTTGAGGACGTTACCGGGCATGGGCGCGACCAATCCGCCGGACTCGCCTAGCAGGTTTCTGGGCGGAAAGCGGCGCACTTCCACGAGTTCAACGTCGCCCCTGAATCCGTGAAGCAACCAGGAATCCCCGCTTGAGGTCACGGCGGTCGTGCCACGGTGGTCGCCGATTACCAGTTCGATCTCCTCTTGCGTCCGCCGTTGAATCATGACGTCGTAGGATTCGCCTCCGGCCTCGACAGCGAAATTGCCGCTGCGTTGAATGCGGTAGTTGACGGTGATTTCCTCTTCGCCGTGCCGAAACACGATGGTCTCCGGAGGCATGTTCGAGTTGCGCCATCCGGACGGAATCGTCTTCAGCGTCTTTGCGTTGTCCCGGCGGCGGCCCTGCGCAAACATGGCGGCGGCAATGGCTGATTCCACGGCTTCTTCTCGCTCGACAACGCGCCGCGCAGCCGGGGCGATGCGTTCGATGAAGTCCGTTGTCGTGTCGCCGGCGAGAAACGCCTGGTCGCGCAGCGTACTCACAAGGAAGTCGCGGTTGGTTGTGATGCCCTGGATGCGGGTCGTCTCCAACACTCTGGCCAGGCGGAGGGCGGCCTCCCGGCGCGCCGGCGCGTGTACGATTACTTTGGCCAGCATGGGGTCGAATTCGATGCCCACTTCGCTGCCGGATTCGACGCCCGAATCGAAGCGCGCTTCGGCGGAACGCGAGGGTTCCCACACGTCAACGATGCCGGGCGATGGCAGGAAGTCCTTATCGGGATCTTCGGCATACACTCGGGCTTCGATCGCGTGGCCGTCGATCCGCAGGTCGTCTTGGTTGTATCCCAGCGCTTCGCCTTGCGCGATGCGCAACTGTTCGCGAACCAAGTCGAGCCCCGAGATTGCTTCGGACACGGGATGTTCCACCTGCAAGCGGGTATTCATCTCGAGGAACCAGAAGTCCTCGCCGTCCAATAGGAATTCGACGGTGCCGGCCGAACAGTAGTTGCTTGCTTTTGCGGCTGAAACGGCGGCTGCGCCCATCTTCGCCCGCAACTCGGGGCTGACGGCCGGAGACGGCGCTTCTTCGATAATCTTCTGATGGCGCCGCTGAATTGAACATTCGCGTTCGAAACAGTGGAGCATATTTCCATGGCTGTCGCCGAGAACCTGGATTTCCACATGCCGGGACGAGGTGAGCCAGCGTTCGAGAAAAACTGTGTCGTCTCCGAACGCCGCGGCCGCTTCCCGGCGCGCGCCGTCGACGGCTTCTTGGAGTTCCACTTCGGATTCGACGACCCGCATCCCCTTGCCACCGCCACCGGCGGAGGCCTTTATGAGAACCGGATAACCGATTTGTTTTGCCGCCGCTGCGGTATCGTCTCCGGGCTTGAGTTCAGAAGATGGGAGCGTCGGGACACCCGAGCGATCCATCAGATTCTTGGCAGCCAACTTATCACCCATCTGGCGGATGGCGTCGGGTGGCGGCCCCACCCAGATCATGCCCGCGTCCAGAACGGCTTGAGCGAAACCGGCGTTCTCGGCGAGAAACCCGTAGCCGGGATGAACCGCATCGGCTCCTGCGCGCTTGGCCGCCGCCAGCACCTTATCGACATTCAGATAGGTATCGGTAGAGGATCGTCCTTGCAGGGGGACGGCTTGGTCCGCTTCGCCCACGAATGGCGCTCCGGCATCGCCATCGGAATAGATCGCGACGGTGCCGACGCCTATCTGGTGGGCCGAACGGATAATCCTTCGCGCAATCTCGCCGCGATTGGCAATGAGTAAACGTGTGATGGATTGGCTCTCAATTACATTCGCCATATGCCGTATCCCTTCGCTCCTTCGACTTTTTCGTTGTGACAAATGGACAGAGTCATGGAAATCACGGTGCGCGTGTCGCGGGGATCGATCATCGCGTCGTCGGACACTCTGGATGTGGCGAAGAGGCCTTTCGAGCGCTCCTCCGCCCAATGCTCGACCGTCTCCACGCGCCTCGCGTCGGCTTCTTCATCGAACTCTTGTCCGCGACGCTCAGCGGCCGCGCGCCCTACGATTGTCATGACGCCTGCCATCTGCTTGGGCCCCATCACCGCGATTTTTGCCGTCGGCCAAATGAAGGTGAAGCGCGGTCCGAAGCCCCGCCCGCTCATGCCATAGTTACCCGCGCCATACGAGGCGCCGGGGATGATCGTGATGTGTGGAACGGTGGAATTAGAGACGGCGTTAATCATTTTCGAGCCGTTCTTGGTGATACCTCCCCGTTCGAAGTCCGTTCCCACGATGTAGCCGGTGATGTTGTGCAGGAAGAGTAGCGGCACGTCGATTTGGTTGCAGAGCTGGATGAACTGCGCGGCTTTCTCCGTTGATTCTGAGAACAGCGCGCCGTTGTTCCCGAGGATTCCGACGGGATACCCGTCAACGGACGACCAGCCGCAGACCAATGTTGGTCCGTACAAGGGCTTGAATTCCTCGAAGCGAGAACCGTCGACAACGCGGGCGATTACGTCGCGAATGTCGAAAGGCGTTTTGAGATCCCTGGATACGATTCCCAAGAGTTCTTCTCGGTCGTGTACCGGTGGATCGTTGGGCATGCTGGGGCCGGGCCCCAACTTGCGCCAGTTGAGGTGCGCGATGAGTTCGCGGCACATGCGTATTCCGTCGAGTTCGTCTTCGGCCAAATAATCGCCTAGCCCTGAAATTTGCGTATGCATGTCGGCGCCGCCGAGACTTTCGGCGTCGGCGTCTTCGCCGGTGGCCATCTTGACGAGCGGCGGGCCGCCGAGAAATACCTTGGACTGATTCTTGATGAAGATGTTGTAGTCGCTCATGCCCGGCTGATAGGCGCCGCCCGCCGTCGATGCGCCGAACACGACTGAGATGGTGGGGATGCGCATCTTAGAGAGTTCGGTGATCTCGTAGAAGAGTCTCCCCGATTCGGCGAAATGGCCGGTTTCGCGCTTTATGGCCTCTTCCGGATCGCCTCCTCCTCCGCCTCCGCGAAGATCGGCGCCGGCGGATTCCACGAACTGCACGTAGGGGATTCGGTTTTCGCGGGCGAGTTGGAGGCCGCGCATCAGTTTCTTGCCGTTGAACGGATTGAACGCGCCGGCTTGAACGGATGGGTCGTGGCCTAATATCAGGCATTCGACATCGGCGATGACTCCGATACCCACGACGAATCCCGAGCCGATGGTGTAGTTCGAGCGCCAGCCCGCCAGGGGGCTGATCTCGAGAAAGGGAGAATCTCTATCGAGCGCCAGACTGATTCGCTCTCTGATGGGCATCTTGTCTCGGGAACGGAGCCGTTTGATAGCCTCCTCTCCGCCACCCTTGCCGGCTTCCTCCATCAGTTCGCCGATGGTGTCCAGCATCTCCAACATGTCCGTTCGGTTCTGTTGGTACGCTTCGGACCGGATATCGAGTTTTGACTCCAATTCAGGCATTCTAATCTACTCTCCTAATAGTTCTTTGAGTGGCTGTTGGCCGCATGTCCGTTCGGCGCTCGTCGAGGAGCGCCTTGCCCCCTGGCTTAACGCCCGCGGTAAATGGCTGGCAAGATGTCCGGACTTCCCTTCTCAATACCTTCGAGGATACGGGAGAACAAGAGTGTCGCCGAGCCGATGGGCGTATCCGTTAGGCTTTCGCGACAACGGTCTCGGGCAGCTTTTGCGCCAGTATATCGACGGCTTGCTCGACCATCTGTTCCACGACTTCCTTTGCCGATGGGACATCGTTGATAAGGCCGGACACTTGTCCGGAGAAGGGCCCGACGAATTCGTACTTCTTGGCTTTGTGGAAGCTGCCGATGACGGCGGAAGCCAGCAGGCCCTGTTGGCCGAAGGGAAGCATATCCAGGCCCGACTCTTCCCAGACGTCGTGAATCTCGCTGTAGATAGTTCGGGAGGTCTTTCCGGTGTAAAGCTTGGAGCGCCGCGTGTCTTCGTCGGTCGCGTTAACGATGAATTCCGCCTGCTCGTCAACGAGACCGCTTTCCTTCGTCGCGAGAAAGCGCGTGCCAACCCAAACGCCCACGCAGCCCATGGCTAAACAGGCCGCCAGCGCCCGGCCATCGCCAATGCCTCCCGCGGCGAGAAGCGGCGTGTCGCCGACGGCGTCCAGGGCCTGCGGCAAGAGGGCCAGCGTACCAATCCGGCCTGTGTGGCCGCCTGCTTCGTGTCCCTGTGCCACCACGAAATCCGAGCCCCCTTGCGCGACGCGGCGGGCGTTTTTCGTGTTGCCCGTGAGCCCCATCACTTTGACTCCGGCCTTGTGGGCATCTTCGACCATAAAGGCGGGATTCCCAAGTCCCGCGCAGAAGAGTGGAACTTCTTCTTCGATGATCGCTTTGATGGCAGCGCGAGGGCGGGCCGTCGTGGAACCGCCTTTGATTTCGATGTCCAGGTCGGGAAGGTTGTACTTCTTCTTGACGTTCACGAACCAATCGTAATATTTCTTGGGAAGCCTCTGCAGCGCGTCCTCGATAGGAATGCTCTTTATATCCTCCGGTCTCGTGTCGCCCGCCTCGACCTGCGCCGCGGGCAGAAGGATGTCGACGCCGAAGGGCTTATCGGTTTGCTTCTTGATCTCACGGATGGCGTCCCGCATTTCGTCTACCGTAAACCCGGCCGCGCCTAGAACGCCCACACCGCCCGCTTCGGAAACCGCGACGACGAGCTCGACGGTCGCGCCGGTGCGCTCGCCTATCAGGCTCGGCCCCATGCCCGCGCTGCAGATAGGATACTCAACCCCCATGATTTCACAGAACTTCGTTTTTAATGTCGGCTTGCCCATATTGTCCCCTCATGTCTGTTATGTTTCGTCGTCAACAGCCGCTGCAAAAGAGTCGAGCCACCCACCGACGCGGGCTAGCGCACGCGCTTGATGCCCCGAAACGGTTCGCAATACTATGTCGGCACAGGGCCGGACTTGCAGCCAGTGGCGCATCATGGCATATTCTCGTCGTGCGGTTTAAGAGCGCCAACCGCGCAGGTGTCAATGCGCGCCATGGACCCCGGATGATACTCGCAGCCCCTTGCCGGGCCCTTCGCGCCGTGAAGCGGCGTCATCCCTAAGAACCGGGGACTGCGAACCGAGCGGAGAATTCGCACTCAAAACAACGATACCTCAGAACGGAATCTGGTTCAATACTGGCGCGGAAGCCTGGGACGGGCAGCGCCGGACCAGGCTGATAGAGTTAACTAGGTCAAGAATTGTGCCGCCTGCCATTTCGCGCTCCGGCGCCTTTGGAGGGAGAATGAGGCGGATGGTCTAACACTAAAAGGAAAGGAGATTTCGATGGCCGCAGATAGTTTCCCCGTGGAGGGCAGTCATATCATGATGTTTGCCCGAGCGGTGGGTGACCCCAACAAGATTTATTACGACGAGGAGCACGCGAAGACAACGGAGCCAGGCGGGATAATCGCCCCGCCCACCTTCGCGCAAGCCAGCGCCCAGTTCGATGAGAACTACTCCTTGCGCCCGAAGATTGGCGTGCCGTGGCATGGCTCGGCGAAAGAGGCGACCGGAGTAAAGCCCAAGGGAAGCTCCTCGGACAACCCCCCCGAAAAATCCTCGAAGAAACCCTCGGGCGGTGGACTGCACGCGGAGCAGCATTTCGAGTATCACCGCCATATTGGGCCCGGCGATGTTCTCACGGCAACGGAGAAACCGGGCAAGTCCTGGGAGAAAGAAGGGCGGCGCGCCGGGAAGCTGAAGTTTTCCGAATCGATTATCGAGTACCGCGACCAGAATGGTGAATTGGTGATAACGGCCCGTGGCGTCAGTGTAACAACCGAACGCCCCGCGGACCAGTAGGAGAAAATCATGGCTCTAAACGCAAGCAAGTTGACCGTGGGCGATGCCCACGAAGAGCGAGTAGTCGAGAATCTCTCGCGCACCCAATTGGTCCAGTACGCCGGAGCTTCGGGCGACTATAACCCGGTTCATACGGACGAGCCTTACGCCAAAGAGATCGCGGGTTACCCCACCGTCTTTGCGCACGGTATGCTCAGCATGGGGCTCACGGGTAAAATGCTGACGAATTATGTGGGTGACGGCCGTTTGACCAAGTACGGTGTCCGGTTTACCCGCCAGGTGTGGCCGGGCGACTCCCTCGTTGCCAAAGCGACGGTCGAGGCCATCCGCGAAGAGAACGGCCAGCACCTCGTCGACTTGGCCGTTTCCACGACTAATCAAGACGGCCAGGAAGTCGTGAAGGGATCGGCCACGGCGCGAATCGACGCGTAGGCGCTCGGGCCGGTCACGATCAAGAGATAATCAACTGGGAGGGCGAAGCGCCGCATCGGCTACGTCCTCCCGGACTTTCCCGTCAGCAGAGGCGACTCTGAAAGCAGAGTAAAGCGTACGTCTTCTGTCATCCTGAACGAAGTGAAAGATCTCGATACGCCAGAAGCCCAACATGGCTTTGCCGATCGAGTCGAGCGCGAGCGCATTCGGTGAGTCGGCATTCTGCTATACTCGCCCGCTATGAAACCAGCCACTATCGCGCGCCGACTCGTCCGCGGCCTTGAGGACTTGCGATTCGCGCCGCCAATCACGCACGTGTACAACCCCCTCGTCCACGCGGTGAAACCCCATCGCCTATACCTTGAACGCTATGCCGGGGCGCCGAAGGAAGTACTGCTTCTCGGCATGAATCCGGGCCCATTCGGGATGGCGCAGACGGGCGTGCCCTTCGGCGACGTAGCCATGGTCCGCGATTGGCTCGGCATCGAAGCGCCGGTCGGCAAGCCGGAGAGGGAACATCCGAAGCGTCCTGTCCTCGGCTTCGATTGCGTGAGGAGCGAGGTGAGCGGGACGCGCCTGTGGGGATGGGCGCGCGATTCTTTCGGCACACCCGAGCGCTTCTTCCGTCGATTCTTGGCGTGGAATTACTGTCCGCTTGTCTTCATAGAGGATAGCGGGCGGAATCGAACGCCGGACAAGTTGCCGAAAAACGAACGGGATCCCTTGTTTAGCGTGTGCGACGCGGCCTTGGTTCGAATGATCGAGCATCTTCAACCCCGCCACGCCGTCGGCATCGGAAGATTCGCCGAGAGCCGGCTCCGCGCTGTCGTGGCAGACGAGTCGATTTCCATCGGCGCTATCCCTCACCCCAGCCCCGCCAATCCCAAGGCCAATAGAGGATGGTCGAAAGCAGCCGCCACGGCCTTCGAGCAGATGGGAATCGAGATCTAGGCTGGCGCGGCGCGGCCGCAACCAGACTCCCCATGTTCGGCGCAAGGAATTTTGCTCTTCCCTCAATAGCTGCTTGTCTCTACCGTTGGTAAGATTATAGAGTGAGTTCATGAGTATGATATTTGGAAACACAGAACCACGAATGCACACCCAATACACACGAATCGTGAAAGCATTCGTGGTTCCCTTTCAATCCCGTTCCATCCTGTCAAGCAAAGAAACGCGGGAACGAGATTCCTCGGCGTGAATTCTTGTGGCGCCGAGCGCGGATTTATTAGTCGTTTGACATGCTCTTTTGGAGTGTGGCAAAATCCTCTCGTTTTTGCGCATGACGCATCCTTGCGCCTGGGTTGCGCCGCCTCAGACGGCTGAACTGGCCGATGTGGCTAGGCAGGTAGGGCTTTGGGTTTCTCCTCTCTTGTGGGACTCTGTCGCTCTATTGATATATAAGCGGGGTTTTAGTGGTTACAATAGGACAATCTAACGGATCGATCTTACCTACTGTCGCTGAACGCGAACGGGAGTTGCTAGCGCAGATCGAAGCGTCGGAAGCCGAAGCGCGCGACATTGTGGACAACGCCCATTCGGATGCGCGCAAACATCTTTTGGATGCGGAGAACCGGTTGCTGGAAGAGGTCGCGGCGATTCGGCGGGAACGCGAACAAGAACGTGAAAGTGCCTTTCATGAAACGGTGGACGCGGCCGAGAGTGAATTGGCCGGTGTGCGCGAGGAGGCTCTGGGAAAAGTGTCCGGCGTGGCCGAGCAGGTCCTGGAACTTTTCATGCCTGGCGATTCGAGGGGAAATTCCTGAACGATGATCACCCTGATGTCCCGAGTGGAAATCGTCTGTCTTAACGTGGTCCGCGACGCTGTGGTCCAGTCCCTTCACGCGCAAGGGCTCCTCCATATCGACGAAGCCGAGACTGCCCTGGACGACGAGAATAGCGTTGTTGAGACGGATAGCGGCGTCGAAGAGAGCGAGGCGCCCTTTTTCAATCCGGTTAATCTTGAGGGCGATGCCCAACAGGAACTGGTCTCCTTCGAGAATATGGCGCGTTCGCTCAGCGAAGCCCTACCGCTCCTTTTGACGCAGCCGTCCGCGGACGAAGTGAGCGCGTTTCTTTCCCATGTCGTGGCCCTGTCTGAAGAAAAATGGACGCAGAGCTTGCGCGAGAAGACCTCGGTTATTCGCGATCTAACGCGCCGAAGGGCCGCGCTGAGGGACAATATCGATGTTCTCCACAATTATCGCCTTATCTTGAAACAGGTGCTGCCCGCGTTGGGTGGCCCGAATACGGTTTTGGGCAAGGGCACCCGTGCGATTGTGCTTTCCGGCGATGTTGATCGGGCGGCCGCGCAGCTTCGGGAGCGGTTTGACGAAGAGCTGGGTTCAGATTGCGAGTTTCTCTATAACAAGACGGACGACACGGCCCTTGTCGGGCTTGTTTCTTTCCCAGAAGGGAAGGGCGACACGGTAAGCTCCATCCTCAGCAGTCAGGGCATCAGCCCGGTAGATCTGAGCGATGAGGACTACCAAGACGCAACTATCGCCCAGGTGATTTCGCGGCTTGAAGCCGCCATGGAAAAGCAACGCGAACAGGTTTATGGGTTGCGCACGGAACTCGAAACGGCCTCCATGGCATCGGGTCCGGAGCTACTCGCGATGAAGAGCGTCGTGGCCGACAAGCTGGCCCAGTTGCGCGTAAAGACCCAGTTCGCCGAAAGCCAGATGGTCACGGTAATTCAGGGCTGGATTCCTGAAGATCAGTATTCCGCGCTTGAAAGCGCCGTCGAAAGCGAGTTTCCAGGCCAGGTCGATGTCAACCGCATCAAGCGCGAAGGGTCGGGTCACCAATCTATTCCGACGCTTCTGAGCAATCCGAAACTGTTCAAGCCCTTCGAGGTCGTTCTCAAGCTTTTCAAGCCCCCCACCTACGGAACAATCGATCCCACGATCATGGTGGCGATTTCCTTCATCGTCTTCTATGGGTTCATAGTGGGAGATGTGGTTTACGGCATCGTGATTTGGCTGACGGCCCACGCGTTGGGGAAGAAGTTGGCGCACATCCCCGCCGGGGTTGACGTGAGCAAGGTGGGCAAGTGGATGGGGGGCTCGTCGATGTTCTTCGGCGTTTTGTATGGAGAGTACGCGGGCGAGTGGTTCCCCGGCCTCTTGGGCATACCTCACCTCTGGTTTCACCGCGGGCACGAACTCAACCAATTGCTTCTCTATGCCCTCTATATGGGGATTTTCCATATCATCTTCGCTCTATGCACGAGCGTCTGGCAGAACTTCAAGCACCACCACATGAAGCACGGATTCGAGAAGCTCGGGATGCTGCTGGGAGTGCTTGCGCTCAATATCGTTTCCTTCGGCTACTTCGAAGTGGCTCCCTTCGATGCGCCGAATATGCAGATCCTCGCGGGCATCTTGTTCTTTGTCGGCGGCGTACTCATCATCTGGAGCATGGGCATTATTCTCGGCGCCGTTGGAATTCTCGAAGTCCTGTCTCTGGGAGGCAATATCATCTCCTACGCCCGCCTTATGGCGTTGGGCGTGTTCGCGGTCTCGATTGCCGATCTTGCGAACGAGTTGCCCGCCGCGGCCGGGTATATGATCGGAATCCCCGCGGCGATCGCCCTGCACGCCGCCAACATCGCCGTTAGTATGGCCAGCCCCATGATTCACTCGCTGCGCCTCAATTTTGTAGAGTTCTTACCCAAGTTCTACGCACCCGAAGGTAGGGTGTTCAACCCCTTCAAGAAGGAGACAATATCGTGAAAAGAAATGTCCTTGCAAAGCTGCTGCTGACGGGAATGGTCCTCGTGGCTGGCCTGTGTGTCCTGCTGCCCGGCGCTGTTGCCCAGGAAGACGGCGCGCACGCCGAAGAAGCCTCCGCCGACGATGGCGGTCTCGGTACTCTTGGTATCGCGATTGCCGCCGGTCTCGCGGTCGGCTTGTGCGGTATTGGCACGGGCATGGCGCAGTCGGCCGTCGGCGCGGGCGGTACAGGTGCCATGGCCGAGAAGCCAGAGCTTTTCACCAATGTGCTCATCCTCTTCGCCATTCCGGAAACGATCGTACTCTTCGGTTTTGTTATTGCGATTATGATGCAAGGCAAGATATAGCCGGTAGGAATCGTTCATGAGCGCCACAGCCTTACTCGATACCATGTCCAAGCAGGTCGCCGCGGAATGCGACCAGCGCAGGGCTAACGCCAACGGGGACGCGGAAGCGATTCTCGCGGAGGCGCGCGCCAAGAGCGCCGCGAAGCGCGAGTCGCTTACAACATCCACCGACGCGAAAATGGAACTGCTCGATCTGCGTTGGCGGCAGAAAGCTGAAGCCGAAGCGGCCAAGGCCGATCTCTCCATGAAAAATGAGGCCGTCAAGGCCATCATGGCTGAAGTGGAAGCCAAGGTGCGCGCGATTGTCGAGGGTGACGGATTCACGGAGATTCTCGACTCGTTGCTCGCGGAAGTCATGGCAGTGGCCGAGGGCGAGGTAGTGGTTCTCGCTCCGGACAAGCAGGTAGGCCATGTGTCGGCGTGGCTTGGCGATAATGGACACGGCGGCGTCGCGGTGGAAGCTTCGGCCCATGTCTGGGATGGCGTGGCCATCCAGGATCCAGGGCGTTCCTACCGAATATCGAATACCCTTACAGGACGCTACCGCCGCGTAGCCGAGGTGGCGCGGAAAATATGCATGCGCTCGTTATTCGGAGCGAGTGCGGAGGGGACTGACTAGTCATGGCCTCGGTAAAAACGTATGTGGCCCATATCAATGCGCGTGTGCGCGGCATGAAGAGCGATCTTCTGAGCTCCGCCCAATTGGACGCCATGATAGATAAGGCCGATCCCTCAGCCATGGCCGACACGCTGTTGACGAGCCCCTATGAAGTGGAGATGGCCGAGGCGCTGACCCGCTACGCCGGGGCCGACGCCGTGGAAGACGCGGCTTCGCGCAATCTGGTCAATACCTTCGCCAAACTCCGATTGGTGAGCCGCGGCAAACTTCAAGACCCGGCCCGCATCTTCGTAAGCCGGTGGGATCTTGCCGCGGCGAAGTCTTTGCTTCGAAGAGTTCACCACGGCATCGATGCGCACGCCGCTCAAGATTCTTTATTGCCGGGGCCTTCCATGCCCGTCGCGGTACAGGAAGAGTTGGCCAACCATAATTCGATGGAAGCGCTTGTGCGCGGGCTGGCGGCTTGGAACTCCAAACTCTGCCACTGCCTGCTCGCCGCCTTGCCTAACTATCAACAGAACAACGATCTGAGCGCGCTCGAGGAAGTCTTGGATCGGAACTACTTTTCCGGGACTGTGAAAGAGCTGCGGGAGAAGCGCGACCCGCACAGCAAGCTCCTCACGAGCATTCTTCGGCTCGAGATTGATCGGATCAACCTCCGAAACGTACTGATGCCGCGGGCGGGCGGTCAAGCTCCCGAAGAGGTGACGGGATGCTTGCTTCACGGCGGCTCCATTCCGATGTCGACGCTGAGCGAGATGGCAGCGGCCTCGACGCCCGAGCCGATTTTGGAAATGCTGGGCCGGACCCGGTACGCGCCGCTGTTCGAAGATGGAATCGAGATCATTCAGGAAGGCCGCTTGTCGGTTTTCGAACGCCGTTTCGAGCTGGAATTGCTTCGCCGGTTGCGGCGCGCCACCCAGCAGCAAGGCCTCGGCCTAGCGTTATTTATGCGGTTCGCCTGGATGAAGTACAACGAAGTAGTGAATTTGCGCATGATCGCGCGGGCCTCGGATATCCATTTGGCGCCGGCCCGCATTCGGGAGGAAGTGGCGTATGTCTAAGATTGCGGCTATCGCCAAGGACTCGACCGCGCTGAATCTCGCGTTGACTGGCGTTCGCGTCGAAGAGATTACCGATATCCATGAAGTGGAATCGCGTTTCGAGGCGCTGATGCAAGACGAACTGGATGTCCTTATCGTCGATGACCGGTACCGCGAGGATTTCTCGGAGCGGTTCCAAGAACGTCTGCGGCGCCACTCGGGCGAACCCCTTATCGTGTTTTGCCCGCACTTTGATGAAGAAGATTCCGATGTGGACGCCTACCTGTCGTCCGTCATCAAGCCGGCTGTAGGATTCGAGATACGTCTCGGCTAGCTCCGGCGGCCCCATAAAATCAACGGCCCTAGACCACAAAGTTTTTTAGACCAGATGGAGATATACTAGACATGGCTGAAAACGAAGGACCCATCACCGGGAAACTCGTGCGAATTTCCGGACCCATGATTGCGGCCGATGGCATGCTCGGCGTGTCGATGGGTGAAATCGTTCGCGTGGGCAAGATGGGCCTCATGGGCGAAGTCATTCGAATCGACGGCGAAACCGCTTTCGCTCAGGTGTACGAAGATACTTCGGGCATGTACCTCGGCGAGCCGGTTGTCGCCCAAGGCGACCCCCTTTCGGTGGAACTTGGCCCGGGCCTGCTCACGCAGACTTATGACGGAATTCAGCGCCCGCTGCCCTTGCTCAAGGAAAGCTCAGGCGACTTTATCGGCCGCGGCTTGTCTGCCGATCCGCTGGACTACTCGAAGAAGTGGGCTTTTACGCCCAAGGTCGTAGTCGGGCAAGAGGTGACCGGCGGCGACGTGCTCGGCACGGTTCCGGAAACGGAATTCCTCGACCACTCCGTGATGGTGCCGCCCTTGGTTTCGGGCAAGATCAAGACGATCATCAGCGCCGGCGAATACACGGTTAAAGAAGAGATCGCCGAGCTGGAAGACGGCACGAAGCTCACCATGACCCACAAGTGGCCTGTAAAGAGGCCCCGTCCTTTCAAGAAAAAGATGGGCTCGACCGAACCGTTTATTACCGGCCAGCGTGTGCTCGATTCCTTCTTCCCCATCGCCCTCGGCGGCTCGGCTATCGTACCCGGCGGATTCGGCACGGGCAAGACGGTCGTGGAGCATCAGATTTCAAAATTCTGCAACGCTGAAATTATCGTATACGTCGGTTGCGGCGAGCGTGGGAACGAGATGGCGGATGTGCTCGACGAGTTTCCGAACCTGACCGACCCGAAGACCGGCGGTCCTCTCATGAACCGGACCGTTCTCGTCGTGAATACGTCCAACATGCCCGTGGCCGCGCGCGAAGCGTCGGTCTACACGGGAATCACCCTCGGCGAATACTACCGCGACCAGGGCTACAGCGTCGCCATGATGGCCGACAGTACTTCGCGTTGGGCCGAAGCCTTGCGCGAAATCTCGTCGCGCCTCGAAGAGATGCCCGGCGAAGAAGGCTACCCAACGTACCTTTCCGCGCGCACGGCCGAATTCTACGAACGCACCGGCCGCGTCGCCTGCGTCGGCACCGAGGACGAAGGGAAAGAGCAGCGCACGGGATCGCTCACGTTGGTGGGCGCGGTCTCCCCTCCCGGTGGCGACTTCTCCGAGCCGGTCACGCAGAACTCGATGCGCGTGGCGGGTGGATTTTGGGCGCTGGACGCGAAGCTGGCCTACAGCCGCCACTATCCTTCGGTAAACTGGAATCAAAGTTTTTCGCTGTACTTCCACGATCTCGATCCGTGGTTCCGCGAGCACGCGCCGGCCGGTTGGACTGAACGCCGCCAGCAGGGCGTCGATATGCTCCAGAA
>PVBE011905408.1_pt1 | contig 18690 bp, 18 predicted proteins | sample 1631181 | NCBI WGS metagenome assembly PVBE01 (sample SAMN08397723, study PRJNA350692) | Marine metagenome, whole genome shotgun sequencing project. | isolation source: water | place: Pacific Ocean | collected 2012-04
CACGTTCACGCCCCACGCTCGGAGGTTCGAGTCGAGCTCCGCTAGCAGCTTCGAGTGGTCGGCCGCCGCCGGACGGTGGGCCGTGATGCTCGCCGTAGCGGACTCGGCGCTCTGCGGGTCCGCAAAGGCGTCGCCTGTGCTGCGGTTGGCGAGGGCCGATGCGGCGCTCTGGTGCTGTCGATCTGCAGCCGCTTCGGAGTGGTGGTCCTACTGTGCTGTCTGGCGCTGTGGACCGAATATCTCAACCTCAAAATTGGCTACAATAACGCGCGCCTGGTGGAGTTGAGTTCGGGGGTGGCCATGCGCCTTTTCTACGAATTCTCCGATGCGTTCTTCGGCTTCTTCGGCGAGCCAGTGGCGGCGGCACAGGCCAACGCCGGCATGACCTGGTCCATACGGCTCGCCGGCGTGCCCTTCACCGATCCGCTGGCCCTGCTCTCGCTGGCGCTGCAAGACCGCGTGGCGGAGGTGGGATTCGTTCTGGGCGCGATCATTCCACTGGCGCTGGCGTCGACCTGCGGCCGGGTATTCTGCAGCTATATCTGCCCGGCCTCGCTGCTGTTCTTCAGCATTGGCCGGCTGCGCCGTCGCCTGGGCGATTTTTTCTACTTTCCCGAGGTTGGCGCCAATCGGGGCCTGGCCTGGGGCGTGCTCTGCGGCGGGCTGGCCCTGTCTCTGGTGGCGGGACACGGGGTGTGGATTCTGATCCTGCCCTACTTCGCCATGGGGCAGACGATTTTTCACAGCATTGCCTTCGGCACCCTGTCGGTCGCGCTCTTCAGCCTGATCGCTTGTGCGCTGCTGGACCTGTTTCTGGGCTACCAGTTCACCTGCCGCAATGTGTGTCCCACCGGACGCCTGCTGGGCCGCATCGGCAGCCGGGCCCTGGTCGCAGTGCGGCGCGACGCGTCCGAGTGCGTCGACGCTTGCACGGCCTGCGCCGATGTATGTCCTTTCCGCGTCAACCCCAAGCTGGACGAAACCCGGGACTGCTCGCTCTGTGGCGAGTGCGCGGTGATCTGCCCGACCCAGTGCCTGACCCTAGGAGGTAGAAAGAAATGACCCGATATGCAAACTTCTGGCGTCTTCCGTCCGTTCGGCATAGATCAACAACGGCGACGCCCCACCCTCGACCACTTCACGGTTGATGACCACCTCTTCAACAGTGTCGTAGCCGGGCAGATCGAACATCGAATCCAGCAATATGGCTTCCAGGATGGAACGAAGGCCGCGCGCGCCGGTCTTGCGGGCGATGGCCTTTTTCGCGATCGCGCTCAGCGCGTCCTCGGCAAAAGACAATTCCACCTCTTCCATGTCGAACAGCTTCTGATACTGCTTGACCAGGGCATTCTTGGGCGCGGTCAAAATCTCGACAAGGGCCGGTTCATCCAAATCCTCGAGGGTGGCGATAACCGGCAGACGGCCGACAAACTCCGGAATCAATCCGAATTTGAGCAGGTCTTCCGGTTCGATTTCGCGTAAGATTTCGCCGGTCTTGCGCTCATCGGGCGCCCGCACATCGGCGCCGAAGCCGATCGACGTGCCGCGGCCGCGCTCGGCAATAATTTTTTCCAACCCGGCGAACGCACCGCCGCATATGAACAGGATATTCGTCGTATCGACCTGCAGAAACTCCTGCTGAGGATGTTTGCGGCCGCCTTGCGGAGGCACCGAAGCGACCGTGCCTTCCATAATTTTCAACAGCGCCTGCTGCACACCCTCGCCGGAAACGTCGCGCGTGATCGAAGGGTTGTCCGATTTGCGCGCGATTTTATCGACCTCGTCGAGATAGACGATGCCGCGTTGCGCGCGTTCGACATTGTAATCGGCGGACTGCAAAAGCTTGAGGATGATGTTCTCGACATCCTCACCGACATAGCCGGCTTCGGTAAGCGTGGTAGCGTCGGCCATGGTGAAGGGAACGTCGAGGATTCGGGCCAGCGTCTGGGCGAGAAGAGTCTTGCCGCAGCCGGTCGGGCCGATCAGCAGAATATTCGACTTTGCCAGCTCGACCTCGTTGCTGGTGCCGCCATGGGCGAGCCGCTTGTAGTGATTGTGCACGGCCACCGAGAGCACCCGCTTGGCATGGTCCTGCCCGATGACATAATCCTGCAACACATCGCAAATCTCAGCCGGCGCCGGCACGCCGTCGCGGCTTTTAACGCGCGAACTCTTGTGCTCTTCACGGATAATATCCATGCACAGTTCGACGCACTCGTCACAGATAAACACCGTCGGACCGGCAATAAGCTTACGCACTTCATGCTGGCTCTTGCCGCAAAAGGAGCAGTAAAGCGTATTTTTCGAATCGTTGCCGCTGGACTTGTTCATGCCCACTCCAGTCACTTTCCGCCCCAACGGGCGCCGCTATTCGCCTCACCCACCGCCGTCAGCCGCGCCAGCGTCATCCTGCGATGGCCAATGAATCAAACCGCATCAAGAGTCGCACTCGGTGATGCTATTTGTCTAGCCTATTCTGTCGCGGCCCATATCTCCTCAAAGGTTGACGCCAGACTAACGCCTCGCCGATAAAAAACGGTTAAAGCTACTTCCCCGGCGTCGAATCGTCTGCGTCATCGCTCACAAGGCGGTGAATCACAACATCGTCAACAAGGCCGAATTCCTTCGCATCCTCGGGCGCCATGAACTTGTCTCTTTCCAGGTTTTCTTCAATAACATCAATAGTTTGTTTCGTGTGCTTAACGTAAATTTCGTTCAGCCTTTGGCGCAACGCAAGGATTTCCTTGGCGTGGATTTCGATATCCGTCGCCTGGCCCTGAAATCCGCCGGAAGGCTGGTGCAGCATGATGCGCGAATTCGGCAGCGCAAAGCGTTGCCCCTTGGCGCCGGCCGCCAACAGCAACGAGCCCATCGAAGCGGCCTGGCCGATGCACAGTGTAGCCACCGCCGGGCGGATATATTGAATGGTGTCGTATATCGCCAATCCCGAAGTGACCAGGCCACCCGGCGAATTAATGTAAATCGAAATGTCCTTGTTGGGGTTTTCCGATTCGAGAAAGAGCAGCTGCGCCGTCACCAGGCTCGACACCTCGTCCTGAATGGCGCCGGTCAGGAAAATAATGCGCTCCTTCAGAAGGCGCGAAAAAATATCGTATGAGCGTTCGCCGCGGTTGGTCTGCTCGACGACCATGGGAACGAGCGTATTTGCGTAAGTGTCAATGATATCGGCCATCGCCGCTTTTTCTCCTTCAGGGTATTTGGCAGAACATTTGGCAGAGCATTTGGCTATTCGTCTTTTGCTGCCTTGGTTGGCGATTTCGCGGATTTCGCGGATTTCTTTTCGGCGCTCTTGTCACTCGCGGCCTTGCTTTTCGCGGCGCTCTTTTTCTTGGCCGGCTTCTTGGCGTCTTTCGTCTTTTTCGCGGCTGGCTTTTTTGCCGTTTTTTTCTTCGCCGCCGGCGCCGCGGTTTCCGCGTCCGAAGCCTCGGCCTCTTTCTCTTGCGCCGCGCTCTTGGCCGTGTCGGCATCGGCGGCGTCCGCCTTCACTTCTTCGTCGGGGTCGCGGAACAGTTCCTCGACGTCGACGACGCTATCCTTGATGTCCGCCAATTCAGTCAGGAAGGCGACCGCTTTGTCCTCGAAAACAGGTGCGCGGAAGCGCTCCAGAGCGTTCGGATTGGAGCGATAGAATTCGAGCGCCTGTTGCGGATTCGAAAATCCGCGCGCCGATTCCAGCGCCGCATTGAGAAGATCGTCGCGCTCGATCGAGATTTCATTCTCGCGGCCGATTTCCGAAAGCAGCAATCCCAGGCGGACGCGGCGCTCGGCGATTTGGCGGTACTCCGCGCTCGCCTCCTCCTCGCTTTGCTCCATCGCCTCCTCGAACGTCGACTTGGCCTGCTCGAGATCGCGCTTGACCTGGGTCCATATGGATTCGAACTCCTGATCTATCATACCGACCGGAACTTCGAACTCATAGCAGCCCGCCAGATCGTCGAGAAGGGAGCGCTTCAGGCGCGCCTTGGAGGCTTCGTCGAATTGCCGCTTGAGGCCGTCGCGCACCATACCCTTCAAGGCGGCGAGGTCGTCCAATCCCTGGCGCTTGGCAAATTCGTCATCGATCACCGTTTCGGTGCGTTGGCGCAACTCCTTGACATCGACTTCAAACAGAGCCGGTTTTCCGGCCGCTTCTTCTTCCGGATAGTCGGCCGGGAACTCGATGTTGATCTCGCGGTGTTCGCCCACCTTGGCGCCGATCAGCTGGTCCTCGAAGCCGGGAATAAATGTACCGCTGCCGATTTCGATTTCGAAATCATCCGCCGATGTACCTTTCAGTTCGACACCCTCGATGGTGCCTTTGAAATCGATCAGCAGGGCGTCGCCGGATTCGGCGGCGCGATCCTCCTCGACCGCCTTGAACTGCTTGTCGTTTTCGGCGATGCGCTTGAGGCCCTCATCGATCTTTTCGTCATCGACTTCGGAAGTCATGCGGGTAAGCGAGATTTCCGAGAGGTTGCCGATTTCGATGTCAGGCAAAATCTCGATATCCATCTTATATTCGAGATCCTCGCCGTCGCTGTAATCGGTTATCTCGATTTTGGGCTGCAAGGCAGGGCGCAACTCGCGCTCATCGATCGCCTTCTGCGAACTCGACTGGATCGTGCGTTCCAGGACCTCTCCGAGGATGGCGGGCCGATATTGCCGGCGGACGATAGAGAGCGGCACCTTGCCCGGGCGAAACCCCTTCATCTTTACCGTCTTGCTGAGCTCCAACAGACGGGTCTCGATCTCCGCTTCCACGTCGGAAGACGGCACGATTATTGTAAATTCTCGCTTCAGCCCCTCTGACAGGGTTTCGTTGACCTGCATGACTCACCGTTCTTCGCTTCTCGAACTACGCTAACCGTCACAAATTAATAAATGACCCATTCGCACCGGGTTAGAAGTGGTGCGGGCGAAGGGACTCGAACCCCCACGGCTTTCACCACGTGGTCCTAAACCACGCGCGTCTACCAATTCCGCCACGCCCGCGCGTGCTCACCTCATGGCGTTGGGTCACACTTCCTCGGCCGGCGCCGCCCAACGGCACGCCCCGGCGGGAGCCATATAGCATAAGAAGCACCCATGAAGGCAACTACAAGTGAATGCGGCGGTCGCCTTATCTCTTGCGGCGCGGCAGCAGGGATTTCACCGCGTTCGACGCGACGATGCGTTTCTCGCCCTTATAGGCCTCGTGATTGGCTTCGATATCGCCCGGTTTGTAACGATAATTGACCATCATTCCAAAGGATTGCCGCATGCCCTGGGCGGAGCTGTCGGCGAGGAAATTGATCCGCTCGACGCGCGCGCCGTTGCTCAAATGAAAATGCGCGACACGGTCGACGCGCTCATCGGGCCGATCGAACGGGCTCAGCAGATAACTCGCCGCCAGCCGGGTAAGCGGCTGACGCAGGACCTCCACGGCCTTGTCGTCGCGCTGCCAGCGTGACGCCAAACCGCCGACAGGGCCTCACTGCCACCGGGGCCACCGGGGCCACCGGGGCCACCGGGGCCGCCGCCGGCCAGGCCTTTCATGGCGCGGCTTTCAGCGGCCAGCAGCAGGGATTTGCCGTCCGCCTCGATGCGGCGTTCGAGCCAGCCCCTGAATCCCGGTATCGGCGAAAGCGTCGCCGCCGTCTTGATCGCCGGCAATTCCCGGGTCACGTCATCGAGCACGCGCTTGATCAAAAAACCGCCGAAGGAAATGCCGCTCAAGCCGCGCTGGGCGTTGGATATCGAGTAGAATATCGCGGTATCCGCCGGTTTTGCCGCTTCCCCGGATTTGCCTTGATCGAGCAGATTCTGAACATTATCGGCCAGGCCTTCGACCAGCGCCACTTCGACAAAAATGAGCGGCTCTTCCGCCATATTGGGATGAAAGAAGGCATAAAACCGGCGCTCGGTGGAATCCAGCCGGTGCTTCAGGTCTTGCCACGAGCGTATCGCGTGAACGGCCTCGTAATCCGCCAATTTTTCCAGCAAGGCCGCCGGCGCGTTCCAGGTGATGCGCTGTAAATTCAGTAGCCCACATCGAACCAGGACGACAGCAATTCCTTCAAATCCGCTTCCAGCGCCGCCAATTCCACGTCGTCGCCTTTGACCTCAAGCAGTTCGGCGCGCATATCGACGAGAAATTTGACGCCGTTGGGCAGCGCGCTGAATTGGCGGAGAAGGCTCATTCGCGGCGCCATAAGCGCCTTTTGCAAACGCCGGGTGGCGGCAATCCGGCTCGCCCGGTCGCGCGCCGCAAGCATTGCACGGGCGGCATCGTCCAGGACTTCATCGGCGGCGCCGAAGCGCGCCAAAAGTTCCATGAAGCGTCGCCTGCCGGTTGGGTCGAGCGATAAATAGGTGCGCCCTAAATCGGCGGCGCGGGCTCGCGCCGACACTTCTCCGCCGCGGCCTTCCAGGCAGGCCGCTATCTGGCGCTCGATGCGATCCGAATCCTCCGGCGGCAAATCGGGGCGCACGACGCCGGTCAGCGCGACGCGGGCGGAATCCGTCACCTCGCGCCAGGCGTTGCGCAGATTTGCCAGGGTGCGGTCGACCAGGGCGCCGGAAGCGGGGGTCGTATTCATCCACCACCGCCCGCCGGCGCCGCCATCCGCTTGAGAAGAGCGAGCTCGGCGGGCAGAGTTTCGCTCAGGTCCTCGGCGATGAGACCGGGGCCGAAATGGCTGGCCGCGGCGCCATGCAGCCACACCGCCGCGCAGGCAGCTTCAAACGCCTTCATCCCCTGCGCCAGCAACCCCAAGGCAAAGCCGGCCAACACGTCTCCGGCGCCGGCGGTGGCCAGCTCGCCCGGCGCGTTGGCATTGATCGCGGCGCGCCCGTCCGGCGCCGCGATGACAGTATCGCCGCCCTTCAGGACGATCACGGCGCCGCTCTGCCGAGCCGCGGCGCGGGCGCGCTGCAGTTTGCCGGTTTCGCCATCGCCATCACCAGTGTGGCTAAACAAGCGCTGAAATTCACCCTCATGTGGAGTTAATATTATATCTGAATGTAGTTTGGTAAACAATTGATTGGGCTCGCTTTCAAACGATGTCAAAGCGTCGGCATCGAGGACGCAGGCGCGTTTCGCGGCGAGGATTTTCAGCACCCGTTCGCGGGTCTCCGCACCGACGCCACAGCCCGGCCCGATCAGCACCGCGTTGTTGCGCTCATCGCGCAATTTTTCGTCCAAATCCCTCAGCGCGGCAACCATTATGGCGGTCAATTGCGCCGCGTAAACCGCTAGCGCCGATTCCGGCGCGGCAACCGTGACCAGCCCGGCGCCGATGCGCAAGGCGCCGCTCGCCGCCAAACGGGCGGCGCCGGAGGAAACCGCATCGCCGCCGATCACCAGGGCATGGCCGCGGTCATATTTATGGCCGTCCGCTTGCGGCCAGGGATAGCCGCCCAACCATAGGGCGGGGTAGTTTTCGTGCACGGCGACGCCTTGCCGGTCGACGACAGAGTCGGGAATGCCGATATCGGCGAGCACCAGCTCGCCGGCGCGCAGGCGTCCGGGCAACAGCAGATGGCCCGGTTTGCGGCGGCAAAATGTGACGGTCAGATCGGCCTGAATAGCGACGTCGAGAATCATTCCGCTATCGCCGTGCACACCGCTCGGCACATCGACCGCCACGCAAGCCAGGCGGCGGCGGTTGATTTCCTCGACCAGCTCACGCACGGAACCATCCAGGGCGCGCCCGAGACCGGCGCCGAACAGCGCGTCGACAACCAGCCGCGTATCGTCGAGGATGGCGCTGTCGAGCGCTTCGGTGGCGCCGTCCCACTGTGCCGCCGCCGCCGCGGCGTCGCCCTTGAGGCGCTCCACCGGCCCGAGCAGGGCCAGGCGCACCGGCCATCCCGCCTGTTTCAACAAGCGGGCGGCGACAAAGCCGTCGCCGCCGTTATTTCCCGGGCCGCACAGCACCGCCACCGGGCAAGGCTGCCAGCGCCGCCGTATCTCGCGCGCGATGGCCTGCCCGGCATTCTCCATCAACTGGATACCCGGCGTGCCGAGCGCGATGGCCGCCGCATCGGCGGCATACATTTCCTCGATCGACAATAGTTCGGATTTATTCATGACGCGGCAGGTTGGCCGACAGGCGCGACGGGCGCGACGATTCCGGTGCGGTAAAGATTGACACGTCTGGCCTGTTCGAACTCGAAGGCATTTCCCTTGCGGCCCTGCTCGAACAGAGCCCTGACATATTCGCTATTCATGTTCTCGACGATGATATCGGAATCACCCGCCGCCATGAACTTGCCGGCGAAAGCATCGAAATCGCCAAATTGCCGTTTCAGGCCATAGTGGATTTCACGCGCCGTGGCGAAGATATCTTGCGGCATCCTGAGCAGCGCGTCCAGCGCCCACGCCCGTTCGGCGCTTTGGTCGTAAAACATGCGCACCATATCGTCATAAGAGCCGCTGGTATCGTAATCGCTGACATAAAGGAGCCCGTCGATTTCCTTCAACACGCGGCACGCCTCGGTCAGGCAATCATCCATGTCATAGGCTTCGACGCGGCTGAGGAAATCGGCCATGACCACGCAGTCCACCGTGCCGTCATTCTGCGGCAGGTTTTGTGCGAAGCCTTCGACGAAGGTCAGCCGCCCGGCGGCGCCGGAAGCACGATTCACCCGCGCCTGCTCCGTATCGACCTCGACGCCCAACACCGTCGCGCCGCGTTTCGCCAATGCCAGGGAGAGCGCGCCATCGCCGCAGCCGACATGGACGACGCGCCGCCCGTTGAGCGGAACCAGGCGCTCCAACGCTTCAATATCGCTGCCGAACTTAATATGTTCCGGGGTCATGCGGGCCCATCCGTTGCCGTCCGGAATACCACCCTACACCGATTTTCCGGCGATGGATAAAACGGAAAAACCGCCTAAACTGAACTTCACCCTGATAAAATCCCGCAGTTTCATAAATCGAAAAATGACAGATGTAAACATATCCCCGCAAACCTGCATGAGCGCCGAGGAAATGGCCGCCGCCATGCGCTCGGGTGCTTCAAGCGCCGCCGAGCAGGTGCAACAGGCGAAAAGCAGGATCGCCGCCAACGAACAACGGATCGGCGCCTGGCAGCATTTGGATTGGGATCTTGCCGCCGACCAGGCGGACGCCATCGATCGCGCCGGCGCGCCAGGCGCCTTGGCCGGTGTGCCGGTCGGCATCAAGGATATCATCGATACGTTCGACCAGCCGAGCGAAAACGGCACCGCGGCCGATCGCGGCAGGATGCCGAGCTCGGACGCGACGGCGGTTGCCCGCCTGCGCCGCGCCGGCGCCGTCATCCTCGGCAAGACGGTGACCACGGAATGCGCTTGCGGCGCCTCGCGCGGCACCCGCAACCCGCATGATTTGCGGCGCACGCCGGGCGGCTCGTCGAGCGGCTCGGCGGCGGCCGTCGCCGCCGGCATGGTACCGTTGGCGCTGGGCACGCAGACGGCCGGCTCGGTGATCCGCCCGGCCGCCTTTTGCGGTGTGTGGGCGATGATGCCGAGCCTCGGCGCGATGCCCTGCACCGGCGTTTTGAAACTCTCCGAAACCCTCGATCATCTCGGCGCCTTCGCCAATACGCCGCGCGATCTGGCGCTGGCGATAGACGCCATATCGGGCGAGGACGGCAGCGATCCGGTTGCCGCTGGACAAGCGCCGACGCGCCTCGGCCAGGCTCTGGCGCGGCCGCTGGCGCGCCCGCGCCTGGCCTATCTGCACGGCCCGACCTGGAGTGAAATGGAGGCCGATGTCGCCGCGCGCTACGACGAGCTGGCGCATGAGCTCGGCGCCGTGCCGTGCGATATGGGCGCTGGTTTCGCCGATATCGTCGACGCCCATCAAACCGTCATGTTCGGCGAAATCGGGCATAATATGTGGCCGCTGATGGAACGCGCCGGGCCGCTGCTCTCCGAAACGCTGCGCGCCCGGCTGGTCAAGGGGCGCGCCATCGCGGCCGAGAATTACCTGCGCATGCGGGCGCGAATCTACGCCATGCGCATGGCGTTCGCCGATGTCATGGCTGATTTCGACGCCGCGATCACGGCGCCGACGCCAGGCGTTGCGCCGCTCGGCCTGGAGAGTACGGGCAGCCGCCTGCTGACCCTGGCCTGGACCACCCTCGGCGTTCCGGCGGTCAATGTACCGGGTATGACCGGCGCGGATGGTCTGCCGCTCGGTGTTCAGATGGTCGGCCGGCGCGGCGATGACGCCAACACCTTACGCGCCGCCGCCTGGCTCGGACAATCGCTTGGCATAACATGAATATGCTATCATCCATGCCGGCCAGCATTTAATCGCCCCCGCATTGATTACCAGTGGAATTGACCCGGCCCATGCAAAGCTTCGCACTCGCCCACGCCTCCGGCAGGCAGTGGAAATCGATCACCGAGAAATGCCTGGCGGATTTGGGCGGCTTCGAGAAGCGCAGCGGATTCGAGCATCTCGGCCTCGCCTATATGACCGATAACCTGGCCGGCGACGCCGAAAAATCCTCGCTCATCTGGGCGACGGGACGGGCATCGCCAGTTGGGTCGGCAGCGTCGGCATGGGCATCTGCGCCACCGGCCATGAATATTTCGACCAGCCCGCCCTCGCCGTGCTGGTCGGCGAATTCCCCGAAGGCAGTTTCCGCCTACTCGAATTGCAGGGCGGCCCCGACGTCCTGCCCCCTGAAATCGCCGGCTGGGTTCAATCCCGCCAAAGCCACTTCGCGGTCGTGCATGCCGACCCGCGCAACGGTGAGATTCCGGAGATCATCGAGGCGCTTGCCGATCAATTGAACGGTTTCCTCGTCGGCGGCCTGACCTCCTCGCGCAGCGAGCTTTCGCAATTTTCCGGCGGCGTGTGCAGCGGCGGCGTGTCGGGAGTCCTGCTCGGCGAAGGCATGCCGGTCGCCACCGCGCTCAGCCAAAGCTGCATGCCCATCGCGCCGCGCCATCAAATAACGGCATGCGAGGACAACGTCCTGATCGAGCTCGACGGCCGCCCGGCGCTGGAAATATTCAAGGAGGATATCGGCGACCTGCTGGCGCGTGACATGCAACGCGTCGCCGGCTATATTTTCGCCGCCCTGCCGATCGCCAACTCCGATACCGGCGACTATCTGGTGCGCAATCTGACCGGAATCGATGTCGAGCGCAATCTCCTCGCCATCGGTGAAATGGTTGAAACCGGCCAATCGATCCAATTCTGCCGCCGCGACGCCGAGGCGGCCGAGGCAGACCTGGTGCGCATGCTGTCCGATTTGAACAAACGAACCGATACGCCGCCCAAGGGTGGGCTTTATTATTCCTGCCTGGCGCGCGGCCCCAACATGTTCGGCGACGCCTCGCAGGAATTGAAAATAATCGAGCGCGAGCTCGGCGACGTGCCCCTGGTGGGCTTTTTCTGCAACGGCGAAATATCGCACCGCCGCCTCTACACCTATACCGGCGTGCTGACCCTCTTTACATAGGCGGATAACGCGATGATCTCCTACCGCAAGGAACTGACAGTCAACATTCCCGAACGCATGGCATTCGTAAATATTACGCCCGAGGTGCGTGCCTGCATCGAGGAAAGCGGCATCACCGAGGGGCTTGTGCTGGTCAATCCGATGCATATAACGGCGTCCGTTTTCATCAATGACGATGAATCGGGCTTGCATCACGACTACCGCGAATTTCTCGAAACGCTGGTGCCGCACGCGCCGATTTCGCAATACCGCCACAACGATACCGGCGAGGACAATGCGGATGCGCATATCAAACGCCAGGTCATGGGCCGCGAAGTGGTCGTCGCTCTCAGCGAAGGCAGGCTCGATTTCGGCACCTGGGAGCAGATTTTCTATGGCGAGTTCGACGGACGCCGCAACAAGCGCGTGCTGGTGAAGATCATCGGCGAATGAGCCGAGATGGTTTCGATACCGGCAACATCGTCGTTCTGACCGGCGCCGGAATTTCGGCGGAATCAGGAATCGAAACCTTCCGCGACAAAGGCGGTGTGTGGGAGCACAAAAGGATCGAAGATGTCGCCACCCCGGAAGCCTTCGACAAAGACCCGCCGCGCGTCCATGAATTTTACAATGCCCGGCGGCGAGCGCTGGGCGCAGCCAATATCCAGCCCAACGCCGCGCATAAGGCGCTCGCCCTTCTCGAGGAGCGCCTGCCGTCCCGCGTCTTGATCGTGACGCAAAATATCGATGATCTGCACGAGCGCGCGGGAAGCTGTAACCTGATTCACATGCACGGCGAATTGCTGAAGGCGCGCTGCGCCGAATGCGGCGAGGTGCGCCCACAGACGGATGATCTCGGCACCGAGGCGCAGTGCCTGCACTGCGATAGAAAGGGCGCCATGCGGCCGCATGTGGTTTGGTTCGGCGAGATGCCGTTCGAGCAGGATAGAATTGCCGAGGCGCTTGATGATTGCGCGCTTTTTATCTCCATCGGAACTTCCGGAAGCGTCTATCCGGCGGCCGGATTCGTGCACGAAGTGAGGATGTCGGGACAGGCGCACACGGTCGAGCTCAGCCTTGAGCCGTCATCGGGAGAGAGCCTGTTCGCCGAGCGCCATTACGGGCCAGCAAGTCGGATCGTGCCGCATTATGTCGATCGGTTGCTGGCCGGCGAAGCAGGTTTCGCGCCCTCTTGAACGGCGCCGCGGTTGCCCCCACATTCAGATCAGGCGGTCGCCAAAAAAAGGGACCGCCATCAACAGGCGGGGCCGATATGGCTCGTCTGAAGCGCCATAGCGGCCCGCCAAGATATTGCTCAATGAAGGATATCCAATGCGTACTGCCTATGACTTCTCCCCCCTGTTCCGCACCGCGGTCGGTTTCGACCGCATCACCCGCATGCTCAACAATTCGGCCCAATATGCCGATGGCGACCTTTCCTACCCGCCTTACGATATCGAGCAAAAAGGCGAGGATCACTATCGGGTGACGATGGCTGTCGCCGGGTTCAAACCCGAAGAAGTCGAGGTCGTGGTGCATGAAAACACACTCACGGTGAGCGGCCGCGCACAGTCCGAGACTGAAAATGGCGGCAAGGACCTGCTCTATCAGGGTATCGCCAAACGCGCTTTCGAGCGCCGCTTCCAGCTCGCCGACTATATCAAAGTGGAAAATGCCGGCCTTGAGGATGGCTTGCTCACCATCGACCTGGCGCGCCAGGTGCCGGAAGAGAAAAAGCCGCGCCGGATCGAAATCCGCGGCGCCGAGAAACTCGAAAATAAGGCCGCCTAAGCCTCTTTTGCGAGATCGCTTCGGGCCGGCTCTCTTTGGGGGGCCGGTCCGATATATCCCGGATCGATTTAGGAAAATGCCCTGAAGGTAATAATAGTGAAGGTGTCGCGCACGCCCGGAAGGGTTTGAATTTTTTCGGTTACGAAATGGCCGATATCCTGGTCTTCGCCGAGATAGGATTTGATCAGCAGGTCATATTGTCCGGAAGTCGAGTAGATTTCCGAGACCTGCTCGATTGCTTCAAGGGCGCGGTCGGCGACTTCATAGGCTTGGCCCAAATCGCACTTCACCATCACGAAGACAGCTTTCAACCCTTACCTCCCCGCTTCGGCTTGCCGGGCTCACGCATAAAATCCGGAAAATGATCGCCCATCCCGATCACTTTGTCACTATCGGCGCTCTTGTCGCGGCCGTTGCCTTTGCCGCGCTCGCTCTCCGCCGGGCGCTTGCGCCGGGGCGAACCGCCGGCGGCAGCGGCGGCGGGCGGCGGTTTTTTCTTGGCGCCGGCGTCTGGCGAACCGGCGCGGCGGCGGCGCGGTTTTCTGTCGCTTTCCTTCGCCCGGCGCGGCGCTTTGGCGGAACTCGGCTCAGGCTCGCCGGCTTTCTGAACCTGCTTTGCAGCGGGCTCGGGCGCCGCGCCGCCGATATCCTTTAGCGCCAGAATAGGCACATCGACATGGATAAGTTTGAGAATCGCATCGACATATTTGGCGTCTTCCGAGGTCACCAGGGTGATCGCCCTGCCCTCGCGCCCGGCGCGTCCGGTGCGGCCGATTCTATGGACGTAGGATTCGGCATTGTTCGGCACGTCGAAATTAAAGACGTGCGAAATACCCTGGATGTCGAGCCCACGCCCGGCCACATCGCTGCACACCAAGAGCTTGATATCTCCATTCTTATAGGCGGCGAGCGTTTCCGTGCGGCGATGCTGCGCCATGTCGCCGTGCAATTCCTCCGCCTCAAAGCCATGCCGGCGCAAGGAATTGCGCAGAACGGAAATATCCTTTTTGCGATTGCAAAATACCAGCGCGCTTTGCACATCCTCGCCCGCCATCACCTGGCGAAACGCGGCGCGCTTATCCTTGGGATATTTCGGCACCGAAATCATGCTGTGCTTGACCGTTTGGGCGATCGATGCCGGCGGCGCGACGCTGACCTCTTTCGGATTGATCAGGAATGCGTCGGCGAGAGCGCGAATCTCGCCGCCCAGCGTGGCCGAAAACAACAGCGTCTGGCGAATGCGCGGCAGCAATTCGACGATGCGCCTGACATCCGGAATAAATCCCATGTCGAGCATGCGGTCGGCCTCGTCGATGACCAATATCTTGACGCCGCCCAGCATCACCTTGCCGCGTTCGAACATATCGATGAGGCGGCCCGGCGTGGCGATGATCACATCCGGGTCCTTGGCCAGGGCGCGCTCCTGGTCCGGCATCGATTCGCCGCCGATCAGAACCGCCTGGCCGAGATCGTGAAACTTGTTGTAGGTGGTGAAATTCTCCGAGATCTGATGCGCCAGCTCGCGCGTCGGCGACAGCACCAGGGCTCGCGGCATGCGCGCCCGCGCTCTTCCCCCGGCCAGGATATCGATGATGGGCAGGGTAAAGGCAGCCGTTTTTCCGGTCCCGGTCTGCGCGCAGCCCAACAGATCCCGCCCCATGAACACGAGCGGAATCGACTTTTCCTGAATCGGTGTCGGATTTTCATAGCCCGCATCGCCGACAGCCTTCAACAGCTCTGGGCTCAGGCCCAAATCAATAAAACTTTGTGTTTCTTGTGTCACCGCTACTCGGCGCTCCGGCCGGCCGGGACTGACATTAAGCGCAATCGATCCGCCTTGTCCGCATTGCGAGGCAATAAACCAGCAAATACTCGGACTGATTATTCACGAGAAAATTTAACAAAGCATTGCAATTTGTTCGGAGGGTCTTTGAGCTCACTTGTCAAGCCCGGCCCAAATAGCGGGGCGGCAAGCATTACCGCATAACGTCATCAAAAGCCAACCACCTTCTCACTTTATCTCGGCGCCACCGCCATTTCGGCGGCAAACGGTTCAAATAATGCCATTTCGGCGGCAAACGCTTCAAATAATGTCATTTCGCAGGCGAACGCTTCAAATATCGAGGTCGGAAACGAACCCCGCATGCTCGCGAATGAATGCAAAACGCGTCTCGGGCTTTCGCCCCATAAGGTCTTCGACGCAGCGCGCGGTATTTTTTTCCTCGCCGCGCGGGATCGATATCTTCAACAGGGTTCGCCGTTTGCGGTCCATGGTGGTCTCGCGAAGCTGCGCCGCCGGCATCTCGCCCAATCCCTTGAAGCGGCTGATCTCTACCTTGCCGCGGGCCTTGAACTCACCCTGTAACAGCTCATCGCGATGCTCGTCGTCGCGGGCATAGGCGGTCTTGCTGCCCTGCGACAGGCGATACAGCGGTGGTTGCGCCAGGAACAGATGCCCATTGGCGATCAGTTCGGGCATTTCGCGGTAGAAATAGGTCATCAGCAGCGACGCGATATGGGCGCCGTCGACGTCGGCGTCGGTCATGATCACCACCCGCTCATAGCGCAGCGCCTTTTCGTCGTAGCGCCCGCGCGTGCCGCAGCCGAGCGCCTGAACGATATCGTTGAGCTCCTGATTGCCCTGCAATTTGTCGCTGCTGGCGCTGGCGACATTAAGGATCTTGCCGCGCAACGGCAGGATGGCCTGGCTTTTGCGGTCGCGCGCCTGCTTGGCGGAACCGCCGGCGGAATCGCCCTCGACGAGGAAAATCTCGGTTCCCTCGGCCGCTTTGTCGCTGCAATCGGCGAGCTTGCCGGGCAGCCGCGTCTTGCGCGTCGCCGTCTTGCGCTTGACCTCTTTTTCCTTGCGCCGGCGCAAGCGCTCCTCGGTGCGCTCCAGCGCATATGCCAAGAGCAAATTGGCGGCCGACGGATCGGCCGACAACCAGTGATCAAAATGATCGCGCAGCACCGCTTCGACGAGGCGGCTGGCTTCGGCGTTGGTCAGTTTGTCCTTGGTCTGGCCCTGGAATTGCGGGTCTTTGAGGAACACCGACAGCACCACGCAGGCGGCGCCGGTCACGTCTTCGGCGCTGAGTTGCTGGGCGCGCTTGTTTCCAGTCAATTCACCGTAGGCCTTGAGGCCGCGCATCAGGCCTGAGCGCAAGCCGGCCTCATGCGTGCCGCCGCCGGGGGTGGCCACGGTGTTGCAATGCGAGGAAAAGAATCCGTTCTCGTCCTCCGGCCAGGCGATCGCCCATTCGACGCGCCCGCTACCGCCATTGAGCTTTGCTTCGCCGGCGAAAGGCTGCTCGGTCGCGGTCGCGCGTTTACCGACTTCGGCGGCCAGGAAATCACTCAGGCCATGGGGGAAATGTAAAACCTCTTTTTCCGGAATATCGCTATTGGCGGCGAGCAGTTCGCGGGCGCAGGACCAGCGAATTTCGACGCCGCGAAACAAATAGGCCTTGCCGCGCGCCATGCGAAAGGCGGTGGCCGGGCGAAATCCGACATCGGTGTCGAAAATCTCGCCGTCGGGATGAAAGGTGATCAGCGTGCCACGGCGATTTTTCACCTCTCCCAGGGGCGTCAGCTTGTCCGTGGCGACGCCGCGCGAATAGGATTGGCGCCACAGCCTTTGATCGCGCGCCACTTCGACGGTGAGCGCGTCCGAGAGAGCGTTCACCACCGACAGGCCGACACCGTGCAGCCCGCCTGACGTGGCATATACCTTGCCGCCGAATTTGCCGCCCGAATGGAGCATCGTCAAAATGACTTCGAGGGCCGACTTGTTCTTGAATTTGGGGTGCCGGTCGACCGGAATTCCGCGCCCATTGTCGCGCACGCTGGCGCTGCCATCTTCATGCAGCACCAGCTCGATCCAGATCGCGTGGCCGGCGATCGCTTCGTCCATGGAATTGTCGAGAACTTCCGCCAAAAGGTGATGCAGGGCGTGCGAATCGGTGCCGCCGATATACATTCCCGGGCGCCGGCGCACCGGCTCCAAGCCTTCGAGAACCTCGATATCGCCGGCAGTGTAATCGCCGTTTACACCGTTCCTGGCGGACGTTATCTTGGCCTGTTTCCGCGTGCGGCGGGCAGGTGGTTTTTCGCCTCCCTGGAATGGTTTGGCCTTATTCCCGGCGCCCATGTCCTTCGCCTCGCCAGTCGTGTAATCGAATAAATCCAAAGCCTTGGCCATGCCCATACTCCAAAGAACCAATTCATGTATAGGGTATGCATGGCTCGATTGACAACGAGATATAGTGTCTAAATGATTAATTTTCGATCAATTACCGCATTTGCCCGGCTTTTTTTCATGCTCGCCATGATGGTTCCGCTTTGCCTCATGGCGCTGAAACCGGGCCGCGCCGATGAAGAATGGTATCCCGTGCCGCGCCCGCAAATCGTTGGCAACAAGGCAATGTTTCGCTTCGCCCACGCCATCAATCCGCGTTTTTCGCATATGTCAAAGGCGCAGCTTGCCATTGTTCTCGCCGAAGCCCGGCAGGTCGCCGAGGATCACTTCGGTATTGAAATAATTTTCAGCCAGCCGGAGCAAATCGGCATCTCGGAACTGTTCGCCTTGCGGCCCAGCCTCGCCGACGAAGACCTTTTGCAATGGGTATATGATTTCAAGGGCGATAGCGGAAAGCGCCACTTGCTGGTCGCCGATTTGCTCGAGAGATTGCGCGCCAACAATGCGCAACTGGCGGAGATCTATGCCTTCGCGGCGCCGCATCTGATCGCGCCGCTGGCCACCGAGAACGCACAGGGCTTTGCCGAAGCATTGACCGACACATTGCTGCGCCGCCTCAGGGTTTGGCGCGTCCTGCCGGCAAACGACCGGCGCGCCGTGATCGACGACAGTGTCTATAACGAGTGGGCTTTTTGGGACACCCTGGCGCATGGCGCGCTGCCCTATGATATCGTCATCACCAACCAGCTGGTGGCGAGCGCCGAATATTACGGCATGGATGTTCATTCGGCGTTGCGCGGCGGTATTTCGGTGGGCACGACCAGCTACAGCCGTGACGGCCCGTTCCACACCTATGCCTTCCTCAGCACCTTTCCCTTCGCCAACGATTATGTGCCGATTCTCAAGCTGCGCGGTGGCAAGCGCTACGGCGAAGAACAAGCCGCGCGCCTCGCCGGCGCCTATCTGGCGCATGGAATCGGCCATGTCCTCTTGCATCTCGGCCACCCCTTCAATCAGTCCGCCTGTGTGATGAATCCGGCCCAGCTCCTCGATTTCCGAACCTGGCGCGACAATCTCGACGCGGTGCACTGCCCGCTCGGTTCATCCGCTGAAATGGTGCCGGGCGCCGCGAAGCTGACCTACAACGCGTCCTGGTTGTTCAATAAACTAAAAGGGGCTGACCCAGATAACGCCAAAAAGTTGTTATCATGGGAAGCATGCGGAAGAGTCGTCTAAGCAAATATAAACAGGGCCGTTTGGTCGAGCATTTTGTGGCCG
>PVBE011033954.1_pt1 | contig 18688 bp, 14 predicted proteins | sample 1631181 | NCBI WGS metagenome assembly PVBE01 (sample SAMN08397723, study PRJNA350692) | Marine metagenome, whole genome shotgun sequencing project. | isolation source: water | place: Pacific Ocean | collected 2012-04
CCGCGACAACGATCTCGGCAAGAGAGCAGCACTCTGGTGCCCTGGCGATGTAGGTGGCACCAACATCAACGGCACACCGGCGGTCGACCCAGACACAGGTATTCTCTATGTCACCTCGCAAAAAGCATGTTCGTCGCGGGTCATGGTACCGGGTGTAGAGGCTGATGCTCGGCGGCCGATGCAGACCGGCACAACCATCAATGCCTTTGCCGTGGGTGCTAGTGGCAGAGGCCCATCCATTCGTGGCCTTCCGGTATGGAAGCCTCCCTACAGCAGGATCACCGCGATCGACATGAATACTGGCGAGCATCTCTGGTGGATACCTGTCGGGGATACACCCCAGAGGTACCTGAATAATCCGATGCTTGAGGGAATTGATCTTCCTGAGAGCACGGGCACAGGGCAACAGGCGGCTCAGCTTGTAACGACGAACCTGCTGATGTACACGGGCAACGGAACCGACGGCACGCCAAGGCTATATGCGGTTGATAAGTCAACGGGTGAGCGTCTTGCTGAGGTCGACCTTCCGGTCAACGTCCGATACGGGATCATGACTTATATGCATGCTGGTGAGCAGCACGTCGTCTTGCAGGCCAACAATAATTTAACAGCGCTGAAATTGCACTAAGCGCTATTGGGTTGTTGCGCGAGGCCATTTGGGACCAGTGTGACTCTGAGTCAGTCTCTGATCGGTGTATTGAAAACAACGGGCCGATCCAGTTGGTTGCCATCAGCGCGTTGTTTCGATGATCTCCAACTTGTCTGTAATCTTCTGCTCTCTTCCAATCCTTTGAGTAACCGTGCGGCACCGTTACAGGATTCTTGATGATCTCTTCGCTTGTCCCACGCTCGGATTATCCAACCCTTGAGGAGAGCACTTACCTCAACCAAGCATCCCTAGGGCTTATTGGTCGACCGGCTGTTGAAGCGATGCACGCATTTCTCGATGACATTGCGCAGCATGGCAATCGCTTCATGTCTGACCAAGACGAAGTGGCCTACTTTGAATCATTGCGAACACATGCGGCGCAATTTCTGAGTTCCGATGCTGGTTGGATAGCCATTGTGGGCGGGGCAAGTGAGTTGCTGGGCCAATTACCGTATCTGCTTGAGCCCGAATCTGGTAGCAGGGTCTTGGCAGTTTCCACTGATTTCCCCGCAGTTACTCGTCCATGGCTCCGTTTGGCTGAACGTGGTGGTTGCGAGATTTGTTTCGTAGACGACGTTCCGACGGATGATTTAACAGACATTTTGATTGACGCTCTCGATGAGCGGACTTCGGTGTTGGCTGTGAGCCAGGTTCAATATGCGACGGGTTCGATGCTAGACATTCCCCGCCTACGTGAGGCCACACACCGTATTGGTGCAAGTCTGATTGTTGATGCCACACAGGCAGCTGGTGCGGTCTCGGTTGATGTTTCTGAATGGGCAGCAGAAGTCGTGGTGTGCAGTGGCTACAAGTGGCTTGGTGGTCACGGCGGGGTGGCGATTGCTGCGGTATCGCCAAGTTTGCTTGTTGATAACCCGCCATTGCCTGGATGGATGGGTGCACCGGAACCGTTTGGGTTCGATGCAACAAGCTTGCTAGTTGCAACAGACGCAAGGCGTTTCACTCAGTCCACAATGTCCTACGTTTCGATGGCTGGACTGACGGCTTCCTTAAAACAACTCCTATCATTAGACGCTAAACGGATCGAAGCTCATGCGGAAACTCTTGCATCGTTACTGTTCGACAAGCTGGCTTCTTCCGGTTGGGACCCTTTCCGCAACCTAGACGATGCATCAGCTTCACCCCACATCATCTCAATCGCCCACGAAACAAGAAATTATGAGGCCGCAACGGCCATGCTTAGAGCGCAGGGTATCGTCTGCGGCACCCGAGGCGGTCGGATTCGCGTTTCGCTGGCACCCTACAATGATGAAAATGACGTGCAGGCGCTAGTTGAGACGCTGTTATCCTCATAACTGATGGGCCTATCAGAACTTTCGCTAGAGTGAGTGGAATTCGATGAGTGTCGATTCCTATACCTCGCGACCCCGTCCCAGTTATCGTGTTGCCACCGACGTTGGTGGCACTTTCACCGATCTGGTTGGTTACCGCGTCGACAAAGACGAGCAGACCATAGCGCTTGTAACTTTGAAGGTTGAAAGCACGACCCCCGACTTCGAACGTGGTGTATTGGAGGCAATTGACCGAGTTGGCATCGACGCTGCAGATATGGCGTTTTTCTCGCATGGCAGCACGGTGTTGATCAACGCACTGTTATCGAGACGTGGTGCCAAGACCGGCCTTATTACCACCCGTGGCTTTCGAGATGTGCTGGAGATTGGTCGTGGCGACCGTCCCGACCTTTTTAATTTTAACTACCGAAAGCCGGCACCATTCGTTCCTCGCCACTTGCGACTCGAAGTAACAGAACGCCTCGATCAAAACGGGCACTTAGTAACACCGCTAGCATTAGAAGAGATCGCCCCGTTAGTCGATACGTTTCGGGCAGAGGATGTCGAAGCAATAGCGATTTGTTTTCTGCATTCATATGCGAATCCATCTCATGAAACGATGGCTCTTGAGGAAGTGCGTCGACTTTGGCCAGAAGTGTCCTTGCTTGCTTCGCACCAGATCACCGGTGAGTGGCGGGAATACGAGCGCACCAGCAGCACCGTGATCGGTGCCTACGTCCACCCGGTAACGATGAACTATGTGAGTGCGCTCAGCTGTGGCATTGAGGAACGTGGTTGTAGCGTGAGCCCTCACTTCATGCTTTCGAATGGTGGCATCGCGACCGCCGATTCCATTGTTCGCAGTCCGCTGGGCATGATCGAATCCGGGCCGGCAAGCGGTGTACTTGGCGCGGCTGAACTCAGCAAGACCCTAGGCATTCCGGATGTAGTAACTCTTGATATCGGTGGTACCACGGCTAAATGTTCACTCATCGAGAATCACGAGGCCCGTATGACCACTGATTACTACATCGAACGGTCACCGATCACGTCAGGTTATCCAGTGCGCACTCCGGTTGTTGACATCGTAGAAATCGGCACAGGCGGTGGCAGTATTGCGCGCCTCGATGCGGGTGGCAGCCTGCATGTTGGCCCAGAAAGTGCAGCTGCCCAGCCTGGACCAGCAGTTTACGGCCGTGGTGGTGACCGGCCTACAAACACCGACGCGCATGTATTGACCGGCCGGATCGACAAAAACAAGCTTCTGGGTGGTGAGATCGAAGCTGATACGGTGGCACTCCAGCGTGCTTTTGAGCCGCTTGCCAACGCCCTCGGTCTCGATGTGGTTGAAACAGCACGCGGTATATTGCGCGTCGCCAACGCCAACATGGTAAATGCGTTAACGCTTGTGTCCCTCAATCGTGGCTATGACCCTCGCGCCTTTACGCTCATCGCTTACGGTGGTGGTGGAGGCTTGCATGCCGTCGAACTAGCTGAAGAGCTTGGTTTCGCCGGCGTCGTAATTCCTGCGAACCCATCGGTGTTTTCAGCCTGGGGAATGCTGGTAACGGACTTGCGCCGAGATCACATGCGAACGAGGGTGATGACCCTGGATGCTGATTCTGCGGAAGCCATCGAAAAGACCTTTGTCGATCTCATAGCGAGGGCGGTCGATGAGTTAACCGCAGATGGTGTTGAGCGCGACCGCATGAGTTTGGAACGCCGAATTGGATTGCGTTATAAGGGCCAAGAACACACCGTCGAGGTGGAGTTCCAGGCGGACGGAATTGCAGCTATTGCCGAAAGGTTTCACCAGGAACACGAACGCGTCTATACATATCGACTCGATGCCGCTATTGAGTGTGTCGATCTCCACCTTGTTGCGCGGGGATTGATGCCCCGCCCAGAGCCCGTGAAGAGCCCGGTGATTGGTCGTAGCGTTGATGATGCGCTGATAGGCACCCGCCGTGTTGACTTTGGTGAGCACGGGGCTGCCGAGGCTGACATCTACGAGCGAATTTTGCTCGAACCCTCCATGGTCATTGATGGCCCGGCGATAATTGAAGAGCCTACTTTCACTTTCGTTTTGCCAGCCGGGCGTGCCTTGCGCGTCGACGACTACGCGAACTTGCATGTTTCCTTGCGGGAAAACTCATGAACTCGCCCGGGTCACCAGCTGACTTCTTCACGCGGCAGATCATCCGCAATGCTCTCACCGCTGTCGGTGAGGATATGTTCGTGGCTCTGCAGCGTACGAGCATGAGCCCGATTATTTATGAGACGCTCGACTACGCCGTAGGTATTACCGATGCCGATGGTGAACTTATCGCCCAAGGTAACGGCGTGATCACATTTCTCGGCACGCTCGACAAGGCAGTCAAGTCTGTGTTGGATCGGCACGCTGATATTCGCCCCGGCGATTCGTTCATCACCAACGATCCTTATGAAGGAGGAGGCACCCACTTGTCAGACGTAACCTTGGTGCAACCTGTATTCCATGGGGACAAACTCATCGCATTCGTCGCCAACAAGGCCCACTGGACCGAAGTCGGAGGAATGGACCCGGGGAGTTGGACCACAAATTCGACATCGGTGTTCCAGGAAGGTTTGCAGTTTCCAACGATACGCCTGGGGCGCGACGGTAAAATATTTCCCTGGTTGCTCACCATGCTCGGTGCCAATGTTCGGTTGCCTGAGCAAACCCTGGGAGACCTGTGGGCTGGTGTAGCTGCCAACCGTATCGGTGCGGAGCGCATCGGAGCTGTGATCGACCGTTATGGGGCAGATACGGTAGTTGCGGCAATGAACGAACTCCTTGAATATGGCGAGACCATGGCTCGCGCTGCCCTTGCTGAATTGCCGAAGGGGGTTTTCGAGGCGGCGGACAAAATCGACAGTGATGGCCACGGCAATGGTCCGTTCGACGTGCAAGTGAAGGTGACAATCACCGATGATGAGTTCATTGTCGATTTCACTGGTTCGTCTCCTCAGGTCGCCGGCCCGATCAACAATCCTCGTACCAGCACTAACTCTCGCGTCCGTGCGATTTTCCGCGCAGTCACTGCCCCCAATTTGCCAACTAACGGTGGTTTCTTCCGTCCGTTAAAGACCATCTGCCCCGACGGGACTGTGTTCAGCGCAATAAGGCCGGCCCCCACTTCGACCTATTGGGAGGCGGGAGGCTATGTCACTGATCTCGTGTGGCAGGCTCTCGCGCCGCACCTTCCGGAGCGCCTACCGGCTGGCTGCTTTTTGTCGGTTTGCGCGACGATCATTTCTGCAACTGACCCGCATACTGGTGACCTTAGGTTGCTCGTCGAGCCGCTGGTTGGTGGTTGGGGTGCTGGACATGAAAGGGATGGTGACCGCGGCCAGTTTTGCCAGGGGAATGGCCTGACTTACAACATTCCGATCGAGGTCACTGAGCAGCGTTACCCGGTTCGAGTACGTAACTACTCTTTTCATACGGAACCGGGTGGTGCTGGAGAGTTTCGCGGTGGCAATGGCGTGGTAATCGACTACGAAATTCTCGCTAAACAAGCATGGCTCACAGCTATTCTTGGTCGGCATGATCATCCCCCATGGGGTATCTGTGGCGGGCACGCTGGATCGGGTAATGAGATCCGTATTCTGCGTGGTGGCAGCGAAGACAGAGTGGAGAGTTATTCAAGCGTCGCCCGTTTCGAACTGGCGCGTGGCGATGTGGTGCGGCTGGTAACGGGGACGGGTGGGGGATACGGTGATCCTCGTCATCGAACCCGGGAGCGGGTTGTCGCCGACGTACGTTCTGGTTACATAACCATCAAGCAAGCGCATACGGACTACGGTTTCAACGAAAGCGAAGAACTGTGAATCGAATCCTTTATATACGACCTGTTGCCAATGGCCCGCGAGCCCACGATATGAATATTGCGCTGCAGGCTGCGGCGGCCCCCGAAACAACCGTTGAGCTGGTGTCTTTGGCGAAGCAACAGCCGAGACATCTTGAATTCCATGCATACGAAGCATTGGCACTTGGCGAGATCGTCCAGCGGGTCCGGGCTGCTACCGCAACACACGCTGCCATTATCCTCGGTGGTTTCTACGATATGGGTTTACGTGCAGCACGCGAAATTTCAGGCTCGGCATTCGTAACTGCGCCGTGTGAATCGGCCACATCAATTGCCGTCCAGCTCGGAAATTCGTTTTCGATTCTGGTAGGCCGCCGCAAGTGGACTCCGCGTGTCTCCGACAATCTTCTGCGTTACGGTCGGCTTAATGCCTGTGCCTCGATTCGTGACATTGATCTGTGGGTCGATGACATCCACACCCACGACGAGACCCTGGACCGGTTTATCACTGCTGGCCGTGCCTGCATCGACGAAGACGGAGCCGAGGTCATCATCCTTGGCTGCACCGCTGACTATGGTTTCCATGAGAAACTGCGCGACGAACTGGGCGTTCCTGTGATTGACTCGATGCTTGCGGCATTGAAAATGGCGGAGATGCTAGTGGCCGGCGGTAAGGCTTTTGGGTGGCAGCCAAGCCGTGTGCATGGCAGCGGGGCCCCACCAGAAAGCGAGATCGAGGCATGGGGGATTTTTGATCGACTGGCCAACGATAAAGAGAGAACATGAGCACCTCGGGGCAGCCGGACCTGCCTGACGTCATCGAGATTCAGCAGCTCGCCGAGCATTTTGGAATGAGCCTCTCCGACGAAGATGCTGCTTCCTACCGCGAAATGATGCGCGGCTCCTTTCTTTCGTGTGGGCGCGTTATGGAACTCGACGAGCCCAAACCCGAGGTGAAGTATCGGCGGGAGCCGGGGCGCAGGCCGAAGCCCGAGGAAAACGAGTTCAACCAGTGGTACTGGAAGACTCACATCAAAGGCGCGCTTGGTGGTCCGCTGGCCGATATGCGAATCGGCTTGAAAGACACTTTCTGTGTCGCCGGGGTTCCAATGGCTAGTGGTTCGCGAATTGTTGAGGGCTTCGTGCCTGACGTCGATGCTACTGTCGTTACCCGACTGCTCGACGCGGGAGCAACGATCATTGGTAAAACAACCACGGCAAGTGGGGTTGGCACGAGCGATGGTGGGGCATTTGACACTTGTCGCAACCCGCGTCGCCCGACGCATGCTCCTGGTGGCTCGTCGACTGGCAGTGCTGCAGCCCTAGTGGCTGGTGACATCGAAGGCGCTATGGGTGCGGACCAAGGCGGCTCCGTGCGTATCCCAGCATGCTGGAGCGGTTGCATCGGGTTGAAACCGACATGGGGGTTGGTTCCCTACACCGGTATTATCTCCAACGAAATCACTATGACTCATCCCGGGCCAATGGCCAACAACGTGCGTGATGTCGCTCGTATGCTTGAGGCCATAGCCGGTCCAGACTCTTTGGATCCGCGCACGCGCGGCGTTGTACCGGAGAGTACCGACTATACGGCAGTTATCGGCAAAGGTGTGAAAGAACTCCGGATCGCCGTTGTGAAGGAGGGTTTTGAGCAACAGCCGTGGGCTGACATTGGCTTGCTCGGCAGCGAGCAAGTTGTAGACGTCAAGGTTCGCGCAGCGGCTGATCGACTTGCTGCGTTGGGCGCCACAGTTCACGAGGTGTCGATCCCCATGCACATCGACGGTGTGCATATCTTCAATGCGATGTACAACGAGGGCAATGCGCTTATGTATCGGCACTCGAACATCGGCAGCAACTATCTGGGTTTCTACAATACTAAGCTGCTTGAGGGTGAGGGTTGGCGTTCACGCCCTGATGACCTGAGCGCCTCGGCCAAGATGATGCTTTTGACTGCCGAATACCTCGACCGGCATTACCGTGGCATCTATTACGGCACCGGGCAGAATGTTCGACGATCGCTAGTTGCTGCCTACGACGAGGTCCTCTCTGATTACGATGTGTTACTGATGCCCACCATTCCCTTCCGTGCGACAAAGGTTCCCGAAGGCCCCGTGCTACCGCATGAAAGTGTTGGCTACGCTATGCAGATGATCAACAACACCTGCCAATTTGGTGTCAGTGGCCACCCGGCTATCAGCGTGCCGTGCGGCATAGAGGAAGATTTGCCGGTCGGTGCGCAGATCATTGGGAAGCACCTCGACGAAAAGATGGTTTTGCGTGTCGCCGATACCATTGAGGCGAGTGGCAACTGGCTGGATCTGTGATCGGACTGTTTGTTCTCCGTCGGCTTGGGTCCGGCTTCTTAGTGCTTATTGGTGTCTCGGTCCTGATCTTTGCGCTCGCACGGGTCATGCCGGGCGATCCGGCGCGGCTGGCGTTGGGTTCTTCCGCGACATCCGAACAGGTCGAAGCGCTGCGTTTGCAACTTGGTCTGAACCGCTCGATACCGGTGCAGTATCTTGGATTCGTGACACGTGCCGTACGTGGTGACTTCGGTATTTCGTTGTATAGCAGTCGCCGCGTTTCGACAGATATTGCTGAGACATTCCCAGCAACTTTGGAGCTAGTGATCGTTTCTACACTGCTGGTCGGGGTGCTTGGTGTCGTGTTAGGAGTACTCGCGGCGATGCGGCGTGGCACGTGGACCGACAAAGCCTTGCAGCTTGTTGCAGTGCTTGGGGTTGTCACTCCAACGTTTGTTTGGGCAGTACTGCTAATGCTTCTATTCGGCTTTTGGCTTGGTTGGTTGCCGATCGCGGGTCGTTTGTCGGAATGGTTGTTGCCACCGCCGCATGTAACTGGCTTGTTCATCATTGATGCCCTGCTGGCTGGCGAGTGGATGCTGGCCGGCGACGCGTTGCGTCACGTCGTGCTTCCGGCCGTTGCGCTTTCTTTGCCCGCACTCGGCCAGACAGCGCGGTTGACTCGCGTCAACATGATTGAAGTGCAGCGCGCCCCGCACATCGAATTGATGCGCGCCTTTGGTGTGCCCGAACGTTCCATTAGCTTCAAGTATGCTCTACGGCCGGCATCGATCCCGACACTCACTATTATCGGCCTTGAGTTCGTGGCGTTGTTTGGCAACGCCTTCCTGGTGGAATCTGTTTTCATGTGGCCAGGTATGGCTCGCTATGGAGTTCAGACAATCCTTAACAAGGATCTCAATGGTTTGATGGCCACAGTGATGGTTATGACCATCCTGTTTGTCGTGGTTAATACGGTTACCGACATAGTCATTGCCTATGTGAATCCTCGAATTCAGGGGACGGACGCTGTATGAATCGCCGTGGAGCTACCAGGGGGCGCATTGCCTGGTACCGGTTTAGTCGCGGGCGTTTCCAGGTTATTGGCCTGGTGATCGTTTCCTTGGTGAGTGTGGGGGCTCTCGCAGCGCCGTTGATCGCCCCCTATCCTGAGCACGCCGGGCGTTTCGTTGACGTTGAGAACATCTATCGTGCTCCCGACGCTCAGCACTTGATGGGTACCGATGCTGTTGGCCGCGATGTATTTAGTCGATTGTTGTTTGCCTATCGTAGTTCCATGTTGCTCAGCATCGTAGTTCTCGCTCTGGCAGTTCCCGTGGGCGTAATTGTGGGATTGTGTGCCGGGTACCTCGGTGGCTGGACCGAAACAGTGGCCATGCGCATTACTGACATCTTTCTTGCGGTACCGTCACTAGTTTTGGCCATGGCGATTCTGGGGCTGTTTGCGCCTTCCTTGACAATGACAATGATCGCTGTCGCTGTTGGCTGGTGGCCTTGGTATGCGAGGCTGGTCTACAACCAAACACGATCGATTTGCACGGAGGAATACATCACCGCTGCGCATGTAACTGGTGCGTCTGCCACGCGTATGATGTTTACTGAGATTCTTCCGGTTACGAGCGGCACCGTGCTCACCAAGATGACGCTCGATATGGGCTTCGTGATCTTACTTGGCTCTAGCCTCGGTTTTATAGGTCTCGGTGCGCAGCCACCGACGCCGGATCTTGGCACGATGGTGGCCGAAGGTACTGCCTTGTTGCCCGATGTGTGGTGGCAGCCAGTGTTTGCTAGCTTGGCGATACTTGTCGTTGTGCTGGGTTTTAACCTGCTGGGCGACGGTCTACGGGACCTGTTCGGGGTAGAGAGCTAACGATGTTAGAGATTCGGGACTTGAGCGTCAGCTTTCGGGGTTTCGAAGGCAAGGCCCGGGTTATTGAGAATGTTAGCCTCGAGGTGCGGCGTGGTGAGAAGGTTGCACTGGTGGGCGAGTCAGGGTGTGGCAAGTCTCTCACCGCGCGAGTCGTGTTCGGTCTGCTTGAGGGAGGCGAAGTTGATATCGACGGTCGAGTGATGCTGGACGAAACATCTCTCTTGCCAGCAGATCAAGTAGTTTGGTCAAAGATTCGCGGTTGCCGAGCCGCGATGATCTTTCAGGACCCGCTGGCTGCGTTGAACCCGGTGTTCACCATCGCTGACCAGATGAGAGCTGTGACCAAGAACCAGCCAGTGGGTTGTATCCGCGATATGCTTGAACGCGTGGCGATCGAGGACCCCGACCGTGTACTAGCGGCATATCCATTTCAGCTTAGCGGTGGCATGGCGCAGCGGGTACTCATAGCCATGGCATTGATCAACAAGCCAGACTTGATTGTTGCTGACGAACCGGCAACCGCACTAGACACACGTGTGCAGCGCCAAGCGCTGGACCTTCTCGTTGAAGCTATAACTGCCAACGGATCTAGCTTGTTGCTAATCAGTCACGACCTAGGCCTAGTGCGGCAATACACGGACCGCATGTATGTCATGTACGCTGGCAATATCGTTGAATCTGGCTCGACCGATCAAGTTTTGGGTGGTGCTAGGCATCCCTACACGCAGGCCATGTTGGCAGCGGTCCCCCAACTTGATGGTGCGTTGCCGAAAGGTATTGAAGGCCACCTCCCCGACTACCATCAACCTCCCCCAGGTTGCCGTTTTCAGCCACGCTGTCCACATGCTGCGCAGGAATGCCATGTTCCGGTTCCGCTGCGGTTGGTGGACTCAGGACATGAGGCGCGCTGTGTTTTTGTAGGCAGCAGTGATGTTCGTAGTCAGAGGTTTCACGAATGACTGTTCCTCTGCTAGAACTTCGAGGAATTTCGATGATCTATCGCGTTGGGACACAGCGCATTCCTGCACTCAAGGCTATCGATCTTGAGATTGGGCGCGGCGAGACGCTGGCAGTGGTTGGCGAATCTGGATCCGGCAAAACGACCCTCGCCAAAATCATCCTCGGCCTCGAACGACCTACCGCTGGCTCGGTGCGACTGGACGGACAAGAATTGACGATCCGGAGAAGCCGTGAAACCCGGCGACAGATCCAGGTGGTACAGCAGAATCCCCTTTCCGCACTTAACCCTGCCAAGACGGTGGGAAGTACTATTACTCTCCCGCTTGCTGTGCACGGGTACCCGCGCGAGGGTCGCGACCGCCGCATCGCAGAACTTCTTGACATTGTGGGGTTGCCACCAGCCTTGGCACTGCACTACCCGAACGACTTGTCCGGCGGGCAACGTCAAAGGGTGGCATTAGCTCGGGCCCTCGCAAGCAATCCTGACCTGTTAGTACTCGATGAGCCGACTTCGGCGCTCGATGTGTCGGTACAAGCGAAGATGTTACGTTTGCTTCGTGAACTGCAAGTAAAACACCGCGTCGCCTATTGCTTCATCACCCATGATCTTGCCGTAGCTCGGGCATTGGCACAGCGTGTCGTTGTACTGCGCGGTGGGAGTATCGTTGATAAGGGCGAAATCGGATCGGTGTTTACCTCATCGAGGAACGGATATACACGCGAATTATTGGCAGCAGTGCCGACAATCAAATGAGGTTGCTGGGTTCTTAACGAATCCTCTAATGCCCCAACGACATTTCCGCAAACAAGTAATTGGCGCCCGTGGTTGCGATGGCTCGTTCTGGCTCGTCGAGGCGCGGGGCGCGCACGCTACGATGTTTGGCGATCACCACAGCTGACTCGTATGTAAAAATGGCTGGCTGCAGCGCTGCCAAGTCACGGGCCAGCTGGCGGTAATGTTTTTCGCGAACCTCAAGATCTGTGATGTGTCGACCTTCCTCGATGCGAGCGTCGATCTGGGGATCCTGAAGCCACTCCATTGATGACCAACTCCCGGCATTGTCAGAGTGGTACATCGCGGTGAGAATTGAATCGGGATCGGGGGTATAGGCGCTCACGTCCACCGTATTGGCGTGAGGCGTTGTTTCGGGACGTGTTGCACGGTCGAGAACGAGAGCCCACGGTGCCCGCATGACGCGGACATCCATGCCGATTTCTCCGAGGTTCTGTTGGAATAGCAAAGCGATCTGCTCACTCGGACCTACCTCAGCCACCCATTGAATTTCAATCGAATGCCGCTCGGCAGCGTAGCGCGACAACGAGAGTTCGGCACGCGCCGCCTGAAGGTCGCGACGTGGCGTTGGTGCCGAGGGATCGTAGCCCAGCACACCAGGAGGCAAGGGGCCACGCGATGGCCTTCCGTTGCGAAATTCTTCGGTGACCTCCAGCAGACTACTTAGCGCTTCGTAATCGAAAGCTAGGGCCATCGCTCGCCGGAAGTGAACGTCGTCGGTTGGAGCCCGTTGAGTGTTGAGCTTGATGTAGTGATTGGAAGCGCGCACATCAACCGCCAACTCGATGTCGGGTTCCTTAGCCAGCGCCTGCAGAATTTCGCGTGGCAGGGTCATACGGGTCATCTCGTGCTCGCCACGGCTCATCAGGGCTCGCACCGTAGGAATCTGCATGGAGTACTTGAGGCGCACGATCTCAGGTGCTTGGTTGGCATAGCCTCTGAAGTGATCATCAAGACGTTGCATTACGGTAAGTTCACGTGGGTTGTGGCTTACTACTCGATAAGCGCCGCTTCCTGCGTCCTTAGAGGAAAGAAATAAGCTCCCGTAGTCCCCGAGGTCGCTGAAGGTACCGGCCTCAAGGTTCGCGCGAACGCGGTCCTCATTGACTATCGCCAGGCGCACCAGGCTCGCTAAGAATGGTGCGAACGGTTGCCGTAATCTGAACTGCACAGTGGATGAATCTAGTGCTTCAACCTCGTAGTCGGGGAATAGATATGAATAGCCCCGATTCAGCTCCAGCATCCGGCGTGCCGAGAACACAACATCTGCGGCTCGCAACGGCGAACTGTCATGGAACACGACATCGTCACGAAGCTTAAACTTGTAACTAAGACCATCGTCGCTGACGGCCCAGGAGGTCGCCAGATCCGGTGCAATCTTGTTCCCCTCTCCGGGCCGCACGAGAAAGTCATAGACGTTGAACATCAAGATCGAGTCGGCGTAGTCGGAACCCTTGTGAGGATCAAGCTCTCCAATGGCGGCATCGTTTAGCCGTAATACGCTACCGGGAGGTGGTACACAGGCGAGTATTGCTGTCGCCACGAAGATTGCTGTCAACTCTCTGCATTGTGCGCCCATAGCAATGCCATTCTATGCTCCACAGAAAAGTTTATGCCGTAATTGGCATCTAGCTGCGGAAAATGCTTATTATTGGCACGCTTAACTCAGGAGGAGAATATGAGCGCCATTAAGTTCTACGCCATAGTCGCCATCGCTGGATTCGTGAGCGTAGCTTGTCAAAGTTCGCCAGAGGGTGAAGCAACAAACGTTCCGGGGGAAACTGTAACGCAGGTTGCCGAGGAAACTCGCCGAAGTTTTCGTGGGTGATGAGGTGTTTTTACTCGACGTGCGTCGCCCGAGTGAACTCGAAGAGTTCGGCATGGTAGCGGGCTACACCAACATTCCAATTGATGAACTCGCGGATCGGCTCAATGAACTGCCTCGCGATCGACCCATTCTCACCGCCTGAAACGGCGGTGGCCGAGCCGCGCGTGCCGCGGCTTTATTGCAAGAAAACGGTTTCGAGGTGTATGGGTTTTGTGGTCTTAAGGACTACGAAGGAGACATGGTCTATCCGAAGGCAGGTGACGGGTCTCAATAGGGAATAGGGTGGCCAAAAACCGTGAATTCTAGGACGCCGATGGGTAGGTTTGTTGGCCAGGCAGCAATAGTCAGCCTGACGTAACGACATTCTGTCGGTGTGATCTCATCGAACTCAATGGCGTTGTCGCGATCGTTTCCAGTCTTGTCCACGACGGTGGTAAAGGTTTCGCCGTCCATGGAGACCTCGATTTTGTATTGACGGAAGCGAGCTGTGGCACCGTCTTTGTTGGGACTGTAGTCATCTTCTACATCCCCCTCTGGCAACGTGAAAAGAATGCGCGCTGAATCTACGACGTAGTCCTGTTCCTCGCCTGCACCGAGATCGATTTCCAGCCATCGCTCTTCATCGTTGTCGTCAGGTGCCCACCAGGTTCTAGCATTGTTGTCGAGGGCATAGGGGGCGTTTCGGCCCGGTGCCTCGCTGCTAGCGATGTAAGTTTTGTCTTCTGACAAAGGAATCGCGTTAGCGCCATTGTCTTCCCAGGGTTTCGCGCTAACACCAGGGGCCCACTGCGGGGTCTCTGAGGGCCCCTTTATGAACATGTTGCCGTTCGCATCGAAGCCAACGGGATCCATACCAATACGTCGCTCGAACATCCGATTCCAGTTTCGGTATAGCAAGGTATAGATCGCCCACAGATTGCCGCTGGGGCCTTCGACGACACTGTGGTGTCCAGAGCCGTTGATTAGCCCTCCGTCATGCACGAGAATCGGGCTTCCATCGTAGTAGTCGAATGGACCCAAAGGGTCCTGGCTTGTGTAAACGCCTATCCCATATGTTTTCCATTCGGTCCCTGGTGCGGCGTACTGCAGGTAATAAGTCCCACTGTGCTTGGTTATCCAGGGTCCTTCGATCCAGCTTTGAGTGCTCATTTCGTTGCGACTGCCGTACCGTTCCCAGATGTGGGAAGGTTCGAAGCGAAAGAAATGCTTGGCCGGTCCCACAAACTTTCTTAGGTTGCTGCTATCAAGCTCCACGCCGTATACGCCATCGCCGCCGCCACCCGCGTAGTATAGGTACACTCGACTGTCTTCATCGACAAAAACGGCAGCGTCGAAAACGCCCCCATCGGCACAGCCGCGACAAAAGTCGTGAAGGCTTCTTTCGAGCCTGTGCCCGTGTTCATCTACAAAATCGCCGAAGAACTCAAAGGGTCCCAGCGGGTTACGGCTACGAAAAAGGCCTGTGTCGTTTCCAGCTAGGTATACGTAACCCTGGTATTCAAAAGCGGTCGGCGCGCCAATTCCGCGACCTCCTTCGATAGAGACATCGTTATGCTTCCAGTTCACTAAATCAGTGGATGACCAGACGGCCGCTCCCAAACGACCGCCGGGCGAAACTCCCCCCGTGAGATATAGGTAGTAGGTTTCTTGAAACTTAATAACTGTGGGATCGGCAAGTCGCCCAGCGTTTTCCATCACGAGTGGGTTAACGTATCGCAACTGGTTCTGAGGCTTCGTGCTAGATGCACTGCTTTCGTCAGCCTGATTTTCCTGCCCCTGAATCGGGCCAACGGCCCATAGTATTGCCACGATAATCAGTACTGTTGTTCGACGGTGCATAAGATTTTTCCGTGCCCGAAGTATGTTTGAGGCTTAAGTCATCTAGGGCCTAAAGATCGACAGAATCTGCTTCTGTCCCGTTGCACGATTTTTGGCCCGAGGCGGGAACGCAATGGGTTGACTCAGCGTGGTGACCGCGACGGACAGACCCCATTATTGATTAGCGTATTCGGCGCTCATTATCCTCGGTGGTGGATTCAACGGTAATCCGGTAGAGCTTCGACAAAGTCCGAATCACTATACTGTTGCGGGCGATCGCCGGTGTTGCCATCGTGAACTCGTCAAGGGTATTTGTCCCCAGGATCTCGAACTTTGGCCCTGCCTTGATTACGAAAGTGTCTCCGTCCTCTGAAAGGACGAAAATCTTGCCGTCGTAGGCCCATGGTGATGCCGTGAAGCCCGTGCCGCCCTGAGTGATTCGTTGGCGGCCGTAGATAGGCTCCCCGGTCCTGGCGTCATGAGAGGTAAAGAGGCCTCGATCATAAAGGGTGTAGTAGTAGTCCCCGTAGACGATTGGGGATGGGTTGTATGGTCCCCCCTGGGGCAAGAACCAGGCGATGTGTTCGCTGTTCATCTCATCCTCGCCCAATGTAATGTCGCCGCTGGCCCCTGGGCGCACCGCAAAGACTGGACGGCGTTGATCGCCAATATAGCCGGATGCAATGTAGAGCAAGCCAAACTTCGAAAAGGGCGTGGGGATAGTGATCGATGACATCCCGGCAAGTTCCCATAGTAGGTTGCCCTCGAGGTCGTAGGAACGAACCTTGTCAGTTCCCGAGGTAATGATCTCGGTGCGGAGATTGTTCTCCCAAATATATGGGGTTGCCCAGTTGGAACCCTCTTCGCGGCCAATACGCCAGACCTCTCTACCGGTCACCGCGTCAAGTACCACCATGAATGACTCTTCATCGTTGTCGTTGAGAATGTACAGCCTGCCGTCGTATAAGACGGGGGAGGCAGCCGTTCCCCACCCGTAACGGGTGCGGGCTGGTTCAAAGCGTTTTGCCCAAAGCACATCTCCCTTGAGATCTAAGGCAAACACCCCGACGTTCCCAAAGTAAGCGTATATCCGTTCGCCGTCAGAAACGGGCGTCTCCGAAGCGAAGCTATTCTTGAGATGTCGTGCGCTAGGCGGTACGCCGTTATGTACATCAATCTGCCAACGGGTGGCTCCGCTGACCCAGTCGACGCCTATGACGACCCAGCGATGGGAATCGGTTGGTGCCGGCCGCTCGCCGCCGAAATAGAGGCCACCCTGAGCTGTCTCTTGCTCGACCGAACTGATCACCGTCGTAACAACGACAAGGTTGCCAACTACAATCGGAGAACTCCAACCTCGACCCGGGATCTCCGCTGCCCAAGCTACGTTCTCGGTTCTGCTCCAACTATCCGGAAGGTTTGCGGCGTCGACGACGCCCATCGAACCGGGACCACGGAATTGCGTCCAATCTTGCGGTGCTTGCCCCCCGGCAGTGGTGAAACCTGACATCAGGGCTACGATTGCCGATGAAACGCAAGCTGCAACGTTCTTAGCCCGCATGTGCTGCCTTCCATTGCTGTGGTTAATGGAGATGACAAAAACTAAGGGTTGCCATCCAGGAACGTTGGTGTCCGAGGCGATGCTGAATAAACACTAAATGTGCACCATCTCAGCCTAAGATTCCTTTGTCATCTTGCTCGACGCTACCATCACCGCAGTGATCTAAAAACTAACAGCGGCGAGGCTATAGCTAAACACTGGCTGGAGGAGAAATATGAATCAGGTTGTTGAAGATCTATTCAATCGTTACGACGCTGGAAAACTGACCCGCCGTCAGATGATCCAGGGGCTCACTGTCCTTGTCGGCGGAGCATCAGTGCCACAGGCTGGTCTTCCTTCCGTTGCTCAGGCGACCTCCTTGAACCACATTTCGCTTGCCGTCACGGATGTTGACCGGTCACAAGCGTTTTATGAGAAGCTGCTTGGTGTGGAGGTCGTTAGCCGTCAGCAAAACGGTACCAATTTAGGACTTGGTAGCAGCTTCCTGGGCTTGTATGACATCCTGGGTCCCCCACGCCTGCACCATTTCTGCATCGGTGTTGAGGGGTTTGAACTTGAGGGGATCTCTGATCGGTTGAGAGAGAATGGGTTGGAGCCAAGCTTCAACCGTGGCGTCGAGGTCTATTTCCGTGATCCTGATGGCATCCTGGTGCAATTAGCGGCTAGCGATTATCGGGGCTAGTTCCTCCCACAGCCTCATCACGGGGGCTGGGTTAAATCGAAATTCGCAGTGCCTCGCTAAGGGAATCCCCTCCCCGTGGAAAGGGTGCTTTTTATCCCCCGAGCATAGACTCATGCCGTCTGGTCATCACTTGGGAGAGACCGCGCGCCACGAATCAGCGACCGAGCTTTAGCGCACCCTGATCGAATAGTTCGTGTTACGAACCATGCGTGTTACCTCACCGTCCGAACCGATTTCGAAAGTCGTTGCTTCGGCGAGTTCGCCGTCGTCACGAATCCTACGGAACGTGTGCTCGCCGACATGCTCGTATATGGTTAGCTGCGGGTTCATGGTGGGGAACGAGACCGTCGCCAGTTTGCCATCCTTGATCAATACGTGAGTCTCTCCACCGAGCGGGCGGTCGTAGCGGCCTTTGTATTTCTCCAACTCCTGGCTAGGTTGCTTAGCTCCGCCAGGGTTTTCGAGTGCCTCGTTGATTGCTGGCGTAACAAGGTCAAAAATCCGCGAAGTGTATGCCCCGGGGCTAACCTCACCGCCGTTAGTCATGAATACCACTGCTATTTTGTCCTCGTTCGACATCGAGAGGTTGGTCCGATAACCGGGACATGAGCCGCCGTGTCCTACATATGTCGTGCCATCGCGCCTTGAAACAGAAAATCCAATCCCGCGGTATGCCTGGAAATCTTCACCGACAAAATGTACGCGCTGCATCTCCCGCAGCGTGGTGGCATGTAGAACTTTGGCTCCGCCCTCCTCGAGCAAACCGAACTGCCACGAGGCAAAGCGTCCCAAGTCCTCCACCGTGGATGCATAGCCAGCGGCTGGGGCAATGCCACGGACCTGATAGAAGTCAATTGCCGTACGCTTGCCGTCTCGGCCCGGCGTGCTGTAAGGGGTCGCGAGACGCTCGCCGCGATGATTTTCTGGGATTTCCGGGCTCGTGCTATCAAGACCCAGAGGATCGAGAATGTGTTCCTGTATATACTCGGCATAGGGTTGTCCCGAAATTGCTGCCACAACCTCGCCCGCTAGTGTCAGGCCAAGGTTGGAATACTGGTAGTAGGTGTCGGCCGGATAG
>PVBE012921991.1_pt1 | contig 18684 bp, 46 predicted proteins | sample 1631181 | NCBI WGS metagenome assembly PVBE01 (sample SAMN08397723, study PRJNA350692) | Marine metagenome, whole genome shotgun sequencing project. | isolation source: water | place: Pacific Ocean | collected 2012-04
AAGAATTAGAAACGCAACAGTAGATATATGCCCAAATACTATTTTCTTCTCCCTCGATATCGTATTAGTATATATCCCAAGGCGACCCGTTTTAAATGCCGCGAAGCGGTTAAGCCCAGATTTAGAAGAAACGCGAAGCGTTAGCGATAAGCTAAAAACGGTAACGCAGATTTGGCCTCTTAGCATGTCTTACAATATTAATAGTTTCAGAACTAAACACGTAGACTTCGTCCGTGTTAAATATAGTATGAGGAGAACTTATGAACCTAGATAAATTTATAGACGAAGATCTGTTATATGAAGATTATCACCGTATTATAAAAGCTAAGAGTGGCCATTGGGAAAAGTCGGAAAAAGAAGCTATTAAGCAACTTCAACCCTATTTTGACAAAGGTTACTTAAATACTGATCGCACAGGAGCAATATGGCTTACAGAAAAAGGAGTTACTATGCTTAAAGCAGTTGGTTGTGATCCTCTTAAACCTCACGAGTTTTTAAAAGACTATCCACACATGTTAGATATGATGAAAGTAAACAATGATTAATATTAGCGAAAACGATCCACGTTACAGTGAAGAACAAGCATACTATAATCGTATGGGTTGGGCAAGTTGTCCTGAATGCGACAAAATTTTTTATGACATGCAAGAACTAAAGGAACATGCTGATGTTTGTGTATATGGTGAACAAGGTATTAACCCTAACAAGCTAGAATGCAAATGGACAATAGCATGATCTTTTGGATTGGATTTACTATAATGTTCTTAAACGAAGGCTTTGTGATAATGCGTCACGTACATCCTTGGTTTGCAGAAAAACGTTTACAACTACATAATCGCTTTGGTGAAAAGCAATGGAAACGTGTACACGGTTACATAGACTGGGCATGGATTATATTAATAGGAATAGGTGTTTACTTAGACTATACTAATTGGTTAGTATATGTAGTAGCACTAGGTTGCTTTTGGGGAACTGTACTATTTGGTGTATATGTTCCTATGCTATGGACAAAACTAAAAAACATACCTTAACAATACACGAAGAATACTTTATTACTATGATGTATATGATGGGCATTAGTAAAGAACGTTGCCCTGAATGTTATAAACTACCCGTACCTAAACTTAGTAATGAAGAACGAGAGAAGTTAATATGGCAAGCATTAATGCCTAGTTATAGATTCAATCATTAGCAATGTATATTAATAAAGCTAGTTGCACGGCCAAACAGATTAGAAGTACAGCATAGAACACAATAACCATAGTTAATCGAATACTCCAAGCATAATAAGGATAAAACTTAGTAGTAATACTATCCCTACTATATTCCTAATACTATCTACGTCCAAATAAGCGTCTCCACAAATATGCCACTAGTGCAAGTATTAAAGCTACTAATGGTCCTATTCCTATGTACATATAATATACTTATGAGAACTCCCATATCCTAGGCGTACAGTAAGAGTATTGTGTTTCATATTGCTTACATGCTTCGTATGTGAGGAAACCTTGTGTAGTGTCTACTATGATAGAACCGTTTATTATATAGACTAGTAAGAATAGGTACAACATGCTATACTTACCCGAAATTGGTTCTACAGCCAAAAAAATCAAATTACAAAAAAAATATAAGAAGTACTTACAGATCCGAGGTGGTGATTTGACACCGGTAGCCCTCAAATTTTGAGAGCTCAGATTTTGTATATATGCCCCTCGGCCGAAAAAAAATTTTTTTTATTTTATTGCCCCGGCGATATTTTTTTCATAAAAAAAGGCACACAATTTCTTGCATGCCTCTTTCAAATTTTTTATTTTTTATGTAATATATTTCTCGCCTGTTAAGATGTTAACCATCTCTACGCCCGGACCCATAGCGGCCCTAGCCTCCATACGCTCCTCACGTATCTGCTCAGCAGTCCTATTCTTCTGTGCTATGCTATACTCCTCTAAGGTCTTCTTAGTGTATAGCTCTCTAGCTACAGCAGTCCTAGTCACTGTCGCTGTGTCTATAAGCCCTGCGTCCTTCAGCTCTGCTACAGCATCACTCATAAGCGGACGGAACTCTCCATCTTGCATAAGCCAACCTATAGCTCCCTCTTGGGTTTTAACTTCCCCTGCGTTCCATTTGTCGATCATATAGCTCATATAGTTACCCTCTTGCTTTGTTATTATAATACGATTATACAGTCGCTTACGGACAATGTCAAGTTCTTTTGGTGATTTATATGTGAGGAGCCCGGGCTGGACGAGGGCACATCCAATACCCGGGCTCGGTGAAGCAGAGCGTGAGGGCTAAGAAACACTCTGCTTTGTGTACCGTTCTGCGGAGTTAACCTCGACGCATCACGGTATTCTCGGCCATCGCTTCCCATTTGTCTGGGAATGCTTTAGCTAAGTCTGCTACCTTAAGAACTGTTCTTAGCGACAGTTCACGTAGTCGTTTCTTATTAATGTCTACAAAGTCCACAATATCGTCTGCCACACCCTCTGGCAATGCATACTCAGCTAACATACCGTCGTTAGTGATCTGCTTGATTCTGAGTAACTTCTCTCGCTCAGTATCAATTGTGAGGTCGATGTAATGACATCTACTCTCAAGAGCTTCTAAGTGATCCCTTAGCTTCTTGCTCTTGACGTTATCGAATTTGATATTCGTAATGAATATCGCGGAACCTTTGAACTCGAAAGAATCCGGAACGCCTTCATTACGTAACTTAAAGGAGTCTGTGTTCCAGTGTATACGCCTTGACTTCTTAGAATCAAGTGCCGCTTTAAGAATGTTCAACGAAAGGTCATCTAATAGTACTGAGTCACAGTCGTCGAATACTAGTACATTATCCTTGTCAGCGAAATTGTACAGTTTACAGTAGAGTCCTATTGCACTCATAGCACCCTTGACAACTTCGTAACGTGGAGCCTTCTCCCCTAAGGTAGCAATCAAGTCATGCTTCCCTAGCACTTTCTCTACTCCAAAGGACTTACCAACACCTGGAGGTCCACTTACTATCATGGCACGTACTGTACCTTTCTTCGCGGCCTTCGTCATGTCTTCCAACATCTCGAATCGCTCACGGAGCCTATCGATCACCTCTTCATCAGTCTCATCTCGCTGGGTGACCGCTGTAGTATGATCTACCTCTTCAAATGAATCCTCAGAGGTAACCATGATCTTAATGTTACGATCTGGGAAGCCATTTACATCCTTCGCGTCTACGGTGATGTAAGCACCCTTGGTGCCCCACTTGAATCCTTCAACTAAAGGAAACACCATACCTGCTAAGTCCACGTCCTTACCGCGGATCTTATAAGTTCCGTCTATGATTTTAATCTTTTGCATATTGCCCTCGCTTTGATTTGTTAACGTTATATATAGAGTATAGTCTCAACATGTCTGAAAGTCAACCCCTAATTACATTATGTTGGATGAATTGGTTAAATCACTAAGCAGGTGGAAACCATCTCCGACCAGCTCGAACCCAACATGAAGAATCTGCATCTCGTATGCTACGATCCCTAGTGCTACCATTCCTATTAGAAATATCGTGTTCAACATAACCCTCCTGTGAACGATTAGGTGTTGCATTATTGCAACACCAGTTAAGCCGCCTCTTTGAACTCTACAATGTTCATCAGCCTCTTGGCCAACTCACGACCGTAGTCTGTGAATAGGATACCGTGATCCCAAACCCAGCTCTCTACACACTGACCGTGGTAGAATGTTTCTCCCTGAGTCAACCACCTAAGGGCGGTGTTCTCATCTCCGGCACCATCAGCAATGGTCTTCTGTACCAATGCCTTGAAAGCGTCTAGATCACGAGCCTCTCGCTCTGCTTCTATACGCATCTGCTCTTGGGCCGCGGAAGCAATATAGTCAGCCTCCTTCTTCAACTCTTCCAAGCTCATGGAAGCGAAGTCATAATGTCTACCCTTGCAACCAAAGGCCGTCTTATGCTCTTCGTAAATGAAAATTTCAAGGTCGCTTCTCTCTAGCGCCTCCATAGACATGATGCCTCGTTCCACCCAATGCTCCGGGTCCAAAGGACTTAATCCTGCCCATCTGTTCTTGGGGTCTTCTGCAACCCACGCCTCAGTCTTCTTGTTTTCTAGTGCAAGGTGATCTAACATAGTTTGGAATTCTTTTGAAATTTTCATTTTGCCCTCTTTGTTTTTACTATACTATGATTATATGATCTCTTGCACTAGATGTCAACCTTTTTTTTAGTCGGCCCTAGAATCCATATAAGATTTAAAACCATACTTTCGGAATACATCAGCACAAGCCTGCGCCCCTGCTTCTTTAACATCCATGCTCTGGCCACCCCATTCACTTGGGTTCCATATGCTGAATGCTCCGGAGTAATCCTTCGAAAGCCCAGCGGCCTTAAAAGCCTTACCTAATTTAGTGCTAGCCTTAACACCATATATCTTCGTCGAAGCGAAACCACAGTACATTGGCTCACCATATTCGTTACCACCGGTCTTCGCCTTCCAATCATCTACCCAGACTTGAGCGGCTGTCTTTGCGGCCTGCTTTGCCTCTGCGATAATGTCCTGGATTTGGTCTACGGTGTAGTTTGAAACGTCTTGCATAAGTTGCCCTCCTAATTGTTATAATACTATTATAAGGTCTACAATCCTGTTTGTCAACCCCTAATTTACCTTTTCTTCTTCCTTATAATCAACCTGGAAACCCTCTGCGGCATCCAGCCTATCAAGCTCAGCCTCGTCCTCTTTCTTGGACAATTTGCTGTCCTCGGCCATATATGCTAGTTTCTCAACCAAGTCCCTAGCTTCAGCCCAACTAATAACCTTGACTTCTTCTTGCTTGGTAATCTTCCCGCCACGGGCGAGATACTGTTCTACTGTTTCTGTTCTTTGCATAGATCCTTTAGGCATGTGGTGTGTTTGTCTCCGACCTGGGAATTCAGCCGCCCTAACCCTCATTTCTTACTATTATTATATGATCATTTAAAACGTTTGTCAACCCCTAAGATGAGAAAAGGCCCAACCATTTCTGGGGGGCCTGTCCTCTGGGTTTATCTCTTTACGATACTGCTTCTGCTTCTTGCTTAACCATATCGTTTACCGCTGGCTCTTCTGAACCTGGGTTAGCGTCTGGACCAAAGTCCTTAGCGATCGCCTTACAATTCCTAACAACGAATTCGCTGATTGCGTCCTGTTGCTCTTCTGATTGGAATTTCGGGTGGTTAATCAACATCTGGCAGATCTGAGCCTTTGTTAGCTCTTCACCAAGCTCAAGCAATTCCATATCGGTATGCCCGTTCTTGTGTAGGATTTTGATCCTGCTCACCAAATCGTTAGCAAATCTAATCTTGACTGTCCCTGATGGAAGTCGTGTAGTACCTGCTACCTTGAAAGTTTTCTGTGTTGCCATAGTCTGGAGCCCTCCTTCGGCTGTGTTATTGTTTATCATAGTATGATTATACACTCATTTCGGGTTGGTTGTCAACCTCTTTTTTACCAAAAAGTTGAGATATTCTAGCTGGGATAACCAATCCCGTATTGCATTCATCACAGCAACGGCCCTCTGAAACAGGCTCTGCATTGTGACCTTGATCCCAACCCGAGATTGGGTCAGGGATGATCTTAGTAGAACAGATCGAACATTTCATTATATATACTCTCCTTCTTCATCATATTCTGGAAAAAACTCATTGACGCGAGCCATATCGGCTACGTCAGCTTCTGACATATACTTGACGCAGGCCATTATAACATTGTCCTTGTCTAGTATCCCTTCTTCGATCATCTCTAGCAGACGATCAGTGTTGGCTCTCGCCGTTGATCTTGGCATATACATTATTCGCCCCCTTGTCTTTGCAATGCGCCTACCATACATAGTAGACCTAATACAGTGAAGCCCAAACAGGCCCACCAGTTATCCATCTCGTGTCCAGTAGGACCATCAATTGCCCCTACTGCTAAGATGAAACTTAAAATTCCTACTGTCGATAAAAATGTTGTCATTTGCCCTCTTTCTTATTTTATAATTATATTATACGATCTTTCTAACCGCTTGTCAACCCCTAATTAATCTAAATCGCATACCCACTGCATCACGCCATCATGCTCAGCCCAATCAGCTATAAGTGTCTCTCCTGTCCACCAGGGGTTCTCTATCTTCAACTGTGGTGATCCTCTGAATTCGCATAATTGCATATTCACGACGTTCACGTCCTTCTTGTCTCCTACAGTCTGGTATCCGCTATTTAAAAATTGAACTAACATTTGCCCTCGTTTGTTTGTTTCTATACATATAGTATAGCACCTGGTTACCTACTTGTCAACCGAAAAATGAATCTTTTTTAATCTTTTTTTATGGCGGTCCCTAAGGGATTTGAACCCTTGATCTTCGCCGTGACAGGGCGACGTGTTAACCGCTACACTAAGGGACCGATGTCTATTTAGAACGATGACAGCCTGATCCTCTGTTGTTGGTGTCCAATGCATCATAGGCGCATTCGTACATATTGCTGACCAGCCCATCCTTATTCAGGTGCTTGGTTGCGTTGATTACCCTGATAGTGTCTATTGCAGGTTTGCCTGTACAGGCCCCGACCATTAATAGTACGAGGCCCATCATTGCGATTCTCATTTATGATACCACCTCAACTTGATAACCATATGACCAATGGTTGTTATCCATATCAAAGACACATCTGTCTTTGTCTTCTACAAAAACCTTGTCCATGTCAATGCCATACTTCTCACCGTTCTTGCATAGCTCAATGCCTGTGACTTTGGCCTCACCGTGTCTAGTGATCACCTTCGTTCCGATTTTAATATATTTTCTCATGATGCCCTCATAAAGTTAAATTCTAATTGTTTATTAATTATAGCAGGTTGTTCAACCTTTGTCAACCCCTTTTTACTATAAAGTTTCGGCGGGTTAAGGGTTCGTCTATTGCTGAGCCAACCCACGGTTCTTTTTGATCTAATTATCTTCATATCGCCCTCTTCTAATTATACTTACAGTATACAACCATTATGTCTGGTTGTCAACCTCTTTTTTGGCCAGGAAGATCTCTTCTATATCGCTGGGGTTCCAGAGCTCTATGGCCTCTGACCAACACCAGTCTTGTCCCTGATAATTCGATGTGATAAGCTCTGCGTGGGTGTTCCAGGCGTTGCTGTAGACCCTTTGGTCGCTCGTTGCCCAGTCCATAACCTCTTCGCATCTGCTGAGGTCGTTGTTGAAGAATTTTGCTAGGTTGCTCACGGCCCTAGTCCTTCTGCAATATTAAAAAGACCCCAGTTCCGAACATCGCTAAACCCACCGAAACAATCGTCAGCATCTCGGAGATCGTGTTGCCCGGACCGCATTTACCATCACAGTCGCCTGCGGATCCTGCCATTGCTATAAGACCTAGTATTATAAGACCGGCCCCTAAACCTTCTATTATTTTTTTCATTATGCCCTCTTTCATTTTATAGTTATATTATACAACCAAAAGCCCCAGTTGTCAACCCCTAATTTTTATATGTAATTGCTCCAATAATCGTTCCACATCTCATCAACGCCATCTTCAATCATCTCTGCGTCAATATAGCCTAGCATATCTTCTTCTCGGAATATTGCTACGGCCTTCTCTTTGGCCTCTCCACAATGCTCACTTTCGCTTATTGCGTCAGCAACCTTGTCCCAGCACTTCTCCTCTAAGTCCATACACATCGCCTTAACTGCTCCCATAATACCCTCTCTTTCTATTTTATACTTACAGTATAGCACCGAAATGCTATACTGTCAAGTTCTTTTTTAAATTAATTTACCGCCTCAAATTCGCCTATATCTACGCTCAAGTATTCTTCGCCTTGCATTCCTTGTTCGCTCCCGCAACATGTAATAAGCCCGTCTGTAATCTCCTCAAGCTTCTCCTCTATACGTTTATCAAGCTCTCCCGTATATGCAAGTCCACTTCCCTCTGCATAATCTAATTCTACAATGCCTTCGCCAAAATTCTCTTCGCCTTCTTCATATATGTCTCCATATGTAAAATGCAATTTTAGCTCGTCATTTGTTATAGCACAATCGCCCCAGTATCCGCCTTCGTACTTCCCAGCAAAACCCGTTCCCAAGTTAATCGCCACACTATAAAAATTCTGTCTGTGCTTCTCGCAAAACTCGTCCTCTATAGTAATAGCATCGCCAAGTTTCGCTTGTAGTTTATTTAAAAGTCCAAAACGTAATTTTTGCATATTTGCCCTCATGCTGTTGTTGTATTATGTTTATAATATAGCATACAATTTCGGATAATGCAACCGAAAAATGTCAAAAAAAAATAAAAAAAAGGTTGACAAACGGCCCCAGAGATGGTATTATAATAGTATAAACAGGAGCAAGAGGGCAGGTCACCAAAAAAAGACCGAGGGCGAGAAAAACTTCTAAGGGCTACAGGCTGGCCGAACTCTGACCTGAGCTTCAACCAAAATTCTCCAACAAAATCAATGACTTATATGGATGACCTCTGAAGAATAAAAAATCTCTTGTAAGCTCTTGATTTTATTAGATTATTTCGAGAGAGCATTAAAGACCCCTCTCCCTCCCGGCCCCAAGCAGAAACCTTCTACCAATCCAAAACCCCTCTCAGACGGAATCCCCAAAGACCGTCAAAATTCCAACGATTTCCGGTCCAAAACACCTAAACCAAAAGCACAAAGACAGCGTAGTGAAACAGCGTAGTGAAGATCTATATAGTGAAAACCTATAGTGAAACAGCGTAGTGAGAAGCGTATATAATAGTGGCCATTATAATACTATAGTAGAGTCAGTAGAGTCTAGTGGCCTTCTATAGCGTATAGTGAAGGAGATAAGCGTATAGTGAGAGCTCAAACACACCGCACCTCTATTCTATATACTATACGGCGAGGCGTTCAAAGACTCCCGCTCCCGAGCCATAGTTGAACCAGAATGAGGCCCCGGAGGGGCCAAAGTGGACCACCATTTAAATAGTCTAACACGGTGGGAGGCCGGTGGCGACATGGTGGTTAAATGGTGGTGGGGTGTTGCATAAATGCCACATGCCTAACGGTAAAGTTCAAATTTGTATCAAAATTAAAAAGTCTTGAGGAAGGTGACGAGAGGCATAGTTCAAATACTCTTAACCATTTAGGGACCGTAGACTTAACCGTATTAACCGTTCTGCATCACTATCCAAATCTTCAGGATCCGTCGATCTTACAGCGGGGCCTTGCTCTAATTTTAGGTCATCTTGTCTAGCGATCTCTACTATCCAATCCGTACAGTCATCACAAGGATCATCGTACTCATATGCAATTTTGCCCTCTGCCATCATTTATTTATGATTGGTACTCCCACCCGGACTCGAACCGGGACGCATTAAAGCCACAGATTTTAAGTCTGTTATGTCTACCTATTCCATCATGGGAGCCTCTTAGCAACGGGGCCTTATAGTATATAGAATCTCCTCTCTCTTATAGTTCTGCTTTTATGTGTCGTTCGTGTCTTTTAGCTCTTAACTACCATCCATGAGGTTGTCCCCAGTGATATATTAATTGACTTGTGAATAGTATGAGCATAAGGTGTTTCCATAGTAGGTATTCAATCATATTGTGTTTATTGTTATAAGTGATCTGGCCAACTCTAGTTAACCGTTTGCGCCGTCGCTACCGTCCTCTAAAGAGGCTTAGGCATCTGTCGTACCGCACTTCGTGTTATTTTGGCCGTTCCGCTTCGCGGCATAGTTTGGAGCGAGTGAAGGGAATCGAACCCTTATCATCAGCTTGGAAGGCTGTCATAATACCATTATACTACACTCGCATTCGTTTGGCGATCCCGGCAAGACTCGAACTTGCAACCTATAGATTAGAAGTCTATTGCTCTATCCAGTTGAGCTACGGGACCTAATGTTTAGTTGGATCCTCTTCGTCTTTTCCTAATAGGTGAGTAATGATATCCGCATCGCCGTGAGGTGGATCATTATCAACAAGTTTAAGCATCTTTCTTCTTTGCTCGGGTGTTAAAGCTCGTTCTTCTCCGTCTTGAATGATCTTTATTCGTACATTGAGTTCAGAGCCATCGTCGCTTCTAGTTTCTTCATATTCAATGTGATTTCGCTCCATATTAAAGCGATCACCTAGATCTAGAATCATTTCATTATATTCTTTATAAACAACGTCATCATCTTGCATATCAACGAACCTTTGAGCCCAGTTCATTATAGAATCTAATAGTTCCTGGGTTTCATCGTCTAGGATATATTGATATTTAGGTTTATCAGACAAATCATGATTTCCTTATGCTGATGTCTTAACGTCTTCTTCATTAGTAATTATCGGATCGTCTTCGAAGACATCCCACGGAAGTGAATTGCTATCATACATCTCGTAGAAGTTCTTTTCCTCTTGTGACCATTCATCTAATAGCTCTTTGACAGAGTAATTATGAAAGCCTCTAAAGCCTCCCTCTAACATATAGATAAGAGTTTCGCTTGTATATACTTGATGGACTACAGAGGTTTCTTTTGTCTCTTTTATAATCTTACTATATTCCACCTGCATAAGACGTTCTGCTAGGCAATAGTGGGTCAATCCGAAACCCCGACTGTCATTAACGATTATGTCTTTTTCTTCACAGTCTCTGTGATTCATTATTGCATGATCCATTATGCTGTCTCCGTTTGCTTTTCTTCTTCCATCTGCTCTTCGATATATTCACGTCTATTCTCAACAAGCTCAAATTCCTCGTCTAGACGTTTGAACAGTTCACTCTGCTCTTCTAAGGTCTCTGTACCCCTAACAATCTTTTCACAAGCCTCAGACAAGCCATCTAAGTATTCATCATCGCCATCTTCGTAAATACCAGCGAAATCCATACCACCTTCTTCATAATTGGCCCTAATAGACATTTCTTCGTTATTCTCTAAGAAACTATTATAAGCATCAATTGGGGGTGCCCAGGCTGATTCAAACCAACCGCTTATCGTTGCATAACCATCTTCGGTATCTTCAAACTCAAGCCCTTCGTCGGAGATATCCCATTTAGTACCCCAGTTCGAATTACACCAACCATACCAATCATTATGACCGTATTTCTCTACTAGATTAGGTCTTTCAGTACCGTTAGCCTCTGTTTCTTTTAACTCTGCTGGCATAGGAACCATAGCATTTAATAAGCCATAATTTCCGTTTTTCCAGTTGTCTTGGGCTTTACCCCAAAGAGTTTTCATTTGATCCGCTGGACCAGTTATTGTTATTGAATTACTACACCAATTTGGCATATTGCCCTCCTTTGTTGTTTATACTATTATAATACGATCATCCAGGGTAAAAGTCAACCCCTAAGATGAATTATAATGCAATTTCCTTAAGTCTTTTGTCCAGATCCTCTTTTGCTTCATCTGTTAAACTCTCCCAGGAATCCATAAACATATGATAAGCCACTTCATACTTGTTTTCGCTCTTGTATCCTGATTCAGGGTCTACTTTCCAGTCCCTAGCTCTTTGAGTCACAGTCATCTGATCACAATTATCATAATCTTCTGTATCAAACTCTATCTCGTCTTGCCAGTGATTCATTATTTGGAATAGGTATTCATTTGCATGATCGTAATCATCACCTATCCAATCATATTCATTTGTCGAAATATAGTCTGCCACTTCGCTGTCACTCATGTTCATAAGCTCTAACAGTTTCTTTTCGTCCTTTATTCTGTAGGTATCTCTAGCACCAGACTCTACGTCATTTACCTCATCAAGGAACTCAATACAGCCATAGAACCTATTGTCCTCTTGGCCCAGTTTTAATTGCTTATTGTCTGAATAAGAATCTCCTGGAGACATCTCTAAGGTTGCTAGGATATATCTCATTCTCTGAGTGTCTTCTTGATACCAATCCTGATTGTTATAGACATAATCACCAATGTTCTTAACTTCACTGACGAATGCCTTTTTGATTTGTTCTTTAGTTATTTTAGTCATCTTGCCCTCCTTAGGTTTGTTTGTGGGGGAGTTTTATTTTTATTGTCGAAAACTCCCACCCCGTAAAATGTAGACCGCCGTTAAGTCATTTGAGTTCTATGAACAGGTAGACCATGCCGCATCAGCAAAACACCTAACCAATAAATTGCCCTTCCTTCTTCATTTTCAATGTTCTTGTCAACATATCAATATGATCTTGTACCGCCGTTTCAAATAAGGGTTTGATAGTCTCTGGATTGTTATCGTCTACAAAGAACCATTCAAATTTCTCTTCGTCCCCTTTTCCTACGTCTTTAAGAACATATAGGTATTCCTCACCGCTTTTGAACGCCTCGTCGAGTAGGCATACGCCATTCAGATGTTTGTGATAACCAACATCTTTCTCTCCTCGGTCACGGCCGTAATATACATTTTGAATATCGTAATCTTTTGCTTTTCTGTCGTCGAAATCGATCTTTGTGCCTACGGTGTAGGCCCACTTAGAAGCATCACCTAACTCGATAGCCTCTTTAACCTTATCGTATGACATCCAATGATCAAGTAAAATATAACCTAACCCACCTGGATAACCGTCCCAATGTTGATATGATGAAATGAATGAACCGTCTTTTAGTTCTAATGCTATTCGAGCCCTTGTTGCCATCTTTGTGCCTTTCTGTTTGCCTTATTATGTTTATATTATATGATCAGTAGGGGTAAAAGTCAACCCCTATTGGTTAACTTCCTGTGACTAATGACAGACTACCGTCATCTTGCATTTCAAAGTTCTCAACGAAATAATGCCAATCACCTATTGCAAGTTTGGCCTGTTGAAAACAAGATTCTGCCGCCTTCCAAAGTCCGCCTACGGTCCCATCTTCTGCAACGGCTGTGAATGTAATCCATTCAACATCGTCAAAAGAATCACCCATCTCTTTGATGCATTTATAAGTGACCAGCCTAGGCTTGTCTGTGAAAATCTTTTGCTCTAACGGCATCACGCCATCGTGCATCGACCAAACCGTTTGGTATCCAAGTTCGGCTTTTAGATCATCGAAATGCTCCATACCTAATTCCCAAGCATCTACATTTTGAAATCCGTCTAACATGAGCGACCCTCCTATTGTTTGCCCTAATTCCTTATTATGTTTATATTATACGATCATATGACGCCTATGTCAACCCCTAATATTTCAAAATCTGGATCATTTTGAAAAAGAACCCAGCGACCATCAAATTGCATAAACTCGCCTACCTTAAATGTTTTTCCAATGCTTCGAAGATTGACTGCATCCTGGCCCCTAAATTTTCCGACGTTTATAACGACCCATTCATCGCCATGCTGATGAATTCTATTCTTTCCGTGCCTTGTCTTTGGTATTAATCTTATTCTTTGACCTTGCTTCATTGTAATATTCCTTTGGGGTAATGGCTATTTTAACAATGTCTATCCCAGCCTCTTTATACCTATTCTCAGGGTCTCCTAATTTACTCAACCTCTTCTCTTCTTCCCAAGTTATCGTTGTCATAGGGTAAGAATAAATCTTATTGAGTAGACCCATATAACCTATTCTATCTATGTTTTCTATCATCCATTTGTGGGTTGCTGATACTGGCAATTGATGTTCGTTGTGGGTTCGCTTATGAAATTCTTTCATGGTCGAACATTCTTCTAACATCTTTTTAGCCCCAACCGAAAGGCGCCTATTAGCCTCTTTCTGCCAACTAGACCCAGCCCTTCCAGAATGTCCTTTAGGCAGAATCCTCAAGTTCCCAATCTGTCTGATGATTGCATCTGAGAAAGGATCCTTAGAAAGATTCTCACCTAATTCAATTCGGGTTTTGACTTCGTCTAAAAGAATCTGAGCAAGTCTTTCTGCTCGGTCTCTTTTATCCATTCTTAGCCTCAGGCATAAAGTTATAATGAACAAGCCACATTTCTTTGTGGTCGACATAAAAATCAGTATCCCTATCGTAATACTTTCCTTCTTTAGGATCGTAATACAAAACCTTTCCTGATTCAAACACAAAAGGTCCTTCGAGCCCTTCGTGACTTAAATCGGTGTATCGTTTCCGATCAATGGGTGGTAAAACGGTGTATGCCATATAGGTTATCCTCCATACATAAAGTTGCCAAAATAATCTGCTTTTCTATTCTTACCCTTTCGCATCTTAACGAAGTTTGATTCGCTAACCACTCTGGGTGTACCGTGACGTCCGCCTGTGTTAATGACCCAACCATGTGGGCCTTTCATTACAGCCTTACCTCTAACCTCTTGGCCCTGTGGTGTTTTTATTGTGACTGAGTCACCTGCCATAATATCGTTAAAATCTAACATTTCCATAATATACATTATTTCCCTATTATAATATGTTTCAATTCATAAAATTTTGCACCCTCTAGGTCTTCAGCTTCTAAACTGAATTCTTCACCTGAGTTTTCGTTGTGAACATAAAGGATCTTTTCGTCTGGGTCAAAACCATCTACTCTTACCCACGCCTCATCATCTTGATCGAGTTCGACAAAGGCCGCCCTCGTACATTTTTCAACTAATATTTCGTCCATTATATTGACTCCTCTTCTCTGTTGTTAGCAAAGAGCATCAGTTCAACGGCAAGTTCTTGTGCCTCTTGACGTGTCAATGCAATGTGATTGAAAAAATTATCTGCTACCGTTCTAGGTGTTTTATCTGCCCTATCCATTGTTACCTGGATTGACGTTCCTTTTTGACCTGCGAATCTTGTAAGCCAAAACGCCTCTGAATGTGATTGAATGTCTGTTGCCATGTTGCCCTCCTTATTGTTCTTATAGTATAAGGTCTAAAAAGATAAAAGTCAACCTTTTTGGAACATTTTTTTAATCTTCGTATTCATCTTCTTTAGGGAAAGGAGCGATGCAAAGATATTGCTGATAATCGATCCTTTCTCCAGTTTTATATAATTGTCTACCTTCGGCGGCAATCTGACAAGATGGTTTGTAGTCAAATGAAGCCACTTCTTCTGTCTCGAATGTGCCGTCTGCTAATGCTGAGACTAGAACCAAGATCCATGTGTTCATTGTGATTTCCTTTACGTCTGAAGTCTTACAATTATTTATGAATTTCGGTTCTAGTCTGAGAAGACGATCTCTTTTGCCTTTTCGAACAATATCTTATCGCCTTTATCCAACACCGGCAACAAGGCCTTCATTTCTGCAATGTAAACCTTTGCGAACTTTGGATCATTCACCTTAATGTCTTGTGAGTTGGAGATAACGTCAGCCAATTTGATAGTATGAACTTCGGCATTCTGTTCTGCCAAATGATCCTTGTCCATAGCCTTCCTGACAGCCCTATTACCATCTTCTGGCTTAGAAACATCTGTCAATCCGTCTACCAATTCAGCTACCTTAGGGCTGACCTCTTTAGCAATATCAGCCACCGTGTAATCTGTATCTTCAACCACGTCATGCAACAAGGCCGCGGCTACCATTTCGTCGGTATGCTCTACAGTCTGAACAATAGTGGCAACCTCGATAGGGTGAACGATGTAAGGCATTCCGGTATACTTCCTGAACTGCCCTTCGTGTGCCTTGCCGGCCAACATTTTAGCCTTTGATATAATCGGTGAATCTTTCACGTCTTGCCCCTCTATGATGCGAGTGGATCCTTCCACTCTATTTCGTCGACGTCCCATAAATCTTTGAATGGAACAATAAATTCTTTTGAGCTCTTTTCGTCTTTGAGCCTCACTAATTTCTTTTCAGTATCTCGCTGAATAAGAATACCTAAACCTTCGTACCAATCTTCTCCTCGTAATGGAGTATCACTTAGGCCTGGAATACGGCCAAAGGTATCTAGCATGGTTTTAACCTTAAACTTGGCCGCATAAGCCTTGCCAGGTTCGATATTTTCGATTGTAAATTTTGTCATTGCCTTCTCCTTATTGTTCTTATAGTATAAGGTCAATAAGACGAAAAGTCAACCTTATTTGGAGGTTAAATCTACGATTGTTTGGGCTGTCGAATTTACTCCGCTTCTTGATGCCTCTATCAGTCCGGTAATGTCGCCCGGGTTCTGCCAAAGATAAAAAGCCGCGAAACCAATCGATGCACCTAAAAAAAGTTTAATCATCGTTTCCCCAGTCTATTATTGATTGACGTGTCATATTGCCGTAAATGCCTACGACCCTATAATTATATTCCTCTTCGCTTTTTGAAATGTTTTGAAGTTTATTCTTCCACATAGCTCGATAGATTGGATCTAGTCTAGGGGATCTCTCTAAGAGCCCCTGAATAGCCTCTGCTCGTTCTAATTGCCTTTGCTCGGAATATGGTCCCATTATGCAACCTCTTTTTCTAGCATGGTTGCCATCACTCTCCACTTTGGTCCTGGATTAGTGTCAACAATAATATATTTCTTATTGACCTTTTCAACAGTACCGTGGGTTCGTCTGTTATTTCGATCGATGAAACTCACTCTGTCGCCTATAAGAAAATTCCTAATAGCCAGTTTTGAAAGTTGAGTTCTTTTCAACCTAATTGCTTCAACGACTTGATTCAATTCATCGTTGTCCATTTGATAAATTGCCTCTACTGCCTTTGTAACCAAATTGTTCGCCATATTTCCCTCTTTCTGTGTTGCCTAATTATTCTTATATTATATGATCTAATTATTCTTTTGTCAACTTCTTTTGGTTAATCTCTTCGAGCTTCATAACCAAGTCAATAAAATTACTGAACATCATATCCATTTTATCTTCCGGTTCTACCCCAGCCGGAATACAAAGAATTGAACCTGACTTTCCTAGAGGAGCCTCTGCCCTCAAAATGTCTCTCGCTTCTTCGCAAGTATCTTGATTAGGATAGGTCACTTGTAAATTAAATGCCATCGCAATTAGTAGCCATTTCATTGTTCATTCCATTTCTTAATGTCAAGGTCTCCATTAGCATTTTTCTCTGCTTTTAGAAATCCTTGCTCTATTAGTTGATCGATAGTCTCTTCTATCGTCTTTTTAATCTTGTCTCGTGCAAAGAACAACCCCATTGCCGTTCCTGCCACATAAGCGACAAAAATAAATACCGTCTCTATACTCATATATTCATCTCCATTTGAACTTCCCTCTCTCGTTGCACGACTGCCGTAATATTTTGGATGTCGTCTACAAGGTTAGGAAATCTTTTTTCCATATGATTAAAAAGTTCTTCTCTTTCGGTGCTAGTCATTCTAGCAATCATTTCTGATAACATAGCAATATCCATAATCATTTCTCCACTATATCCATCGACCATTGATCCCATGGCTCTGTTTCTGTTGCCTTTAATAAATTAAAATCTACAGTCAAGTTTTGATTTAGGACTTCGTCCTCCATAACCTCTTTAATAATTCTGAGGTCATCGGTATCTTCTGTATCGATCCAAAGAGTTCCGTGTTGCCAAAACATATTAGGAAGGCCCCTATCTTCTTTGTGGAACCTCTCCTTAATTTCGACAGTTGATAAAGTTTCTAATCCCATTACATACTCCAATAGGTTTCTGAGCTTGGTGAACAATAATATGGAGTATTCACTTTCTCCACAAATTCTTTACCACTCATCATATTAGTTTTTTTGACTGACTTCTCTATGTCTCTGTGAAATTTTTGAGTTTCACAAATTGCCAATCTAAATTCTGGATAATTTACGTCTGTCGGCAATAACCCACTTGCCTTACAGATTCTTGTCAATGCCGCCTTAGCCGATGACATTGTTTTATAGGATTGTCTGTGGTCTGGTCTAGCCACTCCGTTTCTATCTGGTTTGCCTATAATATATGTTGAAGTCTTTTCGTATATATAAAACATTTATTGTCCCTCTGTTTGTGCCTAACTATAATTATAGTATAAGGCCATCAGGCATCAATGTCAACCTATTTTGGTAAATCTTTTTGAAAGATTAATACTGAGGCGCAGACCCATCACCATTCCAACTCCAGCCTTGTCTCCTCAACATTCCTCTAGCTGAATTTGGTTCGTTGGGTAGAAAAATCCAATCTCCGTTCTTAGGATCATATGACTTCTCTCCATTTGCTCTCAGTTGACTCATATACCATTCATTAGACGGAGTGATAGTGGAACTACATCCAGTGAGAACAATAAAAGTGAAAGTGATTAAAGTTAAAGTGAGAAAGAGTCGCTGAAGGTTATACATTATACATACCTATCAAAAAGTTATCATAAACTGTTCACCAGTTATCATGACATGAACAAGATTAAAAATTATTGCTCCTGCTAAAACTTCTAAATATAAAGTCATTTTTTGTGCTCCGTGTTTTCTGTTGCAATGACTATACTATATTATATTACGCCATGTTTGTCAAGATCTTTTGGCGAAGTTCGTGCAAATACTTTTTCGTTCCCAGTTTTTTATTGAGATTCTGGCAGATTCTAGCCCCTAGTTCAATGGTGGTTGCTTTCGCTATGACGCAACCTCTCCAGGTATCTAGAATCAAATAGTTCCCAATATCATCGTCTAATAGTTGGTACCTCATTTGATTATTCTCCCACTGACAATATATTTAGTTTTTGAATTCACCTGGTACTTAACAGCGGGGCCTATAGGTTAAATACTATTGAACCCAGAAGTAAGAAAGGGCGACACACATCATGAAAGACATCATGGAGAATCCAATGAAAATGAATACATTTGATATGAGCCTAGCGATAGGTGATAAAATCCTTGTTGGCCAAAATAAACAACCTGCAAAGATTACAAAGATAGAATTTTTTGAAAA
>PVBE010679341.1_pt1 | contig 18681 bp, 17 predicted proteins | sample 1631181 | NCBI WGS metagenome assembly PVBE01 (sample SAMN08397723, study PRJNA350692) | Marine metagenome, whole genome shotgun sequencing project. | isolation source: water | place: Pacific Ocean | collected 2012-04
AATCAGGCCAACCATTTCCAATGGAAAATTGATAGCCATCGATAAAAAAACAGGAAAATATGCTGCCTCGGATATTAAATTCCTGCCCGGACGCGTTATAGAAATCGGAGCCGTGGTGGAAATGGAAGAAGGACGAAAGAACGTGGTGAAGAAAAGCAAGTTCAGGGTGAAACGCGTTCCCGATCCGTTGGCAGCCATAAACGGCAGAAATGTAGGGGGTGAAATTTCAGTAGGCCAACTGAAATCTGCCAGAAGATTGAATACCTGGTTGAAGGATTTTCATTTCGAAGGGGTAAAGTTTGAAATACTGAGCTACGAATTGGCTTACATCCCCAAGAGGAATGATGATCCAAAAATTGAACAAAACCAGGGCGCAAAATTTGAAGACGAGGTAAACGACTTGATCAACAAGGCAAGAAAAGGAGATATGTACCTGTTTAGAAAAATAAGAGCACAAGGTCCGGAAGGTGACACCAGGAAACTGAACCGGATTCTGCTTGAAGTAATATGAATAGCTTTTAGCCGATAGTGGTTAGGTTTTAGAAGCACATTTTCTAAAAACTAATTACTAAAAGCAAACAGCTCACAATTAAGGTGTCGTTCGTGAATAGAAGGGTGGCTACAACTTTAGGGTTCCGTAGTCGCCCTTCGCTTTTTAACAAGTCTTCAATAACTAACTTTGCACGCCAATACCAGCAAGCCTTATGAATATTACCCAACTGTTAAACCGCGCCCTGCAAGGCGATTTCTTGAGCCAGGCCGAAGGTGTTCACCTTTTTCGAGAAGCACCAACTTCCGAATTAGTTGCTGTGGCCAATGAAATGCGAATTCAGCGGGTACCTCATGGAAAAGTTACTTGGATTATAGATCGAAACGCCAACACCACCAACGTTTGTGTGGCTAATTGCAAGTTCTGCAACTTCTTTGTGCCACCCGGCCATATCAACAAATACGTTACCAGCATTGAAGAATACAAAACGAAAATCGAGGAGACATTTCGTTTTGGTGGTGAACAATTGTTACTACAAGGAGGGCATCACCCGGAATTGGATTTGGACTATTACAGCAACCTCTTCAGCGAATTGAAATCCCTGTATCCCAATCTCAAACTCCATGCTCTCGGTCCTCCAGAGATTCATCACATCAGCAAGATTTCCAACAAAACTTATCATGAAGTTTTGGAAACCCTGAAAGAATCGGGGCTGGATAGTTTACCTGGTGCAGGTGCCGAAATCCTCGTGGATCGGGTCAGAAAACTAATCGCGCAGGGAAAATGCACTCGTGATGAATGGCTTAACGTAATGCGTGTTGCGCACAAAGTTGGTTTAACTACTTCAGCCACTATGATGTTCGGTCATGTTGAAACAGTGGAAGAACGTTTTGAACACCTCGTTAAAATCAGGGAAGTACAAGCCGACAAACCCGAAGATGCTGTGGGATTCCTCGCTTTCATACCCTGGCCATTTCAGGAAGAGGGAACCCTACTTCAAAGGGTGAAGAATGTACACAACATGGTAACCAGCCGTGAATACATACGGACCATTGCCATTTCAAGAATCATGTTGCCCAATATCACCAACATACAGGCCTCCTGGCTAACCGTTGGCAAAGAATGCGGTCAGCTTTGCCTGCACAGTGGCGCTAACGATTTCGGCTCAATCATGATTGAGGAAAATGTGGTTTCGGCCGCTGGAGCTCCGTATCGGTTCACGTCAGAATCCATGCAAGAAGCGATTACAGAGGCCGGCTTCATTCCGCAGCTCCGCAACCAACAATACGATCATATTCCAATACCAAAAGTGATGGAACAACAGGTCATCACTTACTGATCTTTCCTGCAAACCCATGTTAAGAGTTGTTACAGCTGTCATCAAAGGAATAGCCATCCTGGCATTGGTTGTTTTTGTGGTGGTTTATGTTTCCCGTTTCATTTGTCAGAAAACAACCCTTCACCAAACCAAAATCACCACAGAAAAGGGCATTGATGAAACCCTGCTGGTCACAATCGATGACATCGGCTTGCACACCCTGATCCGTGGTGAAGATAGCACCAACCCGGTTTTGCTATTCGTTCATGGTGGGCCTGGCACGCCTTCCATGCCTATGCACCGGCACTACGATCATCAACTTACCGATCAATTCACGATTGTGCATTTCGACCAACGGGCTAGTGGAAAATCCGTAAAAACAGCACCTGTTGAGGATCAACCCAAAATTGAAACCTATCTACAGGATTTGGTAAAAATGAGTCGCTACTTAAGCAACCGATTCAACCAGGAAAAGGTCTGGCTTGTTGGTCATTCCTGGGGTTCGTTGATTGGGTTGCGCGCTGCACATCAGTTTCCTGAACTTTATCATGCCTACATCGGGATGGGCCAGATCACAAACATGCACGAGGCCGAAATTGTGACCTACAACTATGCGATGACGAAGGCAAGAGAAGCGGGTGATGAAAAAATAATTTCTATCCTTCAATCTTTAGACGGCCCTCCCTTGCGCGATCCTCAACAAGTTTCTGTTCACAGAAAGTGCCTTCGAAAAATGGGCGGTGCATTGAAAGACGAAAGCTTCAGGCACCATCTCACCTGGCAGATATTCAATAGCCCTGAATATTCCATCCCAGAAATGTATCGAACGTTTAAGGCAAGTCGCAACCTCTGGCCTAACATGTGGGCCGAAATGCTGGAAGTCAATTTTTTCGAAGAAATAGATACTATGCCCATTCCTATCCACATCATTTCCGGCAGATACGATTGGCAGGTACCATCTACCCTTGCAGAAGAGTTTGTGAATGGGCTTATTGCTCCGGCAGGGAAAATGCATCATTGGTTCGAGGAGTCGGGGCACTTACCAAATTATGAGGAAGCTGAAAAGTATCACGCTTTAATTCGGGAAATAGCGAAATAAAAAATGGCCGTCCCTTTTGGAACAGCCATCAACTCATACTTCTTTATTGGAGATTATTCAAACACAATTTCCATTTCTACCCGCCTGTTTTTTTGCTTATTAGCAGGTGTATCATTTGGAACTAGTGGACGAGTCTCGCCAAACCAGGTAGTTAATATCCTTTCACCTTCAACCCCACGATCAGACAGGAATTTCTTCACGGATAAAGTTCTCCTTCTGGAAAGATCCATATTGGCCTCATCAGATCCATCGCTATCGGTATGACCTTCCAGGGCCAATCTCCACTCCGATTTCTTCTTCATCAAATCAGCCAATTCGTTCAACGAAGCAAAAGAGACCTGGCGAATCACATCCTTGTTGGTATCGAATTCGAGATTGTCGAAAGCGCGTTGCAGAATTTCCTCTTCTTCTTTTTCGAGTTTAGGACATCCTTTGTTTTCTTTCAGCCCAGGAGTTAACGGACAATCATCTTCTGTGTCAATTACACCATCGTTATCCTTATCAGCATAAGGACATCCTTTGTTTGCCACAGGTCCTGGCAGGTCGATGCATTCATCATCTTTATCCAGTACTCCGTCTCCGTCTTTGTCTCCTTCGGGGCAGCCCTTATTGGCTGCAGGTCCAGGTGTATCAATGCACTCATCGTCTTTGTCTAAAACACCATCGCCATCACGGTCACCTTCAGGGCACCCATTATTATGAGCAGGCCCTGCTACGTCTATACAATCGTCTTTAGAGTCAGGAACTCCATCACTATCCTTATCGCCAATCGGGCAACCTTTATTCGCCACAGGTCCGGGATTATCAATACAATCATCCTCACTGTCAGGCACGCCATCACCATCTTTATCGCTTACGGGGCAGCCACTATTTGCAACCGGCCCGGGCACATCAATACAATCATCATCGCGATCCAAAACACCATCACCGTCTTTATCTGCTTCAGGACAACCATTGTTGCTGGCCGGTCCAGGCACATCCACACAATCATCGTCAGCATCCAATATACCATCACCATCATAATCTCCTGGTTCAACACCAGTTGTGTCGCCTTCGTAAATAATGGTTTCCTTGATGATAACCGTAGAGTCAACCCGGTGGTAATATGATTCAGAGGAATATTTGTAAACCCTTTCTGACTTACGTTTAGCAACAGGAACTTTCAACCCTCCAAAAAAGGAAAAGCTTTCGATGCTGTTTTTCCAAAGAAACGAACCGATATCACCGGTTCCGAAGAAGAGCGGCCCGGCTCTTAAGCTCAGGCCCACATTGAAATCGCGTAGGTTGTTGTAGGTTACGGGGAGCGCAGCACCAAACCACAATGACTCAAATCGGATGGGAGTGATCCTTCACTGCGCGGCTGATTTTTAATCTCCTCAATGGTTTGTAATGCCCGCAAATACCCGTACTTTTGCAGCCGAAAAAATTGAGCATACTTAAAAAATCTTCATTTAAACATGCCGAACACAGGTAAAATCAAGCAAATCATCGGGGCCGTAATTGACGTTAGTTTCGCTGGCGAAGACATTGAATTGCCCAAGATTTTAAACGCATTAACCGTTAAAACCGATGACGGAAGAAATGTGGTATTAGAATGCCAGCAACACCTGGGAGAAGACAGTGTAAGAACCATTGCCATGGACTCAACAGATGGTATGACCCGAGGAATGGATGTTACCGATACCGGATCACCGATTAAAATGCCGGTAGGCGAGCAAATTAAAGGCCGCCTTTTTAACGTGGTGGGCGAAGCAATTGATGGAATGGAAGCCATTTCAAATGAAAGTGGTTACGCTATTCATCGTCAACCACCTCCGTATGAGGATCTGACCACAGAATCGGAAGTATTGTTCACCGGCATCAAGGTCATCGACTTGATTGAGCCTTACTCCAAGGGTGGAAAGATTGGGCTATTTGGTGGTGCAGGAGTAGGCAAGACAGTTTTGATCATGGAATTGATCAACAACATTGCGAAAGGTTATTCCGGTTTATCTGTTTTTGCAGGTGTGGGTGAAAGAACCCGTGAAGGAAACGATTTGCTTCGCGAGATGATCGAATCAAACGTAATTAAATATGGTGAAGAGTTCATCAAAGGCATGGAAGAAGGCGATTGGGATTTGAGCAAAGTGGATAAAGAACAACTGGCTCAATCGCAAGCTACGCTGGTATTCGGACAAATGAATGAGCCACCAGGTGCTCGTGCAAGGGTTGCTCTTTCTGGACTAACGGTTGCGGAATATTTCCGTGATGGCGATGAAGGTGATGCCGGTGGACGTGATATTCTCTTCTTTATCGATAATATTTTCCGTTTCACCCAGGCGGGTTCTGAAGTGAGCGCATTGCTTGGGCGTATGCCTTCAGCAGTGGGTTACCAACCAACGCTGGCTACCGAAATGGGCTTGATGCAGGAAAGAATTACATCCACCAAACGTGGCTCCATTACCTCGGTGCAAGCAGTTTATGTTCCTGCTGATGATTTAACCGACCCCGCTCCTGCAACTACCTTCTCTCACCTTGATGCTACCACTGTACTGAATCGTAAAATTTCAGAGCTTGGAATTTATCCGGCTGTGGATCCATTGGATTCAACTTCAAGAATTCTATCACCAGATGTAGTTGGTGATGAACACTACAATACGGCACAAAACGTAAAAGAGATTCTACAGCGCTACAAGGAATTGCAAGACATCATTGCTATTCTTGGAATGGATGAGTTGAGTGAGGAAGATCGTTTGGCAGTACACCGTGCAAGAAGGGTGCAACGTTTCTTGTCGCAACCGTTTCACGTGGCCGAGCAATTCACCGGTTTGGAAGGCGTATTGGTTCCGATTGAAGAAACGATCAGAGGCTTTAATATGATCATGAACGGTGAAGTGGATGAGTACCCTGAAGCAGCCTTCAACCTGGTTGGGAGCATTGATGATGCCATTGAAAAAGGGAAGAAAATGTTGGCCGAAAGCGCTAACGAATAACAGAATCTGTAAAACAAATTCAACGTGACATTAAACGTCATTACACCTGAATCAACACTTTTCGAAGGCGAAGCTGCCGGAGTACAATTACCAGGCATTGAAGGCTCCTTTGAAGTGCTGGATCATCACGCACCAATCATTTCTGCATTGAAAGAAGGCGTTGTCCGCATCAACAAAGCAGATGGTGACATGCAATTAACAATTACCCGTGGGTTTGTTGAATGTGTCAACAACCAGGTAAATGTGATGATAGAAAGTGGAGAGCTGATTTAGGAAATAACCAAACAATATTTCAAACCGCCAATTTCCTTATGGAAGTTGGCGGTTTTTGTTTTCTGAAGATTCGTATTGCTTCTTGTACTCGGTAAGAAATTCCTCCAGTTTTTGGCCAAGTGTAGCTTGCTCTGTGACATACTCAGGAACCATAGATTTCTTTTCAGGGAATTCTTCTATTTGCAGGGTTTGTGTTGGGAAAGCAAACCGAACACCCAGTCTTTCTGCAAGTTTCAGAATCGCAATTAAGATTTCGTGGCGGCCGGTTAACTCATCCGACCAACCCGGCACAGCAAAAAACACATAAAACAACACATCCAGCGAAGTAGCCCCCATGTTATTGAAATGGATCTCGTAGGAATCTTTACGGGTTAAGGGATGGTTGTCTACAATCTCGCGCAAACCTTCCACAAACATTTCTATCACTTCAGGTGGCGTATCGTAGGTCATGGCAATATCCATCTTAAATCTTCGGTAAACCCGCAGGCCTTTATTGTCAATGGTCATGTCGGCCAGTTTTCCATTTGGAACGCTGATCACTGAGTTTTCAAAAGTTCTGATCCTGGTTGATCTGAAGCCAACTTCTTCCACAGACCCACTAATACTTGGCGCAACAATAGAATCACCAATCTGAAACGGCCGATCTACAAAAATCATGAATGACCCGAAAAGGTTCTTCAAAGTATCCTGAGCGGCCAATGCCACGGCCAAACCTCCAATAGAAACACCAGCAAGCAAGGCAGTTATGTTGAATTCAAAAGCATTCAGAATAAAAAGCGTACCGATCACCACTACGATTCCGCGCAATATTTTCCTTACCAATGGAACCAACTGATCATCAAGCGTAGTTTCCGTTTTTTCGGCTTGTCGCTCCAAATAATCTCCAACAATGCTGACTGCTCGATAAGCTGCAATGGTTCCAAAAAACGGTGTCAGAATTTTCAGAATCAGAAAAACATACTTCGACAGGCCAATTGGCAACTGCAAAGCAGGAATGAACTTGGCAACAAGGATTGTCAAAACCATCAAACTAAGCGCTTTGGCTACACCTTTCGTATAGGCCAGGCTGCTGGAATAATCGGAAAAACGCTTGCCCAACTGCTGAAATATCACCTGAACCAGAAACGTCAGCACACGATGAACCAATGCCGTGACAATGATCATTATCACAATCCCCAACCATTGCCAAAATTCCAAACCAAGCATTCTTTTATGACTCAATGAGGGCATCAGGTTCATTAAAAACTCACTTCCACCGGCAAGTACCGAGTCATGCAGTTTTGGCAATGCAGAAACGGTTTGTTTTGAATAATACCACTTGCCTTCCTGTTTTTCTACATATACGTCTGGTATAGACTTGAACAATCGAAACCGTTTCTTTCCCGAAAGACTATCCACATAATTATTTTCACGGGGAATAGCGTCCAAATCAACAAACAACCCTGTGGCATCCAGGTATTGTTTCAGCATGATCGCCAGATCTCTGGCTCTTTGCGGATCATCAATTTGAAATACCTGTGCTGCTTTTTCAGGATAATAACTATCGGGCTGTAGAAAGTACAAGTGCGTATAAACCGTTCCGTACGGGGAGTTCAGGTCCACACGAACAGAATCTGGTTGGGCCAGGGCGGTTATGTAAAGCAGAACAAAGGCAAAAATTGATGTAAAACAAAAGCAGTTTTTCATGGGTATTGATTTTCGGTTTCCGAGGAATCAGTCGTCAAAGTTAGTGATTCGAAGTCCGAAAAAATTCCGGCATCTTATGGAATTGTTCGCGCAATTGCATCTATGATATGTCGGCCTATTGTAAAATGCTGTAAACCAATGATAACAAGGCTCTCCAATAAGATGCATTCACGAATATTTGCTTTATTTTTGACCGGATTATTGCTAAGTATAACTACCATAATGAACATCCCTGAAAATTTAAAGTACACCAAAGACCATGAATGGGTCAGCGTGGAAGGAAACATCGCAACAGTGGGCATCACCGATTTTGCACAGCGCGAATTAGGCGACATAGTTTACGTTGAGATTGAAACTGAAGGAGAAACGATGGCTGCTGAAGAGACTTTCGGAACCATTGAAGCGGTAAAAACGGTGTCCGACTTATTCATGCCTGTTTCCGGTACGATAAAAGAAGTAAACGGAAACCTGGAAAGCAACCCTGAATCGGTGAACAGCGACCCTTATGGCGAAGGATGGATGGTGAAGATAGAATTGTCTGATACAAGCGAGTTAGACGGAATGTTAGATGCAGCAGCTTATTTGGATTTAGTGGGCGCATAAAATGATTACCATCAGTCTCTTTCGAGAGATTGTTTTTAATAATGTTCTTTAAATATTTGCCAGCAGTCCTTTGGGCAGCGCTGATTTTAATCTTGTCGATGATGCCAGGCCGGCATTTACCTCCCCTGCTTTGGTGGGGATTTATTCCGGTTGATAAGGTAGGCCACTTCGCAGTTTATTTCTTATTGGAAGTCCTGATGTTGTGGCCAACCAGAAAGCAATACACACAAGATGTTTCGCGTTTCAACGGTCGTTGGGGTTCAGTGATTCTGGGAATGGTGTATGGAGTCTTGATTGAAATTCTTCAGGAAACCATAGGAGTTAACAGAGCCTTTGAATGGGCAGATGTTTTGGCCAACAGCACCGGAACATGCCTGGGGTTGGTAGCATTTATTTACGGAATTAGTTTCATCCAAAAAAAACAATTGAGATGTACGGAGTATTAGGAGGAATTACAGCTTTACTAGCTTTTACGAGTTTTATAAATGGGGTATTTGGAAGATTCGATCCAAATGGTTCACTGAGGCAAAACGGTGGAATAAAGTCCTTCATGGGCTTCTTTGAAGATGAATTCAAGGCTGCCGCACTCTGGGGAGGTTTGGCACTAATCTGGTTTTTACTCGCCCTGGTACTGCCAATGAACAGCTTTGCAAATTATGTTATCATATTTTTCTCTTCGTTGCTATTAATCACCAATGGATTGAAGCTGGCTTACATTTTACACTTCGACAAAAAAGCAACCAAAGAGAATGACGATGAAAAAGGCTACAAGAAAAAGTATGCCATCGTTGATTTGTCAAATTTGAGTCGCTCCTTATGGTTGGGCGGAATGGTGATAACATTGGTTATTCTGATTTCAGCTTTCAATTGGAGACCCCAGGAAATTGGCATGATGGATCTTGGTGTTGAGTTGGTGGACGATGAGTTGGAAATTGAACCTCCACAAACCAAACAAGAAAAGCCACCACCACCTCCTCCTCCGCCACCACAAATTGAGGTAGCCGAAGAAGAAATCCTGGAGGAAGAGCCTGAAATTGAGCTTGATCTGGAGATTGAAGAGGATACTGAAATTGAAATGCCAGAAATGGTGGAAGAAGAAACCACAGAAGATGAGATTTTCACGATAGTTGAGGAAATGCCAAGGTTTCCTGGGTGTGAACACATTTCCAACAAAAAGGAAGCGCAAGATTGTCATGACCGTAAGGTGCTGAGCTATTTAGGCGGCATTAAGTATCCGCCCATTGCCAAGGAAAACGATATTGAAGGAAAAGTGTTCGTGAAGTTCGTAATCGATAAAAAGGGCATTCCGACTAACATACAAGTGGTAAGGGGAGCTGATAAAATTCTAAATGATGCAGCACTAAACCACCTTAAGAAAATGCCGAAATGGTCACCTGGGAAACAGCGAGGTCAGCCGGTGAAAGTATCTTTTGTGGTTCCGATCCACTTCAAACTGAACTAAAACTTTCAAAAAGGCTGTTGTAACCCGACAGCCTTTTTTCTTGTTAAATTCGGTTAACCCAAAATCAATTTCCCCTGTAAAGCGTTAAACTCGTTGAACAAAGCTGATTGCAAATCGTATGATTACTAACGTTGCAATGAAAATCTTTTCAAACATATTGAAAGGCAGAATGCGCCTGATTGGGCTTGTGGTAACCTTGCTTTGCTTTACAAGCCTCAAGCCATTCGAATCTAATGCACAGCCCAACCAGGATCAGGTTCTGGCACAACAGTACATGCAAAAGGAAGAATACGACAAAGCCGCCCAACTCTTCCAGAAACTCTACAACAAGAACATCACTTCACAATATTTCTACCAAAGCCTTTTCAAATGCAAGTTTGCGCTTCGACAGTTCGATGAATTGAAGAAACTGGTAGAAAAGCGCTTGAAGAAGTTTCCAGACAAGTTAACCTGCCATGTAGATCTGGGTAAAATTGAATCAGAATTCGGGGCAGAAGAAAAAGCCCAGAAACATTATAAGGAAGCCATTTCGAGACTCACCGCTAACGAGTCGCAAATTAGGCAATTGGCCAATGCTTTCATGCAAATCAGAGATTATGAATTGGCTTTGGAAACTTACCAGTCAGGCAGGAAGTTGATGAAAAAAGATCAGCTCTACCTTTTGGAAATGGCCAATCTTCACAACCAATTGGGGCAAGTAGATGAAGCCATCACATCTTATCTCGATTTGGTAGAATCGAAACCCAGCCAGGTTCAGTTTGTGAAAAACACTTTGCAGAGGTCGCTGGACAAGAGCAATTATTACTCAAAAATGCAAACCCAGCTGCTGACCCGAATTCAAAAGAATTCTTCAGAGATAATTCTGCACGAACTTTTAGTGTGGCTTTATATTCAGCACAAAAACTTTACAGCAGCTTTCATCCAGGTAAAAGCACTTGACCGCAGATTGAAGGAGGATGGCAAACGAGCTATTGAACTGGCGAATGCTGCCCTGAAAGAGGAATTCTATGATGATGCAATTGCCGCTTTTCAGTACGTAGTGGAGAAGGGCAAAACGAATCGATACTACCTGAAGGCCCGACAACAGCTCGTTGAAACACTACGCCAGAAGATCACCCACAATGAAAGCTATACCCTTGAAGACATCAATCAACTTGATCTGCAATACCAGGAATTTATCCAGGAGTTTGGGACTACGGCAAAAACAATCTCAACAATTCGCGAAAGAGCTCTCCTAAATGCCTATCACAAACATGATGTAGAGAAGGCAATAACCATCTTGGAAGAACTGATCCAGGTTAGTTTCGCAGGGCGATCATTCACTGCTGAGTGCAAACTTCACTTGGGTGATTTTTATCTCATCAAAGGAGAATTATGGGAGTCAACATTGCTTTATTCACAGGTAGATAAAGCCATGCGCGATGAACCATTAGGAGAAGAAGCACGCTACAAGAATGCCCGTCTGGCATATTACCGGGGCGATTTTGAATGGGCACAAGCACAATTGAACATTCTGAAAGGAGCTACTTCGGAACTGATCTCCAACGATGCCATCAATTTAGCGGTCTTCATTCTTGACAACACAGGCCTTGATTCAACTATGCATGCCATGAACCTGTTTGCGGATGCAGATTTATTGATGTTCCAAAACAAGAATGATGAAGCACTTACCGCTTTCGATGACCTTCTAACCGTTTATCCGGGGCACGTCCTCACAGACGATGCGCTTTTCGCAAAATCCAAAATATTCATTGCTAAACGTGATTTTGAAAGTGCTGGTTTGCTGCTTCAACAAATTCTGGATGAATATGGAGAAGATATTCTTGCGGACAATGCTGCTTACAAACTGGCCCAATTGAACGAGAATGTGTTCAACAATAGCGCCCGGGCGATGGAATTGTATCAAAGCATTATCATAGATTACAAAGGAAGCGTCTTTGTAGCCGATGCCAGGAAACGATTCAGAAAACTAAGAGGCGACTCACTTTAATTCCTCATCATGATTCTCTACAATGTAACCGTCAAGATCGAGTTAGATGTGCATGACGACTGGTTGAACTGGATGAAATCCGCTCATATTCCGGAAGTTATGGCAACAGAATGTTTCCTGGAAAATCGTATCTGTAGATTGCTTGAGCAGGATGAAACTGATGGTATCACCTACTCCATCCAATATTTATGCGATTCACCTGAAACCCTTGAAAAATATCAGTCGGAATTTGCAATTAATCTGCAGAAAGACCACACCAGCCGCTACGAAAACAAGTTTATGGTTTTCAGAACGCTGATGGAGCTGGTCTGAACTATTCGTAATAATAGAGCCGGTTTACCCGCTGTGAAATTGAAGTCAGGATTTCGTAGGGAATCGTGTTGATGGACTTGGCAATTTCAACAACCGAAGGTGAATCGCCAAAAACAACCACCTGTTCCCCCTCCTCTACATTTCTAATGCCTGATATATCGATCATACACATGTCCATACAGATATCACCAACAATCGGGGCATTTGATTGTTTTACGCGCAGGTAGCCAGCCCCATTGCCCAACAAGCGATTTAATCCATCGGCATACCCAATACCCACAATGCCAATTTTTATCTTTTTTTCGGCTTTAAACTGGCGGTTGTAACCAATAGTTTCCCCGGCACCAATTGTCTTAATCTGGGAAATGGTGGAGCGTAACGTACTTACGTTTTCAAGTTTTGCGTTCATCGCACCGCTCGTATCAATTCCATACAAACCGATTCCCAATCTTACCATGTCCATTTGCTGATCGGGAAAGCGCACCACCCCGGCACTGTTGAGAATATGTCTCAATGGCTGATAACCAATCCGGTTGGCGAGTTCAACTCCCATTTCGTTAAATCGAGTGAATTGTTGTTGAGTAAAAGCATCATGCTCTTCTGAATCAGAAGCCGCTAGGTGCGAGAAAATGCTTTTAACTTCAAATAACTCAGATGACTTGAGATAGTTGCCTAACGCTTTAATTTCCACGCCTTCAAATCCCAACCTATGCATGCCTGTATCCAACTTTATGTGAATAGGATATCTGGAATTACGGTTGTGCCCTCCCATCAGTTTCAAGGCCTTTTCAAACTGTTGTAGCATTTCAAGATTAAAAACCTCTGGTTCCAAATTGTGGCGGATAATCACATCGAAGCTGGCAGGCTCTGCGTTCATGACCATAATGGGCAGTCCAATCCCTCTTTCTCGCAGCTCGCGTCCTTCATCGGGATAAGCCACGGCCAGGTAGTCAACATTATGAAACTGAAGGACATTCCCGATTTCATAACTTCCACTACCATAAGAAAAAGCCTTCACCATAGCCATGATGCGTGTGTCCTGTTTCACCAGGCTTCGATAAACATTCAAATTGTTGACCAAAGCATTGAGGTTGATCTCCAATACTGTTTGATGAGCTTTTTTCTCAAAAAGATGGCTGATTCGCTCAAATTCAAATGGTCTTGATCCTTTCAGCAGGATGGTTTCATTCTGGAAATCTGCAAGATCAAGCTCGGAAATCAGTGCTTCAGTTGTTGGGAAAAATGCTGTTTCGAATTCTACATTTCCATTGAATTGATTGGCTTGCCCGGAAATGGCTTTACCCACGCCAATCAGACGGTTCACGCCATATTCGCCCATCAGGTCTTTTACGTCATGATATAATGTGTAGTCTTCTTTTCCACTTTGAAGTATATCTGAAAGAATAACCGTTTTACTTGTGTGTTGCTTTTGTTGTGCCATGAAATCAAGCGCAATCTTCAACGAACCCAAATCTGAATTGTAGCTATCATTTACCAGGGTGCAGTTATTCACGGCTGCTTTCAACTCCATTCTCATTGCCACCATCCCCAATTGACTAATCCTTCGCTCAATTACTTTTTGAGGGTATTCAAAATACAACATGACAGCCCAGCATGTTATGGAATTTTCAATTGAAGCCTCATCACTAAAAGGAATTTCAATCTCTATCTCTTTGGCATAGTAAGTTGCCGATATACGCGACTTTCCAGCCTCTATCTCTATGTTGGTGATTTGCAGATCGCTGGCTGATTTCCTCGACCAGGTGAAGGTTCTGAACTTCTTTTTCCCTTCCTCATCACCATGAAAATGAGCGCTGGCCTGGGCAAGTGCTTCAGTGATTTCCGGATAATCCTTGCAATAGATTAACATGTCAACATTCGTAAAAAGATTAAGCTTTTCACGTGTTTTATGAACCTTGTTCAGGAACCCTTCATCGTGGGCATCGCCAATATTGGTGAAAATGCCAATGGTAGGTTGAATCACAGAACGCAAACGTTCCATTTCGCCCACTTCAGATATTCCGGCTTCAAAAATGCCCAGGTTATGTTTTGAACTCAAAGGCCAAACCGACAATGGAACCCCGGTTTGCGAATTGTAGCTTTTAGGACTTTTGAGAATAGAAAACTCTTTAGCCAACAGCTGGCTCATCCATTCTTTCACAATGGTTTTTCCATTACTCCCCGTAATGCCGATCACTGGAATTTTGTGCTTGCTGCGCTCAAATGCGACCAATAACTGAAGTGCTGAGAGCGTATCTTCAACTACAACCTGGTCAACATCATTTTCTTCAGCGACTTTAGATTCTGCAGAAATCACCAGGCATTTCACACCCTTTGACACCACTTCATTTAAGTATTGATGACCATCGGAATTATTACCTACAATGGCAAAGAAAGCCGATGATCCAGGCTTACTGATTTTCCTTGAATCGAGCAGAATATTTGATACCGGTACATTCTTGCCGTTCGAAATCAAACGGCCACCCACAATTTTGGTGATCTCCTCTGGCGTGTATTTATTCAATGTTGATACAGATAATTGTTCGACTGTCTCTAAAACAATCCGAAAAGTTTTTTTCGTGGGAAGCCCACATAAATGCCGTCTTCACGCTCATCAACAAGGTATGGCTCTACATAAAACCCTCGCCCATCAGCACTTTGGCCATTCTCAGGATTAAACATATAACGGTGCAAGGGACAAACCACATTTCCAGCTTTGTCGCACCACCCATCACCCAATGAACCTCCGGCATGTGGGCATGTGTTACTAACGGCAAAGTAGCCGTTTTGATTTCTTCCAATACATAATTGCTTGTCGTTGACCCTTCGGGAAACCAATAATGTGGGTTTCACCAACTCTACATCTTTATCAGCAACCTTGTACCAGTTATGGGCCATTTGATCTGGGATTCAGGCGCGAAAATTAGAGATATTTTATTACGCAATCGGCCAAATTACTTTCATGTTTCACTAAAATGAAAAAGCCAGGGAATTATAATTGCCCTGGCTTCAAAAATTTAAATCTCTTAGGGCTATTCGACCAAACGAAGTGCTGAGTAGTTAATCTTTAACGCATTTACATCTCTTAATTTTTCTTTAACGTCAGAGATGATTCCCATTTTCACTTTCTGATCAACCCTCAGAGCCACAATCAACTTCGATTTTGTAAGCTCTGTCATCTTAGCACGTTCGCTCTCAATAAAACTGGGCACGTCATCAACATCTTTAAATTGATCATTCAACTGGATTCTTGGAGCAGTACCCATTTTGGGTTCATATTTCTTAAGTGGTTTACCAACATATATATAACTCACCAACGACTTTTTCTGAAGTTTGGTTAACTCGGTGGCTTCGGGCAATTTATTCTCCACCATGATCTCCAATTCCCGCATTACTGTCACCACCATAAAGAAGAACAACAGAATGAAAATGATATCGGGCAGCGAGGCCGTTGAAATCTCCGGTGTGGCTTTGCCCTGTTTTTGTTTAAATTTTGACATCTCTTAGTTGATTAGCTCCCAATACTTTCTGGTTCGGCCTCAGACAAACGCATTGGATATTCTTCACGAACAGACTTCGCCTTATCCTTGTAATCGGTCCGTTGAGCCTTCGGAATTTTTTTGTCGTTTTGCAGTTCTGTTAGTTCTAAATAGGTTTTTCCAAATTTATTCATGGCATACTCATCCCGACATTCACGGTAAGCAGCCTTTAGTTCATTCTGAACGCGGATGTAAATGTTATAGGAAGTTCCCCGGTCATTTTTCAGTGAGACCACAGCTTTTTGCGGGTTGTCCGACAAATCCGGATTGCGACCGTAGTTCTGCAAAAACTCCTTTGTTTTTTCCCTCAGATCATCTACTTCCATCAAATCTCCTCTCACCTGCATCTGGTCAAACTTGTTCACCAAAATGTTCATCACATTGTTCTGATTGAACTCAATCACCTCAGGTGGCTCATCATCTTTAGGAGGAAGCTTATGAAGGATACCCTTATCAACATTAATGGTTGTGGTAACCAGGAAAAAAATGAGCAACAAGAAAGCAATGTCTGCCATTGAACTGGCATTCACTTCTTGTGCCGGTCTGCTTTTTTTGCCCATAACTTAAGTTCGGTTAATGATGCTCTGAACGTTAGAAACAACTACGCCCAACACTGCCAGAAACAGCAAGAAGTAGAAGGTGTAAAGTCCGCCATCGATCAGTTTTATTGTACCTGCATCAAGTGTTTCCTTAAGCTTAAAAGAAACGTCTCCGCTACCAATTGCCCAGCTAATCAGGAACACAACGATCAGGAAAGCCACTCCAGCAACTGCAGGAATGCTATCCTTGATGTTTTGCAATGTATAGACTAATCCTCCCAATACTGAAATTCCGGCAGCCAGGATAATCAATATATAAGCAACGTAAATTAGAATTTCATACCATTCCATGATTAATTCGATTTGTTGGTTCCGATGTTATGCTTAACCAGCATGTCGATGAAGGTGATGGTAGAATCTTCCATCTTGTTCACTATGCTATCAATTTTGGATACAATGAAATTGTAGAAAACTTGTAGGATAATCGCTACAACCAATCCAAAAACGGTTGTCAACAAAGCTACTTTAATACCACCGGCTACCAATGAGGGGCTGATGTCGCCTGCAGCTTCAATGGCATCGAAAGCTTCGATCATCCCGATTACCGTTCCCATAAACCCGAGCATCGGGGCCAGGGCGATAAACAATGATATCCAAACCAGGCCTTTTTCCAACAAGCCCATTTGAACGGAACCATAAGACACAATTGATTTTTCAACAATGTCAATCCCTTCATGAACCCTGTCGAGACCCTGATGCAAAATACTTGCAACCGGGCTTCGGTTGCCTTTGCATATTTCCTTGGCACCTTCAACATTACCACTGGCCAACTGACCTTCAATATCGTTGAGTAGTTTTTTAGTATTGGTTGTTGCCAGGCTCAGTGTAATAATCCTTTCAATGGCAAAGGCCAAACCCAGGATTAAACACACCAAGACGATCCCCATAAACTCCGGGCCACCTTCGATGAATCGTTTCTTGAGCAATTCATGCCCTTTAGGAGCTTCTTCCTCTTCTACAGGAGGTTCAATTGCTGCTGGTTCTTCCTTTTCTTCCTCAACTGGTTCTTCTACTGCCTCTTCAGTCGCATTTGAGTCTGCTTCGGCCATTTCTGTTGTGTCGGACCCACCATCCTGAGCAATAACGGCATTAGTCTGTGCCGAAGTGATCAACCCAAGGATGATCAAAAGTGTCATTAGCTTTTTCATCGTAGCTTACGTTGTTTTGGTGTTTTGATTAGTGATTCGTTATGTCGTTAAAAGGTTAATTCGTCTTGCGGAAAGAGTGGGATTCGAACCCACGAAACCCTTTTGGGGTTTATCCCGATTCTAAATCGGGACTCCTTTGGCCACTCTTCCTTATACATCAAACAATGAACTGGTATTATTTTTTCCTTGCGGAGAGAGTGGGATTCGAACCCACGAAACCCTTTTGGGGTTTACACGCTTTCCAAGCGTGCTCCTTCGGCCACTCGGACACCTCTCCAAATTCTTTTTAGTTCTGCACCCCAAGCCTTTTCCCCTCAAAAAAACAAGAGCACAAAAATTGAAAAATTAAGCCACAACGCAAAAACTAATTGGCTTTCAGTCTGTCATGAGTTTTTCATATTCCTCGACCGAACAATCGTTTTGCATTTTCGGTTGTAAGCTGCGCCACTTCTTCAATTGATAATTCCTTGATTTCTGCAATTTTCTGTGCTACCAAAGTCAAATAAGAACTTTCATTTCGCTTCCCTCGATAAGGAGTCGGAGCCAGGTAGGGCGAATCAGTTTCGAGCACAATAAATTCTATCGGTATCTCCCTGATTACATCTGGCAGTGTGCTGTTTTTAAATGTAACAACACCTCCTATTCCAATTAAAAAATCTGTCGCCATAACGGCCTCCGCATCAGCCATATTTCCTGAAAAGCAATGAAAAACACCCCGAAGCGCGTTTTCTTGCATTTCCCTGACAATAGCCAGGCAATCATCGAACGAATCGCGGGTGTGTAGCACAATTGGCAGACTGAGTTCTTTTGCCCATTCAAGTTGTTGCCGAAGGGCTGCTTTTTGCTCACTTTTAAATGTAGTGTCCCAATAATAGTCGAGACCGGTTTCACCAATACCACAATACTTTATAGAGGGTTCGAATAAATGTTGGTGCACAATTTCAAGCTCTTCCTTATAATTCTCTTTCACTGAACAAGGGTGCAAACCCATCATTGGGAAACAGTTTAGAGGAAATGCTTCTGCCAAAGCCAGCATGTCATCAATAGAACTTGAGTCAATGTTGGGCAAATAGAGTTCATCAACACCGGCATTCAGGCAACGACCAACCATTTCGGCACGATCATCTTGAAATTGTTCCAGGAAAAGGTGGGTATGGGTGTCTATGAGTTTCATTTCGGGCAGCGAAGAT
>PVBE011293532.1_pt1 | contig 18678 bp, 22 predicted proteins | sample 1631181 | NCBI WGS metagenome assembly PVBE01 (sample SAMN08397723, study PRJNA350692) | Marine metagenome, whole genome shotgun sequencing project. | isolation source: water | place: Pacific Ocean | collected 2012-04
CTCGGGCTGCTTCAAGACCTGCGCGATAGAGGTGCCGGCGGGGATCTCGAAGTTCTCGGGAGCGCGCTCGGGGCAAAGCCCGCAGCCAATGCAGTCCTCTTCGACGACTTCGAAACGACTCGGCATGAGAGCCAACCTCCCCGGGTGGAGGGATGCGGCGACCCCGGGGTTCCTGCCCCGACTCGGCTCGCCTCTTGATTTGTATAACACACCAGTATTAGAGCGAAAGCCAATTTTAGATTATCGGCCAATTGGCTTGAAAGAATCTAAGAATTCTGTTTGATTTCCGATAGATAGATCACTGGTGGCCGACCCCAGGCGAATCCTCGAACGCTCGAAACGGAGACGCCAGGAGCGGGGAGGTGTGCGCCGCGACCGGGATGCGGCCCAGTTCCCCCGGGGGGTAATTCGCCTGGAGGCGGGCTCGACGGACGCAGCATCGAAGCCCTCCGCCCCGGCACCAGGGCTGGCCCACTCCCACCGGCACCGATCACCGTTTGCCACACGCCGGCGCGACACACGGTCAGCTGGCCGCGCATCACAACAGCACGTTTTCCGGGAACTACGCGCTCCTCACTCCGATTCCCGACACCCTTTTCGTTCGAGTAGCGGAAACAGACATTCGTTCGTGAAGATAAATAGATCTATGACACCCGCTGGTCGGGAATCCCGACGAGTTCGCCATTCGAAGTTCCAGCCGTGATAGACACAGAAAAAGTCGCATCCAGCGCTGCAGCCAGTCCCAACTAGAGTGCGACGCGAGAGGATCGCGATTCCGATTTCGAACAGTACCCACGTACTTTCCAGGAACTTCAGCAGCCGTGTGGCCTCCGTGCGGCTCGACACTCCACGGGAGGAAGCTTCACCAGCCGGCGGGAGCTCGACGGCTCCCGTAGTAGATAAAAACATCCATTTATCTATCTTATGATGCTGTATCTACCAGATGTGAGCCGATGGAAAGCGTCCTCTCCCAGACCAGCGAGTACGCGCTGCGGGCCACGGCTTGGCTAGCGTTGCTCTCCTCCGAGGAACCCGTGCGGGCGCGGGACCTGGCCGAGCACAGTGGCGTCCCCAGCCACTACCTCTCGAAGATCCTGCGGCGCCTTGTGCTCGCCGGGATCCTGAAGTCACAGAAGGGCAAGACCGGGGGCTTCAAGCTGGCGCGTTCGCCGGACGCCATCACGTTCAAGGACGTCCTGCTTGCCGTCGACGCATTCCCGATCTCGGAGCGCTGCGCGTTCGGCTGGGGCAAGTGCAATGCGACGAGTCCCTGCCCGCTGCACGGACCGTGGAAGGCCATCAGCGAGGAGTTCAGCGAGTGGGCAGCCAAGACGACATTCGCCGAACTCGGCGCCCTGTCCCACAGCGCCCTGCGGAGGTACGGCGTGGGGTGACTCCCGTGGAGAGCGTGGGGTGACTCCCGTGGAGAGCGTGGGGTGACTCCCGTGGAGAGCGTGGGGGGACTCCCGTGGAGAGCGTGGGGGGACTCCCGTGGAGAGTCGCAGCAAGTCCCGCGCTATTTGATCGGACCCGGCTTGCTGATCTGCTCCAGGAGATCGTTGTCCCATTCGCCCTCGACCAGGACGTGCGCGGCCGCACCCTTCAGAACCGCGTCGATCAGGTTGTGGTTCAGGTAGACGTAGAGACCGGGCTGCAGGAATGTGTAGAGCGCCGCACCGGCCGCTCCGCCGGGGATGAACCAGGTCTCCAGGTTCGTATCTGGCGGATCGTTGAACGAGCCGGTCTGCCACACGTAGTCGCCGTGGCCGCCGATCAGATGGGGCCGTGTGTCCCGGTTCGCCTGGGAGTGGATGAAGAGGACGGTCTCACCCGTCTTCGCCGTCAATTGGTTGTCGCCTGTGAGTGCTCCGACCGCACCATTGAACACCACGTGGCTGGGCTCGTTCGTCTTCATCACCTCGAGCATCTCGGACATGGCCATGGCGGCTGACTCGAAATTCTTGTAGCTCCCGTCTGCTGCCGTGGGAACATAGAAGTCCTGCTCGCCCACGTAGTAGGCCTTGTCGTAGCGGAGCGCCTTGCCGTCGCGATCCTTCAGCCCATCTCTCGGCAGGACCATGATGGCCCCGTTCATTCCCGTCACGACGTGATACGGGATCATCGGTCCACCGGGGGCGCAGTGGTAGACGAACACGCCGGGCCGCGTCGCCTTGAAGCGGATCGTCGCTTCCTGCCCCGGAGCCACGATGGTGAGCCCGGCGCCGCCGAGGGCGCCCGTGGCCGCGTGGAGGTCGATATTGTGGTTCATGGTGCTCGTCGAGGGATTGACCAGCGTGAGCTCCACGTAGTCGCCCTGATGAACGACGATGAGCGGAGCGGGGACGCTCCCCTCGAAGGTCAGCGCATTGATCGTCGTTCCCAGCTGGTCGATGACCATCTTCTGTTCAGCGATCACCAGGCGGACTTCTACGATCTTCGGAGCGCCCTTTGCAACCTGTGAGTGTTCGGGAACGAACGGCGGCTTGACCAGCACCTGCTTGACACGCTTCAGGTCACCCGCCTTCGACGGCTTGTCCGCATGTGCCCAGGTCGCGCTGAGGGTAATTGCGACCACCAGCATCGTGTAAAGCATTCGTCTCATTGTGTTTCCTTCTCGTTGCCCTCGGGTTGGCCAACTTTGGTGGGGCTCCGAGGGCATGCCACCCCTTCCCGGCCATCAGCGATACAAGGATCCCCCTCGGCGACTCCTTCTCCCAGGAGCGCCAGAACGGCCGCCTGCATCTCATCCACAGGAGAGCCCAGAAAGAACAGGGCTCGCGTCTGTCCCGCCTTGTCCAGCAGATAGATCTGCTGCGAGTGGGAATACAGATAAGTCTCTTCCACGTGCGTCTTGGAGCGGTGGTATTCCGTGCTCACCTTCACGCCGTGGCTCTCGTCGTAGCTCGCCATGAAGAGCTTGGCGATGCGATCGCTCTCCTCGCGCGTCCCGCCAATCCCCACGAATCGGGAATCGAATTGGGAGAGATACTCCCGGAGCCGTTCTGGGGTGTCGTTCTCCGGATCTACCGTGATGAGCAGGATCTGCACGTCTTCGGCCGCCGGGCCGATCTGCGTCACCAGCGACTTCAGATAGGCCAGCGTCGCGGGGCAGACGTCGACGCAACTCGTGTACCCGAAGAAGAGCAGGACGACCTTGCCGCGAAACTCCGAAAGGCTGACCTCGCGTCCCAGGCTGCTCTGCGCCGAGAACTCACCCCCGACTCCGTCGTGGATCGGCAGCCTTTCGGCATCCATCGGCCGTGCACCTGCCGCAAGCAACGGCACCGCCAGCAGGCTCAGCAACAGCGAGAATCTCGCGTGCACCCTGGGACTCCTCAATAACAGACGATCCGGGGACCGGTCCCCGGAAAGGCCAGCAGTGGGTGCTCTTCTATGCGGAGAATCGACGTGCCGCCGTCCGGGCCGTGCCGGACGAGCCAGGTCTGCTCCGCGCGAGCGATGTGCGTCATCCCAACTCGATCCAGGCTCCGCAGGTCGAACTCCAGGCGAACCCGATAGAGCTCTTCTGCAGTGGGTTCGACGCGGACTGTTCCGACGCGGTACTCGAATTCCGGGTAGAGAGAAGACCGCTCCGACAGCCAGGACCGAAGCGTCTCACCTCTCCGAACCACTCCCTCGGGCGACAGGAACTCGAACTCTCGCTCGATCGGGAAGTCCGCGAGATCCCGCGACCCGATATCGCGGTCTTCGAGCAGTGCGAACCACTCATGAACCGTCGCCACGATGCGTCGCTCCGCTTCGGAGCGTGCGGGCGCGTGCAGCACCGGATCCGCGTAGACCGGAAGCGCGGACCCGAGCAGTGCCAGGATCGCCAGCCCCGCGCCCATTCGAACGCCCGACTTCGAGTTCGGAGCGGCGCAGGCAACAGGGCGAGTATTCACAGCAGTCCTCTAGGTGCGAGTTGCGCGGCTGCAAGTCGTCAGAGTGTGACCGCATCCCGGTCTCCGCCTCCGCCGTTTGACGGAGGCCCCCCCGCCTGCACGAATCTGAGCTCCGGGACGGCCGTCCTGCGGAACCAACGACTGCGAGTCGACTTCGTTGAGTACGACATCTCTGTCCGGTAACGCGATGAGTCGACTCTCACACCGGAACTCGATCCCGACAACAGGGCCCTCCCCTACGGCACGGCATTTCCTTTCATGTTCTGGGTAGGGGCATGAGCCAAACGCGCATCAACTCATCGTTTCCATGCTGCCAAACGCGAGGGGAACGACGTGAGTCCCAAACGCGAGGGGAACGACGTAAATCAAACGCGCGGGGAACGACGTAAGTCCCGATACCCGGAATCAAACGCGAGGGGAACGACGTAAGTCCCGATACCCGGAATCAAACGCGAGGGGAACGACGTGAGTCCCAAACGCGAGGGGAACGACGTAAATCAAACGCGCGGGGAACGACGTGAATCAAACGCGCGGGGAACGACGTGAGTCCCGATACCCGGAATCAAACGCGCGGGGAACGACGTGAATCCCGTGTGGGTGCCCTCGCGCCCGTGGGCGGTCGCGCTGAGCCCGGCCTCGTCGATGTCGACGGCGGCGACCACCGCGCCGGCGTCGGCCATGCGCTGGGCGGCGAGCCGCCCCCATGCCGCTTCCGCCTCCCGTGATGAATACCACCTGACCGGCGAACGACACCAAATCTTCTCCCGTACACCGGAGGGCCCGGCGCGGCTCTTGGTTCACGCGGGTATTGCGGCGTCCTCCTGGCGCAGCGACACGGCCGCAAGCATATCGCGGAACTTGCTCCGTTCGATGCGCTCGCCGAATCCGGCGCGCTGCAATCGCTGAAAATATTCTTCGACCTGCTTGATCTGCAGCGTGCCGACGATCTCGACGCCCTTCTTGATCTGCTCCGGCTTCGTACCTTTGCCCGCGAGCACGATCAAAGCCTCGAACAACGCGGAGTCGAACTGCTTTAGGCTGAAGTTCTCCGCCTCATCGAGGGCCGCGTGCAACTGCTCTTTGCGTTCCGGTGTGTTGTCGATGATCCACTTGAGGTGCTGGAGACCATACGAGACGTGGCGGGCCTCGTCCTGCATGACGAGCTGGAACATCCGCTTGTCGACGGGTGTCGGCGAGATGAACTCGCTGAAGCGGAAGATCGTCAGAACGTTCCCCTCGGCGAGCAGGTGCATGAAAGCGCTCGCCTCGCTGTAGGTGTCGCTGTCGCGGATCGCTTTGAGCGAGTGTTCGGCTTGCGGGCTCCCGCCCATCAAGCCAACGCCGCCGGCCAGCGCCCGCTTGCGGAAGACCTCTGTGTGCCGCGCCTCGTCGAGTGCCTGCCCTGCCAGGAAACCCTTGACCTCGTGAAACTGGTTGTTCATCCGCCAACACCACTTCGCGGGAAGATCCGTCGCAACCATCTCGACTTCCGTCAAAAAGGTACAGAGCTGTGCGAATGCAATCTCGACATCCTCGGGAACGTCGTACTCGTCGAGGTCGGCCCAGGGAACGTCGGTCGTCGCGTCCCACTGGCGGCTTACGGCCTCCTCGTAGAACGAGGCGACCTTGTAGGCCCACACGTCACTCTTGCGATTGAGCTCCGGCCCCAGATCAGCCTGGTTGGCGATTTCGTAGCTCGCACCCCGCGGCGCCGCACCGCGCGGGCCACGCGGAACCTCCTCGAGATCGTCGTAGCCGTAGCTACCCTTGTTCAGGTCTAGATAGGTGAGCCCGCGCTTCTTGCTTGCCGCGTGGACCTCGACCTGCTCGGTGCCGGCCTTCATCCATTCGAGATCGAGGTTGCCCTTGCGGATGTCCTTCATGCGCTGCACGAAATCGTCATCCACCAGATAGTCTGTCGCCCCGTAGTAACTCATGCTTTCTCCTGCCTAGCTTTCGAGCAGTTTCAGGAAGCCCGGAAGTGGGCTGCGGTTCTGGCGCGCGCCGAGTCCTGCGGCGGCACAACGCTCGAAGTACTCTTCTGCAGCCTCGCGGTAGAACGCGGCGACGGACTCAGCGCCGCCCGAGAGTACGATCAGTGGCTCGATGAGTTCACGCGAGCCGAGGTAGCCGATGAGCCCGTTGTCGACGAGATCGAGGTGCTGATTGACGGCCTCGACCTCGGCCGGACGAGTGCGGACGAATTGGCGAATGTGGTCGACGCCATAGGCGACGAAGCGCGAGGCGTCTTGCGCGAGGCGGGTTCCGAGATAGGTGTCGGCGGCGTTCGACGACAGGAACTCGAAACGCCTCCCGAGGCTTTGAACGAACGAAAAGAGCGTGAGGTTCAGCGCTGCCGACGCCAGCGGGTAGGTCTCCGACTCCATGACGATCTTGAGCAATTCACCGAGTTCCCGAGAATCGCATCCCAATGCGCCCTGGCCGTAGAGTGCTCGCTTGCGGAAGGCCTCGGCCAACCGCGTCGCATCGAACATCTGCGCGCACAGCCAGAATTTGATCTCGTGGAACTCCTGGTTCATCAACCAGACCCAGCGGGAGGGCACATCCGCTGAGACGAGGCCGATCGAGATCAAGCCGGTGCACAGCTGACGGATCGCTCGGTCCTGTTCGGGGCTGAGCGGCGCCTCATCGAGCGCATCCCAAGGGACGTTGCGGGCCGGCGCCCAGCGTCGAGACTTGCTCTCCTCGAACAGTACCGTCGCAGAGTCGGCCCAGACATCGCTCTTCCGGTTGACGCGGTAGTCGAGCGACGGCAAGCCTTCCGGCAGAATTCCGCCGCGCGGAGTCATCGAGAAGTTGTGCCGGATGATCTCCGGTATCGCCGCGGGTCCGTAATGCGGATCGTCGTTGATGTCGTCGAGCGTGAGACCGCGCCGCGCCTGGCTGGGACGGGCGGTCATCGGATGCGGACAGTCTTTCATCCACGTCAGTCTGAGGTCGCCGCCCATGACCCGCATCACTTCGGCGAGCAGATCGGTGTCTTGTGAAAAATCCTTCGGTCCGATGTACGACATCAGTGAAGCTCCAGATCGAGGTGCTGGGCCTCGTCCAAGAACTCCTGAATCGTCGCTATGAAGCGGTAGAGCCGGTCGTGGCCTTCCGGGTCGTCGTACTCGACCTTCATCACGTCGCCCACGTGCGTCAGGGAATTGATCGTGTGCGCGGCGTCTGCACCCCCGTTCGCGATGACGGACTCGAACATCTGCTTCCACAACGCGACCGGTGCCGCGAGGACGAAATCGAGCGAAGCCGAATCGCTCGTTTCATCGACTTCGGTGCACTCGTAGACCTCGAACGCGATCCGATAGAGATCGCTTCCGACCCGAATGCCGAATGTCGTATCGCAAACGCCGAGTTTCTCGAAAGCGTCTGCGTCGTCCTTCGTGCGCTGCTGCAGCGCCTTGAAGAACTCGAGAGACGGAAATCGAATACTCATGTGGATCCTCCTCGTGGTTGCGTTGGACCACCGGCACCGCGGGTGCAAATTCTCGGCATCAGGCGAAATCATAGCCGTGCACGGAGTGCTGATATTGATCTTAAGTGCCAATTAATTGATACTATGTGCCAATCATGAGACCCGTCGTCCGAATGAATTCGAACGTCGCGAGGGCCGTGCTCGAGTTCGTAGCGGCGGCGGGGGGACCGGCCTCGTCCTTGCGGGACGAAGCCGGGATCACACCGGCCGACCTGGCGAATCCCCGGCGCTCGCTCGAAGTGGCTCGGCTCGTGAACCTGCTCAACGCCGGGGCTCGCGAACTGGGCGACGACGCTCTCGGCCTCCACGTGGGCGCCAGCTTCGAACTCGCCACCCTGGGCCCATTCTCTTACGCCGTGCTGAACGCTCCAACCGTGGGGGTCGGGCTGGCCAATCTCGCCCGTTATTCGGCGGCTCTGGCCCAGGGGCTGGGGACGCCGTCTCTCGAAGTTCGCGGCGAGACGGCACGACTGGAGCTTCCCCGATTCGGGAGCGCCGACGCAAACGCCCTGCGGCACCTTTCGGAGGGAGGTCTCGTGGTCCTCGTCCGCATGATGCGGCGCCTCAGGGGGCCGGACTGGCAACCACATGAGGTGTCGTTCCAGCACGATGCGCCGGCGGATACGCGCGAACACGCCGCACTGCTCTGCCCGCAGCTGCGCTTCGGGTGCGCGGCCACCTCGATCCGTTTCGACGCCCGCGACCTTCGCGCCGAGGTGCCCGGCGCGGACCGTTACCTGCTTCCGATCGCCGAGCGTCAGCTCCGGGATGCCCTCGAGCCGGCGGCCGGCTCGGACCCCTGGCTACGCGAATTGGAGATCCTCGTCGCAAGCCGGGTCTGCGACGGACACCCGCCCATCCGATCGGTCGCGCCGCAACTCGGACTCAGCGTGCGCACCCTGCAGCGCCGTCTCGAGAAACGCAGCATGCTGTATCGCGACCTCGTCGCACGCGTGCGTTTCCAACTCGCGCGCCGCTACCTCGAGGAGACCTCCACGGAACTGGAGGAGATCGCGTTCCTGCTCGGCTACTCGGAACTCAGCGCGTTCGACCACGCCTTCCGGCGCTGGGCGGACCAGACGCCCCGCGCGTTCCGCCGCGCGGCGGGCGCACCGAAGTCGGCGCGGGCGACATGATCGAGATCGCCCAGGTACCGCTCGAACTGGGAGGTCGCTTCGGTGGCTGGCTGTCGGAGCTGCGGGCGGAATCGGGCCGCGAAGAGGACCCGCCGATACTAGAGGCGGTGGCGCGCACGCTTCGGACTCGACGACCGGGAAGCGCTCCAGCCGAGCCGGGTGACGATCCGTGACCTTTCTGCACATCGCACCGCGCGGCAGTGCACCCGACTCCCCGCGGGGGCTGTATTTTACAGAAAACCTGACCCCAGGTCGGTCATATGACGGACGCAGAGTCCATCGCACGTTGGACAATATTCAGTTGAGTGGGAAGATCGACATTTGTGTCGTTTGATGTAATCATGGATAAAGAGATCTCAAGATCCACAAAAGTTCGGAGGGCGCCAGAATGAGTAATTCGAGCCGGACGATCGCCCAGATCCTCCAGGACAAAAAGACCTGGTGGCTGCATTTCCTGATCGTCGCTGCAATCTGCGTAACAGGGTTGGTCTATCTCGGTACGGAAACCTATACGGGAGCTCCACCGCTGGAGGACTACGTGTCGGCCAGCGGGGAGACGGTGATCTCCCGCGAACAGATCAAGCACGGGCAGGAGGTGTTCCACCTCCGAGGCTTGATGAGTTACGGCTCCTTCTGGGGCGACGGAGCAGAGCGCGGACCGGACTTCACGGCCGATGCCCTGCACCGGACCGTCATGTCCATGCGCGCCTTCTATGAGAAGGAAATGGGCGGCGCGACGACCGTATACGACAAGGATGCGGTCGCAGCGCGGGTGCGCCGAGAGGTCCATACGAACACCTGGGACGAGCGCGCCGGGCACATCGTGATCAGCCCGGCCCAGACCCAGGGATACAACGATCTCATCGTCCACTACACCGCGATGTTCAACGATCCCAATTACAACGAAGCATTCGAGCCGGCTGGATACATCTCCGACCCGGAAGACTTACGGGATCTGTCCGCCTTCTTCTTCTGGGGAGGCTGGGTTTCCGCAGCAAACCGACCGGGCGAGGAGTACAGCTACACACACAACTGGCCGTATGATCCCGACGCTGGCAACAACGCCACCAGCCAGACCTGGATCTGGAGCTTCATCTCGATCTTCGGGTTATTCCTGGGCATCCTGGTGGTGCTGTACGTGTATGGTCAGTTCAAGGAGCAGGGCGATCCGTTCATTGGGAACGGGACATCGCTTACCACGAACGACCTGGAAGAGGGACGCGTGCGTGCCACACAGAGGGCCACGTACAAGTTCTTCGTCTTCTCGATTCTCCTGTTCGGGGCCCAGGTCTTAGCGGGCATCTTCGCCTCGATGGACTTCGTCCGTCCATTTGGATTCTCTCTCGGCGACATCATCCCGTTCACGGTTCTGCGCAGCTACCACACGCTGTTCCAGATCTACTGGTTCTTCATGGCCTGGGTCGGCTACACGATCTTCTTCCTACCCAGGATTTCGAAGGTCCCGAACGGGCAGATAGGCCTGATCAACGGGCTCTTTGCACTCTGCATAGTTACGGGCGTAGGCGCGCTGGTGGGAATCTATGCCGGCCAGACGGGAATGATCACTGGCGCGACGGCGTATTGGTTCGGGAGCCAGGGCTGGGAGTTCATGGAGATCGGCCGGGCCTTCCAGTACACGCTGCTGGGCTCGTTCGCTCTGTGGATCTACATCATCTACCGGGGCGTGAAGCCGTGGCTGACGACGAAGAACATCTGGTCCGTGCCCTCGTGGCTCCTCTATGGCAGCGGAATCATGGTCGCGTTCCTGTTCTTCGGACTCATGATCTCGCCGGAGCAGAACTTCGCAGTCTCGGACTACTGGCGTTGGATGGTCGTGCACATGTGGGTTGAGGTCACCTTCGAGGTGTTCACAACCGTCATCGTCGGCTACATCCTGGTTCAGATGGGCCTCATCTCGCGGATGATGTGCGAGCGGGTCATCTTCCTTGCCGTGATGATGTTCCTCGTCACCGCGACGCTCGGCATCTCCCACAACTTCTACTGGATTGCCAAGCCCACAGGGATCATCGCGGTTGGAGGCGTCTTCTCCACCCTTCAGGTGCTGCCCCTGCTCCTGCTCACGCTGGATGCATGGCGCGGGAAGTCGGAAGCGGGACGGGCCAGGACGCATGTTACGGAAGGGCGACAGGTGTTCATGATGGAAGGCGTCTGGCTGTTCATGCTGGCCGTCAACTTCTGGAACATCTTCGGGGCGGGAGTATTCGGCTCTCTGATCAACCTCCCCATCGTCAACTACTATGAGCATGCGACCTACATGACGGGCAATCACGCTCACGCCGCCATGTTCGGAGTGAAGGGAAACATCGCGTTGGGCGGGATGCTGTTCTGCATTCAGCATCTGGTCCACAAGGAGGCATGGAGCCCGAAGCTGGTTCGAACGGCCTTCTGGTCGCTCCAAATCGGAGTGGCGCTGATGATGTTCCTCGATCTCTTCCCGGTGGGGCTGTACCAGATCATGATCGTCGTTCAGGACGGCCTCTGGTTCGCGCGATCGCAGGAGATCCTGACGGGACCGGTGTGGACGCTCTTGACCTACTTCCGGTCACTCGGAGGAACGCTCTTCCTGCTGGGCGGCGTGCTGCCCCTCATCTACTTCATCGTGACGAGAGGAAGCGAACTCAAGGAAGAAGCCGACTCGGATGAGGGTGAGTGGACGGTCTACGAGAAAGATTGGGCGGCCTGATCCGAGACTGAGGTTTCGGTCCGACTCTAGCCTGGCCTTCCCATCGATCGATGGGAAGGCCAGGCCCCCGCACCCTGAGACGACCCACCCCGAGAGAGCTGCAGCGGAGCTTCGCGCGTGGCCAATCTGATCACCGAGGACTGTGTCAGCTGCGGCGCTTGCAGACATGTCTGCCCGAGTGATGGCATTTCCAGAGGGGTCAACGGTTCGGACGTATTCGTCATCGACCCCACCCGTTGCACCGAGTGCGTCGGCTTTTTCCACACCCAGCAGTGCGCGCGCGTCTGTCCGATCGACGACTGCTGCGTGGTCGATCCCGACAACGTCGAGACGGAAGCAGTGCTCTTCGCGCGTGCCAAGAAGCGGCACGGAAACGGCCTGGAACTCGGGCCGGAGACCTCCCACTTCCGGGCCGCGAACCGGACCCTGGGCACGTCGATCAAGCACCTGGGACGCCGGATCAACGATGTGCTCCAGGGCCCAGATCCACATACCTAGGGACCCGATCCCGCTCTATACTGTGCCTCAGAGATGTTGAAATACTACGCGCTTCTGGTCGTGGTCGTTGGCGTGGCGCTCTTTTACGCCTTCGTGAAAGACCCCTGCAACATGCAGGTGAGAGCAGACCTCACCGACCGATTCCCGACCTACGAGGTCCTGGATTCCGGCGCCACCGAAGGATCTCCCGAAAGTGTCCGCTGCCACATCTCCTACAAGAAACCAGACGGCGAAGAGATCTACGAGGCCATCTGGCTGTATCTATACGCGGATAATGGTTGGCAGTTCTCGAGGATCCTCGAGACATCCGATACCGAAACTCCCTCCTCATAGGCGCACCAGGGCACTGGCGCCGGGGCATCCCCACGATGAGGTGGAAGAAGTTGTACTGGGGGCTCGAGACCCGCGGAGAGCGTGCCGATGTCAGACTACGCAATCGGACTTGCCAACATCGTGGGCGGTGTATTTTGCCACGCACTCATCAACGGAAAGATCAGCCGAACCGAGGCGGGCGTTGACTTCTGGTCGGACTGGCGCACCCGGCACCCCACATTCAGCCAGTACGGTCCTCCTTTCCTGGTAGCGTTCGGCGTTTTTCGAATCGCGCTGGGGGCGCTGGCCTAACCTCCAGTACGACCCAAGATGGCACTTCACCTCCGACCTCTTCTGAGAACCATGCCAGGACTGCTCAGGGACCCATTCGCTCTCGATCTGGGTATCGAGTTCCTGCACGGCATCATCGACACACCGATGATGAGGCTGGCGTTCCGTCAGATGCTCATAGGTCTCGATTCATCGGAGCGCACGTTCTTGGAGTCTCTGACTCGCACGCCGATCGACCTCGACGCGGTGGCCAGCCTGCCCGAGACCACGCTCGGTGGAGCCTACAGTCGATTCTTTGCGACCAATGACTTCGACCCGAAGTTTCACGCCAAGGTATACCCGAACTGCCTCGAAGACCTGGAACGCAACTGGATCTTTGCGCGCTTCGCACGGCTGCACGACCTGCACCACGTGATGCTCGGTATCGGCGTATCTCGCCAGGAGGAGATCGCGCTGCACCTGTTGCTATTCGTGAACACACGGGATCCGGTGGCGGCGGCATTCATGGCCGGATTGCCCTATCTGGCGCCCCGCTACCTGAAACAGCGCCGGATCTGGACCGAGAGCCGCAAGCTCATCAGGGCCGCACGAGCGCTACCGAACCTGTTCCACTTCCCCTACGAGGAAGTCATGGCCGAGCCGCTCGTCGACCTTCGCGCGCGGATCGGACTCCCGTGCGGCGGCTGTCCGACGTCCTGGTGACGCGGACCTGCCCTCCCTCCCTGCATCATAGATAGAGGCAGACATAGAGGATGGGCCAGATGCCCACCACGAAGTACCAGAAGATGCACACCGCCACGAAGGCGCTGCTGCTCGGAGGGCCCTGCGTTTGTTCCCCGTCGAGGAGAGGCTTCAGACGCAGCCATGCAACTCCCAGCAAGACCAGGCCGACGAGAACGTGGGCGCCGTGCGTCCCCACGATGAGATAGAAGAGCTTGCCGTGCGGGCTCGCGGCCAGGTTCAGCCCATCGCGGACCAGGCCGACCCATACGACGCCCTGGACAAACATGAAGAAGGCGCCCAGCAGGATGGCAGCGAGGAGGAGCAGACCGAACCGGGGCGCCCGCTTCTTCCACGCTCGAACTGCAAGGAAGACCAGGGCGCCGCTGCAGAGCAGCACCGCCGTATTGATGACCGTCTCCCTCAGCGGGAACCACGGCTGGTCAGCCGGAGGCCACACACCGGCTTCTGTCGCCCGCGTGAGCATGAATGCGCCCACCATGCCGGCGAGGATCATGGCGTCGAAGACCAGGAAGATGAGCATCCCGATGGTGCTCTCTCCGAGGAAGACTCTCCGCACCACGCGTCGACTCGGGTCGAGCAGGATGACGTTCTGTCCGCTCATGGGAGAGACTCCTGCGCGCACCCGCCTCTCACGGCCAGGCCACCGTGGGGGCCGATAGCCGGCTCCCCGGCAAGGATACGTGATACGAGCTGACTCTGTCGTTTCTCACGGTCCTGATCCTGTCCCCATAGGCCCCACACTCCCGCAGTATCGTCAGTCGTCGTTCTGTTCCCGCTTCGGACGTCCTTCGCCGGGAACCGAACGGAGCTTTCTGCGCATCTTCTGGCGCTGATAGCGGCGTTTGAGTGATAGCTTTCGCTCCGGTCGGGGCGCCTTCGATGGCCTGCTCACCGGGGGGCTCGGTGCGGACTTCTCCGCCCTGTAGCGCTTGTAGCGGCGCTTGAGTGTCTCGAAAGTCGGAACGTCCGGCGTCTTGCCCTCGTGGATGAGGTACAGCCACCCGACCGCCACGCCGCCCAGATGGCCAACGTGAGAGACGTTCTCCGAGCCGGTCACGAAATCCATGATGAAGACAAAGGGAATCAGCCAGATCGCCTTGAGAGAAATGGGTGGGAAGACGAGCTGGATCCTGCTGTAGGGCCAGGTGAAGGAAAAGGCGAGCAGCACGCCTATGACGGCACCCGAGGCGCCCAGGGTGGTCTTGGTGAGCTCCTCGGTCCACGGGGGCCAGCCCGCCAGCCCCGGGAGGTAGGGGACGGTGGCGATCAGGATGCCCGCGCCGATGCCGCAGTTGAGGTAGTAGCGGAGGAAGCGCTTGTCTCCCCAGTAGAGGGCGAGCTCCGAGCCGAACATCCACAGCATGAACATGTTTATCCCCAGGTGGAGCGGGATGACACTGATGTTGTGGAGCCACATGTACGTGAAGGGACGCCAGATCTCGCGATCAACCCAGACTTGTTCGGGACTGACCACACCGGCCGGGGTGAGGTTCGGGATCAGGATCTGCGCGACGAATACCGCCACGTTTGCGAGCATCAGCTTCTTGATGATCGGCGGGGTCGCGGACGGACCGAACCGCATCCTGTAGCCGCTGCCGCCGTGCACGCGAAGGACTCCGTCGTCGACAACAGGCGGGGGGCACGCCCCGGCGTCGAACTGAAAAAGTATAGTAATCCCAGGTACTTCCGTCAATATGGACGACCCGCTCTGGCCGACGCAGAACGAGCTACAGGCGGACCCGAGCCGATCAGATCCGGTGTGGCGGAGGGTCTCTGCGGCTGCGTGATCGCGGTCTTCCCAACTCGGCCCTGGCATGTCGGAGTCGACGTTCGACGGGGAACTCGTTCACGGGACCGTATTCGCGTTGGCGGCGGCCTACCTGTTCCACATCGCCCGGAATCATCCCTTCGTCGACGACAGCAAATGGGACGGACTGCCCCTGAAGGGTCTGCCGTGAATTCGAACGAGACGCCGACACGCTCGTCATCGCCTCGGATCGTGCACAGACCTATAGTCTCGGAGTCTGCGACTCATCCAGCCGGACCTCGTGTCGCGTGCGTTGGTTCGGAGCCCGGGAAGAAAACGCCTTCGAGTTCTTTCCGAACGGAAGTGTTCGAGACTTCGCTCAGTGTGAAGCGCCTTGCCTTGACGACATCGGGAATAGCAATGGACGACGAAAAGGGAATCCGAGAGCAGACCTTGGCGGGGCCCGGGAAAGACGAGAAGAGTCAACGGAGACCGTTCTTGTTGAGGCTCGAGGATCGCGGCATCAGAATGCTCTGGTCCTTTGTCGAACGAGATGCGGGCACGTGGCGGTTCTGGGTAAAAGTCACGGTTGTTATGCTCATCATGAACACGGCTCTACCGATTGCAATCTATCTATTCTTCCTTGGGCGCGATCTCGGCTACTTCGAGGGCAGTCGCCACGCCGCCGAATACAATCGCCTCGAAGATCCCGCAGACGAGCATCGCGATGGTGCCGTCTTCGACGATTGAACCGAACGGGAAGACGAACTCAACCGGGAACCGTGTCATGGGCCGAAGTGTGAATCCGGCACCCCTGGGACCGGGCGGACGTCCGCCGGTGACGGTCAATCGATCCCACGACCGAGCTCCCGAACCAGAGTGTCAGCGAGCAGGCCCAGCTCGATCCGGCGGCGTTCTGCCGCGGGGCCCTCGAACTTCTTCATGGCGGCAAGGCCGGACAGGACCGAGATCGTGTAGTACTGGACGGCGGTGGTCTTGCGCGGTGTCAGGCGCGCTTCGCCGAAGAAGCGATTCCAGATGCCCCTCCACGCATCGAGGGTCGAATCCCGCAGCGGAAGCTCTCTCGAAGCCCAATCGGGAGTCGGCATGTTGAGCAGGATCTCGAACGTGCAGCGGTAGTGGGGACTTCCGAAGTGGTCCCACGCGGCGCCGACGAACGCTGCGATGCGTCGTTCGAGCGACATGGCCTCGATGGGAATGCTCGCGAGCTGCTCGGCGAAACGATTGAACGAGTCGACGAGCACCGCGATCAGAATGCCGTCCTTGTCGCCGAAGTGGTGCTGCGCCGCCCCCCAGCTCACCCCTGCCCGGCGACTGATCTCCGCTGCCGTCGCCCGGTGGAAGCCCAGCTCGGAGATCGTCTCGACCACCGCCGCCTTGATCCGGCTCTGGGTCTCAGCGCTGCGCTCGGCGTGGCTGCGCCGCTTCCGGTTGGCTCGGGGCACCTCCAGCGGCTCGCTCATCCTGGCCTCACGCTCCTCTGCCGGACCCTGGGCTAGCTCCCCCGTTGGGATCCAGGCTCCCTCGGGATTCATTTCAAAATTTGCAATTTACAATGCGTATAAATGGTATAGCATAGATTCCCAACGTAAAGGAGAGCCAATGTCCGTCGAATCCGTCGCAGGGACCCCCAGCACCGACCATCCCGGGGGAGAGGCTCCGCCGCGTCTCTCGAACGAACAGCCCGACGTGGGCCACCTGGAAGAACTCCGCACCGCGCCGATCGATCTCTTCTGGCGGGTCCGCAACGAGTGCGGCGAAGTCGGCGAGATCAACCTGGCGGGCAGTCACGTCACCCTGCTCTTCGGACCGGAGGCGCAGGAACTCTTCTTCCGCGCACCGGACGAGCAACTCGACCAAGGGGAAGCCTATCCCTTCATGAAGCCGATCTTCGGCCCCGGCGTCATCTTCGACCTCCCGGTAGAGCGGCGGAAGAAGGCGATCCGCACGCGTGCCCTTCGCGACGAGTACATGCGGCGTCACGCCGACGTGATCTCTGCCGAGACCGAGATGATGTGCGAACGCCTGCAGGGCTCGGGCGATTTCGACCTGCTCGACTTCTTCGGGGAGCTCACCACCTACACCTCGACCGCCACGCTGATCGGACAGGAATTTCGCGACGACCTGGCCCAGAAGGGCAGCGAGTTCGCGACCGCCTTCCAGGATCTCGAGCGCGGCACGGACGCCTACGCCTACGTCGACCCCTACATGGACATCCCATCCTTCCACGCGCGCGACGCGGCTCGCACCGAGCTCGTCGAACTGATCACCGAAATCCTCGACAATCGCGAGGAAGAGGGCCGGCGGTGCCAGGATCTCCTGCAGGCCATGGATTCACTCATCGACGAGAACGGCGACAAGAGGTACAGCCGGTCCGAGATCACCGGGATGATCATCGGAATGATGCTGGCCGGTCACCACACCAGCCAGGGCGCCGCGTCCTGGGCCCTCATCGAGCTGCTCCAAAACCCGGAGGTCATGGCGCGTGTCGTCGAGGAACTCGACGCCATCTACGCCGATGGGCGCCAGGTGAGCTTCCAGTCACTGCGCGAGATCCCGCTGCTCGAGGGGGTGCTCAAGGAAACGCTGCGCATGCACCCACCGCTCATCATCCTGATGCGAAAGGTCATGCACGATTTCCACTTCAAGAACTACACGGTCAAGGCCGGAAACATGGTTGCCGTTTCGCCGGCTGTCTCCAATCGAAACCCGGACTACTTCCCCGACCCGGATCGATTCGATCCCGAACGCTACAACGATGATCGCCGGGAGGATGCCCGCAATCCGTGGTCCTGGATCTCCTTCGGAGGGGGCCGACACAAGTGCATCGGCTCGGCCTTCGCGCTGATGCAGCTGAAGGGCATCTTCAGCATCCTGCTCAGACGCTTCGAATTCGAGTTCGCCCAGCCCTCCGAGAGCTATGTCAACGACCACTCGAAGATGGTCGTGCACCTGAAGCAGCCCTGCCGGGTGCGCTACCGGCCCCGCAAGGCGGGTGCCGTCAGCGCTGCGAGCGCCAAACGGGTTCAGAAGCGCGAGCAGGAAGAGGAGGCGGCGCTCCCGTTCCGGGTCTGCGTGGATCCAGACCTCTGCCAGGGCCATGCGGTCTGCACCGGCGAGGCGCCCGAGATCTTCGAGCTAGGGCGCGACGAGCGGGTCCACGTAAAGGACGAGACCCCGCGCAAGGAGCTGCGCAGGAAGGCCGAGTTGGCGGCCCGCTACTGCCCGAACCACGTCATCAGAATCGAGGATCTCTGATTCGGTCTCATAGCTTCCGGTAGAGCCGGGCCCTACCGGCCCGGGGCCGGCCTTGCTCTAGCCAGTGGTCTCGACGAGGATCCGCCCGTCCTTGATCGTGACAGGATAGGTCGCGAGCGTGTCGCTTCCGATGCTCGCCAGCAGCCAGGGAGATTCCACGCGGCTGCCATCGGCGACGCGGAAGCGGGCGCCGTGCCAGCGGCACTTGACGGTCTCCCCATCCCACTTGCTACCACTCAGGGGGAGCTTCATGTGGGGGCACTTCGAGTCGACGGCCCAGACTTCGTCTCCCTTGCGAAGCAACAGCACCTTCTTCTCACCAACAGAGACAATCTTCTTGCCCGCATCCGCGATATCCGCGAGGGCGCACACGTCGTGTTCCATGAAACCTCCTTCGCTCGAACAACGCTAGCAGGCTGCGACGCACCCCGGGGCCTCACCGACACCGTAGGGCCGCGGGGAGGACAACGACGTCGGGCCGCGGGGAGGACAACGACGTCGGGCCGCGGGGAGGACAACGACGTCGGGCCGCGGGGAGGACAACGACGTCGGGCCGCGGGGAGGACAAC
>PVBE012001224.1_pt1 | contig 18678 bp, 14 predicted proteins | sample 1631181 | NCBI WGS metagenome assembly PVBE01 (sample SAMN08397723, study PRJNA350692) | Marine metagenome, whole genome shotgun sequencing project. | isolation source: water | place: Pacific Ocean | collected 2012-04
ACCATGGGCCGAAACGCCATGGACATCATGCGCCGGGAGCTCAGCCAGACCTTCATCTCCCAGAACCAGACCGAGTACTTCAAGACCGTCTTCAAGGGCATCGACCGGGACCCGGTCGATGAGATCCACTTCGTGTCGAGGGCTCACATCAAGCTCTACACCAACGTGAAGGAGGCGGACTTCGCGGAGTACAGCTACTGGTCCGAGTCCGACATCCACGGCGGCAACTTCCGGAGCCTCATGCACCGCGAGGCGCCGATCATCGACGACGACCCCGAGCGGGGCGGCACCGTCCAGGCGCTGTGCCACGGCGTCCGCGAGCTTCAGTTCCGCTACTACGACGCGGAGAAGGAGGAGTGGGTCGACGAGTGGGACTCGGAGGCCTCCGACTACACCGGCCGCGTGCCCAAGGCCGTCGAGATCCGCCTCGAACTCGAAGACGACGCCGGCCGCACCGCGTCCTTCTTCACCCGCTCCCTGGTGCTCAAGTGATCCGCCGCGTCGACCGCCGATCGAGCCCCCCGCCGGGGGACGAGCGCCGCGGGATCGCGATGATCCTCGCGCTCATCATGGTCGTGCTGATGTCGACCTTCGCGGTCGAGTTCAACTACAGCGCCACCATCAAGAACCTGTCGGCGTACCACTCCCGCGACGAGACCCGCGCCCACTACCTCGCCAAGGGCGGGGTGCACGTCTACGGCATGCTCTTGGTGTTCAGCCGCCAGATCGCGGGCAACCCGATGATCACCGGCTTCCTCGAGGGCATGGGGCTTCCGTCCCTCGATGGCGCCGACATGATGTGCCGCTCCATCCCCTTCCTCGACACCGCGATGATCCGGTTCCTCATGGACACCGGCGGCTCCGTCGACGACGAGGACAAGGACGGCCTGCTCGGCCTCATGGGCATGGGCGGCGGCGACAAGGACGACGAGGACGACGAGCCCCGCATCGTCCGGGGCGAAGGCGAGGTCGGCGAGACCGACAGCGTGCGCCGCTCCATCACCGACTTCGAAGGCGACTGGAAGGTCGACTGCTCCGACGAGGGCGCCAAGGTCGACCTCAACGGGTTCGCCCGCCAGAACTGGCTCGCCCTGCCCATCCAGCAGCACCCCACCGGGCAGATGCTCTACGGCCTCATGGCCCCCGAGGAGTACGACCCGCTGTTCGAAGAGCGGCTGAAGATGGACCGCTGGGAGCTGGTCGCCAACATCAAGGACTGGGTCGACGCGGACACCACCCGCTCGGGCCTCTGGGGCGGCGACGAGGACGGCCTGTACGACGAGTACGAGCCTCGCTACCGCAGCAAGAACGCCCCCTTCGACACCGTCCAGGAAGCCCGCCTCGTCCACGGCATGACCGACGAGGTCTACGAGACGTTCGGGGACTCATTCTCCATCTACACCCAGAACTTCAAGGTGAACGTCAACTCGGCCAGCCCCGCGATGATCCGGGCGCTGCTGCGGGCCTACACCGACCCGTCGGTGGTCACCGACCAGCGGCTCGATCAGGAGATCGTCCCCCTGCTGGTCGCCGGGCGCACGTTCCTGCCGGGACCGTTCCGGAACTCCAACGACTTCATGGGCCGCGTCAAAGCCCAGGGCGTGGTCTTCCTGAACGACGCCGCGGAGACGTCGCTCAAGGGGCTCGTCTCGACCAAGAGCAAGGTCTTCACCCTCACCAGCACCGGCTACGTGGGCGACTCGACGTCGACCGTGCAGGCCATCGTTCGCATCACCAAGTCTCGCGTCCGCTACCTCGAGTGGCGGGAGAAATAGGGAGGGCCCATGCCTTCGTACGTCATCGGATTGGACCTCGGCAGCAGTGGGGTCAAAGCGGCGGTCCTGAAGGGCTCGTTCCGCGGCTACGAGGTCGAGGACTTCCTCGATCTGGGGGCCGCCGACTTCGGCGACACCGCCGACATGCCCTCGCCCGCCGCGGAGCACCACGACCAGGAGGAGGAGGACGACGAGTACGACGACGAAGAAGACGGCGAGTCCGTCGAGCCCGCCGCCGCCACCGCCGCCACCGGCGACCTGCTCCCGGCGCAGCCGCTGCCGCCGTCGATCAAGGCCGCCCAGCGGGTGCTCGGCGCCGTCGACGCGCCCCAGGCGCTGATCGTCACCGCCGTGCCCGCCCACCGAGCCTCCTCGTGGCTGCTGGACCTGCCGTTTTCGGACCGCAAGCGCATCGACCAGACCATCGGCTTCGAGGTCGAGAACTACGTGCCCTGGGACCTCGAAGAGGTGGTGCTCGACTACGACATCGTCTCCACCGGCAGCGAAGGCGCCCACGTCTTCGCCGCGATGGTCCCCCGCGAGCGCATCGCCGAGCTGCTCGGCTGGCTCGCCGACATCGAGGTCGACCCCCGCGACATCGCCGTGGACGCGGCCGAGCTCAGCCGCCTCGTCCCCATCTCCGAGGAGTGCGAGGTGGTGCTCGACATCGGCGCGACCCGCACGCTGATGTGCATCGTGCTGGAGGGCCGCACCCGCTGGATCCGCTCGCTGGACCTGGGCGCCGACAGCTGGGGCGAGGACGGTGACCTCACCGACTGGCTCCGCCAGGTCCGCGCCTCCCTGCTCGCCGCCGAAGAGTCCGGCGCGCCGTCGATCGACGCCGTGCTGCTGACCGGCGGTGGAAGCCAACGCGAGGACCTGCTGGACCTGCTCCACGAGGACCTCGGCGTGCCGGTGGAGCTGTTGGAGCTGCCCGAGAGCCCCGTCAACACCGACATGTCCCCCCGCCCCGGACCGGAGCACGCGCTCGCCTACGCCCTCGCGCTGAAGGGCTTCGGGGACAAGGCCCGAGGCGACATCGGCTTCCGCCGCGAGGAGTTCGCGTGGAAGGCCGACAGCCGGCTGTACACCCGCCTCGCGATGGCGGGCATCGCCGCGGTGCTGCTGCTGTTCGTCGGCTTCATCGTCATGCACTTCCTGACGATGGCGGACCTGCAGAAGCGGCTGGAGACCGCGAACGCACACCTCACCTCGACGGTGCAGACGGCGTTCCCGGAGGTCTCCCCCACGCAGTTGATGACGCCGGACGGCTCCATCGGCGTGATGCAGGAGCAGGTCTACGCGCTGCAGGGCAAGGCCCAGGCGCTGGAGGGGCCCCCGATGACGGCCCTGGAGTCGATGCGGGAGATCAGCAACGCCCTGCCGAGCGCGCGCAAGGTCGACGTGGACGAGTACCTCGTCAACACGGAGATGATCCGCCTGCGCGGCAAGACCGACAGCTACGGCACCGGCGAAGCGCTGGAGGCCGACGCGCTCGGGAGCGAGAAATTCCCCGGCGCCGAGGTCTCGGACCTGAACAAGGCCCGCGACGGCTCCACCACCTTCATCCTCACCATTCCGCGCTACGCGGACGACCCGGAGGGTTAGGCCATGGCCCTACGAGATGGAATCGACGTCGTCGGCGACCGCATTCGCGGCGCGATCAACGGCATGGCCCCCCGCGAGCGAGCGCTCGTCGCCTTCACCGTGGCCGTCGTGCTGCTGGTGGTCGGCTGGTTCGTGCAGGGCGCGATGGAGGAGGCCAAGAGCAAGCTGACCCGCCAGATCGCGGCGACGGCGCAGGCGCAGATCCAGGTCGACGCCCTCATGGCGGAGTACACCGCGCTGTCGGGCAAGGTCACCGAGATGGACGCCAAGCTGGAGGCCGGTCGCGACTTCCAGCCGCTGACGTGGATCGAGAGCGTCGGCAACGAGATGGCGATCACCGACAAGATCCGCTCGGTGAACGAGCGCGGGGTCGAAAACACCGACTACTACTCGGCCGCCAAGATCAACATCCGCATCGACGACCTGTCGTTGGCCCAGGTGACGGACTTCGTCTACCGGCTGGAGTCGGCGCCGCAGGCGGTGCGCATCGATGAGTGTCGGGTGAAGACGGATCGCAAGGATCGCAATATCCTCGACCTCACGATGGAGATCGCCGTCCTCAAGCCCGCCGAGGGAGTCTGACGTGAACGACCGGCTCAAGAAGGCCGCGATGGCCTTCGGCTACTCGACGTGGTTCCTGCTTCTGTTCGTGATCCTCACCTGGCTCACGTTCCCGTGGGGCCGTGTCCGCGACCAGGTCGTGGTCGGCGCTACCGACGCGGGCTGGGCGCTGCGCATGGACTCGCTGGGGTCGGCGTTCGTGGGCGTGAAGGCCAAGGGCGTCTCCGCCGCCCGCCTGGGACCTGACGGAGAGGCCGGCGCGCCGCTCATCACGTTGGACAAGGTGAAGGTCAAGACCGGCTTCGGGGGCGCCGCTGCCGCCGGGCTGGAGGCTCGCTCGATCGCGGCCTCCGGGGGCGTTCCCACCGACGAGTTCGTCTCCCGCATGCTGTCGGCGATCGGCACGGTCCAGCTGAGCAGCAAGCTGTACGGCGGCAAGGTCAAGGCGACCGTCGACGGTCAGGACGATGGCGAAGCGAGCCGGATCGCGTGGACCGCCGACGACCTCGACCTGTCCGAATACGTGCTCCAGACGGAGGCCTTCTCGTCGGAGCCGCGCGGCCGCCTCCGGTCCGTCGCCGACGTGACGTGGCACTGGTCCGACCCCAAGAAGTCGTCCGGGAACATCGATCTGAACCTGGACTCGCTGATCCTCGCCAAGACCAAGGTGAGCTTCCTGACGCTGCCGGAGATGTCGTTCTCGCGCTCCGAAGCGCACCTGAAGCTGTCCCGCGGTAAGGCCGAGTTCCGCGACACGGTGTTCGAGGCGGACGAGGTGGAGGCGCACATTGACGGCTTCATCACGCTGTCGAACAACTTCATGCGGAGCCGGCTGTCGCTGCAGCTCAAGTTCAAGCTCCGCGACGACCTGGACGGCCTGACCAAGGTGGCGATGGGGAGCGACCCCAAGCACAAGGACAAGGACGGCTGGTACCACTACCAAATCAACGGGACCTTCTCGAAGCCGCGCTTCCGGGAGAGCCCCGCGGCCGCCCGCGGAGGCCGTCGATCGGGCTCCCCGAGCCGCACCCCGAGGTCCGCCCTCGAGGACCTCGCGGACGACGACGACGATGACACTCCGAAGCGCAGCAGCCGCCGCCCGACGAACCGGAAGAACCCGGAGAAGGTCGAGCGTGGGCAGCTGAGCGAGTCGGAGCAGGCCGAGCGCGACGAAGCCGCCGAGCGCATGCGGGAAGAGCGCATGCAGCGTCGCGAGGAGCGCCGCAAGCGCCGTGAGGAGCTGATGCAGCGCCGCCGCGAGCGTCAGGCGGACCTGGACAGCGCGAGTGACATCGAGCCGGTGCCAATCGGCACGCTGGAGGACGACAGCCTCCAGATCGACCCCAACGATCTCGAGGAGCCCGAGTTCATCGAGCCCGAGGAGTTCGAGGGCGAAGAGGGCGAAGAGCTGCCGTTCGAGGACGAGCTCGAGTTCGAGGAGTAGGTCGCCCGGATCATCACGGCCGACTCGGTCGGACCGCGGACTCGGACGCCAACGCGCTGCACGCTCCTATTGGGGGCGGCGGATCGTGACGACGAAGTTCGTGCAGACCTCCTCGAACGTGTCCTCCTCGCCGTCCGGCCAGGCGACCGACACGCTCGTCGAAGCCGCGTCGCCGAGCCCGAAGTAGAGCTCCGGGCCGGAGCCGGAGAACGTCCCCAGGCCGCCCGCTTCGACCGTACGGGTCCGGGCGCCGACCGTGACGCGGGCGCCGATCGCGAACCGGTTGGGGGTCGTGTCGTCGCGGAGGTGGACGACGAGGACGCTGCCGTCGGTGCAGGGGGACCGGAGCAAGGTCAGCGGCCCCTCGATGTTGCGGACGGCGATGTCCGCGCGGCCGTCGCCGTCGAAGTCGCCGCGGGCGGCGCCGCGGGCGTTGCGGGCTTCCAGCGCGGGGAGGCCGTTGGGGTCCGACGCGAACACGCCGCCCGTCGCACGGTAGAGCCGGTCGGGCTGATCGAGGAGCGACGGCAGCTCCGACGTGAACAGGCCCCCGTAGCTGACGAACACCTCGTCCGTGCCGTCCGCGTCGACGTCCACCGGGATCAACGACCACGTGACGTCGCCGTGGACGTGCTCGGCGGGGTCGATCAGCGTCAGCCCGACGTCCACCCAGCCCCAGTCCGGGAGCCCCGAGAAGAGCCGTGTCCGGCTGACGTCGGTGATCCAGAGGTCCCTCCGGCCGTCGCCGTCGAGGTCCTGGACCAACGCCCCCATCGGGTTCTCGAGGAAGCCGAACTCGGCCTGGCCACGCTCGCTCCAGGCGCCGCCGCCGAGGTTCTCCCACAGCTCGGACGGGTTGCCGATGTCGCCGTCGTCGTTCAGCACGAGCAGGTCGGGGTCACCGTCGCTGTCGAAGTCCTCCCACCGGGCGTGGTGGGTGGTCCCCGGCGTCTCCGAGACGGACGTCTCCTCGACGCGGACGAAGGCGCCGTCGTCGTTGCGCCAGAGCGAGTTGCCGGCGCCGTCCTGGATCGGGGGCTGGCCCCGGTCCTCGGACTCGACGTCACGGTGGTGGATGACGTACAGGTCGAGGTCGCCATCGCCGTCGTAGTCGGCCCACGTCCCGCCGGCGGCAAACCCGTCGCCGAGGGGAAGCGTGAGCGGGTCGCCGAACGTCCGGTCGCCGCCGTTGAACCAGATCATCGCCGTGCCGGGGCCGGCCACGAACAGGTCGAGGAGCCCGTCGCCGTCCGCGTCCGCCGCGCTCGCCCCGAAGAACTCGCGGCCGTGGTCGCCCAGCTCGAAGGTCGTCTCGGTGAAGCCGGCGCCGTCGCTCCAGAAGACGTGGACGTCGCCATCGAGCTGGCCCGCGGCTACGTCGCTGAGGCCGTCGCCATCGAAGTCCGCCACGACTACCCCGCCGACCTCCTGCTCAAAAGGCGCGGTCGACTCGAAGGGGACCTCCGGAAGCTCCTGGAGGCCGTCCCCGGGGCCCCCCCGCAGCGCCCCAGCGGCGCCACTGTGAGGGTCATCTCGTCGTCCGGGGCCGGGGTCGGATCGTCGGGCTCGGATGGTGGGCAGGCGCCCAGCGCGAGGGCTGGGGCGATGGTGAGAAGGCGCCAGATGACCCGCATTCTAGTCGGGGGACCGCAACCCACTCAAGCTCGATTGGCGCCGTGAGCCGCCTTCTGGCAGGCCACGAGCGCGCAGGTCGGGGGCGGATAGCCTCACCCTCCCTCGTGCTCCTCGGGAACGGCGCAGGCGTAGACGACCTTGGTGACGGTGTCGGCGGCGACGGTGAAGCTCGTCGGGCCCCAGCAGGCGAGCCCCTCGGGCCTGGTCACGGTCAGCGAGACGTCGCCTGGGGGGACCAGCCCCCAGCTCACGTTCGGGTCCTCCGCGAAGCCTTCGGGGATGGTGTCGCCGGGGGTCACGTCGTCGCCCTGGTAGACCACCGGCCCGGCCCCGAAGGCGGCCGAGATCGTGAACTGGGTTCCGGCCAGCTCCTCGCCGTCGCCTTCGACCTCGATCTCGATCATCCCCAGCGCATCGTCCCAGGCCGCCTCGAAGAGCTCCTCATGCAGCTCCGTTTCGTGCTTCGGATCGCCGACCGCGATGGTACCGCCCTCGGCCGTCAGCAGGAAGGAGTACTCGCTGAACGCACGGACGGTGGCGAGGTAGCCGTCGGGGCCCGCGATGAGCTGGCCGGGGGCGAAGCTCTCCATGGTCAGCTCGGCCGACCCCTCGTCGTCGGTGGTGGCGAAGTTGGACGTGCCGACCTCGGTCACGAGTGTGTCCGCGATGGGGTCCCAGTCCTCGTTCTCGCCGCCATCGAGGAGCTCGCGGACGTTCGCGACCACGACCCCCGGGGTGCCTCCGCGTTCGGCCCACAGCGCGTCCAGATCTTCGCCCTGGGCGTCGTCGTCGTCGGGGGCCGCGTCGTCGTCGTCGTCGTCGTCAGCGACATCGTCGTCGTCAGCAACGACGCCGGAGTCGTCGTCGTCAGCGACGTCGTCGTCGTCCGACGGCTCCTCCGGGCAGCCACATTCGTCCCAGCGCTGTCCGTCCGCGGCGCAGGTCTGGGCGCCGAGCGCGCTCGCGGGGCAGACGCAGGTCTGGGTCTCGCCCGGCGCGCAGACCGGCTCCCCACATCCCCCTGCGAGCGCCACCACCACCATCAGGACGATCATTCGCACTCGCCGAGACTACCGAAGTTGCCCGGGGAGAGTGCCGCAAATCAGGCACATCGCCTCAGCGCCGCCGGCGGCGTCCCAGCAGCAGGAGCGCCAGGGCTGGCACCACCGAGCCCGGCCCCACCACCGAGGCCGAGCAGCTGAAGTCGAAGCTGCAGTCCGCGGGAATGGCCTGCGGGCAGTCCGGGTCCTCGAGCGCCGCCTCCTGGTACGCGGCCACGATGTCGTCGAACGTGATGTCGGGGTCCACCTCCAGCAGTCCGAGGTCCGAGCGCTGCCAGTCCGTCAGCGTCGACAGCCGGTGGGCCGTCATGCGCTCGGCCCGCACGTCCAGGCACCACTCCGAGTCCCCCTCGGGGCAAGGCTCACACTGAAGCCCGATGACTTCGAAGAGGAAGTCGCACAGGGCTCCCTCCTCGGGCTCCGGGTCCTCCTCGGTGACGACCAACGCGTCCCCCGGGGTGGAGTCGACGATCGCCGACAGCGACAGCCCCTCGATGGTGTCACCGTCGGGGTGGACCCAGCCCTCGACGGCTACGTCCCACACCAGGCCGCCGCTGATCGGCGTCCCTTCGGGGTGGTCGGTCGGCGTCATCCAGCCGCGCGGGTTGTCCCACCACAGCTCCGCCGGCTCGAAGATGCGTCCCGAGGGGAAGCAGGGGGTGCGCAGGAACATGCGGACCAGGAGCCGGGGGGGACCGGCGCGCCGGCCGCCGCGGGTGCCTTCGAGGGACACGAACAGGGGGATCCCGTCGACCTGCGAGGCGACGATCGCACCCACGCCCGGGGGCTCACTGAGGGTGAGCCCACCCAGGTCCACCACGTACAGCCCGCCGGCGAAGGCGGACTCCGACGCCGGATTGCCCAGCGCGTTGGTGGTGAAGTCGTAGCTGATGCCGTCGACCGTCCAGTCGATCTCGATCGAGTACGCCGACATCGGCTCCAGCGGCTCGTCCGGGGTGTACTCGAACCTCGTCGCCGACTCGGCGGTGAGCACGCCCGGGAGCACCTCGCCCGTGTCGTCCCGCAGGGTGATGAGCACGTTGGTGGCGCGGTCGAACCGGGCCCAGATCGGAGTGATGAACGGCACCTCGTCGTCGGGGTCGATGCTGAGCGCTACGAGGATCGGATCGGACACCGGAGCGGTGGTCCCACCGCCGGGGGCGACAACCACGGAGGTGCCCGCGCAGCCAGCCGGAGCCCCGAGGCCAGGGGGTCCCTGCGCCGGTTCCCCCTCGTCTGTGGTTCCAAAGTAGTCGCAGCCCGCCAACGCGAGCGCAGCCGCCAGAATCAGGCCCCGGGTCCTCATGGCAGTCAGGCTAGCGGGGTTCGTCCCGCGCCCGCCGGGCGGCGTTCTACCCCACGGCGTCGCGCACGAGGTCGACCACCCACTCGCCCACGTCGAGCCGGTCCTCCAGCATGCGCGCGCGGTTGGTGGCCCAGGTGGCGTCGGTGGCGGCGGGATCGTCCGCGAGCTCGAAGGCCTTGGCCTCGGCGAAGTCCTGCGAGGGCGTGTTCCACAGCAGCCCGTACCGTTCTTCGAGCTCGAGCATGTAGCCGAGCTTGGCGGTGTGCACGAACACCGCGGGCGTGCCCAGCACCGCCGCCTCGGCCGCCATCGTGGCTCCCTCGCCGACGTACATCGTCGCCTCGCTGAGCAGGTGGTGGATGCGCTCGGGGGGCAAGGTGACGGCCATGTGCCGAACCGCCTCGGGGACCCCGCGCTCGCCGCTGACGACGACGCGGATGCGCTCGGACAACCGCTGCACGAAGCCCACGCTGTCGACGAAGCCGGTGTCCCCGACGTCGTGGCTCGCTTCCCAGGAGACGAGGCGCACCACCGCGAACGGTTCGTCCTCGCCCAGCCCCGCCTCGGCGCGGACCGCGGTGTCCGCGGTGAAGCGGTTGGGGTGGAGGTAGGCCAGTTCGTGGTAGCCGGGGTACCGAACCGCCTTGGACGGCAGCGGCCCATGCCAGGCGTCGGGCACGTAGAGCCGATCGCACATCGGGAACACGAACCGGTTCGTCGCCGTCGCCGTCTCGGTGTCGTAGAAGACCCAACTGGGGACCCCCGTCATCCGGCCCACGGGGGCGATGACGGGACCCATGATCCCGAGCAGCAGATCCGGCTGGAAGCGCTTCACGCGGCGGGTCAGCTTCGCCGTGCGGACCGCCATCTCCCGCGCGAGGCCGACCATGCCGCCGCCGATGCCGCTGAGGACCTCGTGGGGCAGATCGAGCGCCTTCAGCAGGTGCAGCGTCACGTCCTTGTCCCGGGCGTAGAACATCACCTCGCCGCCCTCGTCCAGGGTCGTGCGCGCGAGGTGGTGGAAGAACCAGACGTGCGCGGGGTGCAGGACGTCGAAGAGGAGCTTCACTGCTGCAGCGAGATCGTCGGGAGGTCGTTGTCCGCGGGGGGCTGCGATGCCTCGAGGCGGCGGAGCCGAACCAGCGTCTCCTCCGACAGCTTGCGGTTGGCCGAGACGAGGTCCGCGAGCATCGCCGTGATGGCCAACTGCACGCCGATGATGAGCAAAGCCGCGGCGAGGATCAGCGACTGGATCTTGCCGCCCCCCTGCCCGTTGGCCCAGTACCAGACGAAGCGGCCGCCGATGGCGAGGCCGACGCTGAAGATGATCCCGCCCATCGTCATGAACGTGCGGAACGGGCGATACAGCAGGTAGCTGCGCAGGATCACCGTGGCGCTGCGGCTGACGTACGACCGGATGCTCTTGAACAGCCGGCTCTCGCGCAGCTTGGCGTTGGTCGTGATCGGCACCGACGAGATGGTCAGCCGCCCGTGCCCCTGCTGGATGATCGTCTCCAGCGTGTACGTGTACTGGTTCACCAGGTTCAGCCGCATGGCCGCCTCCCGGGACCAGCAGCGGAAGCCGGAGGTGGCGTCCGGGACCTGGGTCTGGCTGACGACGCGCACAACCCAGGACCCGAGGGTCTGGAGGCGCTTCTTGATCCACGAGAAGTGCGCGATCCGGCTGGTCTGCCGGTCGCCGATGACCACGTCGGCGTCACCCGCCACCACCGGCGCGGCGAGCTCGGGGATCGAACCGCCGGGGTACTGGTTGTCGCCGTCGGTGTTGACGATGTAGTCGGCCCCGAGGCGCAGGCAGGCGTCGATGCCGGCGCGGAAGGCGGCCGCGAGCCCACGGTTGGTGGGGAACTGCACGAGGTGGTGGACGCCGAGTTCGCGGGCGACCTCGACGGTGCGGTCGCTGGAGCCGTCGTCGATGATCAGCCACTCGACCTTGTCCACGCCGGGGATGGTCTTGGGCAGATCCGCGACCGTCAGGGGGAGGGTCTCCTCCTCGTTGAAACACGGAATCTGGATGATCAGGAGGCTCACGGCGGCGCGGACCCTACCAGTGCTACCCTCCGTCGTCATGCCTGAGATGCACCCCGATCACCTGATCTGGCTCGACCTGGAGATGACCGGGTTGGCGCCGGAGACCGACGTGATCATCGAGGTCGCTGCGCTGGTCACGGACGTGAACCTGAACATCCTCGCGGAGGGTCCGGTGATCGCCGTGCATCAGTCCGACGCGGTGCTCGGCGGCATGGACGCGTGGTGCACCAAGACCCACGGCAAGTCCGGCCTCACCCAGCGGGTCAAGGACAGCACGTTCACCATCGAGGAGGCTGAGCGGCAGACGCTGGAGTTCGTGAAGGCCTGGACGGTGCCCGGCAAGTCGCCGTTGTGCGGCAACTCCATCGCTCACGATCGCCGCTTCGTCCGCCGGTACATGCCGGCCTTCGAGGAGCACCTCCACTACCGAAACATCGACGTCAGCTCCATCAAGGAGCTGGTGAAGCGCTGGTACCCCGGTTCCATGCGCGCGCCGGCCAAGAAGGGCAACCACCTTGCGCTCGATGACATCCGCGAGTCCGTCGAAGAACTCCGTTGGTATCGCGCCAACGTGTTCGTGCCCCCGCCCGGTTAGAATTCGGGGGTGACGGAGGTCACCACATTCAGCCGCTATCGCCTCGTCCGCCGCATCGCGCGCGGGGGCATGGCGGAGGTGTATCTGGCGCTGCACCGCGGGGCCGCCGGGTTCGAACGGCCGGTCGCCCTCAAGAAGATCCTCCCCGTCTACGTCGGCATGGAGGAGTTCAACAAGCTGTTCCGGGACGAGGCCCGGATCTCCGCGTCGCTGGATCACTCCGGCATCGTCAGCGTGCACGACTTCGGCGAGCAGGACGGCGAGTACTACATCGTCATGGAGTACGTCGACGGCCCGGATCTGGAGGAGATCCTGGACCGCTGCCGTCGCCGCGGAATCCTCCCCCCCGTCGAGGTGGTGCTCCACCTGGGCCACCGCCTCGCCTCCGCGCTGGAGTACGCCCACAGCCGGGTCATCGACGGCCAGGCGATGCAGATCATCCACCGGGACGTCTCTCCCCCGAACGTGCTCATCGGCGTCACGGGCGAGGTCAAGCTCACCGACTTCGGGGTCGCCCGCGCCGCACTCCGGGAGGCCCCGACGCGGCCCGGCGTGCTGCGCGGCAAATACGCCTACATGTCGCCGGAGCAAGTCTCGCACAAGCCGATGGACCACCGCTCGGACATCTTCAGCCTCGGCACCGTGCTGTACGAGACCCTGACGGGCATCAACCCGTTCGACCAGTCCACCGACTTCCAGACGATGGAGGCGGTGGAGCACGCGCGCATGGAGCCGGCCGGCTTCCTCCGCCCCGACACGCCAGCCGAGCTCGACCGCATCCTCCTGACCTGCCTGCAGCTGGACGCCACCGATCGCTACCAGGACGCCGGCGAGCTCCGGCGGGACATCGCCAAGCTGGTGTTGGACTACCAGCAGGCGGACGAGCCGCAGTGCCTCGTCGAGTTCCTGCGCGACGTCTTCCCCGAGCGGACGCGCGACCCGTCGATGCCCGGCGGCGATGCCGTGGCGCCGGCGTGGGAGCACCTCGTGCATCGCCTCAGCCCGATGCTCGTGGACATGCCGGATCGGCTCCCGGGCGCGACCAAGAGCCCGATTCGCCTGGTCCCCCGACCGCCGTCCAAGGACGAACATCGCCCGCCGACCGACCAGCACTGGCCGATCCCGATCGTCCCCGAGTTCATGGCCCCGGACGGGACCGCCGAGGAGGTTGACCTCAGCGACCAGAGCTGGACCGATCTGGTCGACGGGTCGGACCCGGGCACGTGGCCCCCGTCGCCCACCCAGCCTCACCCCGCCGCCGTCACCGACTCGCTCCCCCCGGCCCGAGACCCGATGCCACCGGCGCACGACGCGGCCCCCGACGACACGACCTGGGACGAGAGCGAGGACGACGAGGGCGAGGTGGCGGATCCGTTCGGACCTCACATCACCGACCCGGGGGTCCGCTCCAGCCGACCCGGGGCGCGAGTGGACAACGAGTGGTCCGAGGACGACGACCCCGACGGCGTGCAGACCGAGCCCCACGCCGTGGTCCCCAGCATCGGCGTCCCCATCCCGCGGCCCACGAAGAAGCGCATCCTCAAGCCCCCGGCCGATGCCGACACAGAGGCGCGGCCCCCCACCCCCGTCTACACCGGCTTCCTCCCCAGCCCGGAGCGGCTGACCGACTCCGGGGAGTACGACGCCGACGTGCCCGTGCTGGGGGAGTCCTCCGAGGAGACACCGTCGGAGGAGCGGATGGCCCTGCTCCCGCCGCAGGGCACCCTCGAGGAGGATCCGCTGCTCCGGTCGGTCACGGTCATGCCCGCCCACACCGAAGACGGGGTCCCGATCCTCAACGAGTGGGATCTGGACGAGCGCGCCTTCGACGGGCCGCCGGTGGCCGAAAGCACCGTCGATGCTCCCGCTCCGCTCATTCTGTCGAACCCGGCCACGGCAGCTCCCGAGCCCGAACCGGAGCCGGACCCCGTCGTCACCTCGAGCCCGGCGATCACCTTCGCGACGCCGCCGACGCCCGACGCCGAGCCGGAGCTCGAACCCGAGTACGACACCGTCGATCCCGACGAGACCCACAACACCGACCACCCGGTCGAGTTCACCTCGACGCCCGGCGCCGCGGTGCCGATGCCGCCTGGCTACCAGGCGCCGCCGCAGGACCTGTGGCGCTTCCTCCCCGACGACGAAGACGCGGTCTTCGACGAGATGTCCGGCGAGTTCGTCGCTCCCCCGGAGCCGACCGAAGAGGAGGAGGCCACCGCCGCCGCCGCCATCGTCGCGGCCACGGAGCGCCGGGATCGAAGGATCGCGCTGATCTGGCTCGCAGTCGCCTTCCTCGTGCCCGCGGTCATCCTCGGGGCAGGCCAGTTCGTGAAGTCGTCGCGCGCCCCGTCGGTGGTGCTGACCCCGAACGAGGCCCCCGTTGAGCCTCCCACCGCGGCACCGGCACCCACCCGTCGGGAAGCGCTGCCCCCGGCCGGGAGTCCCACCCCGGCGCCCGAGCCCCCGCCGCCGGCCGAGCCCTGGACGGAGCCCACGCCGTGATCGACAACGTCGTCGACCCCGATGTCGAAGCGCCGGTCAGCCGGCTCTCGGACTTCGTGATCCTCCGCAAGCTCGGGGCCCACGACGGCATCACCTCGTACCTCGCGGAGAAGCGCGGAGCGTTCGGGTTCGCCAAGCGCGTAATGCTCAAGGTCGCCGACCGGCCCGTCGGGGAAGGGCTCGATGTCGCCCTCCGCCTCTCGGACGAGGCCCGCCTCGGCATGCGCCTGATCCACCCCAACCTCCTGCAGACCCTCGACCTGGGCCGCGACGAGGACCGCTTCTTCCTCGTGCGGGAGTGGGTCGAAGGGGTCGGGCTGCGCCGCCTGATGCACCGAACGTGGGAGCGGGGCGAGGCGATCCCGACGACGGCCGCGCTGCGCATGACGATCGGTGTCTGCCGCGTCCTGGACTACCTGCACAGCCTCAAGGCCAAGCCGTGGGCCCCCTCGGGGATCGTGCACCGCGGGGTCGCCCCGTCGAACATCCTCATCAGCTACGCCGGCGAGGTCCGCCTCGCCAACCTCTTCATGGCCCGCGGCCCCAACAAGCGCGCCGAGGGCAAGCCCCACGTCGGCGGCATGCGGCTGATCCCCGCGTTCACCGCCCCCGAGGTGGGCGCCGGCCGCCCCGCCGAGGCCGCCGCGGACGTCTTCGGGCTCGGCATCGCGCTGTACGAGTGCCTGCTCGGTCCCGCCGCGCTGGGCGGCAAGACGGACAGCGACTGGCTTCGGACCCGCGACGATGAGGCGATGGTGGACGCGCTGGAATCGGCCGACATTCCCGACGAACTGCGGGAGGTCGTGGTTCGCGCGACCACCGCCAACCCGGCGGTTCGCTACCGCACGGCTGCGCACTTCAAAAATGACCTTCGGCTGATCCTCAAGGATCGGTTCCGGGCCGACGGAGACGACGAGCTCCGGGCGCTGGTCGAAGCCGCCTCAGAGCCGCCCCCGGACTAGTCGCCCGTGATCGCGGCCAGGTCCAAGCCCTGGCCGGGGACCGACAAGGCCACCGGAACGCGACCGTCGCGCGGCGGATCCACCACGGAGGCGTGCATCGGAATCCGGAGCACGAACTCACTGCCCTGGCCCAGCTCGCTGCGCGCCACGAGGTCCCCGCCCATGCTCTCGGCGAACTTGCTGGAGATGGCCAGCCCCAGCCCCGTCCCGCCGTACTCGCGGGTGGAGGTGCCATCGACCTGACGGAACTCGTCGAAGATGGACATCAGCTCCTCCTCGGGGATGCCGATGCCGGAGTCACGCACCGCGATCACCACGTCGAAGCCCTGCACCGAGGAGTGGAGCCGGACGTGCCCTTCGTTGGTGAACTTCACCGCGTTGCTGACGAGGTTCACGAGGATCTGCTGCAGCTTCTGGCGGTCGGTGGTCAGCCCCACGTCGCGACCTTCGTGCACCCAGGTGACCTCCAGAGGCTTGTCGACGGCGAGCACCCGGCCGGTCTCCAACACGTCGACGAGGACCTCGGCGAGGCCGAATCCCTCCACCCGAAGCACCATCTTCCCGGACTCGATCTTGGCGAGATCCAGGATCTCATTGATCAGCGTCAGCAGGTCCTTGGCGCGGGTGCCGATGCCCTCGACCGCGGACTGCTGCTTGGGCTGCATCGGACCGTAGATCCCCCCGCTCAGGAGGTCGGAGTAGCCGATCACCGCGTTCAGCGGGGTGCGCAGCTCGTGGCTGACGTTGGCGAGGAACTCCGACTTGAGCCGGGTCGCCTCGAGGATCTGCTCGTTCTTGAGTCGCAGGTCCTCGTTCGCCATCTCGATCTGGCGGATGTAGGCCTGGTTCTGCCGCTCCAACTGCTGCTCGTGGGTCACGTCTGTGCCCAGGATCACGAGGCCGTCCTCGTGGTCCTCCAGCGGAAGGCGGGACAGCGTGACCTCGGAGGGGAAGTGCATGCCTTCGCCCCCGACGCCGGTCAGCTCCTCCTGGATGCTGCCCTCCTCCAGGGTGCGGCCCACGAGGTCGTCGAGGGCGACGTCCGCGGTCAACTCGGCGAACAACTCCCGGAAGTGCACCTTGCCGACCATGTCGATGGCGCCACGGCCGAAGCTCCGCTCGGCGCCGCTGTTGAAGGTCCGGATCGTGCCGTCGGAGCCGGCCGAGAGGATGAAGTGGTCGACCGTCGCGTCCAGCACCTTGTTCAGGAACCGGGTGGTCTTGCGGAGCTCGCCGGTGCGCTCCTGGACCGTCTCCTCGAGGTTGTTGGAGAGCTCGCGCAGCTCCTCCTTCTTGAGCCGGATCTTTTCGTAGGCGGTGTCCAGCGCCCGGGTGCGCTCGCTGAGCTCCCGGCTGGACCGGACGAGCTCGTCCGACTTGGCGGAGATCTGCCGCTCCAGCAGTCGGCGCATCAGCACCTGGTCGAGGCAGCGAACCAGCACCGGGCGGTCGATCTCCCCCTTGACGAGGTAGTCGTAGGCGCCCATGCGGAAGATGTCGGCGGCGAGCCGCTCATCCCCCTCGCCCGTGACCATGACCACGGCGACGTCGACCAGGTGCTTGCGGATCTCGCCGAGGACCTCGATGCCATCGAAGTCGGGCAGGCGGTAGTCCAGAAGCAGGACGTCGAAGCTGCTGTGGACGAGCGTGTTGAGCGCCAACTCCCCGGTCTCGGCCCGCTCGATGCGGGCGTCGGGGTAGCGCTCGCGCACCATCGGCTCGATCAGGCCGAGGAAGTCCGCGTTGTCATCGACGAGGAGGAAGGACAGGTCCCCCTGGACTTCGTCGATGATCGACATCGGTACCGGCTCAGTCGGACGTGAACGAGGCGTTCATCGTGCCGTTGAGGCTCCACGCGGCGTAGCTGGGCGCCTCCGCGTCGTAGGTGATGCGCCACAGCAGCAGCAGGCCGAGCTGACCGTCGAGCAGGCCCGCGGGGGTGCCCGGCGCGCCGTAGATACCCCACAGCGGGACCAGGCCCGTCGAACCCGGGGGCGGCGGCGAGGTGGCGCTCAGGCCAAGCCCCTCCCAGTACCCGCCCGGAGTCTCGGCGGAGTACCCGATGTACAGCCCCTGAACGCCCGCGTCCGTCATGTTCTGGTTGAGCGACGAAGCCGTCGTAGTCGAGCTGATGGAGATGCCGTTGCTGATCGCGACGCCCATCTCGACCAGCGCCTGCGGCTCGAGCAGGTCGCCCATGATGCCGGGGTTGGTCAGCAGTTCGCCGACGTTGTCCTGGTCGGCGAGGTGGGTCTCGGGCACGCAGGGCGTCGTGATGTCGAGGCTCGTGCTCGTGACGTCCGTGACGTTGAGGATCTGCAGCTCGGCGGTGCACAGCGGGCAGGTCGCGCCGACGGCGTTCTCACCGATGTCGACGGTCGCCTGGAACTCGTAGGCCTGCTGGCAGACCTCGACGGTGGCCTTCTCGTCGCTCCAGTAGCTGAGGATCCAGGTCCCGGTGGCGCTGGAGGTGCCCTCGGGCAGCTCGGTGGAGGCGTCGTCGTCGTCCGAGAAGTCGTCGTCGTCCGAGAAGTCGTCGTCGTCGGACGTGGCGTCGTCGTCATCGGACGTAGCGTCATCGTCGTCCTCGTCCGTTGCGTCGTCGTCGTCATCGTCCGTTGCGTCGTCGTCGTCGCGGGGACCGCGGACCGGCGTGCAGGCGGCGACTCCCATGGCGAGGAGAAGCAGAAGCCCCAGGAGGGTGCTCAGCGAGGCGGAGGTGCGAAGCGTCATGGTGTGATCTCCGAGTCCAGTGCGCGGGACCGACACCCGCTACGAGCGGGGTGTTAACACGGCGCGGCACGACAAGGAAAGGGCAGCCCGAGTCCTGTGCGACGATGTCGGGCCGACGCAGCGAGTCGCCCGCTCACGCGCGCGCGGGCCTGGCTCCTGCGTCGCTGGCATCCGGATCGAGGAACACGTCCACCTCCCGTACGAGGGCGACCGAGAAGTCCAGCGCCTCGGCGATCGAGGCCGGCTCGATGGCGGCCGAGGTGTCGTCCGGGGTGTGGAGGACGTCGGGTCGCTGCCCGTCGACCAGGCTCGTCAGCGTGACCGCCCGCAGCCCGGCCTGGGTCGCCGGCCCGGCGTCGGTGGTGCCGACGACCGCTGCCTCGCGGACGCCGTCGAAGCCCCCCCTGCTGGCGAGCCGCTCGGCGAGCCCGGGGAGGGTCGGTC
>PVBE012696124.1_pt1 | contig 18678 bp, 11 predicted proteins | sample 1631181 | NCBI WGS metagenome assembly PVBE01 (sample SAMN08397723, study PRJNA350692) | Marine metagenome, whole genome shotgun sequencing project. | isolation source: water | place: Pacific Ocean | collected 2012-04
ATCACCTCGTCTGCGGCGGGCGAGGACGCCCAGGAGAGCGACCGGCTGCGCGGAGGCGTGTTCACCCACCACTTCGTCACCGGGCTGCTGGGGGCGGCCGACGCCTCGAGCGACCAGCGGGTCACCCTGTCCGAGGCGTACCGGTACGCGTACCTGGAGACTCTGCGGACCACGAGCCGGGCGAGGTTCGTGCAGCACCCGACCTACTCGTTCCAGATCCACGGGCGCGAGGACCTGGTGCTCACCCGCCTGACCGCGACGAGCGGCCTCGGGCGGCTGGCGCTGGACGCGCCCGGGACCTACCTGCTCCTGCCCACCTCCGCGGGGGGCGGGAGCGTCGCTGAGCTCACGGCGTCGGGCGGCGTGCGGGTCCTCCTGGAGCCAGGCGACTACCTGGTCCGGCGGCGTACGGAGACCGCGGTGTTCGAGGGCAACGCGACCGTGGCCGGGGGCGAGGTGTCCCACATCGGCGCGGACGATCTGCGGCGGATCCCCTACGGCGTGAGCGTGCGCAAGGGGTACGCGCCGGAGGACCGGGCGTGGGGCGTCACCTCGTCGATCGGAGCAGGCGGCGCCTGGCAGCAGGGGCTGTCGCCGCGGGTGCAAGGGGCCGTCGGCCTGAGAGCGGACGTTGCGGCGGCGAGCTTCGAGCTACGCCTGCGCTACGACCGGACCAGTGGCGCCAACGACAACGTCGACCTGACCCAGGACGGGCTGGGGCTGGACCTCGGTGTGCTCAAGCTGTTCGACCTGCCGGGGCTGACCTCGGCGCTCGGGTTCGGGCTGCGGGTCGGCGCCGACGCGGTGTTCCAGAGCCTGCAGAGCGACGGCGAGGCGCCCGATCGCACGGCGCTGGTGGGGCGCGCCTCGCCGTTCGTGCGGTGGGAGTGGGCGCTGCTGCCCGGAGCGTCCCTGGCGCTCGAGGCGGGCGCGGATCTCGCCCTGTCACCCGGCGAGGACGAGCTTCAGGCCACGCCAGGGGGGGCGCTGTCATTGACGGTGTACCTATGGTGACGGGCGCGCGAGCGTCGCTGGCGGGGACGCGGTCGTGGGCCCCATGGGTGCTGGCGGTGGTCTTCGGGGCCGGGTGCGGCGACAGCCTCGTCGGTACCGACTACCAGGGCGATCCGCTGCTGACGGTGCAGGGCGCAGTCAGCGTCCTGGACATCGGTCGGCTGGGAGATCAGGACAAGTGCAAGAGCGCGCGGGAGTCCTGCCAGGGGCAGGTGCCGCCGTCGGCCGAGTGCCTGAACCTGTACGACGAATGCCTCGCGTCCCAGGCGGCGGAGGCCGCGCCGTGGGAGAGCGGCGATGCCGAGCTGAGGGTCGCCCTGTTCTGGTCGCGCAGCGACGACGAGGACGCGGGCGCCGAGGTGGTCGAGCAGGCGGTGCAGGCCACCAGCGGCTTTCCGGCGAGCTACGAGCTGGTCGTGTACACCCCACCGTCGGACGCCGTGGTCCGCACGTCAGATGGGGGTGGGTTCGGCCTGGCGGTGATGCTGGTCTACCTCGACCTCGACAACGACGGCGTCTGGGACGCAGGCGCCGACCGGATCGTGGGTGGCGCGGCGCCCGCGGGGGTGCTGTACGCAAACGAGCCCTGGGGCGACTTCGACGCGGGATTCCACCAGGTCCAGGTGCCGCGGGGTTGCGGCGAGGAGGGCCTGAACCTCAGCCCGGCGGACGACGCGTTGGTGGACCTGCGGCTGTCCATCGCGCCGACCCACCTCGACGGGCTGCTGCCGGATGTGGACTGCGACCGATCGACGGTGGACTGGCCGATGTGTCCCGACCGCGAGGCGCTGCTCCAAGAGTGCCGGGTGGAAGGTGGGCATCCGCCCGACCCATGGCGCTGCACCTTGTGCGCTGGCGCCCCTAACGGTCCACCGGACAGCCGGGACGGACCCGGCGGAGGCGACCAAGGTCGCCCGGGCAGGGGAGGGCCTCCCCCGGGGCAACCTCCGTGACGACAGGGCCGTCGGGCGTATCGACCGTGAGGCTGCTGCGCCCTCCGAGGAACTGGACATCGCTGACCGTGCAGTCGCCCCCGGGGTCCGGGATGAACTCGGCGTCCTCGGGTCGCAGCGCGACGGTGGTCTCCGGGTCGCCCAGTGCAGGCAGGAACGAGGCCTCACCGGTGAGTCGCGCCACCGTCCGCAGCCGGGGATCGGCGTAGACCTCCTCCGGCGGGCCTGATCGCAGGACTGTGGCCCCGCCACCCGGCCTGTCCGGGTGGTGGCCGAGGACCACGACCCGGTCCGCGACGGCCAGCGCCTCCTGTCGATTGTGGGTCACGAGCAGCCCGGCCGCGCCGACGTCTGAGAGCACCGCCCGTAGCTCGCGGCGGAGCCCGTGGCGCAAGGCGGCGTCCAGGTTTGCGAAGGGCTCGTCGAGCAGGAGCAGCGACGGGCCGGGGGCCAGCGCGCGGGCCAGCGCCACCCGCTGCTGCTGCCCGCCGGACAGCTGGGCGGGCCGGCGGCCCGACAGGTCGGACAGGCCCACCAGGTCGAGCATCTCGCGGACCCTGGCCTCTCCCCCGTCCGCGTGGTGCGCCACGCCAAACGCCACGTTGTCGTGGACGGTCATGTGCGGGAAGAGGGCGTACTCTTGGAAGACCAGGCCCACGCCGCGGCGCTCGGCCGGGGTCTGTTCGACGCCGCCGTCCACGACCGTCCGGCCGCCGATGCGGACAGTGCCGCTCGCTGGGGTTACGAAGCCGGCGACGGCCCGCAGGAGGGTGCTCTTTCCGCAGCCCGAGGCCCCCAGGATCGTGACGAACTCGCCGGGCCCGATCTCCAGGGAGACCTCGGACAGGCAGGCGGTTCCATCGTAGGCGTGGCCGAGGTCCAGGACCTCCAGCACCGGCGAGGCCGTCTCAGGCATGTCGGCGCCAGCGCAGGGTGAGGAGCTGAGCGGCCAGCGCAAGCGTCAGGAGGGTCAGGCCAGCGGCGGCGGCGTCGGGCAGGAACCCTTCGGTGTAACGCTCCCAGACCCGGTACGCGAGGGTTCGCACGCCCAGCGGGGCGACCAGCAGCGTGACGGGCAGCTCCTTGATCAGCGCAAGGAAGAGAAGCAGGAAGCCGGCCACGCAGGCGGGGGCCAACAGGGGCAGGTGGACCCGCAGCAAGCGCCGCAGCGGTCCAGCGCCCAGGGCCCGCGCGGACTCGTCGAGGCGAGGGTCGAGGCGGAGCACCGCGGCCTTGATCCCGCCGTGCCCCTCGGCGAGGTACCGCATGGTGTAGCCGAGGAGGACCAGCACCCCCGCCTGGCGCAAGGCGTCGCGTAACGGTGGGGCGCCCAGGTGGGCAGGCAGCCAGAGGGCCGCCAACGACAAGCCGAAGGCCACGAGGATTCCGGGGAGCGCGCTGACCAGGAAGATGCCGTTGTCGAGGGCCGCGGCGGCGAGCCCCTGCGCGCGACGGGCGGCCACCCAGCCGGTGGCGAGGGCGAGGGCCAGCGTCAAGGTCGCGCCGGACAGCGCGAGGGCCGCAGTGCCAGCGATGGGCGATGCCAGGCTGGCCTCGGGGCTGCCCGCGGCAAGCCAGGACGCCAGCTCGACGATGGGCAGGAGGACTCCAAGGCCGACGACCGGGACGTGCAGGGCCCACGCCAGGGCGGTGCCCGCGGCGGTGGGACGCTGCCGCGCCGGCGGGCGCGGGTTCGCCGCGGCGGGCCCGGTCGTGTGCCCTCCGGCGCGGCCGTGGATCAGCCGAGCGAGGACCAGGAGGGGGACGACGATGGCGACAATCCCGAAGCCAGCGAGGACCGCCTGGGGGATCTGCAGGGTGGACTGGGCCTGGTAGATCCGCCACGTCAGGACGGGCGCGTCGAGGACGGAGACCGCCCCGAAGTCGCTGACTGCGTACAGCGCCACGATCAACAGGGAAAAGGCCAGGGTGGGGCGCAGCTGCGGCAGCACCAGCAGCCGGAACCTGCGCGCGGGGCCGGCACCGAGCATGCGGGCCGCCTCCTCCTCCGCGGCGGACATCCGGCTCAGGGCGGCGCCGACGAGCAGGTGGACGTACGGAGCGCACACGACGGTCAGCACGAGCGCCGCGACGGGCCAGCCCCGGGGCGCCTCTGACGCGCCGAGGGCCCCGCCGATCCAGCCGGCCGGACCGAGGGCCCGCTGGACCGCGGCGGCGACGAGGTAGCTGGGTGTGGCGAGCGGGAGCAGGGCGAGGACGGCGAGGGCGCCACCGCCCGGGGTCTGGGTCCTGTGCTCGATCCAGGCGAGCGCCCCTCCGAGCAGGCCTGCCCCGAGGGCGACCACGACCGCCAGCGCGATCGTGGACATGACGAGCGGACCGGTGCCGCGCCAGGCTTGTCCGGCGGCGTCGAGGCCGTGGGCGAGCCCGAGCGCCTCGTACCGGGCCAGCACGTCCGGGGGCGGAAACAGCGCGAGCCCGAGCCCGATGATGGGCAGGATGAAGAGGAGCATGACGGCCGCGATGAGCAGCCTGGCCGCCCAGCTGGCGCCGGCAGGGCGGCCCGTCGGGACGTGCGGTGTCACAGCTTGGCGGTCGGGCGGCCCACCCGAGGCTACTGCAGCCCGAGCTTCCGCAGCATTGCGACTGTGGGACCGACATCGGCGAGGTGCCTGGCGTCGAACTTGGCCAGATCGACGCCCTCGAGCGGGGGCACGTCGGGGTGCGCCGCCACGCCCTCGCGGGCGGGATACTCGTACAGCTCCTTGGCGATGCGCTTCTGGGTGGCCGGGGCCAGCAGGTGGTTGATGAGCTTCCAGGCCGCGGCGGGGTTCCTTGCGGACTTCAGCACCGCTGCGCCGCTGACCATCATCACGTTCCCGGCGTCTGCCGCCGTGGGGAAGCTGTAGTTCGCGGCCTTTTCCGTGAGGCCGAGCTTGTGCAGGTAGTAGTGGTTCACCCAGCCGATGTCGATGGCCCCGTCCGCCGCGGCCCGCACCTGCGGCGAGTTCTTGGGATAGGACTTGGCCTCGTTGGCCATCATCCCCTTGAGCCAGGTCTCCGTCTCCGCCTCGCCCCACAGGTGCCGCAGCACGCTGACGTGGGCGTGCATGCTGGCGTTGCCGGGCGCCCAGCCCAGCTTCCCCTTGAAGCGGGGATCCGCCAGCTCCTTGAGGGTCTTGGGCATCGTGGCGTCGGCCGCCTCGCCTCTCTTGCCACCCCGTACCAGGACGCGCAGGCGGCCGCTCACCCCGACCCACTGCGCCTGGGGATCACGGAACGCCTCGCCTACCTGCGCGGAGACCTCCGCCGGCACGGGCGCGAGCAGGCCGGCTTTGCCGAGGCTGCCGAGGTAACCCACCTCCTGGGCCAGCACGACGTCTCCGCCGCTGCGCTCGCCTTCAGCCACCAGCCGCATCGCCAAGGCGGCCGTCTTGCCATAGTCCACCGCCAGCTTCACGCCCGGGCCTCCGGCTTTCTTGGTGTCGGCCTCGAACGCCGCCAGCAGCGGGCCGACCAGCGCCTCTTTGCGACCCGAGAGCACGACGAGATCGCCGGCGGCGGCAGGCGACTTGGGCGCAGCCTCGGCGCCGGCTTTGGGGGCGCTGGCTGCGGTGGAGGCGGCCTTGGCTGCCGGCTTGGGCTTGGGCCCGCCCTCGTCCGCCTTGCCGCCGCTCGACCCGCTTGGACAACCCACCAAGCCGGCGGTCGCGACGACGCCGAGCGCGGCGGCGAGCTTGCCCAACGACAGGTCCCAAGGTCGATCGATGCTTCCCACTGTGTCCTCCGGCACCCTCCGCCGGCGTCTGTACTTCGCCTGCCCGGTCCCTGCAACCCGCCCGAGGTGTCTGATTCCGCTACACCGGTGTCCGACAGGCCTACAAAGTTGTAGGGCGTTCGCGCACCTGCCCCCGGACGCCTCGCCCGGCCCCGCTCCCTCCCCCCCCCCGATGACCCAGGTGGCGCCTGGGTCTCCGCCTCGTCCGACGCCCCGCCGTCCGGCAGGCACGCGGCTTGCCTTCCTACCGTCCCATGCTGCTTCGCTATGACCGAGGGTCCGTCGTGGTCGACGGACCCGCCACCGTCGCCGAGCCTGCCGGGTCGCCTCCCCTGCCCGGCCTGACGTGGGACCCACGAGTCCGGTGCTGGCGCGCCCCAGCCCACGCCGCAGCGGCGCTCCTGGCGGAGCTCGGCTCGGCGGCCCCTCCACAGCTCCCCTCGCTGCTGCGGTCGCCGGCGCCGCTGGCTCGATGGTCGCCGGTGCCGCTGCGGGGCTATCAGGAGGCCGCCTTGGCAGCTTGGCAGGGCGCCGGCCGGGTCGGCGTGGTCAGCCTGCCCACCGGCAGCGGGAAGACCCGGCTGGCGCTCGCCGCCATGCGAGCTGCGGACACCCCCGCCCTCGTGGTGGTCCCCACCCGGGCCCTCATGCGCCAGTGGATCCAGGTCATCCGTGGGTTCTACCCGGGGCCCATCGGCCGGTACGGCGACGGCGAGCGCTCCCTCGCGGCGGTCACGGTGTCGACCTACGCCAGCGCGTGGCGGCACATGGCGAAGCTGGGTGCGCTGTTCCCGCTCCTCGTCGTCGACGAGGCGCACCACCTTGGCGAGGGACAGCTCGCCGAGGCCCTGACCATGGCCATGGCCCCCGCCCGGCTAGGCCTGACCGCCACGCCGAATCCGCCCGTGCCGTCGGACGATGAGGCCCTCAGCGCAGGACAGGACGGGGCCGGGGATCTGCTCGGGCCCGTGGTGTTCTCGGTGACCGTCGACGAGCTCGTGGGCTCCGCCTTGGCGCCGTACGACGTCGTCCGGATCCGGGTGCGACTGAGCCCGGATGAGCGGCGGGTGTACGACGCAGAGCGCGAGCGCTACCGACCTGTCTACGCCCGTTGGCGGCGGGGCCGGCCCGGCGCCGCCTGGCGCGACTTCATCCGCGACGCGCAGCACGACGAGGTCCTGCTCGGCGCCCTCGCGGCGTGGCAGCGCGCCCAGCGAATCGCTGCGTTTCCGAACGCCAAGTCCCGCACCCTGTCCCGCCTGCTCCGCCGCCATGCCGCCGGGCGGACGCTGGTCTTCACCCGCGACAACTCGACGACCTACTCGATCGCCCGGACACACCTCGTCGCGCCCATCACCTGCGACATCCGCAAGCGTGAGCGCCAGTCCCTGCTCGAGGACTTCGCCAGCCAGCGCATCGGCGCGCTGGTCTCCGCAAGGGTCCTGAACGAGGGGTTGGACATCCCCGAGGCCGACACCGCCGTCGTGGTCGGCAGCCACGGCGGCCAGCGGGAGTTCGTCCAGCGTCTGGGCAGGCTGCTGCGGCCGCTGCCTGGCAAGCGTGCCCGCATCTACGAGTTGCTCACCGCCGGCACTGTGGACGCACGCCGGCGACTCCGATCCCCCTCCAATCCGACGCCATGCTCCCGCGCCGCCTGTTGAGCTTCGGCGTCTACCGAGGCGAGGTCGCGCCCGACTTCCTCGGGCTGCACGACCACGCCTGGATCCGCCAGCTGATGAGCGAGTTCGACCGGTTCGCTGGGCGGCCCGAGCGGCTCCTGACGGAGCGGCTCCAGCGCCCCCTCGGCCGCCTCGCACCCCGGGGCAAGCTGCGGATGGCGACCCACGTCCTCAAGGGGCTGTGCGAGGCGCCGGAGGCCCCCGCCCGCCCATCGCCGGCGGATCTGCGCCAGGCGCTCTGCCGGGCGGCGACCGCCCTCCGTCGGGAGGGTTCGAAGGACGACCCGGTCCGCCGAGCTGAGTCCCGGGTCTGCCGATGGCTGGCCATCGAGCCCGAGGCGCTGGCGCGGGCCATGCTGGGCGACCTGCCCGGGGCTCGCCCGCTGACAGCGCTGCCCAAGTCGGTCGGGCCCGCCGAGGTCGCCCGGATCACCAACCACGCGCTGGCCTCGGGCCTCCTCGCGCGGGCGACCCACGTCGAGCTCACGGTGGCCGACGAGGTCCGCCGGGTCGTTCGTTACGCCCGACTGCGTGGGCTGATCTGCTGCGTGTCGCCCCGGGGCGGGGACGGCACCCGTCTGGACATCTCGGGGCCGATGTCGCTGTTTCGCCGGACGCGTCTGTACGGGCGGGCGCTGTCCTCGCTGCTGGGCCAGCTGGCCGCAAGTCGCCGATGGCGCCTGCGGGCGTCGCTCGATCTCGGCGCCGGGCGCGAGCCCCTGACCCTCAAGCTCGGCGATCGCGATCGACTGCTGGGCGACGCCGGCCCGGACCCCTTCGACAGCGACGTCGAGCGCCGCTTCGCCGCGGACTTCCGCCGTGTCTGGCCCGCCTGGGAGCTTCGACGGGAGCCTCCCCCGCTCCAGGTCGGCGCCACCCTGCTGTTCCCGGACTTCGAGCTCATCCGCCGGACCGGTCCCCGGCGGCGGCTGCTGCTCGAGATCGTGGGGTTCTGGACCCCCGAGTACCTCGCCAGGAAGCTGGCCGGCCTGGCCGCGGCGGGCCGCGACGACCTGATCCTGTGCATCGACGACGCCTTGGGCTGCGCCGACCCGTCGGCCGTGGTCTGCGGCCCGGTGGTCCGTTACAGGCGCAAGGTCGACGTTCGGATGCTGCAGCCGTTTCTGGAACAGGCGCGGGATGGCGGCAGCCCTGGGGGCGACCGATGAACCGATCAGTCTCCGGCGGACCCGGTCCCGGTCGGCGCCGGCCCAGGCGCCGTGAGGGTCTCGGGGTCCCGCGCGGTGTCCTGCCGGTCCTGCCCCAGGTCCGCCGCCCAACCGGGCGGGGACAGGTACATCCAGACCCCAGCGGCCGCGGCGGTCAGGGCTGTGGCCCCGAGCACGTCGGCGACCAGGGCGTCGGAGCGGATGTCCTTTGCGAGGCGTCGGGCGTCCTGGCGCGACTCGATGCTGCGGTCGGCGATCGACGAGGCCGACAGCTCATCCCGGCCGTTGAGCGCCGCCATTCCGAACCAGGCCGAGGCGAACGCTGCGACGCCGCTCGTGACGAAGGCGGCGTAGGCGGGAAGGCGCTCGCCGCTCGAGCGCTGGGCCCTGGTCGCGCTGGCCGCGGGGGCGGCCATCGGGCTTGTCTTGCGATCTCCCGGCTGGACCCCGCCAGAGATCGTGGGCGAACGGCTGCCGAGCGCGGGGAGGGGGAGGGGCTCGGGGCCGACGGTCTTGGCGGCGGCGTGCGGGCGTGTGGGGGGCGGCTTGCGTGTCGTCGAGGCTCTGAGCTTCTTGACCAACGCCCGGACCTCCTGCCTGTCGGGGGCGTCCGGATAGGCGGCGAGGTAGCCGCTGTACTCGAGGGCCGCCAGCCGAGGTTGGCCGAGCCGCTGCCACGTCCGGGCCAGGTTGAACCGGGTCGACGGCCGATCAACGAGCGCGAGCGAGGCTTGGAAGGCCTTGGTCGCGGCCCGCAGGCGCCCCGCCTGGTAGTGTCCGGTGGCTGCGATGAAGAGGTTGCGGGCCTCCTCGACCAAGCGCTCTCGCGGCGCCCGTGCGTCCGCGAGGGCACGCGGTTGGGCGATGACGAGGATCGTCGAGGCCACCCAGACCGCCAGGAGCGCGGCGAGGCGGGACCGTCGAGGGCCGGTCATGGGCCCCACCTGCCGGTGCGTCCATTGTCGCCTCGGGGCGTCGGCCAGTCGGATGTGTCGGGTTGGTACGAGTCTGCGCCCAGCTCCCAAGCGGAGACGACGCCGCGATCGGTCACCACCACGATGTCCGCCCTCCCGTTCGCGTCGAGGTCGGCCACCGTGGCCCCGCCTCGGACGTTGCCGTCCGTCGCGACGGGGAACCCGATCAGGGGGGCGCCGGCGGCGTTCACGGCATGGAGCTGCCGGTCCGAGGTCGCCGCGATGATGGCCTGTCCGATGCGCGGGCCCAGGTCGGCCACGACAGGCTCGCCGATGATCCCGGCGCCCAGCGAGATCGGCCAGCCCGGGCGGCTGTCGCCGGTGTGGTTGAAGATGTGCAGATTCCCCTCTGAGTCGCCGACCACGCCCTCGGCCCGGCCGTCGCCGTCCAGGTCGGCCAGGGCCATGGCGCCCGGCTTGGCCGCCAGAGCGACAGGCCAGCCGTCGTACGCGCGGCCAAACCGGTCCACGCGATGCAGGCGACGGTCCTCGTCCGCCACCCAGATCGCAGCGCCGCCCGGTTCGGCGGCAGGCCCGACGTCGACCACGGGCGACCTGAGCTTGCCCGCCTCTCCGAGCGCAGGGAACCCGGCCAGGATGGCCCCTGTCTCCGCAACGGCGACGATCCCCTCGTTCTCGGTGGAGGCGATGGTCTCCACCGCCCCGTCGCCATCGAGGTCCGCCAGCGCGATGCCGCGCAGCTTCCCGGCCGCCACGTACGGCCAACGCCCTCGCCGCATCAGCCCGTCCGCGCTGATGAGGTGCACTGTCCGGTCGTTGTCGCAAGCCATCGCAGAGGGGCGGCCGTGATTCGGTCGCAGCACATCGACCGCGAGGGTCCTCCTTGCGGTCCGCCCCAGCGCAAGCGGCCACCCGGCCACGCTCACGCCGGCACCCGTGATGGCGTGGACCTCGCCCTGGTCGGCAGCGACGATGATCTCCAGCTCGCCGTCGCCTTCGTCTGCCGCGATGTCGGCCAGGCTGGGTACGGTCACAAAGCGCTCCCCGGCCACCACCGGGAAGCCAGGGAGGGGATCGCCTGCGGAGTCCAGGGCGTGCAGGCCCCTGTCGGTCGCGACCACGACGGCGACGGTGCCGCCGAGCCTGCCCACTGCGATCCCGGCCTCACCTCCGACTGCGGGGAGCGCCACGGGCCAGCCGGCGCGCGTGGCGGCGCATGGGTTGTCCGCCACGCCATCACAATCGTCATCGACGCCGTTGCACCGCTCGTCGGCGCCGGGGTGGACCTCGGCCCGTCCCTCGTCACAGTCCTGACAGGCATTCCATCCGTCCCCGTCCGCGTCCAACGTCTCGCAGCCTGGTGGAGCGCCACCCTCGTCGACACCGGGGTCCTCAGTGTCTCCGACGTTGTCGTCGCCCCCGCCGACGTCGCCCTCGCCGGCGTCGCCGCCAATGCTCCCGTCAGGCGTCGAGCCCGAGTCCACGTCGCCGTCGCCCGCATCGCCGCCCTGCCCGGCCCGCTCGGCGTCCGCAATGTCGTCTCCCCGGTGATCCGGGACACCTTCGTCCGGCGCTCCGCCCGCCTCGCCATCCGTCGCTCCAACCCCCTCGAGCAGGGGGCCGCGGCCGCCCTCCCGGGATTCCGACTCGACGGTCAGGCAGTGGCCCTCGACGCAGGCGTTGTTCGCTGGGCAGTCAGCGTCGGCGTCGCAGGCGCCGCCGGACACCACGAAGGAGCAACCCGACGAGGCCGCCAGCACCAGCGCAAGGCAGACGTCCGCCAGCGCCCGCTTGATCGGGGCACGGGTCCCCCGCGTACCAAGACGCGCCGTCGCCGCGATGTCGGCGTCTCCCAGCGGTTTTCCTGGTGCGGTGCTCATGTTCTAGAAGGGCTTCAGATCCAGTGCTTCCTTCCTAGATTCGGAAGGAACGGCTTTGGACTTCACCCGGGCGCGCTTCGGAGTGGGCTGCGCGCCGGATCCACCTGGCACTTTGGGCCGCCTGCCGGCCCGAGCGTCCGAGTCGCCCTGGGCCCGGCCGCCGCCCGATCGGCCGCCCCTGCCTCGGTTGTGAAGCGCGGGGGCGAGCTGCCCCTCCACCTGGCGCCAACCCGCCCGTCGGGAGCGCGGGGCGGTGGCTTTGGGCTTGGACGCGGGACGGGTCCTCTCCCTCGCAGCGGATCGGAGGGGCTTGGTGCCCCGGAGGCTGGGCGCCCGCCGGCTCGAGGCGGGCGTGGCCCGTGCGGCGACCGGCGGCGGGTCGGGCGCCTTGGCAGGCCCCCGGGCCTGCAGCGCGGGGTCCGGCGACGAGGTCGCCGGGGTGGGTGCCGGCTTCGACGGCGACGCCACGCGGTGCTGTGGAGGCGTACGGGGTGGCTGGGGGGGGGCCTGACGCGGCAGCGGGTCGGGCTGGGCCGGCGCCGCCCGCTGAGGCTGGTCGTGGCGGTGAGGCTGGGTCTGGGGGTGGGGCCTCGGGTAGGCATCGCCTGCGTCCTCGGGCGGGGTGAGAGCAGGCGCGGGCGCAGTGGTGGGCGTAGGCGTGGGCGCCGGGGCGGCCTCCGCCGGGATGCTTGGGCTGTGGACCGGGAGCGCATCGTCCTGCTGGGTGAGCAGGTGGGCGATGGACACCAGCAGGATCCCCGACGTGGCGGCCGCGGCCACGAACACTGGCGTGAGGGATCTTGTGGTGGCCCGGGACCCGGCTTGGCGTGCCGCCGGGCCACCCGTCGGCTGGGCTGGAGGGGCAGGCGAGGTCGGGGAGGCGGGGGCCGAGTGCTTGGCGGGCGGGGGACTGATCAGAGGTGGATGCAGGCCGGACCGGTCGGCGGTAGCGTCGCCGCCGCGAGAGTGCCTTGCGATGGCTGACAAGCCTGCCGTCCGCGAGACCCGCGCCTGCATCGCCGAGGCGCGTGCCCGGGGCAGCGCTGGGCTGGCAGAGCGTGCGGCGGTGATGGCTGGGGGGGGCGGTGCTGGCGGCGTGCCGCGATGGGCGCCCGGGCGCTCGCTGCCGGGCTGGCGCCGAGGGACGACCTCCGCCGCGGCGACAGCCGCCTGCACGGGGCTGGGTTGCGGCGACGGTAGGCTCGAGTCGGACTGCGGAGGGCTGGCCGTGGGCAGTGACGCCACGGCGTCGCCCAGGTCATGGGTCTTGCGGTTGTCATCCAGGCCGTCGGGGCCAGGCGGAGCGTCCGGCGCTGTGACAGAAGGTGGGTCAGGGGTCTCGTTCAGCTCGGCGAGGAACGACCGCATCGTGGGTCGGTCGGCGGGCTCCTTGGAGAGGCAGCGGGCGACGAGGTCGTCGAGGTCGGCCGGGATGGGCCCGGGGGCCGCGTCCGAGACCCGTGGGGGTGGGTCGTGAAGGTGCGCTCGCATGGCGAGGCTGGCGTCGTCCTCCTGAAACACGGGCCGGCCCGTCAACGCTTCGAAGAGGATGCAGCCCAGGGCGTAGACGTCGCTGCGGCCGTCCGGCTCGGAACCCCAGAGCCGCTCGGGGGCGATGTAGGCGGCGGTGCCGAGCACCTGGCCGGACTGGGTGACCCGGGCGTTCTTCTCACCGGCGCCGTAGGCACACAGCCCGAAGTCCGTGACCTTGACCTGCTCGCGGTCCGGGGACAGCAGGAGGTTCTCGGGCTTGAGGTCCCGGTGTACGACCCCAGCGTCGTGGGCGAACGCCAGCCCCTCGGCGACCAGGCCCATGAACCTGCGGGCGACCGCCGGATCGAGCGGGCCCTCGGCGTCCAGATGGTCTGCGAGGGTGTCGTTCTCGAAGTACTCCATCGCCAGGTAGGGCATCGTGCCCTCGTGCTCACCGAAGTCGGTGACGGCAACGATGGCGCTGTGGTCGATCGAGGATGCGGCCTGGGCCTCACGCAGGAAGCGGGCCTTGGTCGGCTCGTCCATGACGTGGCGCAGCTGGAGGAGCTTCAAGGCCACCCGCCGCTTGATGTGGACGTGCTCGGCGAGGAACACGGTGCCGAACGCGCCCTCGCCAATCACCTCCAGCAGGAGGTAGCGGCCGTCGACGATGGATCCCGTGCCCAGATCGCCCAGGTCTTCGAGCGTCGGGCTCGACGACTGGCTGGTGGAGCGCGAGGTCACGATGGGGACACCGGTGGCATCACCTTCGGAATTCGGAGCTTTGCGCCGGTTGCTTTATCCAGGCACCGCTGCAAGCGCAGGAGGGACTTCGGGTCGGCGGTACTAGCGCTTGCGCTTGCGCTGCTTTCGGCTCTGCTTCTTGCCCTTGCCCTTGCCCTTCGCTCCGGGCGAGCCCGAGCCGTCCGCCGAGCCGCCGGCCTTCGCGCCGCCCGGCGGGTGGGTCGGCGGCAGCGGCGCGCCCTTGGGGCGGACCGCCCAGGCCACTCCGCCGGGGCCCTTGCCCATGAAGTTCATCACCAGGGCGGCGACACCAAGCGCGGCGAGGCCGAGGCTCAAGACCTGGCCCATGGTCAGGCTGCCCAGGACGTAGCCGATGGGGTCGTTGGCGCTGGTGAACTGCACGTCCGGCTGCCGGTACAGCTCGACCGTGCTGCGGGCCGCGGCGTAGCCGATCATGAACAGGGCGAAGAAGGTCCCCTGAGGCAGGCGCCAGCTTCGTTTGCGGGCGATGGCGACGACCAGCCAGAGCGCGCCCATCAGCACGGCGCCCTCCATGATCGCCTCGTAAAGCTGAGACGGGTGGCGCAGCGGCACCGCAGCGATGATGGCGTCCCAGGTGCCGGCCGCCTTGGCGTTCTCGACGGCGGCGTACACGACGTCCGCCGCAGAGGTGCGAAGGCCCAGCCCTTGCCTCGCGATCGGGTCGGTGGGGAACCGCATGGCCCAGGGCACCGCGTCCGTGGTGACGCGGCCGTACAGCTCGCCGTTGATGAAGTTGGCGCAGCGCACGGCGAAGATGCCGGTCGGGGTGGCGAGGACGAGGCCGTCCGAGACCCCCAGGAACGACTGGCCGATGCGTCTGGAATACAGGATCACTGCGACGATCACGCCGAGCAGTCCGCCGTGGAACGACAGCCCGCCCTCCCAGACCGCGAGGATCCGCGCCGGGTTGTTCAGGATCTCGGGCTGGTAGAACAGGATGTAGCCCAGGCGGCCGCCCAGGAAGACCCCCGCAGCGATCCAGCCGACGATCTCGCCGACCTGCTCCACCGGGACGGCGAGGCGCCCCTGCCGGGCCTTCCGGCGCAGGATCCAGTACCCGACGTAGAACGCGACCAGGTACATCATCCCGTACCACCGCAACGCCAGCGGCCCCGGCAGGTCGAGGATCACCGGATCGATGCTTGGGTAGACCCAGGCGTTGAGGACGGACGGCACGGAGGCTCCAGGTGGGGCGTCCCCCGGGTCGGGGGGCGCCGATGGTAGCAGCGATCCCCAGCGGTCGCCGGAGAGATGCGAGCGCCCGCACGTGTAGGATGCATGCGCCATGAGCGGCTCCCGACCCGTAGTGATCATGAAGTTCGGCGGCACCAGCGTGGCCACGCCGCAGCGGTGGGAGGTCATCGAGCTGCGGATCCGCGCGGTGGCCGAAGAGGGCGCCCGACCGGTGGTCGTGTGCTCCGCGGTCGCCGGCATCTCCGATGCCCTCGAGCAGCTCCTTGATGCTGCCGTTCGGGGGGATGGCAGCGTTCCGGGGGTGGACGCCGGCCTGCAGCGGATCCGGGAGCGGCACGAGGAGCTGGCGACGGCCCTGGGCGCCGGCGCCGGGCTCGCCGAAGCCGACGGCGCCTTCGCCGAGCTGGAGCGCCTGATGCGCGGGGTGTCGCTGGTCGGCGAGGCCGGGCCCGGCGTCCGGGCGCGGGTGATGGCCAGCGGCGAGCTCATGTCCACGCGTCTCGGCGCCGCCTGGCTCCTGCGTCGGGGAGCGCCGGTGCAGTGGATGGACGCCCGGGATCTGCTGACCGCACAGGACGGCGACGCCTCGCTGATCGACGCCGTGTGCGACCACGACCGGGCGGAGGAGCTGGACGGGCTGCTCCCAGCCGACGGCGTTGGTGTGGTCACCCAGGGCTTCATCGCGCGCCGTGGCGACGCCACCGCGCTGCTGGGTCGAGGGGGATCGGACACCTCGGCCGCCTACCTGGCCGCCAAGCTGGGCGCACAGCGCTGCGAGATCTGGACCGACGTGGCGGGCATGTTCACCGCAAACCCCAGGCAGGTCTCCGCCGCCCGGCTGCTTCGCCGCCTCGACTACGACGAGGCCCAGGAGCTGGCGTCCGCCGGCGCTCGCGTGCTGCACCCTCGGGCCCTCGGGCCGCTCCGCAGGCATGGGATCCCGCTGCATGTCCGGAGCACGCTGCGGCCATCCGCCGCGGGCACGGTCGTCTCGAGCGACGCCCCGGACGCGACCCCCCGGCTCAAGGCCATCGCCTCGCGGCGGGGCCTCACGCTCATCTCCATGGAGACTGCGCACATGTGGCAGCAGGTCGGCTTCCTGGCCGACGCGTTCGCCTGCTTCAAGGAGCGCGGCATCTCAGTGGACCTGGTGTCCACCTCCGAGACCAACGTCACGGTCAGTCTCGATCCCACGGCCAACGCCCTGGACACCCGGGTCGTGCAGGGCCTGCTGCGCGACTTGAAGGCGGTCTGCGAGCCCAAGGCGATCGGCCCCTGCGCCTCGGTCACGCTGGTCGGGCGCCACGTCCGGTCCGTCCTTCACCAGCTCGGCCCCGCCCTCGAGGTGTTCGAGGAGCAGCGGGTGCACCTGGTCTCCCAAGCGGCGAGCGACCTCAACCTCACCTTCGTCGTCGACGACGACCAGGCGGATCGGCTGGTCGGCCGACTGCACGAGCTCGTCCTGGAGCGTGGCGACGTCGACACGCTGCTGGGCCCGACGGCTGTCGAGCTGGACGCCACGGGCGATGAGGCGCGGGAGCCCACGGCGCCGGACCTCACGGCGCGGTGGTGGGAGCGACGAAAGGACGAGCTCCTCGACCTCGCGGCGAGCGGCACGCCCGCGTTCGTGTACGACCTGGGCGAGGTCGATCGGGCGGCGGCCGCGCTCACCGCCATTCCGTCCGTGGACCGCGCCCTGTACGCGGTCAAGGCCAACCCCCACCCGGACATCCTGCGCCGCATCGCGGAGCACGGGCTCGGGCTCGAGTGCGTCAGCCCGGGCGAGCTCGACCGGGTGTTCGAGGTGGTGCCGGACCTCGATCCGGGCCGCGTGCTCTTCACACCGAACTTCGCGCCGCGGCGGGAGTACCAGCGTGCGTTCGAGCTGGGCGTGCACGTCACGCTCGACAACCTGCACCCGCTGGCACAGTGGCCCGATCTCTTCGACGGCAAGCCCATCTTCGTCCGCGTCGATCCCGGTCAGGGCCGCGGCCACCACGCCCACGTCCGCACCGCCGGGGCCCTGTCCAAGTTCGGCGTCGCCGCCTCGGAGATGCCTGAGCTCATCCGCCTGGCAGCCGCCGCCAACGCCCGCATCGTGGGCCTGCACGCCCACTCGGGCAGCGGCATTCGCACACCCGACGCTTGGCCGGAGCTGGCGCGCACGCTGGCAGCGCTGGCCGGCGACCTGCCGGACGTGCGGATCCTCGACGTCGGGGGCGGGCTCGGCGTGCCGGAGAAGCACGGCCAACGTGCGTTGGACCTCCGAGCCGTCGGCGCGGCCCTCGGCGAGGTGATGAGCGGGCGGCCGGACCTGGATCTGTGGATCGAGCCGGGCCGCTACCTGGTCGCCACCTCCGGGGTGATCCTGACCCGGGTCACGCAGCGCAAGCGCAAGGGCGACGTTCGGTTCGTGGGCGTCGACGTCGGCATGAACAGCCTGATTCGACCGGCCCTGTACGGGGCGTACCATGAGATCGTGAACTTGTCGCGGCTGGGTCTGCCATCGGAGGAGGTGGTCAACGTGGTCGGTCCAATCTGCGAGACGGGCGACACCCTCGGACATGAGCGACCGCTGCCAAAGTCCGATGAGGGGGATGTGCTGCTGATCGCCAACGCCGGCGCCTACGGGAGGGCCATGAGCTCGGAATACAACCTGCGTCCTCCTGCCATTGAGCGGGTGCTGTCGTGATGCGCGGCCTAGGAGCCTGTCGGGCATTGTCGGTCGAGCAGAGTGCGTCCGGCGGATTCGCTCGCAAGGCGCGCCGCCGACGCGCTAGCTGTGCGCTATCGCTAGAAGGCGGAACGCAGCGAGCGGATTCGCCGGGCGTGCTCGGCGAAGCGCCGCCAATGTCCGACAGGCTCCTAGTCAGGCTCGTGCTGTGCCCGGTCCTGGCGCTGTCCTGGGTCGGCTGCCTGGAGGGCGGCGGGGCCAATCCGCCGGGCCGCGGACCCGACGAGTCGGACCCGGCCGCCGACAACGGGGGAGCGGGGGCGGGGCAGGGAGCGGGCGCCGGGGCCGGCGTCGATGCCGATGGTCCGGGGGGCGATGCCGCGGACGGTGGGGCGCAGGGCGGAGGCGCAGACGCCGGCGACGGGCAGGGTGGCGACGGCGACGGCGACGGTGGCGCGGGGGATGGGGACGGCGACGGCGCAGGGGAGGGAGATGGCGACCACGGTGACGGGGACGGGGACGGCGGGCAGGATGGGGAGGGCGACGGCGACGGCGAGGGCGACGGCGACGGCGAGGGCGACGGCGAGGGCGACGGTGAGGGCGACGGCGACGGAGGCGCGGACGGGGAGGGCGATGGTGGCGACGACGGCGAGCAGGACGGCGGAGACGACGGCGGGGCGCTGGACTGTGAGCCCATCGGGGACCGCGAGCTTTGCGGGACGGGCATCGACGAGGACTGCGACGGATTGATCGACGAGGGCTTCGAGATCGACGACCCGTGCGAGGCCGGCCGCGGGGCCTGTCACCGGGTGGGGGAGTGGGTGTGCACGGTGGACGGGCGGGGGCTGTTCTGCGACGTCGAGGCCGGACCGCCGGGCTCCGAGCTGTGCGGCAACAACGTCGACGACGACTGCGACGGAGAGACCGACGAGCGCTTCGTCGTCGGGCAGGAGTGCGAGGTGGGCATCGGCGGCTGCCGTGCCCTCGGGCAGTGGGAGTGCTCCGCGGACGGGCGCGCCTGCGCATCGCCGGTCTCATCGGCCGCGTTGCGCCGGTGCACCCGCCCGCCTGCGTTGTCCATCTCGCCCCAGTCGATGTTGAGTGGCGGAGGGCTGCCCCAGCGGTCGAGCCCATGCTGTACGCAGCAGAGGCCACACTCCTCGTCTACCTGGCTGCGGAGTC
>PVBE010312189.1_pt1 | contig 18676 bp, 15 predicted proteins | sample 1631181 | NCBI WGS metagenome assembly PVBE01 (sample SAMN08397723, study PRJNA350692) | Marine metagenome, whole genome shotgun sequencing project. | isolation source: water | place: Pacific Ocean | collected 2012-04
ATACCAGAATCCGGGTGCGGTGTCGTCAAATTACACGGTCATCTGGGCAATGCGGGTTTGACGGCGTTGGACATGAGGTTGAGTAGAATCTGCTTGAACCGCGTGTAATCGGCGTGGACCGAGGGAAGGTTCACGGCTTCGTCGGCGATGACGATCTCGATGCCGCGGTCCTCCGCCAAGGGCTGAACCAAGGTGTGGCATTCGGCTATCGCTTTTATTGGTCTGACGTCTTCGATGGAGAGCGACAATTTCCCGGCCTCGATCTGGGCTAGTTCCAGGACCTCGTTGATCAGTTGCAAAAGGTGGTTGCCGCCCTTGAGGATATTGTGGACACATTCCTTCTGTCCTTCGGTCAGGGGCTCCTTGGTATTGAATTCCAACAACTGGGCGAAGCCAAGGACGGCGTTCATCGGGGTCCGCAGTTCGTGGCTCATCGACGACAGGAATTCGGACTTCGCCTTGTTGGCGTCGTCGGCCTGGTGGCGGGCCTGCTTAAGCTCGGTAATATCGACATGGATGCCGACCCATCCGCCGTCGGGCAGCCGGCTGACGGCGATGCGGACCCAGCGGTCGCCGATGAGTGGCTGCTCGAAGGCCTCGTCGCTCATTCGCCCCTTGGACAGGCGCCGGGTTACCCATGCCTCGATGTCTTCGTCTTCCTGGGCGTCGGTGTATTCTCCCCGTTCGGCACCGGCGCGCAGGAAGTCGTCAAACCGGGCGCCGGCAAGGACGGCGTCCCGGGATTTGGGATAGAGGCGGGCAAATTTGCTATTGAACAGGACGATCCGGTTTTCGGCGTCGCACATGACAAAGCCGTCGGCGATGTTTTCGATCGCCGCCGACAACAATTCCTGGCTTCGACGCAGTTCTTCCTCGGCCAACACGCGTTCGGTGATGTTGCGAACGATGCCGGTAAACCGGACCTCGCCCTGGCTCCGGGATTCACTGACCACGATGTGCATGGGAAACGCGGTGCCGTCCTTGCGCAAACCGACCAACTCGCGGCCGGTGCCGATGATTCCGGCTTCATGGGTATCCAGGTACTTTCGCAGGTATCCGTCGTGCTCTTCGCGGTAGGGGTCCGGCATCAGCATCTTGACGTTGCGCCCGACGACTTCCTGGCTCGAATAGCCGAAGATATCCTGCGCCGCCCGGTTGAAGGTTTCGATAATGCCCGAGACATCGATGGTGACGATCCCGTCGGCCGCCGTATCGACGATCGTACGGGTGCGGTCCTCGCTAGCGGCAAGCTCGTCGGTGCGTTGGCGGACCAGGATTCGAATACTTGATTCGCGGCCGGCGGCGGAAATCATATAGGTGGTAAAGAGCCCGGTGAACAGAAATCCCGCGGCCAGCACACCCCAGGCCAACCACGGCGCCTGCGGCTCGAAGTATCCCGGAACCGGCGCGAAGACGATTTCCCACTGACGATTCCCCATCGATAAAAAAGCGGATTCATGGCCTGCGCGCCGCAACGCGTCCTCACTCTTCGGCGTACTCCCGCCGGCTCCCGCGCGGGCGGAGTGGTAGTAGAGGAACCGTGACCCCGGCGCCCCTCCTTGATCAAAGAAATATATGTCGAGGCCGCTTGGGGGTGCGCTCATTTTCCTGATAGTGGCTTCGACCAGATTCTCGATGCGGAAGACCCCGAGGGCAAAACCCTCAACGTTCTCTCGGCGCTGGCGTGGGGTGTCATGGGGCGCGGCCTTGCGGAAGATCGGAAGGAATGCCAGAAAACCAAACTGATCGCCGGTTTCCTGGACCAGCCGCACGCGCCCGCTGACCGCAAGCCGCCCGGTGATGCGCGCCTTGCTCAGTGTCGACAGGCGGGCCGCGTCGGAACCCAGGTCGAACCCCAGCACCCGTTCGTTTCCGGCCCGGGGGACGACGTAAAAGACGGGGAAGTAGGCATCCCGTTCTCGCGCCGGCACCAGGTTCCCGTCCGCGTCCCTCTCCGTGATGGCAAAGTCCGCGATCCCGTCCCGGCGCGCCCGCGCCTCGTATTCCTGGCGCGTCTCCGCCGTAACGCGGGGAATCCATTCCAAAGCCTGGATGCCGGGCTGGCGGCGCAGAAATCCGCCGGTGAAGGTATCGAACTCATGGCGCGACACGAAATTTGAGGCGGCGTAGAAGCTGTTGATGGAATTGAGGATATTAAGATAGTCCGCCATCGCCCGGTCCATGGCCGTGGCGTACCTGTCGCTGGCGACGCTGAGGGCGTTCTGGGCCTTAACTTCGCCCCAGCGCTGGGTGAAGATAAAGCCGCTCAGAGTAATGGCGATGCCGATGGCAACGATGATGCCGGCCCAGGTGTATTGGAGAGCCGGGGAATTCCAGTTGACCTTTGTTTCTTTTTCGGAGCCTACGAACATGTCTTATCCGTGTCTGCCGCCCAAGAAGGGACCGACGGCAATCCGTCATGACATTCTACTACACTCAATTTGTCAAACGGGCCAGTCTCGTTCCTGTTGATTATCTAGGGTGCCAGGATCACGATTAAAACCAATTCGTGCGCCGTGCCGCGTGTGATGCGGGATTGCCCCAAACTCCGCGGCGGCGTACATTGCGCCGCTCGTCAGGCGCGATTGGGGCGTAGCCAAGCGGTAAGGCATCGGGTTTTGGTCCCGTGATCCCAGGTTCGAATCCTGGCGCCCCAGCCAACGCAAAACCCCGCCCCCGTGGCGAGGTTTTGCATTGTTTCCCTACGGCGCATGGGGCTGCCATCCCTTGACCATGCTCAGCGGCAAGGCGATGATGATATTGTCCTTTCCAGCGAGGGAAGCTCCGTGACCGCCAAGAATCTTTCCGCCGCCGACGTGGCGCTTCCCCGCTTTGAGCCCGGCGACGCCGAGGACGGAGACGCGTTCTCATTGTCCAGCCACGCCCGTGCGCGCGAGGCTCTTGAATTTGCTCTCTCGGTGAAGGGCTCCGGCTTCAATATTTTCGTTCTTGGCGACGATCACAGCGGTCGCATGACGGCGACATTCGATTTCATGCGCGCCTTTGTGGAGCAACGCCCGGCACCCGACGACTGGCTCTATCTCAACAACTTCGCCTACCCTCACAATCCCAAGCCTCATCGCCTGCCGGCTGGGGTTGGGCGGCGCTTTCGCGAGCACATGACGAGGCTTGTTCCTCAACTGCGCGACGCATTAATGCGCGCTTTCGGCAGCGAGGAATATCAAGCCGAGGTCCATGCGCGCGGAGAACGCGTACGCGCCGAACTAGCCCAGCGCATGGACGCATTGCACACTGAGCTGAAGGCTCATGACCTTGAGTTGTTGCGCACCCCCGATGGCCAGATGACGATCGCCCTCATCGAAGACGGCAAGCCGGTGAGTCTGGATACCCTCAGCGACGAGCGACGCGCCGAGGTGGGGCGCCACGGAAAGGCATTCGCGGAGAAACTAACCGAAGTGACCCGTTGGGGAGCCGTGCGCCAGGGCGAGCTCGCGGTTGCACTGACGGAATTCGAGCGCCGAATGGGTGATAATGCCGTCAAGGAATTGTTTGACCAGGCCGCCGGCGTCTTCTCCGGTTACCCCGCTCTGGTTGATTGGTTGACCGAGATGCGCGCCGACGTCCTTGACAACCTGGACCGTTTCGCCGCACGGGAGACGGAAGCAAAACTGACTCCCGAGGCGCCGCCGGAACGGCACTATGGCGTCAATCTGCTGGTCGATCATTCGGACCATTCCAGTCCGCGCGTCATCTTGGAAGCCAACCCGACCTATGAGAATCTGTTCGGGCGCATCGAATACCGTCAACTGGAAGGCGGCCAAGAGACCGATTTCACCCTTGTCCGCGGCGGCTCTCTGCACCGGGCCAACGGCGGTCTTTTGGTGCTCCGGGCCGAATCGTTGGCCGCCAATCCGTTCGTTTGGGAGCAACTCAAAGGGGCGCTCCGCGATCGTCGGATTCACCTTGAGGAACCGCAGCGCATGGGCACGCTTCCCATCGCCGGCGCGCCCCGACCCGACCCGATCCCCCTTGACCTCAAGGTGGTCATCGTCGGAACGCCACGCTGGTACTACACCTTCTTCTCTCTCGACCCGGGGTTCCGCAGTTATTTCAAGGTTAAGGCCGACATTGACGGCGACATGGAAGCGACCCCCGAAAACCTGACCTGTTTTGCGGGACTGATCCGACGCATGGCGCGCCAACAGGCGGGCGCAGCGTGCGATGACAGCGCCGTCGTGCGATTGCTTGGCGTCGTTGCGCGTTGGGCCTCCGATCGCGGCAAGTTGTCGGCCCGTTTCGAACAGGCGGCCGATTTGATGTGCGAGGCCGTTAACCTTAACGGCGGTGCCGATGCCCCGGTGATCACCAAGGCGGCAATCGATGGCGCCATGGCGCAGCGCCGCCAACGCAATGCTCGCGTCGAGGACAGGCTGCATGACGGAATCCGACTGGGCACGATGATGATCGACACCACCGGGGCCGTCGTCGGGCAGACGAACGCGCTGACCGTGCGCGACATGGGCGATCATACTTTTGGCATACCGGCCCGGGTTACCGCCCGCGCCTCGGTCGGGCGCCAGGGCGTGACCAACATCGAACGCGATTCGGCGCTTGGCGGTCCCATTCAGCAAAAGGGTGTCATGGTGTTGCAGGGCTTCCTGGCGGGTCGCTTTGCACGTCGCATACCGATGTCGTTTAACTGCTCGATCACCTTCGAGCAGAGCTATGGCGGCGTTGAGGGGGACAGCGCCTCGATCGCTGAGCTGCTGGCTATCGTGTCCGATCTTTCCGGATTGCCCTTGCGCCAGGATCTGGCCGTTACCGGATCGGTAAACCAGCGTGGCCAGACCCAGGCCGTGGGCGGCGTCCACTATAAGGTAGAGGGGTTCTTCCGCGCCTGCATCGAAACCGGGGGATTGACCGGAAGCCAGGGCGTTGTCCTGCCTGCCGCCAACGAAGCCAACCTGGTGTTGCGCGACGAGGTGGCCGACGCGGTGGCGGAGGACCGTTTCCATCTATGGAGCATCGGCACGGTGGATGAGGCGGTCGAACTGTTCACCGGGGTGCCTGCCGGCGTACCCGACGCCGGGGGCGCGTACGGGGCCGATACAGTGTACGGCCGGGTGAAGGCGCAACTGGAAACCTTCGACCGAATTCTGGCCGAACGCCAGCGCGGCTGAAACCTTCCCATGGGTCAGGTCATCCTTTCCATTTCGGCGTTGCTGTTGGGCATGGCGCTCATCTTCCTTGGCCATGGCATGCTGGGGACGCTGTTGCCGCTGCGCATGGGCATGGCCGATTTTCCACCCGTCGTCGTCGGCATGGTGATGTCGGCATACTTCATCGGCCAGGTATTCGGCGTCTTCCTCGGCAGCCGGCTGATCGCCAATGTCGGCCACGTTCGCACCTTTGCGGCCCTGGCCTCTATTCTCTCGGCTGCCGCCATCGCCCATCCCTTTCTGTTCGCGCCTCTGCCTTGGGGTGCGCTCAGGTTAGTCCACGGGTTCTGCCTCGCCGGTCTTCTCATGTGCACCGAAAGCTGGCTCAACGAACGGGCCACCAACGAGATCCGGGGCCGGGTCCTTTCCCTCTACATGACCACCGTCTACCTGGCCCAGGGGGGCGGCCAGTTCCTGCTCTTCCTGGGCGACGAGCATCAGTACACGCTCTTTATCGTTGCCTCGATTTTGTTTTCCCTGGCCCTTGTTCCGGTTGCTGTCACCCGTGTTCGGGCGCCGGCGCCGATCAAACCGTCACGCCTGCGCCTCAAGGAACTCTACGCGGTTTCGCCTCTCGGCATTTCGGGGGCCTTTGCCAGCGGTATCATTTTGGGCGGGTTTTATGGGTTGGCGCCTTACTTTGCCCAGCAGACGGGCCTGGGCTTCGATGGGGCTGCCCGGTTCATGGCCGCCGCCATCGTCGGCGGCCTGCTTTTGCAATGGCCCATGGGCCGGCTGTCCGACCGTTTCGACCGACGCACCGTCTTCGGCGGCCTGGCGCTCGCGGTATGTGTCATCAGTGTTGCATTTTTCACTCTGCCGGAAGGCGAGCAGGCACCGCTTCTCATCTTGGCGGCGGTCTTTGGCGGCACGCTGTTCACCCTCTATCCTCTCTGCGTTGCACATACCAACGACCACGTGGCGCCCGGCGACCTGGTGCGTGCCTCGGGCGGCCTGATCGTGACCTACGGCATCGGCGCCGCTATCGGCCCCGTGGCCGCGGCCGGCCTGATAAGTCTCATCGGTCCCTTCGGCCTCTTTATATTCATCGGTGCCGTCGCGCTGGGGATCGCCGCCTTCACCTTCTGGCGCATGGGCCAGCGCGCGGCCCCGGCGACCGAGCAACAAGGCCCGTTCCAGCCGGTTCCGCGCACGACGCCCGTCGCCAGCGAGCTTGACCCACGGGCTGAATAGGGTAGGGGGCGCGGGTCCGGCTTTTCGCAGGGCTCGCTCCGGCCGGGGAGAAAAGATCGATATTCGAGAATTTGGAGCGGGCGAGGGGAATCGAACCCCCGTTTAAAGCTTGGGAAGCTTTCGTTCTACCATTGAACCACGCCCGCCCGGCGCTGTTGGGATCCAATCTATAAGTCAACAGACGAACCCGTGCAAGGGTGCGCCCCGGCAAAGGCTGCCTTGTCTTTACCCACACGATATTGTTATTTGGCTTGTCCACCCAGCACCGTTAAACACGGGTTGAACGCGGGGGGAACACAGTCGAGAGAGGACCATGCCCGAAGGCGACTTGGCTAGAAGATCGAGGATCGATACTAAAAAGTTTCACGACCCGGACTTTACCGCCGACGGCACCCGGCGTGCCGGGGTGACGTTGGAGCGGCTGAAGACTCTATGGTTCAACACCGGCACGCTGTGCAATATCGAGTGTAAGAATTGCTATATTGAATCCAGCCCCAAGAACGACCGTCTGGCCTATCTCTCCGTCGCCGAAGTCAGGAACTATCTAGACCAGATCGCGGCCGACGACTTGGCGGTCGAGGAAATCGGCTTTACCGGCGGCGAGCCTTTCATGAACCCCGACATCATCGCCATGATCAACGAATCCCTCGACCGCGGGTTCCGCGTCCTGGTGTTGACCAACGCCATGTTGCCCATGTGGCACAAGCGCGACGCGCTTTTAGACATCAAACAGCGCCATGGACAGAGTCTGACGGTGCGCGTTTCCATGGACCATTACGTGCAGCGCGACCACGAGGCCATTCGCGGTCCCCGCACCTGGGACCCGATGATCAAGGGGTTGACCTGGCTCGCGGCGAACGGCTTTAACCTGGCCGTTGCCGGGCGCACCCTGTGGGGCGAGGACGACGATGCCGAGCGCGCCGGCTATGCCGCGCTGTTCGCCGAGCTAGGCGTGTCGGTGGATGCCAGCGATCCGGCGGCCCTGGTTCTCTTTCCTGAAATGGACGCCACCGTCGACGTGCCCGAGATCACGGTCGCGTGTTGGGGCATCCTGGGCGTCGATCCGGCAAGCGTCATGTGCGCCACCTCGCGCATGGTGATCAAGCGCAAGGGAGCGGCCCTGCCGCTGGTCGTCCCGTGCACGCTTCTTCCCGACGATGCTCAGTTCGAACTCGGCCACCGCCTCGCCGACGCCGCCGCCACGGTGAAGCTCAACCATCCCCACTGCGCCAAGTTCTGCGTCCTTGGCGGAGCATTGTGTAGCGCCTAGAGAATTATCCAATTGTTTGCGGCACCAGCCCGCCCCCCCTGCCTCTGAATCATCTCCAAACCGCCCAGGTTTTGCCGTAATCGGCCACGTCCGGGCCACACTTCTCCCTTAATTTCACCCCTGAGCAAACAAGGGATCCGCGCTCCGATGCGGTCCCCAGGCGATAAAGGGGTTGATCGTCATGTCCAAGGCAATTATGGGTGCTTTCCTCACTTCTCAGGTTCTGCTGGTTTTGATCCTCGCTGGCTGCGGTGCCACGTTCGATTACGAAGCCCTGCGTCGCCAAGAAAGCGAGGGCGACCACTTCACCGCAGCGCTGAGCCGCGAATACAAGGCCTTCGCGCTTTATGAGGCCGACAGTATGTACGACTGGCCCGACGCCGCCCATTTCGGTGACAAGGCCATGCGCAGCGCCCGAGGCGTTGTCGCGCTGCCCGAACGGATTGCCGATTGGCGCCTTCCCACCGCTGAGGTGGGCGCCATTAGCGCCGCCCGCGTTCGTCTAATTGCGGTCCTGGACGGCGGTGCGCGCCGCCGTTCCCCGGCCACCGCGGCCCTGGCCCAGGCGCGCTTCGACTGTTGGCTGGAACAGCAAGAGGAAAACTGGCAGATCGATCACATCGCCCATTGTCGCGACGGTTTCGGCGCGGCCCTGGCCCAGTTGGAAGAGGCGGGGCTGGCCGCGGCGGCGCCCGTCCATCCGGCGGTCTATGACCGCGGGGATGAGAAAAATCAGGACTCGGGTCAAGTCTATGCCCTTTTCTTCGGTCTTGATCGTTCCGAACTGCAAGCCGACGAATTGGCGACCGTCGATGCCATCGCAGCCTTGGTGCGGCGTGGCGGATCGGCGCGCATCGTCCTTGGCGGCCATGCCGACCGTGCCGGATCGCAAACCTATAACCAGGCCCTGTCGATGCGCCGCGCCAAAACCGTGCGCGACGCCCTTGTCGCGCTCGGCGTCAGTCCGGCGCGCATTCTTTCCAACGCCTATGTCGAGACTCACCCGCGCGTCGATACTCCCGACGGAATGGTCGAGCCCCGTAATCGTCGGGTCGAGGTTATGGTCGGTCCGGCTCCGGCTCTTTAGAGCCCTCCCTCCACCTTGGGTGGGCGGGCCGTCAGGCCCTCCTGCCCATTTTTTATTTATCCGCACTCCCCTCGTACTCATTCGCACTGGACTCACGGAGCATTCCTTGTACTTAATCAACCGTCGGATCACTTGTTATCGTGTGTTCCATGCTAGGAGGCGGCGTGCCGGGGTTCAATGGTCGGATCCACCTCTTCCCAATCGGGTAAATACGCCCATACCACGCGCGCCGTCACCGTGACAGTGCAACCGTTTTACCTTGAGGAACAGTCGGCACCCGATCAAAGCCATTACATCTGGGCCTACCATTTCGAGATCGAGAACCACGGCGACGAAACGGTGCAGCTTTTGGCGCGCTATTGGCGGATCACCGATTCGTCGGGAAATGTTCAAGAAGTGCGGGGCGAAGGCGTGGTCGGCGAACAACCGGTCCTTGAGCCCGGCGAAAGCTTTGAATATACAAGCGGCACCCCGTTGCCGACGCCTTCGGGGATCATGGTCGGCACCTATCAGATGGAAACCGATACGGGTGAGCGCTTCGATATTGCCATCCCCGCCTTTTCCCTCGACAGTCCCTACCAGGAATCGCAGATTCATTAACACGTTCGCCTTGAATTCCGATGCCCCGGCCCCACATCCCTCCACGGACGCCACAAACGGACCAAGGATGTGAAAGCGAAAAAACCAATCACCCTCATTGACTCCGACAAGACCGGCCGCCCCAGCCGGGCGGAGGCCGAGGCGGCCGTACGCACCTTAATCAGTTGGGCCGGCGACGACCCCGACCGCGAGGGACTGCGCGAGACGCCGGCCAGGGTCACACGTTCATACGAGGAGTTTTTTAACGGCTACGCCCAGGACCCGGTGGACCTGTTGGCACGCACCTTCGAGGAGACCGACGGCTACGACGAAATGGTGGTTCTGCGCGACATTCGCTTCGAATCCCACTGCGAGCACCATATCGCGCCCATCCTGGGCAAGGTGCACGTGGCCTACTTGCCCGACCGCCGGGTGGTCGGCATCAGCAAGCTGGCGCGGGTTGTCGAGGTCTATGCGCGGCGCCTGCAAATCCAAGAGAAAATGACGGCGCAGATCGCCAATACAATCGACGAGGTCCTGCAGCCCCAGGGGACGGCCGTGGTCATCGAGGCGGCACACCAGTGCATGACCACCCGCGGCGTCCACAAGCCGGGTGTCGTCATGGTCACCAGCCGCATGCTGGGTGCCTTTCGCGACAACCCCCCGACGCGGCGCGAATTTCTGGAACTTATCGGCAATCCAACCAACACCGGCGGCAACTTCACCTGAGCGCCCGCCTCTTGACCCGATCCCGGCAAAAGGCTTGAGTGAGGCGAAACGCCCCGTCCCGCGCCGGGGAGGGGAAGTGGCTTGGCCGGAGCGAACGCCCAGTGAACGATCTACGCCCTATCGTCTTGGTAATCGGGATGCTGTTGACGACCCTAGCCGTCGGCATGTGCGTGCCGGCCGCCGTGGATGCTTACGTCGGCAACCCCGACTGGCAGGTATTTGCCACCGCCGCCGGCGTGACCAGTTTTATCGGTGTCACCATGACCCTTACCAGTCGCGCCGAAGACACCCGGCTCACCGTTCGCCAAGCCTTCCTGTTGACGACGCTTAGCTGGCTTGCACTAACCATGTTCGCGGCCCTGCCGTTTACATTTTCGGTGCTCAACCTGAGTTATACCGACGCCTTTTTCGAGGCCATGTCGGGGATCACAACCACCGGCTCGACGGTGATCACCGGTCTCGACACGGCGCCGCCGGGGATCTTGCTATGGCGGGCCATCTTGCAGTGGTTGGGCGGCATCGGCATCATCATCATGGCGATTGCCGTGATGCCCATGTTGCGGGTTGGCGGCATGCAGATGTTCCGTGTTGAGGCCTTCGAGACCGAAGGCAAGGCCCTGCCCAGGGCGGCCCATATTTCGGCGGTCCTAACCCTCATCTACGTGGTGTTGACCATGATCTGGGCGATCGCGCTGTGGCTGGCCGGGTTGGGCGGGTTCGATGCCGTGGCCCATGCAATGACGACCATTGCGACCGGCGGCTTTTCCACCCACGACAAGTCCATCGGCGCTTTCGACAGCGCCCTCGTCGACGCCATCGTGACCTTCGGCATTGTCGTCGGAGCCCTGCCGTTCTTGCTCTATTTCAAGGCCATTCAGGGTGACGTGCGGTCTCTGGCCCGGGACAGCCAGGTGCGGGGATTTTTCGCCATCGTGTCGGTGATCGTTCTGGTCAGCGCCGGTTGGCTGTGGTTGAACAACGAAGTGGCGCCGTTGCAGGCCCTGCGCTTCGCGTCGTTCAACGTGCTCTCCATTATCACCGGGACGGGATATTCAACCTCCCAGTTCGACGCCTGGGGCAGTTTTGCCATGCCCGTCTTTCTTTTCATCATGGTCATCGGCGGCTGTGCCGGCTCGACCACCTGCGGCATCAAGATTTTTCGCTTCCAGGTCCTCTACTCCGCCGCCCGTAGCCAGTTACACCACCTTTTACAGCCCAACGGCATCTTCATCCCCTATTACAACCGCCGCCCAGTACCCGAAGAAGTCATCACCTCGGTGCTCGGGTTCTTCTTTCTTTACGGCGTGTCCCTGGCCCTGCTGGCGGTGGCGCTCGGTCTATTGGGGCTCGATTTCGTCACCGCCGTCTCGGGCGCGACCACCGCCATCTCCAACGTCGGTCCGGGGCTGGGGCCGGTGATCGGTCCGTCCGGCACCTTCCAGACCCTTCCCGATTCCGCCAAATGGCTGTTGTCGGGGGGAATGCTGTTGGGACGGTTGGAGCTGTTTACCGTCTTCGTCCTATTCACCCGGTCGTTCTGGCGCGGTTGAGCGGTGTCCTTTTATGCGGCACCAGCCCACACCCCCACCCGGCCACCCAATGCCATTGTATGCCGTGGGTGGCCGGGTGGGGGTGTGGGCTGGTGCCGAATATGATTTTCAAGAGGCGGCGCCTTCGGCCGCCGCGCCGTCGATGGCGCCGTAGCGCACCAAAAGATCGCGTACCGCCGCTTCCTCGGCCGGCGTCAGGGCCGGCACCGGCTCGCGCAGGTGGCCTCCGGGCAGGCCCAGCATGTTGAAGGCCGCCTTGTAGGCCGCCGGAATGGTGCCGGTAGTATTGATGACCCGGCTCACGTCGAAAATTTTCCGTTGCAGGGCGCGGCGGTCGGCGGGTGTCATGTCCGCGAAGGCGAACATGCGATCGGCGTCGGCGAAGAGATCCATGCCGGTGCCGATGGTGCCGCCGGCTCCCATCAGCATGGCCGGCATGAAGGCCGGGCCGCTGACCAGCACCGCCATGCGGTCGTGGAAGCGGAGCACGTTCTCCAATTGGTGCCCGGCGTCGTGGTTGGTGTCCTTCAGCGCTTCCACTTCGGCGACGCCGCAGATGGACTCGAGCACGTCGGGCGTGATCGAGACGTTGGTCCGGTTAGGCGAGTTGTAGGCCATCATGGGCAGGGGCACTGCCTTGGCCACCACCTCGAAACGGCGCACGATGGCGGCGGCGGGCGCGTCGGCCCAACTGTGGACGTAGAACGGCGGCTTGACGCACAGGCCATAAGCACCGGCGTCGGCGGCGGCCCGGGCGCGCTCGATGGTCTCGCGTTCGGTGATCGCCCAGGCGCTCACGTAGACGGGCTTGCCCTGGGCCGCGTCCATGGCGAGCCGGGTCATTTCGGCGATCTCGTCGAGTGACAGCGACCAAGCCTCGGCGTTGTCGCCAGCGATCAAAAGGCCCTTAGCCCCGTTGTCGAGGAAGTAGCGAAGAAGCTCGGCAAACGCGTCGGGCATGAAGTCGCCCTTGGCCGAGAACGGCGCCACGGGCGCCGGGTAGCGGCCGACGGGAATCCTGTTCATGACGATATCTCCTTCAGGGTTTCGCTGCGAACGATCATGCGCAATCAGGCCAGCGCCTCGATGATGTGGGTGACCAACCCGCCGACCGCGTCTTTGTCGATCCAGCGTGCAACGATAACCAGATCGTGGTCCGGGTCGATACAAATAAGGTGGTTGCCGGCGCCGGACGCGCTATAGGTTGCCTCGGGCGCCGCCGGCCACATCTGGTGGCCCGTATTGAGCCACCACAGGTAGCCGTATCCGGCGTTGACCGAAGAGGGGGTACGCAAGGCATCGACCCAGCCCTCGGGCAAGAGCCGCTGGCCGTCCCACACCCCGTCCCGATGCACAAAAAGGCCGAAGCGGGCGTGGTCGAATGTGTTGATTTGTATGCCGCCGCCCCAATGAGTGCCGCCCGGTACCGATTGCATGCGCTCACCGTCGATCTCGACGAAGGAATTGCGGTATCCGTGCCAGATCCAGTTTCCGGACGCCCCGATCGGATCCATGACCCTGTGCTTGAGTATCTCGGGCAGAGGACGGCGGAAGACGTGAAGCAGGGCCAGGGATAGGACGTTGACGCGAACGTCGTTGTATTCCCAGTAGGTGCCGGGCGCCCGTAGATCGCGATGTTCGCCCTTGCGGCTGTTGTCGGAGCCCTCTCCGACCTGGCGATGGCGGTCGACCAAGTCCGGTTTGTCCCAAAGTGTGCCTTCCCATTCGCTGGTCTGGGTAAGGAGGTGGCGCCACGTGATGGCCCGGTTGTGCTCGGGCGCAAAGGTCTCCCCGGGGACGCTATCGCCGACCGCCTCGTCGATGTCGCCGATCAACCCGTCGCCGATGGCCAGGCCGGCAAGGATGGCGAGATAGCTCTTGGCGATGCTGAAGGTCATGTCGACGCGCCCGACGTCGCCCCATCGGCCAACCATGCGCCCACCCTTAAGCACGAGCCCACTGGCACCGCCGCGCGGTTTGAACGGTCCCAGGGCTTCGTCCCAGGGCGGTTTTTCGAATTGGCTCAGGCCGGGAACGTTGCCGGCTTTCTCAAGATCACGGGGCCACGAAGTTTCATGGGCCTCGGCAAATGCCAGGGCGGCGGCCAGGCGTTCCTCATTGAACCCGGCCACGGCAGCCTCGGCATGCTCCCATGCCTCATCGGTCGTCGGAAAGTAAATCATGGTGCTTGCCCCCAATGATTGAAATCCGAGCTAACAGAACGCACCCGTAGCGATTACCGCGGCCAATTGTCCTTCAACATATTATGGATGATCGTTTTTTGGTCGTCCGTGAGGTCCGCGGCAGCCTCCATATTGGGGGGTTTGGTCCATGTTGGGTCGGGAATTTCCGCTCCCCCGACTTCGACACTCTGGGAATAGCGCGGAATGACATGAAAATGCACATGGGGATCGTTCATCATGAACGCGAGATAGTTGAATTTTTCAGGGCTGAAAGCCGCGCCAACGGCCGCTTCGATCTTTGACGCGACTGTTGGGAGTTCGGCTCCGGCCTCAGGCGAGATATTTCCGAGCCCCGTGCCGTCTTCTTTGCAAACCAAGACGAGACAACCGGCTGTAAGCTGCCTCGGCCGCAATAATGCGCACCAATATGTAGTTTCACCGACCACGCTGTCTGGATAACCGAATTTCAACATGGTTTGGTTAGCCATGGCCTCTTCCCCCTAATACGTCGAACGCACGGCACGCCGCCGCTTGCCCTTGCCGGCTTTTTTGGCTTTGGTCACCGATCGGGATAGGTCGTCGAGGTATTCGCCGACTACGGCCTCGTGGGGCAGGGACAGGCCGATCATGATGCCTCGTGGATTGACTTGGCTGCCGACGAACCATTTGCGGCGCTGCATCTCATCGGCGACGTCCCCCATGTCGAACGCGTCGGAGCCGTAAGACACGATCAGCAGCTCGGGCTCGCCCCGGATATAGAGGCCGTCGATGGCTTTAATGCCGTTGATGTAGCGCTGGCGCATGCGCATGAGCCGCTTGTTGAGCTTGAGATAGCCCTCCTCGCCAAGATGGTTCATCACCGCCCAGGCTGCTGAGATCGAGCCGCCGGGCCGCGTGCTGGCGACGTTGGGGCATTCGAACCGGCCTTGGGGCCAGTCCTTGAAGTCGAAGGGCTGGTACTTGGCCAGGCTTGGATTGCGGTAGAACACGGTCGACGTACCCTTGGCGCAGAACCCGTACTTGTGCAAATCCGCCGACATCGAGCACACGCCCGGCACCGCAAAGTCGAAATCGGGAACCGGGTAGCCGAGTTTTTTGACAAACGGCGCCGTATAGCCGCCGACGCAGGCATCGACGTGCAGCCACAGGCTGTGGCGTTTGGCCACGCGGGCCAGGTCGCGGATCGGATCGACGACGCCGAAGGGAAAGCACACCGCCGAGCCGACCAATGCGATGGTGTTGCGCGTGATGGCCTTTTCCATCGCCGCCGCGTCGGCCCGATAGTCGGCGCCGACCGCCACCCGCTTGATCGTCAGGCCCAGATAATCGGCGGCCCGGTTGAAGGTCGGGTGACCGGAATAGGGGATCACCACTTCCGGGCGCCGGGCGCCGGGACGCTTGACGCGCGCCCAGTCGCGGGCCGCCTTCAAGGCGACGAAGATGCTCTCTGATCCGCCCGACGTGATGTGGCCCACCGCCTTTGGGGCGTGCAGCAGCCCGGCGCCGAAGTCGATGACCTCGTCTTCCATGATCTTGAGGCTCATGAAGGTGCGCCCGACGCCGCCGCCGTTTTCTTGCATGAACATGGTGTAGGCGCGCTTTTGGATTTCGAACAGCCCGTCGCCGCCGTACCACACGTGGAAGGAATGGCGTCCGCGCCGCCAGTCCATGTCGCCCTTACGCATATGCCCCATGCGTTTTTCAAGATCGCGCCAACCACGGCCTTTCTTGGGTAGTGTCTTTCGCATGATCATCACCCTATTCCAATAAATCACTGCTCCTTGGTATTAGCACGGAACGTCACCCTACCACCACGCATCGGCGAACGGTTGGGTTCCCAACGGTTAGAGCGGCGGAATACAATCCATGGGCGCCAATATTCGTTGCCGCTCTGCGCCACGTCGGCGAGCCTCAGTCCGCCGACGTATGGTAAGAGGAACCGGACTGGCTCCTTAAATCGCCCGTCAGGCGGGAAAGGCGATGCCGTGCTCGGCGCCCAGGCGGCTGAGATTGGCGATGACGCCGGGGGCCAGGGGAATGCCACTTTCACGCCGCTCGGCAGCCAGGTGCGCGCCGCGCTCCCCGGGCACCCGAACGGCATCGAAGCCGGCCGACGGCTCAAGGGCGTGGACACGGTCGATCAGGGTATCCATGCGCGTCTTGAACGCATCCAAGGGCATGAAGGCCTCCACCTTGAAGGCCATGAAAAAGGCGCCGCAGCCGGCCTCGCGCTCGGCATTATTGACGAAGCTCACCACGGTGCCGGCGAACTCGGCGCCCGGAAGGACACCGGCCAGGATGTCGACGAGCATGGAGATGGCCGAACCCTTGGCGCCGCCGAAAGGCAGCGCCACGCCCTCGATGGCTGCCTTGGCGTCGGTGGTCGGCCGGCCGTCGCGGTCGATCGCCCAGCCTTCGGGAATGGGCTGGCCGTTTTCCATGGCTTCGCGGATCTTGCGCCGTGCCGCCGTGCTGGTCGCCATGTCCATGACGAAGGGAGGATTGCGTCCGGCGGGAATGGCGATGGCCAGCGGATTGGTGCCCAGCAGTCCTTGGCGGGCGCCCCAGGGTGCCACGTTGGGCGCCGCGTTGCCCATGGCGATGCCGATGCAGTCCTCGTCCAGTGCGATCACAGGATAGACGCAGGCGGCGCCAAAATGGTTGGAACGGCGGACAGCGGCGATCCCGATGCCGATCTCCCGGGCGGCCTCTATTGCCGCTTCCATGGCGTGGCTGGCGACCACGTGGCCCATGCCGTTGTCGCCGTCGACCATCGCGACCCAGGGCATGCGGCGCTCAATGCGGATGTCCGGTTTGGCTTTGATGCGCCCCTCGGCAAGGCACGAGGCGTAGGAAGGAATGCAGCCGACACCATGGGTGTCAAAGCCGCGAAAGTGGGCCTTCAGAAGACAATGGGCCTGGATATCGGCATCGTCGGGCGGTAACCCCAGGGCTGCAAAAAGGTCAATTACGAACCGCCTCAACGGATCAACGGCGACGATGGCATCAGGCATCGGGTTCCTTCCGGGTGGAGGAGTGGGCTAGCGCCGAAACGGTTCAACATGGAATATTTTAGAATAGGAAGCCGCCAAGGTATTGGCGGACGTTTTTCTCCATCTCGGCGTTGAAATCATTCATCAAGGCCTCGGTGAGTTCGAACCAGGTCTTGTCGCGTTCGTTAAGCGTCGCACCCTCGGTCAGGGTGCGGGTGCGGGTGACGCGGGCGGCGGAAAAACCCTTGCGGAATCCCCGTTCGTCGACAATTTCCAAGAGCACCTCGACGCTTGCCTCATAGCGCACGGATTGTTCCTTCTTGAAGGCGCCGGTGAGCCCCTTGTCGATGGTAAGCGGCGTCGCCGTGCCCCGGGCGTCCTTGATGATGAAGCGCGCGATGCCCCTGCGACCCACGGCCTCAAGGCGGTCCGCCGCCCACCGTTCCAAAGCCGTTCCGGGCGGCGTCGGAAAGAGGTGTTCGACATTGGGCGCCTTCATCGGTGAGGTGTACTCCGAGACCACCTCCAGCGCCGCTGCGTCCAGGTGCAGGCGGTCGAGATGGCCATAGGTGAGCGTGGGAAAGCGCTGCACGGGCGGCGGTGTCTGGTACGCCCCAAGCGCAAGCACCACCAAGACTATTTTGACCCATCGCCTGAACCAAAAGGATGTCATGGAAGTCATTGTGACACGGTGCCGTCTGGCGGTTCAAGGCGCGTAGAGCCGCGCGACATCGCCTTTATCGAACGCATAGGGCGCCTTGCAGAACTCGCAGGTGACGGTGACCAGGCCGTCTTCGGCCATGGCCTCGACCTCGGCGCGGGGAAAGGAACGCAACGTCGTCGCCACACGCTTGCGCGAGCAACGGCAGGCGTGGCGCAGGCTGCGCTGGCGAAAAACACGCACGCCTTCCTGGTGGAACAACCGGAAGAGAAGGTCGGCCGGGCTCAGCGTCTCATCCAGCATCTCGGTCGTCGTCACGCTGCTCATCAGGATCACGGCTTGTTGCCAATATTGATCCTGATCCATGACGGCGCCAGCGTCCGGCGGCAGCCGCTGGATGACCAGCGCCGACGCTTGCGCCCCGCCGGCGCCGGTTCCGGGCCGGGCGGCAAGCGCGATAGCAGTGTCCAACTGCTCGGACCGGCGAAAGTAATTGCGCGCGCAATCGCTGACGGTGTCGCCGGTCAGCTCCGTTATGCCCTGGTAGCGTTCGGTGTCGGTACCCTGATCGACGGTGAAGGCCATGTGCCCGGTGCCCAGAAGGCGGGGCACCGGCGCGTCCTTGGACTCCATCGCCTGGCCATCTTCATCGACACGGGCGTAACCGCGTAGATCGCCATTACTGGTGACGTTGGCAACCGTCATGGTGACGGGGCCGTCGCCCTGGGTCTGCAAGGTGAAGACGCCGTCGTACTTGAGGCCGCTCGCCAGGACCGCCGCCAAGGCCATGATCTCCCCCAAAAGCGCGGTCACCGGCAATGGGTAATCATGGTTTTCGAACGCCGTATCCAGCGCACCGCCAAGGCGCACCAAGCGGCCGCGCAGGCCAAAGGTTTCTATCTGGAAGGGTTGGACCAGGTCGCCGAAGGTGGATGTCGCGATGTCCACCACGCTTAGTGCGTTTCATTGTTGTTCGGCACTGGCCCGCTCCCCCTCCCGGCCACCCAATGCCATTGTACGCTGTGGGTGGCCGGGAGGGGGAGCGGGCTGGTGCCGGTTCTAATCAACACAGAAATACACTAGCTCAGGCACCAGGCAAGGATGCCTTTTTGGGCGTGCAACCGATTCTCGGCTTCGTCCCAAACCACCGATCTGGGGCCGTCCATTACCGCGTCCGTCACCTCTTCTCCGCGGTGGGCGGGCAGGCAGTGCATGAAGATGGCGTCGGGCTTGGCGCCGGCCATCATGGC
>PVBE010442726.1_pt1 | contig 18674 bp, 14 predicted proteins | sample 1631181 | NCBI WGS metagenome assembly PVBE01 (sample SAMN08397723, study PRJNA350692) | Marine metagenome, whole genome shotgun sequencing project. | isolation source: water | place: Pacific Ocean | collected 2012-04
CGAGCGGTTGCCCAGGTAGAACATCAGGTCCACGGGCACGGGCAGATCATTGACCAGTTTACGCACCAGGGTGTCGTCCTCCAGCCACGGCACGTCCCGCTTCTGCGCCTGCTGGGGCCGCTTGCCCTGTGGGATCTGCCGCACCGGGTTGACGGTGGCGTGGCCCTGCTCGATGGCCCAGGAGAAGAAGCGCGACAGCAGGTTCAGGTTGTGGCGTATGGAGCCCTCGGACAGCAGACGCTTGCCGGAGTCGGGGGCCACCCGTTTACGCTGTTCGGTGATCCAGCGCATGAGCACGGCAACGGTGACGCCCTCCAAGGTGTACCGCTCGAACTTCGGGCGCAGGTGTTTCTTCTGTCGATTGCGGTCATCCCGGGCGTTGCGGTTGGTCAAGGTCTCCAGCCATTGCTCCATCAGGGGGCCCAACAGCGGCGCGTCACCAACCTCCCTGATGCCCACCTTGCCCTTGGCCACCCGGGCTTCGATCTGGGCCAGGTAGTTGCGCGCCTGCGCCTTTGTGGGCTGGTGAGACAGGCGCATCTTCCACCGTCCGTCGCTGTCCTTGTACTTGACGTACCACTTCGGCCTGGCGCGCGAGCCGCGGTTTACGAGGGAGCCCATGACCTACGAGAGTAGCAGATCATGGATACGAGATGGATACAAAGATGGGCACCTTCGGGCCCACTCATTGCAACTAACCGTTATCTTTAGCGTCCCCAACGGGATTTGAACCCGTGTCGCCGGCGTGAAAGGCCGGTGTCCTTGGCCATACTAGACGATGGGGACATGAGCCCAGTAGGAATCGAACCTACGGCCAATAGATTAAAAGTCTACTGCTCTGCCATCTGAGCTATGGGCCCTAGCTCCTGAATTGCTGAAGCTAAGTAGCATCAGCGATGTTCGTTGTCAACGCTGCATAGTCCTTGACAGTCCGAGAAGAAGGCTCCTACAATAAACTTGGTTATAGAGTGTTTAAAAGCCGATCAGCTGAGGTTAAGTGGCAAAGAACTCATTGAGCGTCAGGATAGCGGGTCAGCGATTCTCGATCCGCAGCGACGCCGATGAAGTCTATGTGCAGTCCCTGGCTGAGTATGTGGATGAGCGGCTGGACGAGGTGCATCGTGGCACCCGGATGGTCGCTCCCCACCGGCAGGCGATCCTCGCGGCGCTCAACATCGCGGACGAGCTGTTCCAGGAACGGCAACAACGCGAGACGTTGAGGCAGGAGGTCGGCAAAAGGTCCAGGGCCATCATGGCCAGGCTGGACGAGGAGGTGCTGCGAAGACAGCAATAACGAAAAAGTTTCCCCCTGCTCAGTTTGTGATGGACTGTTTAAAGGCAAACCGAACCAACACCTCGATAAAAGGGAACTCTTACTTACAGTGGTGAGCGAGCTTGCCACGGCGAGAGCGCCTAAAGCGGTAACGGAGTGCCCACTTGACAGTTTCAAACCGAAACTCCGGTACGAAATGCCCAGAACACACGGCTGATGCGGGGGGTTTTTCGTTTTCTGTCGATATTTTCGGTCCGCGGGTTACTCCGGCCCCTTTGCGGGGTGAAGCCGAAAATTCTGTCCGCTAATCCCTCCATGGTCCCTGGGAACCTTTGCGGGTCAAATATCCCAGCAACCGTATTGTAAAAAAAATGTAAATGATGTTAGTCTTCGGGCGGTTAATGATGACTTCACCATTTGCCGTTGGGCAGATGATTACATAACGTCGAGAAGAAGAGTGACCGCCCGGAAAACCGTTCGGTTGAGCATAGTACCGTTGGTGTTGGTCTCCAACGCCCGCGTCGTGGCGTGTGCGATCCCGTCGCCCGTCACGCGAGCTCCCTGCCTCCGCTGCAATCCCGCGCCTGGACCCCGAAGGTCCCGGGTTGCCCGTCCGTGCCCACGTCTGGCATGGACCCCGGTCGAGGCTGATTCCAAGCGCAAGCACTGCGCGCCTGGAGTCGTGGAGTTCACCGGTTGCCTCGCCCCCACTGCCGGGGGGGAGCAGCCAGACCAAGGAGATCGCGCCGTGTTAGTACCTGGTATGAGGACAAGAATGGACGGCATCAGGCCGCCGTGCGCCAGTCGCCGGCGGTCCGACGCGGTCTGACGAACTGAACGGTTTTCGGTATTTACAATGGCGGGATACCCGCCCTGGAACTTGGTCACGGGCCCGCGCCCCTTCCTCGTCAGCGTGTAATCTGACCAGCGTTGGTGAAGTGCACGTCACCCATTGAGTGGCGTGATCATGCTGACAGGAGAGCCCATTGTCCGTGACAATCGCATTCATACTCTCCCTGGTAGCGCTCGTCGGTGGCGTGTTCGCAGGCATATTCCTCAACAAGAGGAGCGAACGGCGCCGCATCGGCTCGGCCAAATCCCAGGCCGACAAGATCCTCAAGTCCGCCAACAGCGAGTCGGAGTCCGTACGCCGCAGTACGGAGATCGAGGCCAAAGAGATCCTCTTTCAGGCCAAGAGCGAGGCGGAGCGAGAGACGAGGGACCGCACCAAGGAGCTGCAAAAGCGCCAGGAACGACTGCTGAAGAAGGAAGAGAACCTGGAGCGCAAGGGGGATCTGCTCGGTGGCAAGGAGCGGGATGTGGAGAAAAAGGAGGCCGAGCTGGGCCGCCGGGAGAAGGCCGCCGAGGCCAACGCCCAGCAGGCCCAGGATCAGCTTCAGAACGTCAACAAGCGGCTGGAGGACCTGGCGGCCATGACCCGGGATCAGTCCCGGCAGCAGCTCATGGAGCAGACCACCGAGGAGGCCAAGCAGGCCGCGGCGGCGCAGATCAAGGAGATCGAGGACAAGACCGAGGCCGAGGCCAAGGAGAAGGCGGTGACCATCATCGCCAACGCCATCCAGCGCTTCGCCAGCGAGTACGTCACCGAGCGCACCGTCGCGGTATGCCAGCTGCCCAACGACGAGATGAAGGGGCGGATTATCGGCCGCGAGGGGCGCAACATCCGCGCCCTCGAGGCAGCCACCGGCGTGGACCTGATCATCGACGACACGCCCGAGGCGGTGATCATCTCCTGCTTCCACCCCGTGCGCCGCGAGGTGGCGCGCCTGGCGCTGACGCGGCTCATCGCCGATGGGCGCATCCACCCCTCGCGCATCGAGGAGGTGGTCAAGCGCTGCTCATCGGAGGTGGACGGGCTCTGCCACGAGGCCGGCGAGCAGGCGGTCTTCGACCTCGGGCTGCACCGCGTGCACAACGAGCTGGTCAAGATGCTGGGGCAGCTCAAGTTCCGCTCTTCATACTCCCAGAACCTGCTGCAGCACAGCGTCGAGGTGGGCTACATCGCCGGCATCATGGCCGCGGAGCTGGGCCTCGGCGTCAAGCAAGCGCGGCGCGCCGGGCTGCTGCACGACATCGGCAAGGCAGCGGACCACGAGGTCGACGGTTCCCACGCCCAGGTGGGCGCCGAGCTGGCCCGCAAGTACGGCGAGAAGGCGGGCGTGGTCCACGCCATCCGCGCACACCATGGTGAGGAGGAGCCGGCCAGCGTGCTGGCAGCCATCGTCGACGCGGCCAACCGGCTCAGCGCCCAGCGCCCCGGCGCCCGCAAGGAGAGACTGAACTCCTACGTACAGCGACTCCACGACCTGGAGAAGATCAGCCTGTCGTTCAAGGGCGTGGGCAAGGTCTTCGCCATCCAGGCTGGCCGCGAGGTGCGGGTCATCGTGGAGAGCAAGACCATGGACGACAAGATGTCGGTGTTGCTGGCCAAGGACATCGCCCGCAAGGTGGAGGAGGAGCTGGCTTACCCCGGCCAGATCAAGGTCTGCGTCATCCGGGAGACCAGGTCCAGCGCCGTCGCCAAGTAGGTCGTCGCAATGCGTGTGCTCTGTATTGGTGACGTGGTAGGGGGAGTCGGGCGGCGAGGTCTGTACTCCGTGCTGCCGCAGCTGGTGGAGCGCCTGGGCGTCGACCTCGTCATCGCCAACGGGGAGAACGCGGCCGGCGGTGTCGGGCTGACGGTGCGCACAGCCAAGGAGATGTTCAAGCACGGTGTGCACGTCATCACCAGCGGCAACCACGTCTGGAAGTACAAGGAGGTGGTGTCCCTGCTGGAGCAAGAACAGCGGCTGCTGCGGCCGCTCAACTACCCGGATGGCACCCCCGGACGCGGCGCCGCCGTGGTCGAGGCGCCGTCGGGCCAGAAGGTTGGGGTGATCAATCTGCTGGGCCGGGCCTTCATGGACCCGGTGCCCTGCCCTTTCCGCGCCGCCGAGCGCGCCATCGAGCGGCTGCGTCAGGAGACACCGGTCATCATCGTCGACTTCCACGCCGAGGCCACCAGCGAAAAGCGTGCCCTCGGATGGTTCCTCGACGGCAAGGTGAGCGCGGTCTTCGGCACCCACACCCACGTGGCCACCGCCGACGAGGAGGTGCTCCCGGCGGGCACCGGCTACATCACGGACATCGGCATGACCGGCCCACACTGCTCGGTCATCGGCGCCCGCAAGGAGCAGATCATCGAGCGCTTCCTCACCCTGCGGCCCATGCACTTCGGCGTGGCCAAGGAGGACGTGCGCGTCTGCGGCGCTCTGTTCGACATCGACACTGCAACGGGACGCGCCCGCTCTGTGGAGCGCGTCAAGGAAGCTGCGAGCCAATGAACATCGAAGAGCAACTGGAGATCATCGGTCGGGGAGCAATCACCAGGGTCTGGGACGACATGCGCGCCCCCCTCATTGAAAAGCTCAAGCGGGGCAAGCCCCTGCGGGTCAAGGTCGGCTTCGACCCCACGGCGCCCGACCTGCACCTGGGCCACACGGTGCAGATGCACAAGATGCGGCAGTTCCAGGAGCTGGGGCACCACATCATCTTCCTCGTGGGCGACTTCACCGCCATGATCGGCGACCCCACCGGCAAGACCACCACGCGGCCCGCCCTGTCCCGGGAGGAGGTGCTGGAGAACGCCGAGACCTACAAGGAGCAGGTGTTCAAGATCCTCGATCCGGAGAAGACCGAGGTGGCGTTCAACAGCAGCTGGCTCAACGAACTCAACGCCGAGGGCATGGTCAAGCTGGCCTCGCGCTACACCATCGCGCGCCTGATGGAGCGCAACGACTTCCGCAGCCGCTTCGACGCCGGCCGGCCCATCGCGGTGCACGAGTTCCTCTACCCGCTGCTGCAGGGCTACGACTCGGTGGCGCTCAAGGCCGACGTGGAGATCGGCGGCAACGACCAGCTGTTCAACCTGATGGTGGGCCGCGACCTGATGAAGGAGTACGGCCTGGAGCCCCAGGTGGTGCTCACCATCCCGTTGCTCCTCGGCACCGACGCGCACCTGGACGAGGCGGGCGAGCTGGTGGGCGAGAAGATGTCCAAGAGCATGGGCAACTACGTCGGGGTCAACGATCTGCCCTGCGGCGAGGACGGCATGTTCGGCAAGCTGATGAGCATCAGCGACCCGTTGATGTGGCACTACTACGACCTGCTCTCCTCGGCGTCGCCCGAGGTGCTGGACGCGCTCAGGGCCGGCCACCCCAAGGAGGCCAAGCGGGCCCTGGCCCTGGAGATCACGGCCCGCTACCACGGCGACGAGGCCGCCCGCGCGGCCAGCGCCGAGTTCGACAAGCTGCACCCGGCCGCCGGCGCCGCCCGGGGCGTGCCCGACGACGTGGAGACGGTGCAGGTGCCGGTGGACGGCGACGAGATCCTGCTCTACGCGGTGATGGTGGCGGCCGGTCTGGCCAAGAGCAACGGCGAGGCCAAGCGGCTGATCAAACAGAACGCCGTGTCGATCGATGGCGAAAAGCAGAAGGACCAGTTCTTCAAAATGGCCGCCGGCGGCTCGCACCTGCTCAAGGTGGGGAAGCGGCGGTTCCGCCAGGTGGTTCTAGGCGGCGAGGGAGCAGATTAGACGTCTGCAGAGCTGGTTGCTCCGTCATCGCCGCGAGGTGGCGCTGGTGTGCCTCATCGTGGTCGGGTTCCTGCTCCCCAGGGTGTACGCCTTCGAGGGGCTGACCCTCACCTCTCCGCTGTCCTTCATGGACATGCCCGATCACCTGTTCAACGCCCACGAATTCGCCCGGGGCGACGCGCAGCTGGAGCTGCCTGCCAAGTGGCCGCCAGGGGTCTACCGCGTGGCCGGCTCTTCGGGCCGGCGTCGCTGTGGACCGTGCAGGCGACCAACGCGAGCTTTACCCTGATCCTGCTGGCGGGCGTGTTCCTCCTCGGGCGCGCCCTGGCTGGCACCACGGCCGGGCTGTGGAGCGCGCTGCTGGTGGTGCTGAACCCGGCGCTGGTGGCGTCGACGTGGTATCTGTCGCTGGACTACCCCCTGGCGGCCATGGTGGCGGTGGGGTTGTGGCTGGTGATCAAGACCGCCGGGTTCACCCGCCGCTGGTGGTGCCTGGCGCTGGTGCTCTGGTCGGTGGCGGGGATGTACGTCAAGCCGACCTACTGCCTGTACTTGTTGGCCCCGTCCGTGGTGGCCCTGGCCGGCGCTGTGGCTCGTCGTGAGCCACGCCTCGGGGCGCTGTTCAACGCGGTGGTTTCGTTGCTGGTGGCGGCAAACCTTTACCTCGCCATCCAACACAGCGCCCCGCTGGCCATGTTGCGTGAATTCACCTGGCACGCGGGGACCAACGACGGCCTGATGACCTACAACGGGGCCGGCTCCCTTGCCTGGTTCCTCGCCATCCCCCGGCTCGCGGCGGACAGCTTCCCCTTGCCGCTGCTCGTGCTGGCCCTTGCTGGCGTGGCGCTGCTGCACATCAGGCGCACGGCGGCAAGTCGCTGGATCGTGCTTTCGGCGCTGTGGGGCTGGTACGTTTTATTCACGCTGCTGTCCAACAAGCTGGACCGCTACAACCTCCCCGTATACCCGCTGCTCTGCGTGGTGACCGCGGCGTGGCTTTGCAAGATACAGGTGGCGCGCCGCCGGCGACTGGCCCTGGCGGGCGCGGCGGCGGCGTACGCGGTGCTGCTCTGCGTGACGCACCACCACCCGCCTCCATACCTGACCAGCAAACACCTCGGCTACGAGCTGATCATGCCGACCCACGACCAGCTGCAGAGATTGCGGGACCACACATTCAGCGCCGCCTGCGACCTGCGTCCGCTGGTGCGGCTGACCGAGCGCTGGGCTTCCAAAACGGCAGGCGTGGACGCCGTGTCCCTGGTCCACCTCGATCCGGAGATCAACACCCCGCGGATCGAGGAGATGTCCTTCGTCTTTCACGAGCTCTTCCTCGGCGTGATGCACAGGCTCCCGCACAAGCGGCTGCAGATAGGTCATCTGATGGTCACGCCAGTGCTCGGTGACGGCACGCGCCAGGCCAGCGCGGCCGTGGTTATCCACCCGCCCGCGGTCAGGCTGGACCGGCTGCACCACGACCTGGTGGTGCTCCGATACCAAGAGCTGGACCTGCAGTGCCAGGCCGGGACGCAGCGGCTGGCCGTGTCGCTGATCCGGCCCGCCATGGCGGCGCGGCGTTGAGCCCCGAGTCTTCATCGGGCGCCGTTCGTGCTCAGCCTGGTCGAGGTACGGTAGGCTTGGCCACGAGATTGACCATGATCGCCCCTGACCCCATGACCGAGGAGCGCTGACCGTGGCCCCCGACCGGAGCTGGCTCACCCGCGCGCGCCACCCCGAAGTGGTGGTGACGGCGCTCTACGGGCTCCTGGTCGCCCTGCTCTGCTGGCCCCTGCCGTTGGACCCCTCCGCGGGCACCCTGGGCTGGGCCACCGTGGACCGCAACCTGCACGTCTGGGACTTTTGGTGGGCCGTCAAGTCGATGCAGGTCAGCCAGTCCATCTACTACTCGGACTACATCTACTTTCCCGGCGGGATCTGGATGTGGGCCTCCAACTGCGGGCCACTGCTGTCGTGGGCCTCGGCGCTCCCGGGCCTGATCCTGGGGGACGCCGTGGCGGCCTACAACGCCGTGGTCATGGGGTCGCTGCTGCTCTCCTGCGTGGGCGGCTACCTGCTCGGCCGCCACCTGTACGACGACCGGCTGCCGGCCTTCTACCTGGGGGTGGTGGCGGCCTTCAACCCGTATGTGCTGTTCCATATCCAGGTCGGCCTGGTGGAGTACGTCAACCTCGGCCTCGGCCTGATCTTCGTCGCGACGCTGCTGCGGCTGCTGCAGCGCCTGGACACGCGCCGCGCGGTGCTCTGCCTCCTGGCCTTCGTGGCGGCCACTACCTGGGCCTGGTACATGGGCTACTTCCTGCTGATGTTCACGGCGTTGCTGCTGCCGCTGGAGCTTCGGCCAGCGACGCTGAGCGGAGTCACCCGGCGGGGCGCGGTGCGCGTCGCCGTGCTGGTGATCCTCATCGGCGCCTTCGTCTTCGGCGCCTACCTGATGATGGGCAGCGGCTGGTCCGAGCGGGAGATGGTCAGCAGCCAGGAGAAGACCCTGCTCGGCGCCCCGGGCGACGGCGGGCGCGTGCTGTCACTAGGCGAGCTGATGCAGGCCGAGCGCGGCCCCAACACCAAAGCCGTGGACAAGGTCCTGGAGGTCAAGCTGATCAACTCGGTCGATCCGCTGGCCCTGGTGCGCGACGCCGAGGAGCTCGACGGCCAGCAGTTCTACCTGCCGCGCTGGCTGGTGCCGCTGCTGCTGGCCCTGGTGGGCGCCGTGGTCACCCGCGGCCGCCGGGTGGCGTTCTGCCTGGTGCTCTCGGCCGCCGCGCTGCTTCTGTCCCTCGGCCCCTGCCTGGTCTTCGGCGGCGACGTCCACCTCGACAGCTACCAGGCGACTCCCTACACGCTGCTGTCCCGGGTGCTGCCGGGGGTCAACCGCATCCAGTTCCCCCACCGCTTCCTGATCCCGGCCATCTTCTGCCTGGCGATCCTGGCCGGGTACGGCCTGAAACACCTGCTGGCGCGGTTTTGCCGCACGCCGCTGCGCCGGGGCGTCGCCGCCGCGCTCTGCGTCGCCGCGACCATGGGGCCAGCGCTGCAGCTCGTGGGCTACCCGCTGCACCTGGAGTCCACCGCCATACCGTCGCTCTATCACAAGCTGGCGGCGGAGCCGGGCGACTTCGCCCTGGTCGAGGTGCCCTTCGCCAGGGGGGCCGGCTGCCGCTTCGAGATCCCCACCGGCGAGATCCCGTTCTTTCAGACCGTCCACGGCAAGCGCCGCTACTCCGGCGACATCCCCGCCTACCTCGCGCGCAGGAACTACCCCGCAAAGATCAGCGGCAACTACCTGCTCGGGCTGCTGGCGCGGGCCACGACCACCCGCGACGCCCCCCTGCCGGCCACCATCGACGGCCCCCGCCTGCGCCGCGCCGCCGCCGCGCTGAGGGCCGCCGGCTTCAAGTACGTGCTGGTCCACGGCGGCCTGCTGCGCTCGCCGAACCTGCGCGCCGTCCGCCGAATGCTCCGCGAGCACCTGGGCGCCGCCCGCGTCGACCGCTCCACCGAGGACACGATCTACCTCTACCGCCTGGCCGTCGATTCATGACATGATGCGAGGCTTGCGAGGCTGACCGATGACGCCCCAGACGACGAAAAGAGCCCAGGGTAACCCGGCTGGCGGCGGCGCGCGGCTGACCGTGGCTGTGCTGTTGCTGGTGCTGCTGGTCACCGTGGGGATCCGGCTCGTCGGCCTGGGCGACCTCCGCTTCGAGGAGGACGAGTGCTTCTACGCCGCCATGGCCGACCAGTCGCTGGAGTTCGTGGTGACCCACGCCTACTACTCGACCACCTACCACGGCTGGTTCTTCCCCTACAAGGCGTGGCTGATGGTGACCTCCGGCGACGACGTCGCGCGAAAGTCGCTGAGCCTGCTGTGCGGCGTGTTGAGCGTGCTCGGCCTGTTTTTGGTGGCCAGGCGGCTGGAGGGCCGGCGCGTGGGGCTCCTGGCCGCGTTGTTGCTGGCCCTCAACGGGTACCACTTCTACTTCTCGCGCATCGCCTCGCCCTACGCCTTCCTCTCCCTGCTCGGGGTGGTGATCGTCGGCAGCTTTTTGGCGCTGCTGGACCGCGGCAGTCGCCGCGCCGCCGCGCTGCACGCCGTGGCGCTGGGGGCGGCGTTTTACTGCCACCCCGCGGCCGCGCTGCTGTTGGTAGCCGAGGCCACGGCGGTCGGCCTGCTGGCCGTGGGCGGCTTGAGGGCCAGGCTGCGGCTGGCGGCGCTCTCCCTGGGGGCGGCGCTGGTCATGGGCGCGGGCGCCCTGCACATGATGGTCCACCAGTGGCACGCCATTCAGCAGATCGGCTACGAGCCCTTCCTGCAGGAGATCGGGCCGGAGGTGCTGCACGAGCGCGTGCACAACCTGCTGGCCTATGGATCGAGGCTCGGCGCGGCCGTCCCCCTGGAGTACCTGTTGCTGCTGGTGCTGCTTTGCGTGGCGGGGTTTTCGATCTGGCGCGTGGCCCGTCACGGCGACCAGCGACACTGGCCCCGGGCGACGCTGGCGCTGGTCTGGGTGCTGCCCTTCGCGGCCTGCGTGACCGCGGGCCTGCTCATCGCGCCGATGATGCTCTATGAGGCACGTTTTTTGCCATCGTGGCGCCGGCCGGCGTGCTGTTGACGGCCAGCGCGGCCTCCTGGATCGCGCGCCGGCAGCGGCTGGGGAAGGCCCGCTTGGTGCTCGCGGCGCTCTTGCTGCTGGCGGCGCTGATCCCCCAGGCCGGCTCCCTGGCCTACGTCCTGGGCCCCGAAAAGGCCGCCGAAAACTACCCCATCGACCGCCTCTCGGCGCACCTGCAGGCCAGCGCACGAACGGGCGATGTGGCCCTGGTGCACCAATCCTGGTACAAGCTCTACTTCGACCGCTACCACCGCGCGCCCCGGCCGACCATTCTCGGCGCGGTGCAGTCGGGCATCAAAAAGACCGTGCCCTTCGGCGGCACGCTCTTCCCCATCACCGCGCCCCAGGTGGCCGCCGAGCTCGCGCGCCTGCGCGCCCACCGGCGGGTATTCCTGGTTCTCTCGCCGGGGGCCAACGAGGAGTGGCGGGACCCCCGCGGGCTGCTCGAGGCGGCCCTGGACCGCCGGTACACCCTGGTCAGCACGACGCGCTTCGGCGTCCCCACCGGCCTCACGGCGGTGGTCAAGCTGTACGACCTCGGCCGCTCAGCCTCCGCCAGGCGGTGACGCCGTGCGGCTCGCGGGATACCAGGTGCACCTCGCCGCGCTCGCCCTCTACGCCGGCGTGGCGCTGACAATCCTCGGTTCGCTGAACCCGAGCCGCCAGGTCTGGGGCTCCGACACCTCGGACGTCTACACCCACCTGCACCTGCTCTCATGGCACGCCGACGAGGTGGCGCGCGGCAACCCGCTGCCCACCGAGACCCGCGCGCTGCGCTTCCCCGACGGCGGCACCCTCTTCCCCGCCGACCTCATCGGCAGCCTCGCGGTCTCCCCGGCGGTCTGGCTGGCGGGCCCCGTGGTGGCGTACAACCTGCTGGTGCTGGGGGACCTCGTCTTCGCCTGCGCAGCCCCCTTGCGGGCGCGACTGCGGCGCGATCTGACCGCCCTCGCGCGCCAGGGGATCACGCGCTTCGTGGTCCACACCGATCTGTTGATGCCCTCCTCGAGGTTGATCCGCACCTGCGACGCGCTCTTCGGCGAGCCCCTGGACCGGGATCGCCAGACCAGGGTCTACGGCGTCACCCTCAAAGGCGGCCGGCTCAGCTCCGGGCCGGCGGTGAGGTGACCATGCCCCGCCCTCGCACCGCCCATCTCATCGCGCTGGGGGTCTACCTGGCGCTGGCGCTGCTCATGCTCGGGCCGCTTGATCCGAGCGCCGAGGTCTGGGGCGACGACAACACCGACGTGGTCAATCACCTGTCGGTGCGCGCCTGGCAGGCCTCGGGGGCGGCGGGGCCGAGCCCGCTGCCCGGCGCCACCCGTCACCTGCTCTACCCCGACGGGGGGCGGCTGTGGGTGGCCGACCTGGTGGGCGGAACCCTGGTGCGACCGGTGGGCCTGCTGCTGGGGCCGGTGCCGGCCTACAACCTGCTGGTGCTGGGGAACCTGGTCTTCGCCTGCTGGGCCATGTTCTGGCTCGTGCGGCGGCGCACTAGCGACCTCTGGGCCGCGCTGGTGGCGGGCGCGCTCTACGGCCTCTGCCCGCTGAGCCTGGGGCACGTCAACAACGGCGTGACCGAGCTACTGCAGACCGGCTGGCTGCCGCTATTCGTCGGCGCGCTGTGGGCCCTGTTGGACGACGCAGAGCGCCCGGTCAGCCTGCGGCGCACGGCCCTGCTGGTGCTCGCCGCCGGGGCGCTGTGGTGGCTCAGCGCCATCAGCAGCCAGTGGTACTACGGCATGTACGCCTCCCTGCTGGTGGCCCTGGCGGTGCTGGCCGCCGCCGCGCACCGACGCCGGGTCGCCCTGTGGGCCCGGGCCGCCGCCGTCGCCGGCGTCTTCGCCCTGCTGGTCGCCCCCGTGGCCCTGCTCTTTGTGAGCCAGCTCCGCGGCGGCGAGGGGCTGACCCGCGCGGCCACGGCGGAGAGCGTCTTCGAGCCAGCCTTCGCCGCCGACGCGGCGTTCTACTTCGCCCGGCGCGCGCCGCTGGCCCACGAGGGGGAGACGTTCTACCACCTGACCTACATCGGCTTCTGCCTGGCCGCGGCGGCGCTTTGGGGCCTTTTGGGCCGCCGCACCCGGCGCGTGACCGGCGCGGCCCTTGCCGCCGCGACGCTGTTCGCGGTGCTGGCCATGGGGCCTGAGCTGGTCCTCGCCGGTGAGCCGGTGGGCTCGTGGCTCGCGCCCTACAGCTGGCTGATGGCGGTGGTGCCCTTCTTCGAGATGATGGACTTCCCCTACCGCCTGTTTGTGATGGTGCAGCTGTTTTTGGCCCTGGCCGCGGGGTACGCCATGGCGTCCGGGCGCTTCCTGGCCGGGTGGCGGCTGAGGGGCCCGGCCCTGGCGGCCCTCGGTGGTTTGTTTTTGTTGGAGGTGGCCTTCCTCTCCGGCGCGCCCGTGCCCGCCCCGCGGCTGAAGGTGGCGCCGCGCGGGCCGCTGCAGGCGATCCGCGCCGCGCCCGCCGCAGCGGCGGTCTTCGACCTGCCCCTGCGGCTCAGGGTGCCGGTGCTCAAGCGCTACGTGCTCAACCAGGTGCACCACGGCCGCCCCATCGTCTACTGCAGCTTTCTCAACGCCCCCAACCCTGTGGCCCCCACGCTGGCCCGCGAGAGCCTGGTGACCAACCTGCTCTATCTGGCCAGCGACCACGGGCCCGCCGGCCGGCCCACGGACTTTCGCCACGCGAAAAAAGACGGCGGCATGGCGCTGCTGTCCGAGGCGCGGCGGTTGCGTTCGTGCCTGACCGCCGGCGGCTGCCCGGCGGGGCTGCGGCTGCAGCTGCGCCATGACAAGGAGCGCCTGCGCAAGCTGGGGCTGACCCACTTTTTGCTGCACACCGACCTGCTGGCCAGGGGCTCGCCTCTGCCCCGGATCTGCGAGGCGCTCTTCGGCCCGGCGGTTCAGCGGCGGGACGGCGTGCTGCTCTTCGTCCTCGGCCCGACACCCCGACGATGAAGCGCGGCCGCGCGGAACCCGGGCCTGCGCTGCAGCCAGGCCGCGGTGGCCTCCGGCACCCGGGCGTAGCCCGCGCCGTTTAAATGAAAGTCACGGGGCAGGAAGGTGTGCTCGCGATGGTTGAGCGCCACGTCCAGCAGCGGCAGCTCGAGGTCCTCGAGCATTCGCCGGATCCTCGCCTCGGTGGGCGCCACGGCCAGACGGTAGGCCCGGCCATGGTGGGCCACGAGCTGACCGTCGAACAGGCGGCGGTCGGCAGGATCGTGCTGTTTGATCACGTACAGCGGGACCCCTTGGGCGCGGCACTGATCGCGCATCCGACGGAGCAATGCCCCGAGCAGCGACATGGCGTAGCGCATGCGCGGGGTGGGCGGCTGCCGCAGCGGCGCGAAGCGGCTCATCTCCGACGAGAGGTCCTCGCTCTTCCACAGCAGGTTGCGGCCCTGGGCGGCGAAGAACAGGTCGGCCAGCCTGGGCAGGCCGGCGCTGGCCGCGGGGGCGGCGCTGCGGGGCGGCAGGGTCCGCTCCCAGGCCCCGTCGTCGGGGTGGCGGTTCAGCACCCGGGCAAGGGTGGGCAGCAGCCCGTACCCCGACTGCGCCGCCAGGGGGCGGGGCCACAGCTCGGGCGGCGGCGGCACCAGGCGCTGGCCGTCCAGGCGGAAGGTCGGCTTGGGCTGGCCGCCGCCGGTGGAAAACAGGTTCTCCACGATGTCGTTCTCCGGAGTGAGGAAGTGGACCACGACGTCGGGCTTCAGCTGGCCAATCAACAGCTCCAGGGCCAGCACCTGCTGGTCGGTGCCCCAGCCGCTGGCGCCCACGGCGACCACCTCCCACGGCGTCGCTGTCTTGCCCAGCCGGCGCTGCAGCTGCGGCCCGAGAGCCTTTTGATACTCCTCGAGGTAGAACGCCTCGACCTGGGAGTCCCCCAGCAGCAGCAGCCGCGGCCCCGCCTTGATCTTGCGCGGCTCGGGCCCACGAAAGCCGAGAGAGTTGGTCGGCTCCAGGTGCGCCCGCCAGGCCACGGGGCCCCGCGCCGCGGGCAGCTCGAGCCAGCGCAGCCCGAGGTCGGCCGCGGCCACCGCCAGGGCGGTGGAGAGCAGCGCCAGGCCGAGCCTGCGCACTATGTTGCCGCCGCCATCGATGGAGACAGGGTAACTCCAACGAGCGGCTGGATCACGCCGAGATACCCCGCGCGCGGTCGCTGTCACCCGCTCGGGCCTTGGTGTAAGGTGATCAGTCGATGCTGCGGAGCGCCATAGACCGGCATATCCTCCGGCGGGACAGGCTCTACCTGCTGGCGGTGGTGCTGCTGGCGCTGGTGCACCACGCCAACGGTTGCGTGGTGATCAGCCGCGACACCGCGCCCATGGTCTCGGATGCCCTGGACCACTATCGCTGGGCGGCGGACGTCGCCACCCGCGCGCGGGCCGGGGACATCGGCGGCGCGGCGCAGCAGCTTTGGGGTTACTACCAGCGCCCGCCCCTGGGGATGCTGCCCACCGTGGCGGTGCTGGCGGTGGTCGCCGACGAGAGCCACGATCCATTCTGGGCGCGCGCCTCCATGCTGTTATGGCTCTGGCCGCTGATGCTGGCGACCTTCGCCATCGGCCGGCGGCTGCACTCGCCCGCGGCCGGGGTGCTGGCCTGCGCCTTTCTCGGCGCCATGCCCATGGTGCTTGGGTTTTCCCGGCTGCTGTGGCTGGACCTGCCCCTGGCTGCCATGACCGCCGCGCTGGTCGACGCCCTGCTGCGCACCGAGCACCTGTCCCGGCGCGGCGCATCGCTGTGGCTCGGCGTGGTTGCGGGGGTGGGCCTGCTCGTCAAGCAGGCGTTGCCGATCTTCGCCCTGCCGCTGGGCATATGGTACGTGGCCGCCGCCCTGCGCCGGGGGCGGGGGTGCAGGCCGCTGCTCAACCTCGCGGCCGCCGCTGGCCTGGCCGCCGCGCTGTTTGCCACCTGGGCCGTGGTCCATGGTGCCGCGCTGGTCAAGTCGGCGCAGATGGCGTCCGTCGAGCGCACCGAGCAGGGGTATCAGCTGGGCCACTACATCGCGGCGCTACCGCAAACAGCCCTGGGCCTGCCCATCGCGGTGGCGCTGGCCGCCGCGCTGGTCGTGCTGATCAAACAGGGTCGCCTGGAGGTGCTGGCGCTCGTCGGCTTCTGGCTGCCGGGATCGCTGGCGCTGCTGTCGTTCTTTGTACCGTGGGACCGCTACATGCTGCCGTCTCTGCCCGCCGCGGCCCTGGCCTGCGGAGCGGCCACGGCGGCGGTGGCAGCGCGGGCCGGCCGCGCCAGGGGCGCCCTCGCGCTGGCCTGCCTGATCTTGCTCGGCCTCGGCCTGCAGCAGTCGTGGGTCGGCCCGCCGCACCACCGCTGCGAGGCCCACAGGGCACTGGGCCGCACGGCCTGCGCTGGCCTGGTGCGCGCCAGCGAGGTGCCGCACCCGCGCCTGGATCTGAGTTCGCTGCAGCAGGGACCGCGCACGGGGCGCGTGGCCGTGCTGCCCTGGGTCATCGAGCGCGCCGCTGCAGACGCCACCCCGTACGACGAGGTGGGCGAGCTGGTGCAGTATCAGCTCCTGCTCAGCGGCAAGACCCGGCTCAAGGCGGAGGCGGAGTGGAAGTTCGAGCACGCCATCCCGCGGGTCTTCCAGGGCTTCCGCTACATCTTCCTGGTGGGCGCGGCGCCTGGCGACAGCGCGCGGGAGGCGCTCACCAACGCCGACCAGGCCCGGCAGTGGCTCGGGCAGCGGCGCGGAACGCGCTGGTCGAAGCTCAGCACCCTGTCCCTGCCCGGCGGCGAGCCGGTGGAGGTCTACGCCAACTCCGCCCCGTCCGACCTCTCGGCGCTGTTCCAGGGGAGCTGGTGACGGCGCCGCCCCGCGCTCCTGTTCACCCCTGCTCCAGGCTGAAGCTGTACCGCTCCCGGGCCTCGGCCACAGCCCGGATGTATCCCTGGCGCGCGAAGTAGCCGTTGAGAGCGGGCTGCACCGGCATCACCTGGGGCTTGCCCATCCAGGCCACCGGCTCCTCGCTGCTCGCCTCGCGCAACTGGCCGGCGTCGACCGCCTCGCTGGTCTCGACCAGGGGGAGCTTGCCCAGGTCGCGCTTCATGGCGTCGAGGTAGCCCTGGTCCTCGGGGGAGAAGCAGAGCATCTGCTTCGAGTAGAGGTAGGCGTTGTGGTAGTGCTGCGGGATGTTCATCAGCCCCATGCAGTCCAGCCGCTCGGCCATCATGCGCAGGATCTCCACCGTCCAGCGGCCCATGCCGAGCCCGGGGTAGGTCTGGCCTGGCAGCTTGCGCCGCTCGAGGGTGAACTCCGCCGTGGGGTCCTGCATCAGCAGCCACTCGATGCTCAGCATGCGGAAGGTGTTCTGGATGCCCTCCTCCACCGCCTCGTCGGGGGTCACCAGGGTGCGGTACCGCACGACCAGTTCCACCAGCATGTGCTCGCGGTCCCGCTCGTCGAAGTGGATGCGCAGGATCTGGCGCTCCGGATCGTCGGCGTCCACCGACAGCAACAGCGTGTCGAAGCCCTTCTCCCGCAGCAGGTCCAAATAGCCGTAGCGCTCCAGGGCTGTCTCCACGCCCTGGGCGGTGTAGAAGTCCATGAACAGGCCGCTGCCGGTACGCCGCGCCAGGAAGTCCTCGATGTCGAGGTCCGACAGCTCGCTTCTGCCCTGCTGCAGGTCGTCGGTGGTCAGCCCCTCGGCCACCCGCCGCACCCTCGCGCGGATGTTGCTCGGTCGCAGGGCCCACGGGATGCGCGCGCCGGTGATCACGCTGTGGATGAAGTTGTAGGCCACGGTCCAGGCCATGGGGCCGTAGCCGCCGGCCAGCACCACCGCCATGGGGACGCCGGCCTCCCGCAGAGTGTCGTACACGTGGAGGTCCCGGGTGAGCATCCCCCCCTCGGTGATCTTGAAGTCGCCGAGGCTGTCCTCCACGTGGGGATCGGCGCCGGCCACGTAGAGCGCGGCGTCGGGCTCGAAGATGGACAGCGTGTAGGCCAGCGCCCGCTGCACCGCCACGAGGTAGGTCTCGTCACCCGTGCCGGGCGGCAGCTCCACGTCCAGGTTGTTGCGCTTGTCGTTGACGTGAGCCCAGGCCTGCCCGTGGATCGAGAGGGTGAACACGGCCTCGTTGCCGGAGAAGATCAGCGCCGTGCCGTTGCCCTGGTGGTAGTCGAGATCCACCACGAGGATGCGGCGCGCCAGGCCCCGATCCAGGGCCCGCGCCACGGCCACCGCCACGTCGTTGACGGGGCAGAACCCCTCGGCGCGGTCCCGCTGCGCGTGGTGGAAACCGCCGCCGAGGTTGAACACCGGCACCCGCTCCTCCATGGCCCGCTCCAGGGCGAGGATGGTCCCGCCGGTCTGGGCCAGGAAGACCTTTATCGGGTCGGCCTCCCGCAGATCGCTCACGCGCATGAAGAAGAGCTCGGCCAGGCGCCGCTGGTCCTGGATCTCGTCCAAAAACTGCTCGGTGTGGATCCGCAGCAGGTCCTCGCGGCTCGCCGGCTCGGGGGTCAGGATCATGCGCGGCCCCACCAGCCGCATGCGCCGAAGCTGCTCCACGATGCGCGCGCCCCGGCGGGGGTCGAAGGCGTGGCGTCCCGTGGCCTCGTGGAAGCTCCCCCGGTAGCCCGGCTCGTAGACCAGCCGCGCCGGCACAGGCAGGGGCAGGCCCATGTCGTACATCCGGCTGGCGGCGCGTGCCCCGGCCAGTCGCATGCGGTCTAGGATCTTGCCCATGGTCTCTGTTGGGTCGCCCGCGTCCTACGGTACTGACTTGACCTTGCCCTGGCTGGAGACGGCGCTGATCACGCCACCGATGATCGCCTTGGCGTCCTTGGTGTTGATGCGCACGATGCCGGCGCCGCCGCCGCCACCGCCCGCGGCGATCTTGGGGCTGCCGTTGATGCCTGCGGGGGTGTTGCCCGCGCCGCCGTAGCCGCCGTTGCCGCCGTTGGAGCTGGGCGTGCCGTAGGGTGTGAGCTTGTTGGTCAGGCCCCCGATGCCGCCGTGGGAGGCGCCATTTTTGGAACCCGATCCCCCTGCCCCGCCGCCGCCGTTGGCCGCCAGCGTGGAGCCGGCCAGCACGCTGACCTGAGGCGCCTCCAGCAGGATGCCGCCGCCCGAGCCGCCGCCGCCGCCGCCCTGATCCTGCAGGGTGGACGCGCCGCCCCCGCCGCCGCCGACGTTGATGCCGCCGCCGCC
>PVBE012691329.1_pt1 | contig 18674 bp, 20 predicted proteins | sample 1631181 | NCBI WGS metagenome assembly PVBE01 (sample SAMN08397723, study PRJNA350692) | Marine metagenome, whole genome shotgun sequencing project. | isolation source: water | place: Pacific Ocean | collected 2012-04
GGCGTGATGCGCGGTTATAATCCAATGATATTTTTCCCTTTTTAGCATATTATTTAAGAAAGAATAGCGCTCTACGCGCGCCCATTCTTCAATGCTATAGTTCCTGTCTCTTTTTTTCGGATCTAAGGAGGTACAATAAAATGGCACATTTAATTCAGTACATAGATCTTTAACAAATTTTTCATCTGCATCACTATCTTTTCTCAATTTATGATTAATATGAGCTACTAATAATTGAAAACGACCAAGAGCTTTAAGCAATAAGAGAAGAGCAATCGAATCCAATCCGCCAGATACTGATACAATAACCTTATCATCATCAGACAAATTTGAAAAGGCCTTTATTCTATCATTAAATTGTTTAAAAAATGGATCTTTTAGTAAACGCAAATTTTTCAAACTTTATAAAACAAAAATATTTAAATAGATTTTACAAATATTAAATAACATCAAAGAATAAATGTGATAGACATTGAATCTTATCCTCATAGGAGCGAGGATATAGAATCCACTCTGCAGCAGATATTGAACTTAATATGGAATTTCCATCCTGAGGAGTAAAGCAAAATCCTGAAACTTCATGTTCATTTCGAACATGCAATGACTGTTCAACAACTACAGTTTGATTCATAATTCTTCCATAATGCCCATGGTCTCGGCCAAAAGAAAAAACAGTGCTTGTTAGGTTTTTTGTTGTCATCGCAACTCGATCATTATTGTATAGCTTTTCCTTGACTTCATTTAATGTAGTTGGTTCTTTTAATTTGAGAGTAAACCACAATACGTGCATATATTGGCTGTTTACTTTCATTGCTGATGAAAAAAGATTGAGATTCATGCCAAGTGTTGAAAATAATCCAACAGCATCTGCAGCATGATGTGATCCATATTTTTCATTCATATGCTCACCAACTTGAGGAGATGGGATAAAACTATCTGGTTGGCTTAAATCATTAGCGCGACGAATACAAACATATTTACCTTCAATGAGATTGTCTGGATTATCGTTTAATGCCAAGGTCTTAGTTATACATGCAATATTATGAGTATTGCATGATACAATTTGGATGAATTGATCTTTTTGATCCAAAGCCTTATCATTGATTCCTCTAGCATATTTTTTACCAAAACCGTCTTCACTTCCTTGTGCAAGAAAACCTCTAACACTATCTGAGAATTTTTCGTAATAATGCATTTTATTTGAACGACCTATTCCTTTTGGAGTACAATCAATAACAACAGAGGCACGTTTAATTGACTCTTCAGTCTCAAGGTCAGAATCCATTCCAAGTTTTTTAAATTCTTTTTCCTTACCATCATCAACTGCAAGACGTGCACCTCGTTCGAGAAGATCAAAAACTTTTGAGCGGTCATTTTTTAATGCTGTATTCTTATGAAAAGTGACCTCGTCAATTCCTAGCTGATCTTCATAATCACATAATAAACCAATTAATGGTTCCCCGATTGTTCCAGTTCCAATTACATGGACTATTTTTCGTTCCATTTTATTTTCTCCATAAATATTTTAATACAAAACATAATTAAAAAACTGCCGACTCTTGCCATTCACCAAATTCAGCTTTCATCGTTTCTACAATTTCACCTATGGTTGCATATTCCTTTGCAGCATTGATGATAGGATGCATCAAGTTAGTATTTTCTCTACAAGCTTGACCAAGTCGAGCAAGTGCTTCTTTAAGCACTGCGTTATTTCTTAAACCTTTTAATGTCTTTAGTTTTTTTAATTGATCTTCTCCTGCTTTTGAACTGATTTCTAAAATAGGTATGTCTATTTCCTCATTCTCTTTAATAAAGTCATTAACTCCAACGACAATTCTTCTATTATTATCTACCTTATTCTGATATTCAGAAGCAGATCTAGCAATCTCTCTTTGAAAATATCCTTGTTCAATAGCAGGGATTACTCCACCAATATTCTCAATTTCAGTGAAATAGTTTTCTGCTTTAGTCTCTATTTCATCTGTCAGTTTTTCTATATACCATGAGCCGCCTAATGGGTCGACAACATTTGATACACCTGTCTCATAAGCAATGATTTGTTGTGTTCTCAATGCAATTTCAGCTGCCTTTTCTGATGGAAGGGCTAGTGTCTCATCCATAGAATTTGTATGTAAACTTTGAGTCCCACCAAGAACACCGGCCAGTGCCTGAAATCCTGTTCGTGCTATATTGTTTTCTGGTTGTTGTGCAGTAAGACTACACCCAGCTGTCTGAGTATGGAACCTAAGTTTCCAAGATCTTTCATCCTTTGCTCCATACTTGTTTTTGAGTCGTTTTGCCCAAATACGACGAGCTGCACGAAATTTTGCGATCTCTTCAAAGAAATCTAGATGTGAATTGAAAAAGAATGAAAGCCTAGGTGCAAATTCATCTATACCTAGTCCGGCTTTAACACCATGCTCTATGTAGGAGAAACCATCAGCCAACGTAAATGCCAACTCTTGGGCAGCGGTAGACCCTGCTTCACGAATATGATATCCACTGATAGAAATAGTATTATAATTTGGCATTGACTGAGAACAATACGTGAGCATATCTGTTATGATACGCATAGATGGTTTTGGTGGAAAGATCCATTCTTTTTGAGCAGTAAATTCTTTTAAAATATCATTTTGAAGTGTACCCTTCAACACTGTTGGACTAATACCTTGATTCTCAGCAGTTGCAATATAAAAGGCTAGCAAGATTACAGCTGGACCATTTATAGTTTGTGATACAGTAATCTTATCAAGGTCAATACCATCAAATAATTGTTCCATCTCGCATATTGAGAATACACTCACACCACATTTGCCAACCTCGCCCTCCGATAAGGAGTGGTCAGGGTCATAACCCATAAGTGTAGGCATGTCATATGCAACTGATAGTCCGGTCTGTCCTTTTTTTAGGAGCTGTTTGAATCTAAGATTTGTTTCTTCTGGAGTACCAAAGCCTGCAAATTGGCGCATTGTCCATAGTTTTCCACGATAAAGATTAGGGTGAATACCTCTTGTAAAAGGAAACTCACCTGGAAAACCCAACTTGTCCATATAATCACTATTAGGATCTTCAGGGAAATAGCAATTATCCTGTATCTCACCAGAGAGTGTATCAAAATCTGCATCTCTTGATTGAGATGAATCAATCCTCCTCTTCCACTTATCTAATGATTCTTGAAATAGGTCTAATTGGTCCACGTCTTTCATTTTATAATATAATCAAACATTAAGGTATCTAGCCTTATGGAGGTTTTGGAGAGTAAATATAATGATAATCATGAATAAAAGTCGATTATAAAGAAAGTTTATTGCTCTATTGAAAATAAAATTAAATCAAGAAAAATTTTCAGATTAACAATTGACAGTATTTAGGTGGTAGATGTTTCTTGAACATTTATAATTTTTTTAATTGACAAGGCTAAACCATCTACGTCTAGGCCAAGACTATTTAATATTTGGTCTCTAGACCCATGTTCAACAAATGAATCAGGTAGGCCAAGTCGCTTTAATTTCCCTGAAAAACCATTTTCTAATAACCACGATGCTACACCATCACCAAATCCTCCATTTATAGTACCTTCCTCTAGTGTGATAATATTAGAAAATTTATTCTGGATATTATCTAAACAAGCAGTATCCATAGGTTTGATAAATCTACAATTAACAACTTCAATTTTGATTCCTTGATGTACCAATTTTTCTGCTGCTTCAATTGCTGTATAAACCATTGGGCCAATCGCTAGAATAGCAACATCATCACCTTGTCGACAAATTTCCCAAGAACCAATTGGTAATAATTCCATTTGTCCTTGTTCGTCAAATTCTACTGAATTTGCTTTAGGGTAACGTATGGCAAAAGGTCTGTCATTGATATTTAATGCGGTATATAATAGATGCCGGAACTCATTGCCATTCTTGGGAGCAGTAACGATCATATCCTGGACACAGCGTAAATATGCGATGTCTAGTGCACCATGATGAGTAGGCCCATCTTCTCCCGCTATGCCTGATCGATCCATACAAAATATCACAGGCAAATGTTGAATCGCACAATCATGAATTATATGATCATATGCACGTTGTAAAAAGGTAGAATAGATTGCAGCAATTGGACGAATCCCCTGCGCAGCAAGTCCTGAGGCAAAGGTCACACCATGACCTTCTGCAATGCCAACATCATAATATCTATCTGGGAATTCTTTTGAATATGGTACAAGACCCGTTCCCTCCTTCATTGCTGCAGTTATGCATACAGTATCCTTTCTATTCCTTGCAACCTCACATGCCAACTTACCAAAAACATCCTGAAAACTTGGTTTATTTACAACCATCGATGAATCCTTAATATCACCATTAGATGGCTTGGATTTTCCATTAGGTTTTACTGCATGAAATTTGACCGCATCATCATGATATAAGCGATTTTCCATATCCAATGACACCATTCCCTTGCCTTTCTTCGTAAGTATATGTAAGAGTATAGGCTTTTCAATATCTTTTATATTCTCCAATGTATTGATCACCATATTTAAATCATGTCCATCAATAGGTCCAAAATAACGAAAACCAAGTTCATCAAATAAAATACCGGGAACGATCAGGCCCTTTAAACTTTCCTCAACTTTCTTAATAAATGACCTAGTAGTACCTTTTGCTATGGGCAACTTACCGGTCAAATCCCAAAATTCATTTCTAACCCTATTGTAAAGAGGATTTGATATGAGCCTCGTGAAATAGGAAGATATTGCCCCTACATTAGGACTAATTGACATCTCATTATCATTCAATATCACCAATAATTGTTTACCCAAATGACCTGCATTATTTATACCCTCAAAAGCAAGTCCACCAGTCATTGACCCATCACCAATGATGGCCACCACTTTATATCTCTCATCTAGATGCGTTCTAGCTTCAGCGAGTCCCAATGCTGCAGATATGGATGTAGATGCATGTCCCGCGCCTATCACATCATACTCACTTTCTGACCTTTTCAAAAAACCACTTAAGCCTTTATGTTGTCTTATAGTTGGAAATTCTTCAAACCTACCGGTAAGTAATTTATGTGCATACCCTTGGTGACCCACATCCCATACAAGTTTATCATCAGGGGTATCATACACATAATGCAATGCAACGGTCAATTCAATAACACCTAAAGTTGGTGCTAAATGTCCTCCCACTTGGGTAATGGTATCTATTGTATAGGACCTCAACTCCGAACAAAGTTCTTTTAATTCTTCTTTTGATAAGTCCTTAATGTCTTCAGGACCATTTATATTTGGTAGGTACTTAAGCGACATGGTATTGATCTATCTTTTTGTAATAGACCTCACTCTGTGGATCAAAAAGAACTCGATGGAAAATATCGACTTGATCTAATTCAGGATGAAAAGACAAACAAAGATGATGCCCAGACAATATGGCAATCGGAGAATGACCATATTTACCAATTACTTTGATATCACTATTAATCTCTTTTATCCTTGGTGCTCTAATCATTGTGGTGGGAAGTACAACTTTATGCTTATCGTTAAAATCAAATTGGACAAATTCTGTCCTTGATTTGATTTGTCGGCCATATGCATTTCTCTCAACATCTATATTAACCAATCTTAATGGGTTTATTCGTTTATCATCAACAGTATTCGCCATCATGATCAATCCTGCACATGTTCCCATTACAGGATTTTCAATACCAAACTCAACAAGGGAATCATACATATTAAAGTTGTCTATCAATAATGATATTGTTGTTGACTCACCCCCAGGGATTACCAGTCCATCAATATTATTTAAGTCTGAGGATTTTTTAACAGGAACGGATTCAATTTCCATCACTCCAAATATCTGATGGTGCAGGGCATAATCACCTTGCAACTCCAATACACCTACTCTAATTACCAACCCCTTTCTTGAAGTCTTTCTTCTTCAGGAATTTCAGACATATCAAGTCCTTTCATCGCCTTTTTTAGACCTGTGCTAGCCTTTGCAACCATCTCAGGATCATCAAAATGGGTTGTTGCCTCCACAACTGCTTTTGCACGTGCAGACGGATCATCACTTTTAAAAATACCCGAGCCGACAAAAACTGATTCTGCTCCAAGCTGCATCATAAGTGATGCATCTGATGGAGTTGCAATTCCTCCAGCAGCAAAGTTAGGGACAGGAAGTTTACCTAACTTGACCACTTGCTGCACAAGTGATAATGGTGCACCAAGATTCTTTGCTTCTGCAACTAATTCTTCCGCTTCGAGTGTAGTAACACGCTTTATATCATTCATGACCGTCCTCATATGCCTTACGGCCTCAACAATATTGCCACTTCCAGCCTCACCCTTTGTCCTTATCATAGCAGCACCCTCAGATATCCGACGCAATGCCTCTCCAAGGTTCCTGCAACCACAAACAAATGGAATCTTAAACTCGTGTTTCCAGATATGATTATGCTCATCCGCAGGTGTCAAGACCTCGCTCTCATCTATGAAGTCAATTTCAAGGGTTTCTAATACTTGGGCTTCTGCAAAATGACCGATTCTGCATTTTGCCATCACTGGTATGGAGACCGCATCTTGAATACCTTTGATCATTTCTGGATCGCTCATCCTAGAAATCCCACCATCTTTTCTGATATCAGCAGGTATTCGCTCAAGTGCCATAACCGCACATGCACCAGCGTCCTCAGCAATCTTTGCTTGATCAGCATTCGTTACATCCATGATCACACCACCTTTAAGCATTTCTGCAAGACCAACCTTTACTTCAAATGATCCCTTACTCATATATTTTTTCCTTTTCAGTTATGTGCCCGACTTCCTTAATCCTAACAATAACTTCTTCAATTACGTCATCAGGCGTAGACGCTCCAGCAGATATCCCAACACTATCACAATCCTTAAACCAAGATGCCTCTAGCTCATTTGCTGAAGTAACCTGAAATGATCTCTTGTTTCTCTCCAATGATAGTTGGGCAAGTCTTTTTGAATTTGCACTTGTAAATGATCCTATAATGATCATTACGTCATTATTTATTGCTAGTTCCTTTATTTGCTCATGATTTCTTCTTGTTGGAAAACAAATTGTGTTTATAAAACGAAGATCGAAGACCTTTTCCATCAAAACATTCATAATTTCCTGAATATTCTCTATCATCTGTGTTGATTGACTTACCACACCAGCCATTTTCATCTTTCGAAGGGATTTTGCCTCCTCAATATTTGATATAATAATTGGGTTTTTTACCTGAGCTGCTATCGCAATAACCTCATCATGCCCGTGATCCCCAATTATTATAGTTCTTCTACCTTCGTCATCTAGTTTTTTTATTTCCTGATGTATCTCAGTCACAAGTGGACAGGTACCATCAATTAATTTTAGATTTTTATTTGATGCTGCCTCCCATAGCTCAGGAGGTGTACCATGAGCACGAAATAATAATGGTTTATCAGGAGGGACATCATCCAATGACTCTACTACTTTAGCGCCAACATCTGAGAGGCCTTTTATCACTCGTTCATTATGTACTATTGTCCCAAGCATATAAACTTCACCATATGCTTGTGCAGTATCATAAGCAAGATTTACAGCATCCCTAACACCAAAACAATAGCCTGCATCTTTTGCTACAAATATCTTCATTATAGTAAATCCGTCATTTTTTTCTCAATTGAAATAGATGTGGCTTTCACAACCTTAGATGAGACATCTTTTAGCGAACCATTGACCACTGCTCCTGCAGCAAAGGCATGTCCTCCACCTCCCAGCTCTTTGGCTATGTCATTGACACTATATCTACCCTTTGATCTAAAATTTATTCTACAACTTGAATCATTTTGCTGAAAGATCATTAGTGATACTTCCACACCACTTATTGTTCTTACCATATCAGTGAATCCATCAACATCGGACCTCGTGGCATTTGCCACTTTCATCATTTCGTTGGAAATGATGAACCATGCGAAAGTACCATCCAACTCATATTTCAAATTGGATAGAAATTCACCCATAAGTTTTATTCTTGAACGTGTACTGTTCTCGTAAATATGCTGATATATCTTATGAGTTTCAATACCAATATTCAAACATTCTATTGCAATCTCATGACATTTATTATCCGTATTACTATACCTAAAACAACCGGTATCTGTCATCATGGCCGTATAAATCCCTAATAAACTATTTTTTGGAATTGGCTTATCTCTTACAACCTTTAGATAATCATAGACCATGCAGCCAGTGGCGGCGGCTGAGAGATTGACAAGATTGTAAGTGAACACATTATCATCTGGATGAGGATGATGATCGATGTTCATAGTCTCTATATCATATTTTTCAATCGTATTGACCAAGGTCCTTATACGCAAAAAATCACCAACATCAAAAACTATGGCAAGATCAATATCCTTTATCCAATCATCATGGGATTCATTGTCATAGCATTCAAAGATATTATCTGAATTAAGGTATTTATATTCTCGAGGAAGGGGTGAATAATTTATTATTCTCACATCCTTATTCTGCTCTTTCAAATGATAATAAAGACCAGATTCCGCTCCCAATCCATCACCATCTGGATTTTCATGAGTGGTTAGCATTATGCTGGTTGCATTTTTTATTACATTATGTACTGCATCCCAATCTATGGGTGTATTATTGAAATTCATCTTATTTATTATAATCCCAAGATATTTCTTCGATCTTTTGATCAGACATTACTATTCTAGCAATTACAAAGAAAAGGTCTGATAATCTATTTAGATATTTTTTATGTAGATCTGATACATATTCTTGCTCGCTTAGTCCTATTAAAGTCCTCTCAGTTTCTCGACATTCAGCTCTAGAGATATGTAACCTCGATGAAAATTCATTGCCACCAGGGAGGATAAATTCATCCAAGGGAGGTAATTTTTCATTGTATTGGTCTGTTAACATATCTAGCCATTCCAAACGAGATTCCTCCAAAAGGTTCATTTCCACCTCTGGTATGGCTAACTCACCTCCTATGTTAAATAGGTCTTGTTGAATCAATCCCAACGTTTTGTCAATATTCGCGTTTGCCAATGTACGGGTCCAACCAATAATTGAATTTAGTTTATCAATGGAGCCCATGGCATGAACTCTTATGTTATTCTTAGATACCCTCTCACCATTTCCTAGGCCAGTTTCACCAGAGTCACCCGTCTTTGTTGTAACCTTGGTAATTCTCATATAAAGAAGATGTAGGTAACGATAATGAATAGAGGCATGAGAATGGGTACTGACCACTTGAAAAAGTAACCGAAGAAACTAGGCATCTCTATGCCTGATGACTCTGATATTGACTTGACCATAAAGTTTGGAGCATTCCCAATATATGTATTTGCTCCCATAAAAACCGCTCCCGCTGATATCGCCAATAATGTATTGGGAATTTCATTCATCAATATCGAAGGCACTCCACCAGCAGTGTTAAAGAACACAAGGTAAGTGGGAGCGTTATCAAGAAAGCTAGATAAGATACCTGTTAACCAAAAATACATATAATCAATTGGTTTCCCATCTCTAGATACAGAAGATACGACTGATGCTAATGCACCATTTGACCCTGCCTTTAATATAGCAATTGCAGGGATGATGGTAACGAAGATGCCTGCGAATAATTTCCCGACCTCCACTATTGGGAACCAAGTGTATTCATTTGCCTTTCTAATTTGTTTTGATGTCAGGATCCAACTTGCATAAGCAAGTAAGAGTAGAAGTATATCACGGACAATATTCTGCAATTCCAAATGGATATGATAAATCTCAAAAGAAATATGAGGTTTCCAGAAACCTGACAACAGCACACCAAAAATAACACCAATCAAGAGCAAAAGATTAAAAGAACCTTCTAAACCTAATTTTTGTTTACTTGAGGTATCCACCTGTATATCTCCTTCTTTACCATAGTAATATGTGTCAATACCAAAGAAGATCAATAATAAACAAATCACCATAAAGATCATAGGAAGTAACATTGCTGAAGTTGTCCAAAAGAAATCAACACCTTTCAAAAAACCTAAAAATAATGGTGGATCTCCTAAAGGAGTAAGAGAACCACCTATATTTGCAACGAGGAATATAAAAAAGACAATGATATGTACTTTATTTTTTCTTTGTTGGTTTGCTCTGATCAATGGACGAATAAGCAACATAGCTGCACCTGTGGTACCCATCCAACTAGCTAGAACCGTACCAATAAATATTATTACTGTGTTCAAAAAAGGTGTCCCAACCAATGTACCTTTTAATCTAACGCCGCCTGATATTGTAAAGAGTGCCAATAAAAGAATGATAAATGGAATGTATTCCAATAGACCAACATGGAGAAGTTCATAAAGAGTAACCTCTAGTCCTTGATCAAACAAAAAGGGTAAGATCAATGATGCAGCCCAGAATAATGACACCTTTCCAAAATTATGATGCCAGAATTGAGCAGCAACAAGAGGTAGCACAGCAATGGATAACAAAATCCCGACAAATGGTATTACCCAGAATATCGCCAATCCTTCACCATTTAAATGAGGTGCAGTGGCATGCTCTGCACCTGCTGAGAATACCATAGATGGTAATAAAATGAGTAATATATATTTCAATTTACTGTAAACCATTAATCTGCCTTTTTAAGATAGCCCATAAATTACATTGTTTCTCTTAAAACATGGAAACAGGAAATATTTTGTTCAATATAATAAATTATTATTATGAGTAATTTCAAATGATGGAAACAATATTAGGAATTATCATCTTATGCCTTGCTATTGCAGCTATGTCAATTGGTGTAATTTTCAATAGAAAACCTCTCTCAGGATCATGTGGTGGATTAAGTCCGAACGGAAATTGCTCAATATGTCGAGGCGACACAAGTAAATGTGAGAATTCAAGCATAGACTCAGCATCTATTTAATAAGATATTTCAATTCCTTTATTTCCATATTTCCTGATTTAGAAACATAACGATTCCCATCTTCACTATCCTTCATGATCCAGACTGCATCGATCTCAGGATTATTATTGACCTTTTCATAGCCAATTTCATAGTCCATCACCATTAATGCAGTAGCCCAAGCATCGGCAATCATACATGATTCTGATAATACGGTTACTGAAAGGACATCAGTTTGAATTGGAAAACCAGTCTTTGGGTTGATCGTATGACCAAGGATCTCACCATCAAGATTAACGATGTTACGATAATTCCCAGATGTTGCAACGGACCCATCATCCAAATGAAGAATGGCACAGAAATCATTATCATTGCTATCAAAAACTAATGGGTCTTCGATGCCTATTGTCCATTTTCGATTGTTTCTATTTTTCCCAGAACATCTTACCTCGCCTCCTATTTCAACAAATATGTCCTCATATCCTTTTGTTCTAACGTAAGCAAACACCTTATCTACTCCATATCCCTTTGCTATGGCATTTAGGTCTACCTTTATGCTCTTGTCACTCTTTATCAGTGTTTCATTTTTGATCGTGATCTTTCCATATCCTGATCTATTTAATGCTGATATGATCTCATTATTATCAGGCATTCCAGATTTGGGATTTGGACCGAAGCCCCATAATCTCATTAATTCATATACTGTAATATCAAAAAGACCATCTGTCTTCCTTGAAATATCAATAGCACCATTCATGACCTTGAGCAGGGCTTCAGATACAGGATAGGGCTCCAATGATTTCCATGAGTTAAACAATGAAATTTCACTTTTGGGTCCCACGTGGACATTTGTTTGTTTAACTGGTTCAACAAAGAGTCAATACCGCTCTCAATAGATTCAATATCAATGTTAGTGGTTGATGAGACAAATTTGATTGAATAAGTAGTACCCATCGTATTGCCATTAATTGTGAATTGATTTCTTACATTACCACATCCACTAAAAAATAACAAAAAGCCCAACAAAGGTCGGGCTTTAAGAGAAATTGCTTTCAAATTAATGTTAGCCAAAACTATCATAGGCTATCATTCCTTTATCAACGCCTAAACTATCTAACATGTTATCAACTGCATTTATCATGGGAGGAGGTCCACACATATAGTATTCTATCTCTGTTGGATCATCGTGATTCATTAAATACTCATCATGTAGGACCTGGTGAATAAACCCTGTAGAGCCTGACCAATTATCTTCATCCATAGGCTCGGAGAGCGCAACCTTATACGAAAAATTAGGAAACTTCTCTTCGATATCTTTGAAATGCTCATCATAGAACATCTCACGTACCGATCTAGCTCCATACCAAAATGAAACTCTACGTCCAGTTTTCAACGTCTGAAACAAATGAAAAAGATGAGACCTCATTGGAGCCATCCCCGCACCTCCACCTATATATACCATTTCTCTATCTGTTTCCTTGATAAAGAATTCACCATAAGGGCCAGATACGGTGACCTTATCACCAGGTTTCAGATTAAAGATATAGGATGATGCTAGACCTGGAGGAGCTTCATTCCAAAGAGGTGGTGGTGGTGTTGCAATCCTCACATTAAGCATGACCCTATTGCCTTCTGCGGGGTGGTTGGCCATTGAATAGGCTCTAAATATTGGTTCATCGTTATGAGCAACTAAGTCCCATATCTTATATTTATCCCAATCTGGATGGTATTCTTTCTCAACATCAAAACCACCAAAGGAAAGATTGTGATATTCAGGAATATCGATCTGTATATATCCTCCAGCCTTAAAATTTAGATTCTCCCCTTCAGGTAGATTCAATACCAATTCCTTTATAAAGGTTGCTACATTATTATTAGACTCTACAGTACACACCCATTTTTGAATACTAAATATTTCATCTGGGACATGGATCTTCATATTTTCCTTGATCTTGACCTGGCAAGCTAATCTCCATCTATTCTTGGCCTTGCTCCTGCTGATATGTCCTGTCTCTGTAGGCAAGATCTCTCCTCCTCCCTCCATAACCTGACACTCGCACATTGCACAAGTACCACCTCCACCACAAGCAGAGGGTAGAAATATAGATTGGGTAGAAAGTGCACTTAATAAAGTGCCACCAGGGCGTGTGGTGATGCTTTTATCAGTCTCTCCATTGATCTCAATAGTTATATCTCCCTGCGGTAATAACTTGCTTTCTGCAAAATTCAGGATCAATACCAAGATCAATACGACTCCAGTAAATACCGATACACTTAATAAGATCTGTTCGATCATAGATCAATTCCTGAAAATGCCATGAATGCCATGGAAACCAATCCTGTTAATAACATGGTTATTCCAACACCCCTTAGTTGGACAGGTACGTTTGAATATCTGATTCTGTGTCTTATGGCAGCCATTGAGGTTATGGCCAAGAAAAAACCAACACCAGACCCAAACCCATATACGGTAGATTCAATAAAAGTATATTCCCTTTCAACGAGAAACATAGAACCACCTAATATTGCACAATTAACAGCGATCAGAGGTAGGAATATGCCAAGACTGATATATAGAGTTGGAGCAAAACGATCCAAGGTCATCTCTACCAATTGAACCATTGCCGCAATGACAGCAATGAAAATGATACTATTTAAAAAACTAAGGTTGATTGTATTTGTACCATTTACCCCGTATTCAGGATTCAACCAGACCAAGGCTCCATCCTTCAAAAGATAATTATGAATGGTCCAATTTGCTGGTGCTGTTATGGTAAGAACGAATATAACTGCAAAGCCTAGGCCAATGGATGTATCTACCTTCTTGGATATTGCAAGGAATGAACACATTCCAAGAAAATAAGCAAGTAGTATATTTTCTATGAAGATCGCTTTGGTAAGTATGCTAATATAATGTTCCAAAGTCTCTATTCCTCTTTAACTCCACTAACTATTCGTTGACCCCATACAATTAGACCAAGTATTATGAAGGCACCTGGAGACAATACCATTAATCCCATATTCTGATATCCCGCAGCATAAAATGAATCAGGTATGACAGAAAATCCATAGACTGTTCCACTACCCAATAACTCTCTAAAAAAGGCTACCGATATAAGAATACCTCCATATCCTAGACCATTGCCCAATCCATCAAGAAAGGATTTCCCAGGTGTATTTTGCATGGCAAATGCCTCTGCTCTACCCATCACGATGCAATTTGTGATAATCAATGCTACAAACACTGATAGTTGTTTACTGATGTCATACATATAAGCCTGCAATATCTGGTCGGTCAAGATCACTAGACTCGCAATGACAGATAACTGAACGATGATCCTGACTTTTCCTGGTATCATATTCCTGATTATGGAGATCAATGTATTAGATACCGACAATACCGAGACCACGGCCAATGTCATTACCACTGCGGTATTCAACTGAACAGTAACAGCCAAGGCAGAGCAAATACCAAGTACCTGAAGACTGATAGGATTATTCTTCATCAGAGGATCGGTTAGTGCATCTTTTGATTTCTTATCAAGAACTGACATTAGATGTCTCCATTCCTGATCTTTTGAAAAAATGGTTCGTATTTTTCTAGATCTTCAACAAGAAATGATTCTAGGCCTTTACTTGTGATCGTTGCTCCAGATATGCCATCCACCTCATATGGACTATCGGGATTGGCCTTACCTTTGATGACCTTGATACCTACGAGATTTCCTTTTTCATCAATGAATCTCTTTCCGACAAAATTCTTCTGAAACCAAGGCTTCTCGACCTCGCCTCCAAGACCCGGTGTCTCCTTATGAGCGTAAAAGGTTATTCCTTTTGCAGTAATGCCATCAGGCTCAATTGCAAAATAACCATAGAGGGTGGACCAAAGCCCCTTTCCTGATATTGGAATCGCATAACCTCTAACTTCACCATTCTCTTTATCAACATAAATAGGCAAATTTTCCTTATCAGCTTCAGTATCAATAGATTTTGGATCGATATCAGTGTGGTCGCCTTTTGCATTCAAGACATAGGCATCTATTTTCTGTGCAAATATTCTTTTGATATCATCAGATGTCCATGAACTTTCAGGTTGTGGCCTATGACCAAGTGAGGATAGAATATTTTTCTTACTGTCATTCTCAACATTGATCTCCTGTCTCTCTTTCAATGTACCATTTGCAATGGAAAGAAATGATCCAAGTATAATAGTAACTATAGAGGTAAAGATAATCGTATATGAGTTACTGTGCATAACGCAACAATCTCTTTTTTATATTACTTTGCACAACAAAATAGTCGATCAAGGGAGCGAATGCGTTCATCAATAATATAGCTAGCATAATGCCTTCTGGATAAGCTGGATTGATACTTCGAATGATCACTGTCAACATCCCAATAAGAATTCCATATATCCATCGACCTTTGTTTGTATGTGCACCTGTGACTGGCTCTGTGGCCATGAATACAGTACCAAACATGAAACTTCCCATCACTAAGTGATAGTGTGGAGGGATTGTCAGCATTGCATTCGTTGAATAAGGAGCCAATAAATTTGTTACCAAGGCCATGAACGTCATCCCCATTACTGAACCTAGCATTATTCTCCAACTAGTAATTCCAACAAATACCAGAAAAAAAGCAGCGAGTAATATTAACCATTTATTTGTCTCACCAATGGATCCTGGAATCCATCCCATGAACATATTGATCCAGGAAAAATCAAAGACAAGATCCGAGCTCGCTTTATCAAGGAGGTCTATGGCATTTGCATTCGTTTGTCCTGCGGGAATACTAAGGGCAGTCGGACCAGAATATCCATCTGGGGACAATGCCCATACCTTATCACCAGAGATATCTGCGGGATAGGTAAAATAAAGAAAGGCTCTTGCTGTGAGTGCAGGATTGAATATGTTCATACCAACACCACCAAAGATCTCTTTTCCAATAACGATTCCAAAACTTGTGGCCACTGCAACTTGCCATAGTGGAATTGATGGAGGTAATGTCAACGGTATCAAGGCACACGTCACTAAGAATCCTTCAGATATTGGGTGCTTTCGTACAACTCCAAAGAGTAATTCCCAAAAAGCACCTGAGACGAATGTTACTGCAATTACAGGACCGATGGCCAGAATACCTATACTCAGATTATCTAACCAATTCGTGTCTAGACCAAAGATCAGTGCTTTTTGGTAACCTACATTCATTGCTCCAAATACATAACATGGTATCAATACAATGACAACAAGAATCATCACTCTTTTCACATCAACACTATCTCTTATATGAGGACCAGATTCTATTCTCTCATCAGAACTAAAAAGTATGGTGTCTGTTGCCTCATAGATGGGAGCAAATCTCTCTAGCCTACCACCATCTTTGAATTCAGGCTCAACCTTATCAAGAATATCTCTAAGCCATTTCATGGTTTGTATCTTACGAAAGTCATGACCTGTACCATCTATAATCATTCCCAACTTACCTTGTTGATATAGTTTCATTCTTTGTTTAGTAAGTTCTTTTGAAAACTTTCTTAATCCACTCTTACCAGGTGCAGTCAAATCATCAAATACCTCATCTGGCATCTTATCTAAATCTGTACCGAATCCGTATTTTCTTAACAAATGTTTTAACTCTTTATCAGAGTTTACCATTTTCATACCACTCATACTGATATTAAATCTATCAGGTATTCCAAAGATTTGTTTCACTACATAGGTTTTTCCACTACCAGGCCCACCTGCAAGAAATACGGCCTTGAATATACCAGGATCATTAACACCCTCTGCTAATATTAGTTTTAGTTTTTTTGCTAAATCTTTTTTATAAGCGTCAAAATCTTCGGGTTTTATAAATCCTTTATACCCACCAAGTGATTCAGATGAGGATGTTGTACCAGTTTTACTGGCTTCAAGTAAATCTTTTAGTTTAATCATAATAATTTCCGAATAGATTGTTACAATTATAAATATATAATAATAAAATTTACCAAGATTTTAAACGTAATCTTCTTCTACCTTCTATACCTTTTTTCCAACAAAAACCATGATTTCTCCATAATTTATTACGATAATATGGTATTTTCTCTCTACCAAGTAAATGATATGCCTGAACTCTATGATAACCATCCATAATTTGATTTTTATTATTAATAAAGATGGGTAATTCAATGCCTTGATTGATAATTGATTGAAAGTATAAAACTAAAGACTTGTTAGTATTCTCACCAACACACTCACAAACTGGTCCTTCTTCTTTAGTTCTTGGTGTATTTAGTTCCTCTAAACTCTTAATAAAAGTAAATGGGTTTCCGACAAAATCTACCAAATCCTCTTTTTTAATTAAATCATAGTCTTGTGGAAATAATTTTAGAAAAAATTCAATTTCGTTTAAGTCGTTCATACTCGTCTGGTCTTCTAATTTTATTGATGACATTTTGATATACTTCTCTTCTACCTAAATCCAAGCCAATATATTTTAAATAGTGTGGAATTATTGAGTGTCCAATTGGTAACATATTGTGATTACCACTTAAATACTGATGTTTGTAGAGTGATGAAAATATATCCATTGTGGCCGATGTTCCATATGCTGCAAGATCATTCATCCCTATTCCAAAAAATTCCTCTTGGTGATTTACTGGTCCAGAATATAAAACTAATTCATCAAGTTTTTTTGATTGAAGTTGTCTGATTAAATTTTTACTATAATAAACATCGGGCCTTGTCATTAATACACAATCGTATTTAAAATTATTATCTAATTCATATTGTGTTTTTAATAAATTACTTCTGTAAACTAAATAGTAATATTTTGGCATATGAAATTCAAATTTATTCTCTACCTCTTTTGATAAAAATTCATATCCTTTTGGACTCAAAGTTTTTAATATATCATCATTTATATCTGCATTTCCGTGAAACTTGTATGGATAATTGTCTTCTTTACGATTAGTAGTGTCCCAAGTAGATACAAAAAAATCAACATCCCAAGATTTGTAAATGGGATTCATAACTTCCCAATATCTCATTTCACCTGCCAAACAAACCGCCACTTTACTCATAATTAAATCCTAATCTTTTTATATAATTTACAAATGGTAAATATTTTTTTTCTTTTTGTGTAATCAAATATTGTCCTTGTAATTCATACCAAAGTTCCCAATATTTTTTTGCAAAAGTATCATATCCACTTTTGTAATATTGTGAGATGGCAGTAAATTCAACTGAATTACAATACCAATAATTAGGTGTAAATATAGTAAGTGTTTGAAATGTCAAATTGTTATTGATAATTTTCTTAGTTTTTTGTGCATCATAACTTGAGACAATTGTACTCGTATCTTTATCTTTATTACCACCCGTATCTTTTATAACTTGAACATCATTCCATTGTTCATCATCATTTCTAACTTTGATTATTTTTTTCTTGAATACTTTAATAGTTTTCGATGGAATTTTTTGAAAGGTAGTCGGTAATTGTAAATCATAATCATCAATACTAAAGTAACAAACATCAAACAATTCATTGTTTTTTAATTCAAGTTTATTTTTTTCGTGATTTAAAACCTCTAATGATTTACCAGATAATTTTGTAAGTTTGTTGTTTTTAATTAGGTTTAGTCTTCCCAACTGACTTCCCAATCTTTAAAATCTGCTGCAATACAATCTATTTTGTAGTCTTTTCTGCCACCGACTACTTCCATAATTTTATTAATAGCCGTATTTCGTATTCCATTTAACCCATGAGTTAACATTAAATTATCACTA
>PVBE012527116.1_pt1 | contig 18673 bp, 19 predicted proteins | sample 1631181 | NCBI WGS metagenome assembly PVBE01 (sample SAMN08397723, study PRJNA350692) | Marine metagenome, whole genome shotgun sequencing project. | isolation source: water | place: Pacific Ocean | collected 2012-04
GACCAGTGAAGCGCTCGGACAGAAACGCTACCTTGCTATGTTTGAATTTGTTGAAGGCAGTGAGCCGGATCAGCAGGATGATCTGACCGGTGGCTTCGAGGAGCTTGGCGAGATTGCAGCAAAGACGCATGTTCACTCTATTGACTGGGATCGCCCCGAGCCTTTTGAGCGACTGGTCTGGGACCTAGACACCGTTTTCGGCCAAGATGCCACCTGGGGTCATTGGCGTGATGGGCCGAATATCGGGACACAAACCCGGCAGGTGCTTGAACAAGTCGAGACCACGGTCATTGAGCGTCTCACCCAGTATGGACGAAAGCCAGATCGATTCGGATTGATTCATGCAGATATGCGTCTTGCCAACCTGTTGATCACAGATGGTGAAACCAGATTAATTGACTTTGACGATTGTGGCTTGGGATGGCTGATGTATGACTTCGCCGCGGGGATCAGTTTTATGGAAGATGATCCTCGTATACCGGAACTGAAGGACGCCTGGGTCCGGGGTTACCGTTCTATCCGGCCGCTATCCGAAGAAGACGAAACCGAGATTCCCACTTTCATCATGATGAGACGTCTTGCGCTGCTTGCCTGGATCGGCTCGCACAGCGAAGTGGATATCGCTAAAGAATTGGCCCCCACCTTTGCGCCTGTCAGTGAGGAACTTGGACGCAAATACCTCTCGTCGCTGACCTGATAAACAGCGCCGAGGCGGTCACTGCACTGCCATTTCCTGTTTTCTCCTAGATAAACCACTATCGTTTATTGTGTTCCTTCGCCCGCTTCATATGTCAATTTTCATGGGATAGTGTCAAGTCGGCGGTCTCGCTGCATGTCACTCTGTATATACGAGTCGACATTTAACTGCGGCGAGAGCGTGCCATGAGCGAAGCAAAACTAGACTTTCTCGATCGATCCCGAGCGTTCTGGAACCCCGGCAAGACACAGGATTGGCAGGACATGGGGATCGATCTGGTGATCGATCGGCGTGAGGGCTATTACCTTTACGACATGGATGGCCATCGCCTGATTGATCTGCATCTTAACGGCGGCACCTACAATCTTGGTCACCGAAATCCAGAACTGGTTCAGGCGCTGAAAGCCGGTAGCGAACGCTTTGATATGGGAAATCACCATTTCCCAGCGCTTGCCCGCACCGCGCTGGCGGAAGCGTTAGCGGCTTGCGCACCTTCGCCGGATATGCGGTACACCGCCTATGGCTCCGGGGGTGGTGAGGCAATCGATATTGCCTTGAAGACCGCACGCCACGCCACGCAGAAGCGCAAGATTGTCTCGATTATTAAGGCCTATCACGGACACACGGGGCTGGCGGTTAAGACCGGAGATGATCGCTTCTCCAAACTGTTTCTTTCGGAAGACACCGATGGGGAGTTTGTCCAGGTCCCGTTTAATGATCTTAATGCAATGGAAGATGCGCTTCGCGGCCGCGATGTGGCCGCTGTCATCATGGAAACCATTCCGGCAACTTATGGATTCCCCATGCCGCATGAGGGCTACCTTCCGGGAGTAAAGCAGCTGTGTGAGCGTTATGACGCACTGTATATCGCGGACGAGGTTCAGACCGGATTGATGCGGTGCGGTGAGATCTGGGCGTGCACCAAATACGGTATCGAGCCAGACATTATGGTCACCGGCAAGGGGATCGGGGGCGGTATCTATCCGATTGCTTGCGTGCTGATCAGTGAGCGTTGTGGAGGCTGGTTAAAAGAAGACGGGTTCGGCCACATTTCAACTGGTGGTGGCGCCGAGTTGGGGTGCATCGTTGCAATGAAAGTTCTGGAGATGGTGCAGCGTCCGGAAGTACGCACCATGGTGAGATACATCTCTGACTACATGCGGGCTGGCCTCGAGCAGATCATGGCGGCTTACCCGGACTTCTTCATCGGTATTCGACAACATGGGGTTGTGATGGGGCTCGAGTTCAATCACGAGCAGGGAGCCAAGCCGGTGATGAAGCATCTCTATAACAACGGGGTCTGGGCGATCTTCTCTACCCTGGATCCGCGGGTGCTGCAGTTCAAGCCGGGATTACTCATGACACAGGCCGACTGCGAAGAAGTTTTGCGTCGGGTAGAGATCGCAGTCGGACTCGCCCGCGATGAAGTGATGGGCGCATCTCACCATACCTACCGCAAGAGCGCATGACCATGGAACCGCAAGTCAGAACCTTAGTCGATATCGCTGATACGCCTGCCGCACTTGCTGGGCAGGCTGATATTGTCCTCGAACGAGCGCGCTGGGCGGCAGAGGTTTTTCGCCGGTTTGATCAAACACTGACGATGTCCATTGTGGATGCCGTCGCGAAGGCAGCTCATGACAGCGCGGGCCGCTATGCTGACTGGGCAGTAGAGGAAACCGGATTCGGTGTCGCGGTGCACAAGAAAATCAAGAACGAGTTGACCGCGCATCCGTTGGTCGATTTTTACCGCGACCAGGACTTTGTCAACCCCCGGATTGATGAGCCCCGCAAGATGGTTGAGATTCCCCGGCCTGCCGGGGTGATCTTGGCACTGACACCATCCACCAACCCGATCGCCACCATCAACTACAAGGTCCTGATTGCATTGATGACAAGAAATGCGATCGTGATTAGTCCACATCCCGCAGCCCGTGAATGCAGCGTGGATGCGGCGCACCTTCTTGCCAAAGCGGCACAGGAGGCGGGAGCACCGGATGGGGTAATCCAGATCATTGAGCATCCAACGATCCCTTTGGTAGAAGAATTCATGCGATCGAAAAAGACATCGGTCACGCTTGCCACCGGCGGTAACGCTATGGTGCGCTCGGCATACTCGTCCTCCAACCCGGCCATCGGCGTTGGCCCCGGAAACGCGCCAGCCCTGGTTGATGACACGGCGGATATCGACAAGGCGGCCAAGAGAATCATCGAGTCAAAATCGTTTGATAACTCGGTGTTGTGCACCAACGAGAGCGTTCTGATTGCGCTCGAGTCGATCGATAAGCGGTTGTGTCAGGCGCTGAGACAGAACGGGGCCTATATATGTGATGCTGACGATGTCGAGCGCCTGCGCCGCTATCTGTTTCATGACAGAGGATTCAACGTCGAAACTGTAGGTCGGGACGCAGTCTGGATCGCAAAAGAATGCGGCATTCGTGTGCCTGAAAATATCAAGGTACTGGTTGCGCCGATTGGCCAGATCGGTGTTGAAGAGCCACTTTCACGTGAGAAGCTGTGCCCTGTATTGGCGTACCACGTGGTGCGAACCCGTAGCCAGGCAATCTCGCAGGCGAGGGCCGTATTGCGTATCGCTGGCGCGGGGCATTCGGCTGCGATTCACACGAGCGATGAAACAGCGGCTATGGATTTTGCAGGCGCAGTGGAGGCTTATCGGGTTGTTGTGAACGCTCCCTGCACTCAGGGCGCGGCCGGTTTCGCAACTGCCCTGGCGCCGACCTTTACCATCGGCACGGGTTATTTTGGTCGCAGTTCCATCGGAGAGAATATCGGTCCTCAGCATCTCGTGCACTGGACCCGACTAGCCTATAACTCTAGTCCAGATGAGGCATTTGGCAGTTATGACAGCGTGTCCGTTCATTTGGCGGGACCTTTGCCAACGGCACCGGCCGACGGTGTTCCCGGCTCCAGCGGATCCGCATTCAAGCCACTTTCAAGCCGCGCTCCAACTGAAGGTTCGACGGATCCCGGTCGGGAAGAGCTTCGAAAAATGATTGCTGAAGAGCTGCGTTCCATCCTTCGCCACTGAGAAAGCCATGTCTGACCTGAGATCCTTTATTTTTCTCGACCAGCTGCAACCACAAACGCTGGCGTATGTTGCCTCGTGGATGAGAGGAGTATTGCCCAGACGCAACATGGCAGCACAGATTATTGAAGTTGCCCCGGGGCTGGATATCGAAGGGCTGACGGATGTGGCACTAAAAGGTGCGAACGTATCTGTAGGGTTGCTGGTCGTAGAACGCCAGTTCGGCTATCTCGAGTTCCACTCCAGTGCGACGGCTGAAGTCAAAGTCGGGGCGCAAGCTGTATTGGACGCCATCGGTGCTCGCGAGGAAGACGCCAGCGTGCCCCAGATTCTTGGTTCGAAGGTGGTGACCCGCGTCGATCATCAGCATGCGTTTCTGATCAATAGAAATAAGCTCGGGTCCATGATTCTAGGCGGTGACTCGCTTTACCTGCTGGAGTGTCAGCCTGCCTCTTATGCAATTCTGGCATGTAACGAAGCAGAGAAAGAATCCAACATAAAAGTCGTGGATTACCGAATGATTGGTGCAAATGGACGGGTTTACTTGGCAGGCGATGAGGCCGAGATCCGCAATGCGCGTGACGCCGCCGAAAGCAGCCTTCGCAATGCGGGGGCGGTTTGAGGCCATGAGCGAAGCATTGAGGCAGACGATTCGGGAACTGTTACGTGAAGAACTACACAAAATCCGCGGGGACAAGGGTGAACCTAATCACCCATCGGAGCGGGTTAAAGAGGAAACGGTGGCAATCAACACAGACCAGGATCTTGCTCGTTTCGCGAGAAGGATTCTTGCGATCAGCGCTGATGCCGACGGCCGTGCAGCCATCGACTCCGGCCGCCATGTTTTTCGTCTCGAGACAAGAGAGAGGGCATCAGCGCCAGGGCATCAGAATGCTTTGCCGGCGGCAGTTGGTTCTACCGTGATTCAGATTGATAAAGGCGTGATTACCGAGAAGCAGGCAATGAAGTTTCCGGAAGAGGTTGGAACAGTCCGAATTTCCAAAGGCGTTCAATTGACGCCGCTTGCAAATGACGTCATCAGACGCACAGGCAAGAAGATAGAGAGGTTAAAGCAATGATTCGTGGTCGAGTAACAGGACGAGTATGGTCGTCGCGGCGTATCGACACCCTGCCGAACGGAGCACTACTGGAAGTTTCGCTTGATGGCGGCGGCACGTTGATCGCGCTTGATCCCCTAGGTTGTAATGAAGGCGAGGCAGTGCTCATTACTCAGGGTTCCGTGGCCGCCGCATATTTCACAAAAATCAAAGCGCCGATAGACGCATTGATCATCGGTTCAATTGACGAAAAGAGTTGAGAACGTTAATTCATCAACGGGCCCAGTGGCCCAGAATACCAGGAGGTAAATAATGTCTAATCAGGCAATCGGAATGATCGAGACGAGAGGCTACGTCCCCGCACTGGCATCGGCTGATGCGATGGTGAAGGCTGCCAACGTGGAACTGGTTTCCAAAAACGAGGTCGGTGGCGGCCTGGTGTCTGTCGTCATCAAGGGTGATGTCGGTGCGGTTAAGGCTGCGACAGAAGCCGGTGCCGAGGCCGCAAATCAGGTGGGCGAGGTTGTCGCAGTACATGTAATTCCCCGACCCCATGCGGACTTGAGCGGACATTTCGCTCTGACGGCAGACGCGTAGTCAGGCGAGCGATACTGGGAGACTGAGAGATGACGGAGCTACGGGTTTATTTGCCGATATACGATCTGCAGCCACAGTTTGCGGCATATCTCAGTACGCCAACCCGCGCAAGGGGTTATCCACCCTTCGAGGGCCAGCACAGTCTAATTATCGAAGTCTCCCCCGCATTGGCGATCCACCGTATTTCAGATCTGGCTCTCAAGGCTGCTCCTGATATGGAGCCAGGGATTTTGTTCACGGAGAGACAGTTCGGCCTGTTGGAACTGCATTCCTCGGACCGGGAGGAGTTGGATGCCGCCGGAGATGCCATTCTCCGCGGTATCGGCGCCAGCGCGACAGATCAACTAGCGCCACAGGTGCTTTTCGAGGATGTGATCGAAAATCTGGCGGACCAGCATGCCATTATTCTTAATCGATCGAGAAGCGCATCCATGCTGATTCCAGGGCAGTCTTTACTTCTGTGCGAGATGACGCCAGCATTGTTCGCTTGTGCGGCAGCCAACGAGGCTGAGCGCGCTGCTCCGGGTGCGGTCCTGAACGACGTCCAGATGATGGGCGTCTCTGGCAGGGTATTCATGTCTGGAGATGTCGAAGAGCTGCGCAAGGCTCAAGCTGCTATTAAAGAGACGCTCGGAGCAGTTCGAGGCAGAAGTCGGTGAGTGACTGGAAAAGCGCGTTCCGCTCTTTCTATTATGAAACTGCGGAGCCGCCGGAAGATCCGGAGCTCAAGCCTGCTGAAACCGCACTGCTCGTCATCGATATCCAGAATACCTATCTGGAAGTTCCTGAGGACCCCGAGGAGGCCGCCCGATGGACGCCGTTCCTGGAACGGATGAATCATCAGGTTATACCTGGAACGGCGGCGCTCGTGGATCAGTGCCGAAGCCACGGTTTTGAAATCATTTACGCGCGCATCGCATGCCTCACAGAAGATGGACGTGATCGGTCACTAAGCCAGAAAAAACCGGGTTTCAATTATCTTTTGCTGCCCAAGGATCGTGAGGACAGCCAGCTGGTACCAGAACTGACTCCCCAGGGCGATGAAATTGTCATCACCAAGACGACTGACAGTGCTCTGACCGGATCCAACTTGCGACTCATTCTGCACAATATCGGCATCAGGAATGTGGTGGTGGCGGGAATCTTCACGGATCAGTGTGTCAGCAGCACGGTACGAAGTCTGGCCGACGAAAGCTTCAATACTTTGATCGTTGAAGACTGTTGTGCTGCTTCGACGATGGCGTTACATAACCACGAGTTAGAGGTGATCAATATGATCTATTGTCACGTCGTGCAGTCAGAGGATATCGCAGGGTTTGTGACGTCCTAGATCCGTTCCTTCAGTCGACTGTAGTCAATCAAGGCGATGCCAGTTCATTGGCAGGGTGCATTGGGTTTGCTCAGGGCCCTTGAGAGATTCGGACTAAACAATCACTTCGGCAAGGGTTTTGGGATGGGAAGTAATCTGCTCGTACCCGTCTTTTGTGATAATAAAACTGTCACCCACCTGAGCACGAAACTTTCCCGGTACGGTCACAGATCCGTCAACGGCAAATACCATTCCGGGTTCTAGTACCGTTTTATCTCCATAAACCAGTTGCGGGCATTCAAGAAAGCTGAAGCCGGTAGCCCGTCCGCAACGAAAGGGATATTCGAAGCCAGCTGATTGGATTACTTCCGCATAGGCGGCGTGCACTTCTTCTGCAAGAACGCCGGGACGCAGTACCGATAGCGCTGCCGCCTGGCTGTCGACGGCCGTCTGGTACGCGGCCCCTTGGGAAGGATCTCCGATTTCGCCGATCCAGAAGGTTCGGTCGAATCCCAGTTTAAAGCGGTGAAAATCAGTCATACCGCAAAAGCACAAGAAGACCGGCTCTCCGTATTTGAGCCGTTTGGTGCTGGCGCGGTGGTGAGTCATGGTGATCTCTTGCCCTGAGGCGAGGATCTGCATGAAATGAATACTCGGAGACATCTGCGAGCCTTCGTAGTGAGTTCGCAGTAATTCAGCGGCCTTGTGAGTTCCGGCAGCCGTTGCGGCAAGCGCGACCTCATACTCGGCGACGCCTTCTTTGATTGCGCCTCGGCCTGCTTCCATCATTGCGATGCTGACTTCACCCGCATGTCGTGCGATCTTGAGTTCTTCTTCGGATTTGATCATACGCATGTCCGAAACGATGGGTGAGATATCACGATAACGTTTGGTATCCACAACCGAATCAATGAAGGTCCGCACCAAAGGCGGAGTGAGATCAGGCTCGATCCCGATGGCAGCCGTTGTACCAAGCAGGCTTGGTAGGGCTTCGCGCCACTCAGCACCCATGCCGTCATTCCAGAGTTCGATTCGGTCGACAACGGCCAAGGATTCAGCAAGGTCTTTTTCCATTGTCGGCGTAATCAGCACTGTCTCGCCGTCGGCGACGACCACCAAAATGGTGGGACGGCCAAAGTCCATGTGCAGGTAGCCGTAAAAGCCGCTGTAGTAATAGACGTTGTCGTCGTCGGTGATCAGGGCGATATCAATCGCAGCTTCAGCCATCTTAAGCCTCAGCTCACTAAGTCTTCGTATGAAAATCTCAGAGGAGGTCATGTGTGAATTTGGCTTATCGATTGCGCTTAGTGACGGAATAACGCTGAAGCGCAAATCATTCCCGGGAATATCGGATCGGGTGTAAGCAGCACCGTTTATCCCTCGAGGGTATGCAGCACTGCCCGTAGTTTCTTGATTAGATCACTCTTGCCTTTCTTTGTGAGTCCGCTGGTCACTTCTTTTTCGAGTTGGTTGTATCTGGGAAAGAGATCCTCCATCAACTGGACGGCTTTATCCGTGGGTCTGATGACGAGACGTCGACCATCGGTGGGATGATCTTCGCGTTCAACCAGTTTCAAGCCGTGCAGTGTCTTGATAACGCCGGTTAGCGTGCTTTTGGATACCGCCGATTCTTCGGCCAGCTGGTGGGATTCCCGAGGTCCCCAGACCCATAGGACCCAGAGTACGGTAAATCCGGTAAACGAAAGCCCATGACGAGTTAGCAGGTCGCGCTCCGCTTTGTTGCGAATACCGTTGGCCGCACGGAAGATATTTGCGACCGCATCCATAGAGCTGAGATCGACACCCAATGCGCGTACACGCTTATGAGCGGCTTTTTCCGCTCTTGTGATCGAACTGTCATGATGAGAATCAGTCACTTCCGATCTCTGTCAGATTGCGCCGGGCAAGGGTGGTTCCCGACTTCCAGGAGAAGGAGACTTCCCGCCAATATCCGGCAATCAGTTCTTTTGGTGCGAGACGCGTGAGTTCTTCGGTGGGGGAGTCGAATAGTTCCAGTTTGAAATCCCCGGTAAAGGTGCGGCCGATTTCACTTTGGTAGGCGGACATCGTCACGAGCTCATCGAGACTGTCGCTTCCGTCTCCCTCAATGGCCGGCATGATTCGGTTGTGTAGCATCGGCAGGCCGTTGACGAAGCCGGCGTGATCGCTGGGCCCGCTGATTTCAAATTCGGCCTGAATGAGCCTGCGATCGTAGGCAGCAACCGTGGCCCCAAAACGCCCGCCGGACTCCAGACGCGCGCCGGCTTGACCAACAGTGATCGGCCGGGTCATGTGGATGGAGGCGAGTTTTTTTGGGTAGCCCTGGTGCTGGCCTCGGACGAGGGCGTAGTCCTTGTCCACCCAGATATATACACAGCGTGAGTAATGCGTACCCTGATACTGACATCGGACTACTACGAAGGCCTCTAAATACTGGCTGCGTACCGGATCAAGGATCTCCTCAAAACTGTCCGAGCAACTCTGCCAGTCGGCCCAAATTACCGCCACCGCGCCGGGGTCTTCGTCAGCAAGCGTCACGCCCTCCGGCAGCAACTCGGCCACTGCGTCAGGGTCAGTACGGTACTCAAGAGTCAGCATGGTGCCCGAGTAATGCCAGGGTGTATCCGGCAGCAGCGAGGCACGGCCCGTTGCGGTTCGGGGAAACATAAAACCCTTTACCATGAGAGTCTCCTTTTTATTGCACATTCTTTTGGCTATAATATCGTTCGGAACCTAATGAAATCAACAACTATCTGGTAATGGCTGAATTCAGAAACATATTGCTCGATGGCTACGCGACTCGGGTCAGGCGTGAAGGCGACGTACTGGTCAGCAACGATGGACGGGAAGTCGCGGCCGAAAGTGCTGTACATCTTCCCCCGGTCCAACCCCGCAAGATCGTTTGCGTGCACCTTAATTACCGCAGTCGGGTCGAGGAATACATGACCAAACTGCCGAGCGCGCCCACTTACTTTCATAAGCCGGTAACCGCATTATGCGCACATGGCGCCAACGTGGTTCGCCCGGAACGCTGTCAATGGCTTAACTACGAGGGCGAGATCGCCATCATCATTGGACGTCATTGCCGCAACATCAGTCAGGCAGAAGCCAGAGACTACATCGCCGGCTATTCCGTCGCCAATGACTATGGTCTTCATGATTTTCGAGATACTGATGCAGGCTCGATGTTAAGGGTTAAAGGATCGGATACGCTGTGTCCGGTTGGGCCAGGCCTGGTGACGGACTGGGATTTCCATGGCAAACAGATCTCCACTCGGGTCAACGGCAAAGTCATGCAGGACGGCAATACCGATGAGATGGAATGGGATATGCACTACCTGGTTGCTGATATTGCCCGCAACATTACCCTAGAGCCCGGCGATATCCTGTTGTCGGGTACCCCGGCTAACAGTCGCCCTGTGCAGCCCGGCGATATCGTCGAGGTCGAGGTCGAGGGTTTGGGTATCCTCAGTAACCGGATCGTACACGGGCCGACTCCGATCCGGGATGAGCTCGGTGCTCAGCCCAGCAGTTCAGAAGAGGTGGTCTCGACTGCGATGGGAGGCGACTGGGAACACCGCGGCAAACGCGTGCCCCAGGGGCAGGGTGCCAAGCACTACAAAAGCCAGCTAGAGGATTGAGATCTGGGGCAGGTTTGCGCTCAGCGCTTGAGAGCAGCCTTAAGGTCGAAATCTGCCGCTGCGAGCGCCTCACGGCCGATCACGCGGCCGTCGGACAGCGCTTTTCGAGATAGCGCATGATAGGCGGGCCAGTTGATGGTCTCGAGCGCGCAAAGATGATCCTGCGCGTCAAAACAAAAAGCCGCCACCTGGGGCGCCTGCGCGCCTTCGACGATCACCGTCTCTGAGGCGTTACCACTGTCGCCGGCCATCTGCAATTTGATAGTGCCCTGATCCGACCAGAACCAGGGCAAAGCGCCATAGGCTGTGCGCTCACCCGATAAGGTTTTTGCAAGCGCTCGGGCCTGATCATTAGCGTTCTGTACGGATTCGTAGCGCCGGCGGGCCCCTGAAGCGGATAAAAAGCAGGCAGCATCGCCAATCGCGTAGATATTGGCGATGCTGGTTTCAAGATACTGATTGACCACAATACCGTTATTTATTTCAAGGTCTGCTGTCTCAGCGAGATGGGTACGCGGCACGCTGCCGGCACCGCACAACACAAGGTCGGCACCGATAAACCCACCGTCTGTGGAAACGCCGTCGGGTGTAACTTCTTCCACTGATACGGAGTCGATGATTGAGATTCCGGCTGCTTCATGAATTGATCGAATCCGTTCAGCAAGATCAGGCGTCAATGAACGGCCCAGTATCTGAGGTGCGGCCTCAATTACGGTAACAGCTTTGCCGGAAACTGCTGCCGCGGCAGCGATTTCAAGTCCGATAAAACCGCCACCGATCACCGCTACGGTATCTGCCGCCAAAAGACGTGAGTAGATATCACGGGCATCCTGCAGGGAGTAAAGAGACGGTGCATGCTCGATCCCTGGGATCGGCAGGGTTCGCGGTTCAGAGCCCGGTGCCATAACCAACTTTTCAAACCCGAGTCCGCCTCCAGAGGCGAACTTGACCTGACGGCCAGCAGGGTCAACCGATTCGACAGTTTCGCCCAGCAACAGGTCGATCTTTTCGGTCTCGTAGAAGTCAGCGGCGCGCAGAAGCGAAAAGTCCTCCGGAACACCTTCAACGATATATTTCTTGGAGTTCGGTGGCCGGTGATAGGGCAGGTCGGATTCAGCGCTGATGATCGTGATCGGCGATGTGTTGCCAAGGTCACGGAGACTGGCCGCACACTGGATCGCGGCATGACCCGCACCGATAATGACAATATGGCTCATGTGTCTTGGGTGGTATGAGCGACAGTGACGGTTAGCCCTTCAAGTTCGGGGCTTACCTCTATCTGGCAGGCGAGTCGGCTGTCCGGTGTTACATCTTCGCCCTCAAGCTCCAGCATAGTTTCTTCCATTTCGCTGATACTACCGAGGCCAAAACGCTCGGGATCTTCCAAATAAATATGACAGGTGGCACACATGCACGATCCTCCGCATTCTCCGATGATACCCGCTACACCATGGCGCAGCGCCTCGTGCATGAGGGTCTGACCGGTTTTGGCCTCGACGGTCTGGCTGGAACCGTCCTTTTGCCGAAAGCAGATTTGAGGCATATCAGGTCACGGAATCCTGAAGAATCTGCAGTGTCTTAAGATCGCTGTGAAAATCCAGTGCAAAGTCGCCGCCTTCACGCCCGATACCGCTAATTCCGGTCCCGCCGAAAGGTGCAGTCAGATCGCGGATCAAAAAGCAGTTCACCCATACCGTGCCTGCGCGTACCGCAAATCCGACCCGCTCGGCCCGGGCGGCGTCAGACGTGTAGCACATCCCGGCGAGCCCGTAAGCCGTGCTGTTGGCAAGAGTGATAGCTTCTTCTTCGCTGTCAAAGGTCTGCAGCGTTAGTACTGGACCGAAGACCTCGTTTTGCACAATTTCCGATTCATTGGATACTGGCTCAATAAGCGTAGGCTCGTACCACAACCCGCCTTCACGCCAGATGCGACCGCCGATCATGACGCGGTCGCCATTCGTCTTCGCTCTTTGCACAAAGGCATCTACCCGTGCCAGATGATCCATATGAATCAGGGGCGAGACGGTGGTATCGCTGCTCCGGCTGTCGCCGAGCACGTGCGCCTTGGTATAGGCCAGGAACTTGTTAAGGAATGTATCTCGGACGGATGATTCGACCAGCAGGCGGGTTCCGGCGAGACAGACCTGACCGGCATCATCGTATTGGCCCGCAGCTTTTTTGGCCGCTGCATCAATATCGGCATCAGCGAACACGATCAGCGGGCTTTTCCCGCCGAGTTCCGCAGTGAAAGGCGAAAGATTCTGTGCGGCGGCTTTTGCGATCAGGCGACCTGTCTCGGGTGATCCGGTAAATGACACCCGGCGCGCCCGGGCATCAGCGACCAGGGGTGCACCAATCTCTTCGCCAATACCCTGAACGATGTTAAAAACTCCCGGCGGGAAACCTGCTTCATCGATCAAGTCTGCAAGTATTGAGGCTGTGAGAGGTGACCACTCGGCGGGTTTCAGGATTACGGTGTTGCCGGCGGCGAGCGCGGGAGCGCATTTCCACGTGGAGAGCATAAATGGCGCATTCCACGGCGTGATGATTACTGCAGGACCCGCGGGCATTCGAAGTACACGGTTATCAGTGTTGTTAGAACTCCAAGTGCGCGCCTGATACGCGATCGCAAGGTCTGCATAGGCGCGGAAATTCCGAGCACCCCTGGGGATGACGCGTAATTTGAGGCTCTCCTCGAGCATCGCCATGTCTAAACATTCAATTCTGGCAATTTCCTCGACGTGCTCATCAATGAGTACGGCTAGGCGGTGGAGGTATTCACCGCGAGCCTCGCAGGAAAGCGTGGCCCAGGCGGGGAATGCGGCATCTGCTGCACTCAGTGCTGCATCAGCTGTCTCGGCATTGCCTCGTGCCATATGTCCGAGCACACGGCTCCAGTCGAGGGGTGATCGGTCCTCAAAAGATACCGCTGAAGCGACACGAACCCCATTGATGTAATGGTCTGGCGAGATCGAAACACCCTCGACCTCAAAACGTGCAGAAGACTCAGTCATGTTAGTGTGTTAAGCCCATCCAGAGCATCGTGTGGGGAGACAAAGAAATACCGGCTTTAGATAAAATTCTGGTAGTAATCGAGTTCCCAGTCGGTGGTGTGGGCAAGATATTTTCCCCATTCGACCTCCTTGATTTCGCAGAAGTTCGCCACTAGATCAGGACCGACTGCATCAACCAAGGCCTCGTCAGACCGCAGTGCGGCCAGTGCGGCGCCGAGGTTCTCCGGGACGCAGCGCTCGGTATTGATATTCTCAAAACAATCCCCGGTCTCTTCTGGGGTGAGTTCATATCCGTTTTCGATGCCAAGCCTCGCCGCTTGAAGAACCGTTGCTGTCGCCACATAAGGGTTGGCGGCGCAGTCTGCCATCCGATGTTCGATGCGGGTGGCACTGCCGCGCTCACCCGGAATCCGGACCGTGGTACCGCGATGGTCAAGACCCCAGTTTGCCCAGTAGCCCGACAGACTCGCCGGTCGCAGTCGACGGTACGAATTCACCGTTGGCGCGAGCAGTGCGGCCATACCTTCATGGTGCTGTATCAGGCCGGAAATGCATCGGCGCGCAAGATCAGAAATCCCATCCTGTCCATTGGGATCTGCAAGGGCGTTACCGCCCTTGCTGTCATTGAAACTGAAATTGACATGCAGCCCGCTGCCGCCCCGGTCCGACAGAGGCTTGGGCATAAAGCTCAACAGATACCCGCGTTTCGCCAGAATCTCCTTAGCCATCACCTTGAACAGAAAAATGTTGTCGATTGCTGAAAGGGCATCGGAGTATCTGAGTGTCAGTTCGAACTGGGGCCAGTCGTATTCGGAGTTGAGTGATTCAATTGGAAGGTTGCAAAGTTCTGCCTGGCGCCAGATATCATCAATCAGGCCTGCGGGATCAACTGACTGCCCGGAACCATAAACAAATGCCCCCGGGGTGTCATAAGGCACCCACGCGCCGTTTTCTCCCCGCTGGAAGATAAAAGCTTCGAGCTCGATACCAACCTGGGTATCAAGGTTTTGTTTCCCGAACTGGGCGATGGTGCGTTTCAGCAGGCTACGGCCGCAGGTTGGCAGGGCAGTGCCGTCTTTCTGAAGGTCTGCCAGAACAATTCCCGTATCCTCTTCCCAACTCGGCCGCACATCATCGGGATCAAATATGGCCTCAAGATCGGGCAGGCCCTCGAGCATCATTGAGCCCGTGACAGGGGTTAACTCCCGGTCATGGGTAAGGCCAAAAAGGCTGATGCAGAAACGGGCATTACCAGATTTTGCTACCGACTCGGGTAGGTACTTGCCCCGGGGCAGGTTCAGGTGATCACAAAACAACACTCGCATACGTTTATAACTACTCATACTTTCCTCCATCCCACAGTCTTTGTATTCGAAAAGCAGTCCGGTTCTCAGGACAGCATAGTTTTAGGACGACAGGCTGCCCCATCAAACAAAGGTCACTATTTTATTTTTACAGCAACTGGAAGTGATTTTATGCCACCAATAAAATTGGATCGCAAGAAGGTCTCAGTTGTGGTTTGCTCAATACTGCTGATCCGTTTGACGAGTTCCTTCAGTACCACCCGAAGTTCCAGCCGCGCGAGCCACATGCCGAGACACGCGTGTACTCCGCCCTGGCCAAAGGCCAAGTGGGGGTTCGGATCGCGGCCGATATTAATTTGGAAGGGGTCCGCAAACACGGCCTGATCACGATTGGCCGAGACAAACCATAGAACCACCTTGTCACCCTGTTTGATGTGATGACCTTTGTAATCGACGTCTTCGATAGCGGTACGCCGAAAATACATTGTCGGCGATGCCCAGCGTAGCATTTCCTCTACAGCCTTCAGCCACTGTACATCATCGATCGTGCGGAAGGTGTCGAGTAATTCGGGATGGTCAATCATCGCTTTGATCGAAGAGGTGATGCTGTAGCGGGTGGTATCGTTTCCCGCTGACACCAGCAACGCAAAAGCATTCTTGAACTCAAGATCGCTGAAAGTCTCGCCGTTCTTCATGGGTGCCAGAAATAAAGACAAAAGATCATCGGTGTTCTGGTCGCGCCGCAGCGCCGCCTGCTTTTCCGCATAGTCGTATAAATCTTTACCGGCAGGTGAGCGGAACGGATAAAAACGGTATTCGTCAGTATTTACCTGATCGATGACATGATCTGTGAAATCGGGATCAGTGTTCGCGATCAGCGCGTCACCTTTGTCGACCAGCCAGTCAAGGTCTTCGTCGGGAAGGCCCAGCACCCTGCCTAGAATCCGCATCGGCAATTTACGGGCAATCATCTTGACAGCGTCAAACTCACGCTGGGCCAAGGCTTCATCAAGAATCTCTATCGCGATTTCACGGACCTGTTCCTCGTAGGCCGCGATGATCTTCTTGCTGAATGCCCGGTTAAGGTGCAGGCGTGCCCGGGTATGAACCGGGGGGTCGGTCTCCTGAAATGTCCGCCTTGCCTCAACTTCGTCGGCGGTTTGGTCTTCGATGCGAATGCCGTGGGCCGAACTGAACCGAGCATGGTCACGGTTGATCGTGATCACATCCTCGTGGCGAGTAACCGCCCAGAAACCCAACCCCTCGCCGCGCTCGATCCAGCAGACCGGATCATCTCGTCTCAACCGCTCGAAAGTGGCATGAGGCACGCCCTGGGCAAAGGTGTCGTGTGACGTGATATCTGCGTGGGCGTCACCGGCTGCGGTGAGTTCAGTTGGGTTCATTGTGATCTATCTTGCGGGGTCGTCGAAGACATGATAGTTTAGACCCGAACGATTTGTCTATTAGACTTTTCTAATAAAAGAAGTAGAACAGGAAGTTGGAACAGGCGGAGGTAGTATGGGTGAAGTGGTCGGCGCGGGGTTCTTGTCGCATGTCCCCACGATCATGCTTCCCGAGGCGGTGCGCCGGGAGCTAAACGACGGTAACGAGATTAGTCTGGTTCCGGGCCTTGAGCGGTTGCGGACCGAGGTGCTCGATGAATTGCGCCCGGATGTCATCATTGTCTTCGACACCCACTGGTTCTCCCTGTTTGAATTTATCGTGACCGCACATGATCGCCGAAAGGGGGTGTATACCTCAGAAGAGGTGCCCCGGGGATTGAATCAGGTGCATTACGATATGGCGGGTGATCCGGTGTTTGCCGAGGCGCTCGCGGCAGGTGCAAGCGACACGGGTGTTCGCTGTACTGCCAACGCAGATCCTCACCTGCCGGTCAACTACGGCACGGTCAATATTGCCCATTACCTTAACCGCGGCGAGAAATGGCTTTCGGTCAGCATTTGCCAGACAGCCGGCCACGATGAGTTTCTTAGGGTAGGGCGGGGCTTCGGTGAAGCCATTCGGCAATCGGGGCAACGTGTGGTGTTGATTGCCAGCGGCTCCTTGAGCCACAGGTTTTATCCTATGAAAGAACTGGACAAGCACGAGTCGTGTGACCCCGTGCATATCATCACACCTCAGGCGCGCGCAGCAGATGAACAACGAATTGCATGGTGGGAGCAGGGGGATCACGCCTCTGTGGTCAACACCATGGATGAGTTCATGCCGCATCGTCCGGAGGGTTTGTTCGGCCACTACCTGATGATGGTGGCGGCAGTAGGTGGGGCGGAATGTCACGCCGTGGGTCGGCGATTCAGTGAATATGAGAATGCGATTGGTACCGGCCAGGTCCATATGTGGTTTGACCGTCCTGTATCAGGATGGACGTGATCCCCAATGCGGGCTCTTGTCCGGCTAGGGTTTGAAAGGGGAGGACAGTTTTGGTTCCCTCTGATTAGCAGTAACCATAACAATTGAAGTCGTAACCACAACAAGTGAGGAGGTAAAGATGTTTAAGATTAAAAAGCTGGTAAGTATGTTTTTGCTGAGTCTTGCGATGTGTTTTGCCGGGGCGGCAAATGCAGAGTATCCGGACAAGCCCGTGTCTTTTGTGGTGCCCTGGCCCCCAGGTGATCTCGAAGACGTACTGACGCGGATGATTGCCGACGAATTTCAGTCTACCTATGGCGTGGCAGCAGCGGTGGTGAACAAGCCTGGCGGTGGTGGCGGACCCTTCCCAGGTGCAATGGAAGTGGCAAACGCGCCTGCCGATGGTTCCATGGTCGGATCTTTCGTGATCGGCGTGCCGGTGGTAGGCCCCAATCTGGGTATTGATGGACTGACATCGGAAACCTTCGAGCCCCTGGGCATCTTCCTGACGTATCCCTTTGTGATCGCAACTTCAGGGGACGCGCCCTACAGTTCCATGCAGGAGTTGGCAAGTTATGCCAAGAGCAACAAAGTGGCACTTGGCCACTTTGGTGATCCGCTGACACCAACACAGGCCACTAAGGCGGCCGCCAAGGAACTCGGGTTCGAATGGGCTTCAGACGCCGCCTTCGATATGGTCGACTGTAATTCGCTGTCTTCGGGCGATGCCGATGTCATTAACACGACAATTCAGCTGATCCTGCCGTGTCTTGACAAGGTGAAGGTACTGGCCTCGATAACGGCCTCCCGCATATCCAAAGTGCCGGATACACCGACCATGGGCGAGATTGTGCCGGAACTCGATATTTTCCTGTGGAACGGTCTTTTTGTAACCAAGGGCACGCCACAGGATGTCCGCGACAAGATCATTGCGGTCGCAAAGAAGGCCATGCTGGGAGAAAAGGCACAACAGGTCGCCAACGATACTGGTGCGCAGGTGTACTGGATGGACGCGGCGGAATCTGCCGCACAGATCCAAAAAGACATCGCCACCATGGGGGCCATCGGGTCACTGCTGGGCGGCTGATTCTTTTCGCTTAACCTGCACGGCCCCGGCGTAAGCCAGGGCTGTGCAGGTTTTCAGCCACCCGGGCTGATTTGCAGTGCTCTGGGGTGTCTGTTCGATTACGATAGGTCATAGATGTCCAGGGACAGGCACCTATGGAGCAAAAGCAGTCGGATGTCGTTGATATTTTCGCGATAGAAGAGCGACCGGGAGCGACTGTTTTTGCGCTCGCTGTTTGTATTGGCGCGCTTGTCTTGCTCGTGCAGATGGATGAGCAGACCAAGTGGCTTAAAGGGGCTGCCCTGCTTGTACAGCCGCGCTTTTGGCCCGGGCTTTGTCTCGCCGGGTTCGCTCTCTTTGCTCTGTGCCATTTGATCAGCACGTCGATCAGGCGCGGATCCAAGGGCTCCTCCACGAGAGCATCGTCTACAGCATGCAACATAGCATCGCAGTACGGGCTCCACAGCCCAAGCGCAGCGTCTGCAACCAGGTCCGGGCGCTTCTCCAAGACTGCAAGCCGGCCATCCGTGACTATGTTGAGCAGCGTCGAGGCAAACGCTTCCAACTTGGC
>PVBE012168494.1_pt1 | contig 18671 bp, 17 predicted proteins | sample 1631181 | NCBI WGS metagenome assembly PVBE01 (sample SAMN08397723, study PRJNA350692) | Marine metagenome, whole genome shotgun sequencing project. | isolation source: water | place: Pacific Ocean | collected 2012-04
CGACCGGGCCGTTGCACGTCGGCCACTGCCGCGGCGCGGTGTTTGGCGATGCGCTGGCCAACCTTCTTGCCAAGGCCGGGTTCAGGGTGACGCGCGAATATTACCTTAACGATGCCGGCGCGCAGATCGACGTGCTTGCGCAATCGGTCCTGCTGCGCTACCGCGAAGCCGGAGGCGAGGACATCGGACCGATTCCCGAAGGACTTTACCCTGGCGATTACCTTGTAACGGTAGGGCGAAGTTTGCGCGAGGGCTACGCGGATTTGCTCGCAGCGTCGGGCGAGGCGGAGCAAATTGAAATCGCAAGCAAAGCCGCCGTCGAGGCAATGCTGACCGTGATCCGCGAAGACCTCGATGCCCTCGGAATACATTTCGACGTCTTCAGGTCGGAACGGGCGCTGCACGAGGCGGGCGCAATCGAAGCGGCGCTCGCCGACCTTGCCGACAAAGACTTGATCTACGAGGGCGTGCTCGAACCGCCCAAGGGGAGGAAGCCCGACGACTGGGAGGAGCGCGAGCAGACGCTGTTCCGCGCCACCCGGTTCGGCGACGACGTTGACCGGCCGCTGAAGAAATCAAACGGGTCGTGGACCTACTTCGCTGCCGACATCGCCTACCATCGCGACAAGATCACCCGCGGCTACCGCGACCTGATCGACGTTTGGGGGGCGGATCACGGCGGCTATGTCAAACGGATGAAAGCAGCGGTGGCGGCACTCTCGGACGGGGACGCGCAACTCGACGTCAAACTGTGCCAAATGGTGCGGCTGATGCGCGCGGGCGCGCCGGTGAAGATGTCGAAACGCGCGGGCGACTTCGTGACGCTTCGCGAAGTCGTCGACGAGGTCGGGCGCGACGCCGTGCGCTTCATCATGCTGACGCGCAAGAACGATGCGCCGCTGGAATTCGATTTCGCCCGCGTCGTCGAGCAGACCAAGGACAATCCGGTTTTCTACGTGCAGTACGCGCACGCCCGGGTGCATTCGGTGCTGCGGCGCGCTGCCGGCGAATGGCCGGGCGAGGACTTTTCACCGGCCGCCTTGGCGGAGACCGACCTCGCGCCGCTTATCCACGACGGCGAGCGCGCCCTGTTGCGCAAGATCGGCAACTGGTCGCGCACGGTTGAATCGGCGGCGCTTGCCCATGAACCGCACCGCATCGCGTTTTATCTCGGTGAGCTGGCGGCCGCCTTTCATGGCCAATGGAACCTCGGCACCGAGGACCCTGGCCTGCGGTTTCTTGGTGCCGGTGACGCGGCACTGACGCGCGCCCGCCTCGCCCTTATTCAAGGGGTGGCAGCCGTGATAGCCTCGGGCCTTGCCCTGATGGGGGTCACGCCGGTCGAGGAATTGCGCTGATGAGTATGGAGCAGGGGCCGCCGGTCCAGCCGCGGGCGCCGCGGCCGCAGCCGCCCGAGATTGACGGCGATCTCAACATTCCGCCCTTGCGGGAGACCGCAGCGCGCGCTGAATCTCGTCGCGCCGACAGGCGGGGCCGGCTCTCCGGGCTGGTGGCGGGGCTGGCCGTTGCCGGCGTCCTGATGGGCGGGTCGTATTGGCTCGGGTTTCAGATGGGTCTCGAAAAATTACCGCGCGGTGAGGTGCCGCTGATCCGGGTCGATCCCGGGCCGGTCAAGGTGCGGCCGGAAGATCCGGGCGGGTTGCAGGTCCCGCATCAAAATCGTCTCGTGTTCGATGGCGTTGCCGAGGACGAAGACGAAGGCGCGGCGACCCTCGCGGCTCCACCGGAGGAACCGGCCGCGCCCGCGGCGCTGCCACGCGTTACCGAGACCGACCAGCCGGCGGAGACCGGCGAGGCGGGTGCTCCCTCAGCGGCTGAAGCGCGCGCGCCGATCGTGGTCGAGGGAACGGACATTGCGGCCACGCCCGCTGAGTCGCCGCCGGCGGCTTCGGACACAACGGCGGAGGCTCCTGCCGAAACGGCTGCAATAACCGAAACCGACGTCACCCCGACGCAAGTCGCGGCCAGCGTCGCGACAGAAGATGATGACGGCGCGCCGATCCCGCTCATCCCGCCGGCCCCCGCCGCCGAACCGGCGCAGGCGCCGGAGCCGCCCCGCCAGGCCGCGGCAGCCGAGACTCAAACCGCTGCCGCCCCGTCGATCCGGATTCAGGTCGGCGCCTACCGCAGCCGCGCGGCTGCCCTGCGGGGCTGGTCGATCATTCAGGGGGCCCATGAAGCGTTGCTCGGGACCCTGGAGCCGACTGTTGTCGAGGCCGATCTCGGCCCCGGGCGCGGGGTGTTTTTCCGGCTTCGGGCAGGGCCCGTCGCCGACGCCGAGTCTGCGGCTCTCTTGTGCGAACGCCTGCGCGGCCGCGATCAGGGCTGCCTGGTCGTGCGGCCCTAGGTGCCGCGCGCCTGCATTCTTGCTCCGGCCGGCACGGACCTGACCGTTGCCGAGCGGCAGTTTTTCACTACCGCCGATCCCGCCGGGTTCGTCCTGTTTGCGCGGAACTGCGACACCCCGGATCAGGTTCGCGCGCTGACCGCCGATTTGCGGGACTGTGTCGGCCGTGCCGATGCCCCGGTGCTGATCGACCAGGAGGGCGGCCGGATCGCGCGTCTCGAACCGCCGCACTGGCCGGTCCGTCCGGCGGCGGCCCGCTTCGGCGCCCTCCATGCACAGGACCCGACGGCCGCGCAGGAGGCTGCGCGCCTCAATGCGCGCTTGCTGGCGGCCGACGTGCGTGCCTTGGGTATCACCGTCGACTGCATTCCGGTGCTCGATGTGCCGGTGCCGGGGGCCGATCCGGTGATCGGCAACCGCGCCTTTTCCGCTGACGTAAAAGCGGTGTGCGATCTCGGGCAGGCGGTGTGCGAGGGCTTGCGTGCCGGCGGCGTTTCGCCGGTGATCAAGCATCTGCCCGGTCACGGCCGCGCCCCCGCCGACAGCCACGTGGTCCTGCCCCGCGTCGATGCCCGGCGCGAAGACCTAGACGCCGCCGACTTCGTGCCGTTTCGGAAACTCAACGCCGAACCGTGGGGCATGACGGCGCACGTGCTTTACACCGACCTCGACGACGCCGCCGCTTCTGCGTCGGTGCGAATAATTCAGGACATCATTCGTGACACGATCGGGTTTGACGGCTTGCTCTTGAGTGACGATATCGGAATGGGCGCGTTGGCCGGATCGTTTGCGGAACGCACGGCCGCCTGTCTCGAGGCCGGGTGCGATACTGTCCTGCACTGCAAGGGAGCGATGGAAGAAATGCGCGAAGTCGTGGCGGCGGTGCCGATGATGAGCGGCAAGGGACTCGAACGCTGGACCCGCGCCGTCGCCGATGCGCGGGCGCCGGAACCGTTCGACGCGGCCGCAGCAACCTTGCGTCTCGACGAACTGCTGGCGGGGCACGCCTGATGTTCGCCAACATGTCGCTGTTTGGCATTTCCGCCTGGGTGCTGCCGGTTTTGCTCGCTATCACCTTTCATGAGGCGGCGCACGGCTACGTCGCCTGGCGGTTGGGTGACGACACCGCCTACCGCCAGGGGCGTGTGACTTTCAATCCGTTTCGCCACATCGATCCGTTCGGGACGATCGTTCTTCCCGCCCTACTGTTTTTTTTGACCGAGGGGCAGTTCCTGTTCGGTTGGGCCAAGCCGGTGCCGGTGAACTTCTTCCGGTTGCGGCGGCCCAAACGCGACATGGTGTGGGTCGCCGCCGCCGGGCCGGGAATCAACATCGTGTTGGCCCTCGCGTCGGCCCTCTTGGCGCATCGGGCGCCGTTTGTTCCCGATCCTGCTGTCGATTGGGTGTTGCAAACACTTGCCAACAGCATCTTTCTCAATCTGCTGCTGGCGGTATTCAACATGATCCCGCTGCCGCCGCTGGACGGCGGGCGGGTGGCGGTCGGGTTGCTGCCGCCGCAACTGGCGCGGCCGCTGGCCCGGCTCGAGCGCTTCGGGCTGTTGATCCTGATCGCCGTCCTGTTCCTTCTTCCGCCCCTTTCGACCTCGTTGGTCGGCCTCCGTTTGGACCTTTTTTCGGCCCTGATCCTGCCGATTGTCTGGATCTTTCAAGATTTAGTCTTCGTTCTTACCGGCCATATATAGTAATATTCCCGGAGTTCAGGGCCAGATATAGGCCGAAACAGGGAATATCAGTGGTGACGAAGACGACCTCCGATTCATTCAGCGAAGACCCGGCGGTGATGCCCGTTGCCGGCCCTCTGGTCGTTGATCTCGAAGGCTATGAGGGGCCATTGGACGTACTGCTGGCACTCGCGCGGACGCAAAAGGTCGATCTCACCCGGCTGTCGATTTTGCAGTTGGCGGAACAGTATCTTGCCTTCATCGCTGCAGCGCGCCGGATCCGGCTCGAACTCGCTGCCGATTATCTGGTAATGGCGGCGTGGCTCGTCTATCTCAAGTCGCGCCTGTTGTTGCCCGACGAATCGGAAGACGAAGAGCCGACCGGGGCGGAAATGGCGGCGCGGCTTGCGTTCCAGTTGCGGCGCCTCGAGGCGATGCGGGAGGCCGGCGCCAATATCCTGTCGCGCGACCGGCTCGGTCGAGAGATTTTCGCCCGCGGCACGCCGGAAAACATCCGCATCATCCGCAACTCGGTGTTTGATCTTTCGCTATACGAATTGCTCAAGGGCTATGCGGCCTCCAAGGTGCGCGGCCACGCCAAGCCGCTGACCATCGAAGACCGCGTAATTTTTTCCATCGAGGACGCGGTCGCGCGGCTGACGCGGCTGCTGGGGTTGATGCCGTCATGGCAGGCGCTCGAGTCCTACCTGCCCGAAAGCCTCCGATCCGAGTTCGAGCGGCGCTCGGCGCTGGCGGCGACGTTCTCGGCCAGCCTCGAGTTGGCGCGCACCGGTATGCTGCGCCTGCGCCAGGGCGAGGCATTTGGTCCGATCTACATCAGGGCGGGCGAGGGACGGACCCGGCCGGCCCGCGAAGGAGCTGCGTCATGAGCGAGCAAGCCAAACATCTTCGCATGCTGGAGGCGCTGCTGTTCGCGGCGGCGGAACCGCTGGACCTACCGAGCCTCGCCGCGCGTCTGCCCGACGGCGCCGACCTGCCGGCGCTGCTGACGGAACTGGCCGCGCGTTATGAGGGCCGGGGGGTGAACCTCGTCAAAGTTGCGCGCAAGTGGGCGTTTCGCACCGCGCCGGACCTCGCTTTCCTGATGGAACGCGAAAAGACCGTCACAAGGCGGCTGTCACGCGCCGCAGTCGAAACACTTGCCATCATCGCCTACCACCAGCCGGTGACCCGCGCCGAAATCGAGGAAGTTCGTGGTGTCGGGATGAGCCGCGGCACCCTCGATATGCTGATGGAGTCGAATTGGGTACGGGTTCGCGGCCGCCGCCGTTCACCCGGTCGGCCGGTGACCTACGGGACGACTGACGAGTTCCTCAATCACTTCAATCTGGAAGACATCGGCGACCTGCCGGGCGTCGAGGAACTCAAGCGCGCCGGGCTGCTACAGCCAGACCCGTTGGCAAGCGCCACTGCCGCCGCCGGGTCCTCTATGGAGGCGTCACCTCTGGACGGTTCTCCGCTGGACAATGCGCTCGAGGAGGAGAGCCTCGGCTTGCCCGAGAACGAATCGCCGCCGAACGGGGCGGCGCCGGCGGAGGCCGCAGCTGCTCCCGACCGGGATGCCGGCGCCGGTCCCGAGGACCTCGCCGCCGATACTGCCGCCGATGCCGCCGAAGACGTGCCAGGTGATCGGCGGCCGGAACCGGAATCCGGGTCCGATTCACTCGCCGCGGCACCTGTCCAGGAACCGGAGGCCGGGGCTCAAACCTTGTCGGCGGCCACGCCAAGCGACCCTTCCTGAGCCGAGATCGGGCGGCGGTGCAGATTTGCGCTGATTGCCCGTATCCGCCGGTTGCCCGAATTCAACCTTGATTGGTTGCGCGTTCGGTATCGTGAATTTGCGGGCTGGCTTGTGGTCGCGCCACGGTGCCCCGCAGGGTGTGAGCGCTTCCGCCGGTTAGTCTCGAATTGGAGCGGGTCGAGGCCACCGGACGGCGGTGGCGCGCACGACCCTGAAAGACCCGAAAGCGCAATATCCGAACCGATTGCGTCCGCGCGATTCAAACTCTTCTGGTGTAATGTCTCCACTTTTCAATATGTTAGGGCCGTTTCATCCGTTCAGTGATCGGCGAAAGCGATTCCATCAGAATGGATGCGGCTTTTCTGTGCAGGCAACGAAGGCCGCTGCTGAAATCCGTGGCGGTGCGGAGTGATGCCACAGCTTGATGCATGTTAATGCGACTGATTGGCAATTGCATTACCTAACCCGAAGGAATATTTGGTGCGAATGCCAATCAGTCGCAATAACCGGGAAATAGAGTTATGAACGCGCCGACCCTAAAGACCCTCCGTAGCAATCGCTTTCTGGCAGCTGCCGGTGCGGTTCTCGCGTTGATCGTGAGCTTGGGCTCGGTTGCCCAGGCCGCCGAGGTCAACGTCTACTCCCATCGCAAGGAAGCCTTGATTCGGCCGCAGCTGGAGGCCTTTACGGCCAAGACCGGCATCGAGGTCAACCTCATTACCGGCGGCGCCGATACCCTGCTGGAGCGGGTGCGGAGCGAGGGCCGCAATAGTCCCGCCGACGTCATTCTCACCAGCGATGCCGCGCGCCTGCACAAGGCCAAGTCGCTCGGCCTGCTGCAGCCGCTCGATTCGGAAGCAATCGAACGGGCGGTTCCGGAAACCCGCCGCGACCCCGACGGTTACTGGACCGGGCTCAGTATCCGGGCGCGCCCGATCTTCTATTCGCCTGACCGGGTTAGCCCGGCGGAACTTTCCACCTACGAGGCGCTGACCGACGACGTGTGGCGGGGCCGCATCCTGATCCGCTCCTCCAGCAATATCTATAACCAGTCTCTATTGGCGTCGATGATTGCCGAGTCGGGTCAGGAACAGGCTGAGATTTGGGCCCGCGGCATGGTCGCCAACTTCGCCCGCAAGCCCCAGGGTGGCGATACCGATCAGTTGCGGGCGCTGGCGGCCGGTGAGGGCGACGTCGCCATCGCGAATACCTACTACTACGGGCGCCTGCTCGCCTCGAGCAAGGATGCGGACCGCGCGGTTGCGGGCAAGATTGCCATATTCTGGCCAAACCAGAACGGACGCGGGGCCCACATCAACATTTCGGGCGGGGCGATTGCCGCCCACGCTCCAAACCCGGAGGCGGCGCGCCAGCTTCTCGAATTCCTCGTTTCACCCGAGGCCCAGCGCATCTATGCCCAGGTCGATCACGAATTTCCAATCCGCAACAACGTCGGGTTGTCGCCGATCGTCGCCGGCATGGGTGAATTCAAGCCGCACGAACTACCCTTTGTGCGGTATGGCGAACTCAACGCCGAGGCAGTGCGAATCTTCGACCGCGCCGGTTGGCGCTAGACCGGTTTTCGGTCCGGCGGAACCAGGCCCGGCCATCACCAGGCATTGAATGAGCCCGCAATCAGGGGGGAATCGCAGGATGGGCCGGACGACCGATAACGCCGCGCCACGGCTGCGGCGGTTCGGTATGCGCGCAGGGGGCCGCATCCGGCCCGTGTCGCCGCGGCCGGCGGGATGAACCCGTGACGACGCCCTCCATTCCCGACGCGATCATTCTCCGTCGTGCCGCAACCGCGCGGCCGCAAGGCGCTTGGGGTCTCTATGGCCTGGCGGTGGCGGCGCTGGTGTCGATCCCGGTGCTGGTGGTGTTCAGCTCGGTCTTCAGGCCGACGGGCGAAGCCTGGGCGCACCTCGTCGATACGGTACTCTGGGATTACATCGCCAATACCATCTGGATCGTAGTCGGGGTCGGATTGACGACTCTGGTGACAGGTGTCGTCACCGCCTGGCTGGTGACGACCTGCCGCTTTCCGGGGCGGCCGGTGTTCGAGTGGGCGCTGTTGTTGCCGCTGGCGGTCCCGTCCTATGCCATCGCCTTCACTTACGCCGGAATGTTCGAATTCGCGGGTCCGGTGCAGACAGCATTGCGCGACGCCTTCGAATTGACCCGCCAGGATTACTGGTTTCCTGAAATACGCAGCACCGGCGGTGCCGTCTTTGTCATGGGGCTGGTCCTTTATCCCTACGTCTACCTGCTGGCGCGCGCGGCCTTTCTCGAGCAATCCGTGTGCGTGCTTGAGGCGAGCCGGACCTTGGGGCGCGGGCCGTGGAGCGGGTTCCTGCAGGTGGCCCTGCCGCTTGCGCGTCCGGCGATCGCGACCGGGGTCGCGTTGGCCCTGATGGAGGCGCTCTCGGAATTCGGCGCCGTTCAGTTCCTGGCCGTCGATACTTTTACCACCGGCATCTACCGCACCTGGTTCGGCCTCGGCGATGCGAACGCGGCGGCGCAGTTGGCCGCCATGCTTCTGACGCTGGTCCTCGTATTCCTGGTGCTGGAACGGACTTCGCGCGGGCGGGCGCGCTATTACCACACCACCACCCGTTACCGCCCGCTGCCCGGCTATCGCCTCAAAGGGGTTCGCATGTGGCTTGCGGTCCTCGCCTGTCTTTTGCCGGTGTCGTTCGGGTTTCTTCTGCCGGCCGCGCAAATGCTGGCGTGGGCCATCGAGACCGCAGACGTGACCTTTGATCGGGCGTTGGTGGGGCTGTTGTGGAATTCGGTTTCGCTGGCCGCGGTTGCGGCGGTTGCGGCGGTTTTGGTAGCGATCGTTCTCGCCTACGGCCGCCGCCTCAGTCCGACCCGGACCAACCAGGTCGTGACCCATTTTGCCAGTATGGGCTATGCGATCCCGGGGCCGGTGCTGGCGATCGGGATTCTGCTGCCGTTTGCGTGGGCGGACAACACTTTCGACGCTTTCATGCGCGCGAACTTCGGCGTCTCGACCGGGCTCGTTCTTAGCGGAACGCTTGTGGCGCTGATATTCGCCTATGTCGTGCGGTTTCTCGCGATTTCGTTCAACACCGTTGATTCGAGCCTTGCCAAGGTCACGCCCAACATGGATGGTGCGGCCCGCTCGCTGGGCTTGCGTCCGGGTGCCACGTTCTTGCGGGTGCACATGCCGATCATGGGGGGCTCGCTTCTGACTGCTGGCCTCCTGGTGTTCGTTGACGTGATGAAGGAACTACCGGCGACGCTGATCATGCGGCCTTTCGATTTCAATACACTCGCCGTGCGCGCCTTTGAACTTGCCGCCGACGAACGCCTCACCGAGTCGGCGACACCCGCGCTCGCGATCGTCGCCGCCGGGCTGATCCCGGTGATCCTGCTCAGCCGCGCGATCGCGCGCTCGCGCCCCGGCCTTGGCGCCTGACATGGGTCTCGTTCTGGAGGGAGTCACCCACCGCTACGGTGCCCTCGAGGCGGTCGCCGGATTCTCGCTGGCCGTCGAGCCGGGCGAGGTGGTGTGTCTGGTGGGACCCTCGGGGTGCGGCAAATCGACGGTCCTGAGACTTGCCGCGGGCCTCGAACCCCTCCAGACCGGTCGGATCTCTATCGACGGCCGAGTGGTTGCTGGCGAGGGGCGCACCGTGCCCCCCGAGGACCGCCATATCGGCCTGGTATTTCAGGACTTCGCCCTGTTTCCGCACCTTTCGGTGCTCGACAATGTGGCGTTCGGGATGCGCGAGGGGGCGGTGTCGGCCCGCCGCGCTCGGGCGCGAGCCCTACTGGATCGGCTGGGTATGGCGGATTTCGCCACAGCGTATCCCCATTCGCTGTCGGGCGGCGAGCAACAGCGCGTGGCCCTGGCCCGGGCACTGGCCGCGGGCCCGCAACTAATGCTGCTGGACGAGCCGTTTTCCGGCCTCGACGTGCGTCTGCGCGATTCGGTGCGCGACGACACTCTGGCCCTGCTCAAAGAGGCGGGGACGCCAGTGCTTTTGGTCACCCACGATCCCGAGGAAGCGATGCGCATGGCAGACCGGATTGCGGTGATGCGCCGCGGACGGCTGGTGCAGGTCGGCCCGCCGGACTTGATCTACGATCAGCCTGAGGACTTTTTCGTCGCCGATTTTTTCGGAAATATCAACGCATTGGAAGGCGTTGTTGAAGGAAATTCTGTAACGACGGCGCTGGGGCCCCTGGCCCTCAACCGGGGGCGTCCCAACGGACCTCTCACGGTTGCTGTCCGCAACGAAGGCATCCGGATCTGGACGGCGAGCGCCAATGCCCGCGGCGTTCCGGCCCGGGTCGAAAATGCCCGGTTGCTGGGACCGTTTGCAATCGTGACGCTGGCTCTCTATTCCGGCCCTACCGTGAACGCGCACGTCCCGGCGGCGGCCATGCCTGAACCCGGTCAGAAGGTTCACGTCGATTTTGATCCGGCGCAGGCTTTTGTTTTTCCGCGATAACCCCTACATAGGGAGGCGGCAGAGTGCCCCTTGGCCGGGTACGGCTGGTGCATTTGCGCCGCGAGAGTGATTTCGCCGTTGTGGTAAGATCGGGGAGTAAACCCCCGCAGAATCAGGAGTTTTCAAATGGGGATTAGTTTCTGGCAAATTCTGGTCGTCCTTGTTCTTGTGCTGCTGTTGTTCGGGCGAGGCAAGATTTCCAATTTGATGGGTGATCTTGCCAAGGGCATCAAGAGCTTCAAGCGGGGCATGGCCGAAGACGATTCGTCGGTCGAAGCCAAGACCGAAACCGCCAAGACCGAAGCCGTCGCCGGCGAAGACAAGGCCGCGCAAAGCTAGACCGCGCGCGCCCGCACCCCGACCCCGCGCGCGGGCCGGCAGGAAACCGCTATGCTCGACATCGGCTGGACCGAACTGCTCGTGGTTGCGCTCGTCCTGTTAATCGTGGTCGGACCCAAGGACCTGCCACGGGTGTTGCGGACGGTCGGGCGCTGGACCGCCAAGGCGCGCTCGCTGGCGCGCGAGTTCCAGGTCTCGATCGACGATATGGCCCGGGAGACGGACCTGGCCGACATGAAACGCGAGTTGAACTCCATTTCGTCCACAGGGATCGCCAAGAACATCGAAGACCAGATCGATCCCACCGGCTCCCTGGCGCGGGCGTCCGCCGAGACCGTTGGCAAGACCCCGGCGGCGACGGATGAGGAGCAGGCGACACCTGCGGCCGAGGAGCAGGTGACACCTGCGGCCGATGCGAAGAGAGAAATCGATTCCCCGGTCGGCGCCGACGCTGAAACACGCGAACCGGCCGACGCGGCGGCGACAGCGCCCGTTCCCCCGGAAGCCGCGAACCAGGAGCCATCCCGTAAGACGGCGGATGCCTGACCGTGGCTGACGACACCGCCGAAGAACAACGGATCGAATCCAGCAAGGCGCCGCTACTCGAGCACCTGGTCGAACTGCGGACCCGGCTGCTGCGCACCACGATCGTGTTCGCAGTCTTTTTTGTCGTGTGTTTCGTCTTTGCCGAAGACATCTACAATTTCCTGGTTCAGCCCCTGGCCGACCTGTTCGAGGGACAGGAGAACCGCCGGCTCATTTATACGGCGCTGCACGAGACGTTCTTTTCGTTCCTGAAGGTGTCGTTCTTCGGGGCACTGTTCCTGACGTTTCCGTATCTGGCCGCGCAAATCTGGAAGTTCGCCGCGCCGGGCCTCTACAAGAACGAACGGCGCGCCTTTATGCCGTTTCTGGTGGCGACGCCCGTCCTGTTCGTCATGGGCGGGGCGCTGGTCTACTACCTTATCTTCCCGCTCGCCTGGTCGTTTTTCCTTAGCTTCGAGACGCTGGGAGGCGAAGGGACATTGCCGATCCAGCTTGAAGCCAAGGTCAGCGAATATCTCGGCCTGGTGATGAAGCTGATCTTCGCCTTCGGCCTCAGCTTCCAGCTTCCCGTGGTGCTGACGCTGCTGGCCCGTGCCGGCATTGTGAGCTCGAAATCTTTGGCGGCGAAGCGCAAGTACACCATCGTTGTCGCGTTCATCGGCGCCGCCATCCTGACTCCGCCCGACCTGATCAGTCAGATCGGTCTCGGCGTGCCGATCCTGCTTCTGTACGAAATCTCGATCCTTTCGGCACGCTTCGTCGAGCGCCAACGCGCCGCCCGCGAGGCGTCCGAATCCGCCTGATCGAGCCGGCGCTGGACGCGAACCACACCCGCGCTTATAACGGCCCCGACTTTGGGCGCTTGCCGTGCGCCCCCGCCGGCGTCCGCACCCAATGTTTGACCTCAAATGGATACGCGAAAACCCCGAAGCGTTTGACGCAGGTCTTGCGCGCCGCGGTCTCGACCCGCACGCCGAAACGGTCCTTTCTGTCGATACCGAGCGGCGTGAACTTCAGACCGAGTTGCAGGAAATTCAGGCCCGGCGCAACGAAGCCTCGAAAGCCATCGGCGCCGCCAAAGCCAAAGGCGAAGATGCACAGGCGCTGATCGACGAGATTGCCGGCCTCAAAACGTCGATCAAGGAAGGCGAAGAGGCCGAACGCTTGGTCGTCGCCAGGATTGGTGAGATTTTGGCTGCGCTTCCGAACCTGCCGGCGGCCGACGTGCCCAACGGCGACGACGAAAACGCCAATCTGCAAATCCGCGTCGTCGGCACCAGGCCCGAAATCGGGTTTGCGCCGAAGGAGCATTTCGACCTGGGCGAGGCGCTGGGCCAGATGGATTTCGAGGCGGCGGCGCGCATGTCGGGGGCACGCTTTGTCGTCCTGAAAGGCGCCCTCGCGCGTCTCGACCGGGCGCTCGGCGCGTTCATGCTCGACCTCGCCACCACCGAGTTCGGCTACACCGAGGTGGTGCCGCCGCTGCTGGTGCGCGACGAGGCCGCCTTCGGCACCGGGCAGTTGCCCAAGTTTGCGGACGATCTGTTCCGGACCGGCAAACCGGATAGGGGAGAATTCGACAAGTTCGTTGACAAAATGCCCCCCGTTGAGGGTGAGATTCAGGCAAGAGTGCTCGCCGAGATTCTGTGGAAGGGTTTCGAACGCGGCGAATTTGACGACCATCTATGGTTGATCCCAACCGCCGAGGTGCCGCTCACCAACATGGTTCGCGGGCAGATTCTCGACGATTCGGACCTGCCGATGCGGATGGCGGCGCTGACGCCGTGCTTTCGCTCCGAGGCCGGGTCGGCCGGCAAGGACACCCGCGGAATGATCCGCCAGCACCAGTTCAACAAGGTCGAACTGGTCAGCATCGTGCACCCGGACAAATCCGATGACGAGCTCGAACGTCTGACCGGCTGCGCCGAGGAGGTGCTCAACCGCCTCGGGATTCATTACCGCGTCGTCTCGCTGTGCACTGGCGACCTTGGCTTTTCGGCGCACAAGACCTACGACATCGAGGTCTGGCTGCCGGGGCAGGGGACCTTCCGGGAGATTTCCAGTTGCTCGACGTACGGCGATTTTCAGGCGCGCCGCATGGACGCGCGCTTCCGCACCGCGGGCCAGAAGGGAACGCGCTTTGTGCATACCCTGAACGGGTCGAGCCTCGCCGTCGGGCGAACGCTGGTGGCAATACTTGAAAACTTCCAGCAGGCCGACGGCTCGATTGCCATTCCGGATGTGCTGGTGCCCTACATGGGCGGCGTTCGGGTAATCACCGCGGCGGGCGCGGCATGAGTGCTCGCAAATCGAAGACGCCGGCGAAAAAAGTTGCGGCCGCGAGTCAATCGAAACCGTCGCCAAAAAGGAAACCGCTGCGAATTATGGTCACCAACGACGACGGTATCAACGCGCCCGGACTCAAGGTGCTTGAACGCATTGCCAAGAAGCTCTCGCGCGACGTCTGGGTGGTGGCACCCGAGGTCGAACAAAGCGGCGCCTCACATTCGCTGACGCTCCACGATCCGTTGCGGGTACGACGGGTATCGTCGCGCCGTTTCGCGGTCAGCGGCACGCCCACCGATTGCGTCGTCATGGCGGTCAGCCAGATCATCTCGGGCGCCCTGCCGGACTTGGTGCTATCGGGCGTCAACCGGGGCGCCAATCTGGCCGATGACGTGACCTATTCGGGCACCGTCGCCGCGGCGATGGAGGGGATATTGCTCGGCGTGCCGGCAATCGCGCTGTCGCAGGTGTACTGGCCGGGGCATTCCATCCGCTGGTCCACTGCCGAGACCCATGCGCCGGAATTGATTCGGAAATTGCTCAAGATCGGCTGGCCCGCGGATGTCTTGCTCAACGTCAACTTTCCGCCGGTCGCCGCGGATGCCGTCATCGGCACCGAAGTGTCGATGCAGGGTCGGCGCGACGCCGGATCGATTGTCATTCACGACCGCAAGGACCCGCGCGGCAACGAATACTACTGGATCGGGTTCCGCCGCCTGTCGGGCAAACCGGGGCTGAACACCGATCTGGCGGCGGTGTACAGCAGCAGAATCTCGGTAACGCCGCTCAAGCTCGACTTGACCCACCGGGCGACCCGAAAGGCGCTGCAGGCCGCGTTGTCGTGAACCGGGACGCGCGCAAGATCCGCCTTGTGATGGAGCTGCGCCAGTCGGGCATCACCGATACACGGGTGTTGTCGGCCATCGAACGGGTGCCGCGCGAGGACTTCGTGCTGCCGACGTTCGTCGATCAGGCCTACGAGAACACTGCGCTGCCCATCGAGGAAGGACAGACCATCAGTCAGCCCTATGTGGTCGCGTTTATGACCCAGGCGCTGGAACTGGATGAAAGCTCCAAGGTGCTGGAGATCGGCACCGGGTCGGGGTATCAGGCGGCGGTGCTGTCGAAACTGTGCCGCCGCGTCTTTTCGATCGAACGCCACCGCTCGCTGTTGCGCCAGGCCGAAGCAAATTTCAAACGCCTCAGCCTGCACAACGTGGTCACCCGCTTCGGCGACGGGACGCTGGGCTGGCCCGAACAGGCGCCTTTCGACCGCATCATCGTGACGGCAGCGGCCGAGGCAGTGCCGGAGGCCCTGAAGGAGCAACTGGCCGTCGGCGGCATCATGGTGATACCGGTCGGCAGGATTTCCTGGGCGCAAGAGATCGTGCGGCTGCGCAAGTCGACGTCGGGCTTCGAGTCGGAAACCTTGCTACCGGTCCGGTTCGTGCCGCTGGTTCCGGGCACGGCACGGGGTTAGCCCTGGCCCACTGATTGCCACCACGGGAATTCTAGAGTTTTCAATTCCGACATTAGGTGGCGGGGGGTTCGGAACCAGAGATCGACGAGATCTGAACGGTATCAGTTGGGTCTCTGGGAGCGGTGGGCAGCCAATGTGGTAACGAAACGTGAGGGATCGAAATGTCGGACTCGCACCACTAGACTGGCTGCCGTGATTGCAAAGCGAACGCGACAAATTTTTTGTGCTCTCGCGCTGAGTCTGGCGCTCGGCGGGTGCGGCGCGGAGACGCTGGCGCCGGTGGAGCTCAAGCGGCCCGGGCAGGGGCAGGTGGCGACTGCCGCCGTGCTGATAACCGTTTCGCGCGGCGACACGCTCTATGAGGTGTCGCAACAGCACGGGGTTCCCCTGCGTGCACTGATCGAGGAGAATCGCCTCCAGCCGCCCTATACCATCCGCCCCGGCCAGCGGCTGCGACTGCCGCGAGTGACCGTCCACGTGGTGGCGGTTTCGGAATCGCTTTACAGCATCTCGCGGCGCTACCAAATCGATTCGGCAAGCCTCGCACGGACCAACAACATCCGCCCCCCGTACACATTGCAGGTCGGCCAGAAATTGGCCTTGCCTGCGGGTGCGTGGATACCGCTGCAAACCGAATCCGCGGGTCAAGCGGTTGCGCGCGCTGCACCCGCGCCCGAATCCGAGCCGCCGCCGCGCACTCCGGGCCGGTTCGCTTGGCCGTTGCAGGGCGAGATCTTGGTGTCGTTCGGGCCGCAGTCGGGCGGGCTCCATAACGACGGAATCAATATTCGCGCCGCCGCCGGGACCCCGGTGCGGGCGGCGGATGCGGGCGTTGTCGCTTATGTCGGCAACCAGCTTCGCGGCCTGGGAAATCTCATCTTGATCCGCCATGATGGCGGCTGGGTTACGGCTTACGCCCACAACGAACAGATATTGGTGCGGCGCGGCCAGCAGGTACAGCGCGGCGAGACGGTGGGCCGTGCCGGTGCCACCGGTAGTGTCTCGACGCCGCAGCTTCATTTCGAAATTCGCAAGGGGACTCGGGCCGTCAACCCGGTCGATCTTCTCGGCGGCGAGGCGGCGGCGTTGAGTTCTCAACCGCGGCCGAGGTTCCGGCCGAGCCGTCCGGCGAGGTCTTGAACGAATTGCCAGGCGACGCGCCCCGAGCGCGCGCCCCGTGTTACCGACCATTCGATCGCCGCGGCGCGCACATCGATGCCATCCGGCTTCAGTTCGAAAAACCCGATATAACCGGCGATCATTTCGAAGTATTCGTCCTGACTGCACGAATGGAACCCGAGCCACAGGCCGAACCGGTCCGATAGCGACACTTTTTCCTCGACCGATTCGGACGGATTGATCGCTGTCGAGCGTTCGTTCTCGATCATGTCCCGCGGCATCATGTGGCGCCGGTTCGAGGTGGCATAAAAGAGAACATTTCCGGGGCGGCCTTCGATCCCGCCTTCGAGAACCGCCTTCAGCGACTTGTAACTGGTGTCCTGCAAATCGAACGAGAGGTCGTCGCAGAACAGAATGAACCGGCGCTCGTGGCCGCGCAGCGCCGCCAGCACCCGAGGCAGGGTGTCGATTTCTTCACGGTGAATTTCGATCAGCGCCAGCGCCGCGGGCGCTTCCTCGTTGACGGCGGCATGGACCGCCTTGACCAGCGACGATTTTCCCATCCCGCGGGCCCCCCACAGCAGCGCATTGTTGGCAGCGAATCCGTTTGCGAACCGCCGCGTATTCTCAAGCAGGGTGTCCCGGACGCTGTCGATGCCAACGAGAAGATCGAGCGAAATCCGGCTGACCGCAGTGACGGGGGTCAAGGTGCCGGTCTCGGCGTGCCACACAAAGGCGTCTGCGGCGGTCAGGTCGGCCGCGTCCGCCGCTGAGGGCGACAGCCGCTCAAGAGCGACGGCAATACGCCCGAGAAGGGCCTCAAGGTCTTGATCCGCCATTACGTTTCCTGCACCTCGAAGGCCCGCGAGGCTAACGGCGTGGCCAATCCGGGTCAACAAACGCGGGCCCTGTGTCCGGTTGCAATCACGCCGCCGGGAGTTATAGTCCGGCCAGCCAATATCCCTGTTCACTGGAGCCCCATTGATGCTGATTTCCCCAGCCTACGCTCAGGCCCCCGGCGGCGGCGGCGGCTTTGACATGATTTCACTGTTGCCGCTGGTCCTGATTTTCGTGGTCTTTTATTTTCTGTTGATTCGGCCACAGCAGAAGAAGGCGAAAAGCCACCGCGAGATGATCGGCGCCATCCGCCGCGGCGACAGCGTCCTGACGGGCGGCGGCATCATCGGTAAGGTCACCAAGGTATTGGACGACGACCGCATCCAGGTCGAGATTTCCGACGGGGTCAAAGTGCAGGTGGCAAAGGGAACCGTTGCCGAGGTTATCAGAAGCACCGAACCGGCCAGTAGCGGCGGTGGTAGTGGCGGCAAGAGCGGCAAAAAGGGCGGCAAGGACTCGGAAAGCGACTAGGTCCGTCGGCTTTTTCGGAAACGCTTTCGTCTAAGGTCGCGCACAGCCAATGTTGTACTTTGCCAAATGGAAAACCGGTCTAGTGGTGGCAGTCTGCCTCGCCGGACTGATCTTCTTGCTGCCGAATTTCTTTTCGACCGATACCCTTGAGGGTTTCCCCGGATTTTTGCCCAACCAGCAAATCAGCCTCGGGCTCGATTTGCAGGGCGGTTCGCATCTCCTGCTCGAAGTCGATGTCGAGGTGGTGATCGAGGAACGTCTCGAGGGCCTGGTCGACGAAACCCGCCAAGGTCTCAATCGCGCGGAAGGCGGGCGGATCGGCTACACCGACATAGGACGCAAGGGCGACGTGGTAACGGTGCGAATCCGCAACCCCGAAGATTTCGATCGGGCGCGCGCCATCCTCGAGGACATGGCGCAGCCGATCGCCAACACGCTGCTGGGAACATCGGCCCGAGACCTGATCGTCGAACTCGACGCGGGTGGGGTGGCGGTCCTTCGCCTTTCGGAGGATGCGGTAGATGCCCGGAGCGCCGCGGCGGTCGAACAGTCGATCGAGATCGTACGCCGCCGCATCGACGAAACCGGCACCCGTGAACCCACCATTCAACGCCAGGGATCGGACCGGATTCTGGTGCAACTGCCCGGTGTCCAGGATCCGGACCGGATTAAACGGCTTCTGGGCAAGACCGCCAAACTCGTATTTAGGCTGGTCGATGTCGAAACACCACCGACCCGGGATCCTTTGCAGGTGCCGGCGGGATCGGAACTGGTCCCCGCGGACGACGAATTCGACTCCCAAGGCCGGCCGCAGCTCTATGTGGTCCGCAAGCAAGTCATGGTGTCGGGCGAAAATCTGGTCGATGCCCAGCCCGGTTTCGATTCCCAAACCAACGAACCGGTTGTCAATTTCACGTTCGATTCCGTAGGCGGGCGGCGCTTCGGCGCCGTTACCAGCGAGAACGTTGGACGGCCGTTCGCCATCGTCCTTGATGGCCAGGTCATCAGCGCGCCGGTGATCCGCCAGCCGATCATCGGCGGTAGTGGGCAGATTAGCGGCGGGTTCACGGTGCAGGGGGCGAACGATCTTTCCGTACTGTTGCGCGCGGGCGCCCTGCCGGCGCCGCTCAAGATTCTAGAAGAACGCACGGTCGGGCCCGATCTCGGCGCCGATTCCGTCGCTGCCGGCAAAATCGCCAGCGTCATCGCTTTCGTGCTGGTGATGATATTCATGGTC